>JAEEGF012410292.1_pt1 | contig 17220 bp, 11 predicted proteins | sample 9134171 | NCBI WGS metagenome assembly JAEEGF01 (sample SAMN16246542, study PRJNA631951) | gut metagenome | biome: gut microbiome; feature: rumen; material: AP-attached | host: Bos | place: Iran: Karaj | collected 2018-10 | reverse complement strand
GCGCAACGCGCGAAACACCCTCCATGCCCCGCCCCCAACCCGCCTCTTTCTCGATTCCGGACGAACGCGCCGCCCCGCCCGCCCCGCGCGTCCTTCCGGACGAATTCCTTCTGGCCAATCTTCACGACCGAAAGGACAACACGAACTCTTGACGAGTCTCTGTGAAGTCCAACAGAAATAGTGGATACTACTTGTCGTGCACTTTGCCCTTTTCCCCACGCGCCAAATGTGGTATCCTCTCGTCCTACCGACACCCTGATTGACTAAATCCGCCTTGCCCCCTTTTCAATCCAGAAAGCAGTAAAGAATCTTAGATGAAACAACCACCAGGCACACTCGAACTTTTCGACCTTCTGCCCGTTAAGGCTTCGCTCGTGGCGTCGCTGTGGGACATCGGCTATTCGTTTGGGGCCACCATGTCGGACTCCGCGGACAACGGCGTTGTCGCTGGTGTGCGGCTTGTCGATGTACAAGATGCAGCAGTTTGACTTCAACGGAATCACCGTCGAGGTGGATCGCAAGGCGATCAAGCATCGCCACTTGGCCGTGTATCCACCAGACGGACGAGTACACATCTCGGTTCCACTCGACGATTCCGATGCGATTATCCGATCTTACTTGTTACGCAAATGGGTCTGGATCGAGGAGAAGCGCGCAGCCGTCACGGCCTATGCTCGGCAAGAACCGCGTGAGTTCGTTTCGGGCGAGGCCCACTATTTCTTGGGGAACCTGTATCGCCTGAAGATAGAACGGTCGGGCACGGTGCCACCGGGTGTCTCCGTTGCAGGCGACTACATCGTCGTCACCACCAGATCGAATGCATCTGCCCGTCATGTGGCCGAATTGCTCTCCATCTGGTACAAGGAGCGCCTTGCCCCGGTCGTAGATCGTTTTATCGCAAAATGGGAGCCGATTTTCGACGTTCGGCTCGAATCCCGCGAAATCCGCACGATGTCCTCCCGATGGGGAACGTGTTCCAAGACGAAATCGAAAGCGATATTCAACGCGGAACTGGCCAAAAAGCCACTTCCCTGCATTGAATACGTTGTCGCCCACGAATTGGCCCACCTGCTCGAACGAACCCACAACGACCATTTCCAGGCTCTTCTTGACCGCCATCTGCCGTCATGGCGTACCATCAGGGCCGAACTTAACGAATTCCCCGTCTAGGAGTCCTCCATGCCAGCCTACACCGCCGATAAAGAACGCACCTATCAGGACAAAGTCCTTTCATGGTTCCGGGCGCCCTCCGGTCTCAACTACGCCTATTTGGGCGCGTTGCAATATCCCAAGGGAGGACACAAGACCCCCGATGGACGGACAAACGACCCGGTTCTCGAGGATGAGCTTCGCGCGTTTCTGCAAAGCCAGGGAAAAACGCCTCTCCAGATTGAGACGGTCGTGGCCCGCGTTCGCGCGGAAACTCGTCTCCCGAAGGCGAAACTCGACGCGCTTCTCGACCGCAATGCCGCGTTTTACGATCTCGTCGCAAGCGGCATCAAGGCGCGTCCGACCCCGTCCGAAACCGAACAGGACGTTCCCCTGTTTGATTTCGACTATCCGGAAAACAACCGCTTCGCCGTCGCCGAGGAAGTCAGCTACATCGATCCGCTTACCGGGCTTCATTCCCGCCCGGATATCGTCGTTTACGTGAACGGAATCGCCCTCGCCGTCATCGAGCTCAAGCGAAGCATCGTTTCCGTCATCGAAGGAATCCGACAACACCTTTCCAACGAGTGCGATCTTATTCCGTCGTTCTTCACGCCGGTGCAGTTCACCGTAGCCGCAAATCCGAAACCGGACCGAACCAAATCGGACACGACAGAAAACATCGGCTTCAAATACGGGACCATCGGAACGCCCGCACGGTTCTGGTGCAACTGGAAGGAAGCCCATCAGGCCGTCGGAACGCAACTGGGCGACGAAGAGTCGTTCCGCGCTTTTTTCGACAAGGCGACGTTTCTCTTCCTTGTTCGCTATGGTGTTTTGCACGACGGCGGCGTCAAGAAAGTTGTGCGCCCGCACCAGTTCCACGCCTTGCAGGCCGCACGTCCGCGTCTCACCGCCAAGGCGAGCGGCGTTGTCTGGCATTCGCAGGGCAGCGGAAAGTCCCTTACGATGGTGTGGCTCGCCCGCTACATCCAGGCGAATTTCGACAACCCGCGCGTTCTCGTTGTTACGGACCGGACCGAGCTGGACGAGCAGATCGCCGGCAATTTCGCCCGCACGGCCAACGCCCTCCACCGCGCCACGTCCAAGGAGGATCTTCTCGACACGCTCAACGGCGGCACTGAGTGGCTCGTTTGTTCGCTTGTCCACAAGTTTGGCATCCATTCTGGGACGCAGGAGCGTGAAACCGACCGCGAGACGAAGATTCCGCTTGACCAGTATTTGGAAGAGCTCCGAGCGCTCGTGAAGGCCCGCTACCCCGGCGGCTTCCGGGTGAAGGGCAATCACATTTTTGTCTTCGTGGACGAATGCCATCGGACGCAGGGCGGCTCCCTCCACGAGGCTATGAAGGAGATCCTAGGACAAGACGTGATGCTCATCGGATTCACGGGCACCCCGCTCCTGCGCGATGACAAGAAGAAGGGCTTCGCCGCGTTCGCCAAGGCGAGCGAACGGCGCTTCGGCCCCTTCATCCACACCTACCTGCACAAGGAGGCCGTGGACGACAAGGTCGTCCTTGACCTCCAATACGAGGCTCGCGATGTTGAGCAGCGCCTCGACTCGCCTGCGAAAGTCGACGAAAAGTTCGCGGCGCTCGCCGCCGGCCTGCCGGAAGACCGCGTCACGGCCCTCAAGGAACGGTGGGCGACGCTTGAAAAGGTCTATTCCTCCCGCGACCGCATCGAGCGCATCGGCTGGAGCGTTCTCGACGACGTGAAGAACCATCCTGTCCTCAAGCAGGACTGGGCGAACGCCATGCTCGTCGCGGGCGACATCTATTCGGCCTATCGCTACTACGACTTCTTTCAGAACAACCAGTCCGACACCACGCTGCGCGGCAAGTGTGCGGTCGTCACCAGCTATGACCCGACAGCCGCCGACCTCCGCAAGCAAACGTCCGATCCGAACGTCCAGACGGAAAACCATTTCAAATACAACCTCGCCCGCCAGACTTTCTTCGATGCCGGTTACGACCCGGACCATTTCGATGCCGCCGACTATGAGAAATGGGCCAAGGATCGGTTTCTGCACAAGCCGGCCCAGTTGAAGCTTCTTATTGTCGTGGACAAGCTCCTTACGGGATTCGACGCGCCGACGGCCACCGTCCTCTACATCGACAAGGAGATGCGAGACCACACGCTTTTCCAGGCCATCTGCCGCGTCAACCGCCTCGGTGCGGACGTGAAGGACCCCGCCACGGGAGCCATCGTCGCGCGGACGCACAAACAGTTCGGGCTCATCGTCGACTTCAAGCGTCTATTCGGCAAGATCGAGGATGCCGTGACGCGCTTCAATGACCCGGAGGGCGGCCTCGGCGGGTTCGACCCGGCGGACATCGACGGTCTTCTCGGCGATGCCGTCGCCAAGAACAAGTCGCGACTCGAAGCCGCACGCAAGGCGTTCTCGATCCTCCGTTCGGAATGGGTTGCCCACGACCTCGCGGGGAGCGACGCCGTGGCGGAGTTCTACACTACGGATTTCCCGGACGATCCCGCCAAGGAACGGCGCACCGGGATGTATGCTGTCACGCAGGCCCTCGTTTCCGCCTACGCCAACCTTGCCGACTGGATGCCCCGCGCCGGATACTCGACGGACGAGGCGAAAGCCGTCCGCTCAGAGGCCGTCGAGGCGCGCCAGATCAACCTGTTCGTCAAACAGGCGTCCGGCGATTTCTTCGACCCGAACCAATACGATCCGGGCATGCGCGCAATTCTCGACCAATATGTCCGTGCCGACGACGCCGACGTCATCGTGCCCGCGACGGCCGACTTTTCCTTCCTCGACTTGCTTTCCGACGATACGTCCGTCGATGAGGCCGCCGACAAGGCAACCGCCGAGGCGGGATCGGAAAAGGCCGCCGCCGAGGTCATCGCGGCCAAGGCTCGCGCCGTGATCAATTCCCACCGCGACAAAGATCCCGCCGCGTACGACCTCTTCAGCGCGCAACTCCAGTCCATTCTCGACTCTCTCAAGGCAGGACGCGAATCGTTCCGGAAGCAAATGCTCGGCCTGCTCGCGCTCATCAAAGCCGCGAGGAACGGCGGCGCATCGTTCCCCACAGGCGTCCGGACTCCGCTTGCCCGCTCGCTCTGGAACAACCGCGCCACATGGTATCCCGCCGCGCCGGACGATGCCGCCGTTATTGCCCGGATTGCCGATTTCGAGAACATGCTCGAGTTCGATGCTATGCCGGAATGGCGCGACCGCACGACATCCGACAGCGATTTCCTCCGGGCCGACATGGCGACGCGCTACCCGGATCTCTCCGAGGACGCCCTGTTCGAGCTCTACTCCCTCGCCGTCCAGAACGCCGCCGCCCGCGGCGCCTGATCTTCCCGCCCGCCCCCGAAAGGAACCGACTCCATGGCCCTCAAGAAAACACAGCTCTACTCCACGCTCTGGGAATCGTGCAACGCCCTGCGCGGCTCGATGGACGCAAGCCAATACAAGGACTACGTCCTGATGGTCCTCTTTGTGAAGTATCTCTCGGACAAGGCGAAGCAGGGGGGCTCCCGTCTCGTCGTCCCCGAAGGATGCCGGTTCGAGGATTTCGTCGCCCTCAAGCAGAATCAGGACATCGGCGAACAGATCAACAAGAAGCTCGAAGCTATCAAGGAGGCGAACGTTCGCGTGATCGGCTCCCTTTCGCTCCCGAACTTCAACGACCCCTCAAAGCTCGGCGAAGGGCGCACGATGGTGAAAACACTCTCCGACCTCATCGGAGTCTTCGAGCGCGAAGAGCTCGACTTCGGCCGAAACGGCGCGGCGGACGACGACCTTCTGGGCGACGCCTACGAGTATCTCATGAAGAACTTCGCCGCCGAAAGCGGCAAGAGCAAGGGCCAGTTCTACACGCCCGCCGAGGTGAGCCGCGTCATCGCCCAGGCGCTCGACCTCTCCGACCTGCGCAGCGCGAGCGACGTGATCTACGACCCGACGTGCGGATCCGGTTCGCTCCTCCTGCGCGCCCTCGCCGAGACGCCTCGAGGCAACGTCGCCCTGCGCGGACAGGAGAAGGACGGCACAACCGCCTCCCTCGCCAAGCTCAACATCCTGCTGCACGGCGTCGTCAACGCCCGCATCGAGGTGGGCGACACGCTCAACGACCCGAAGTTCAAGACGAACGACCGCCTCGACGTCTTCGATGTCTGCATTGCCAACCCGCCCTTCTCCCAGAAGAACTGGCTCGGCGAAGCCGGCGAGAGCGACCGTTACCACCGGTGGTCGTCGTCGCTCCTCCCTCCGAAGAAGTGCGGCGACTACGCATTCCTCCTTCATCTCGTGCGCTCCATGCGCGACGATCCCGGCCGCGAGGGCCGCGGCGCCTGCATTCTGCCCCATGGGGTCCTCTTCCGCGGCCACGCCGAGCGCGAAATCCGCAAGCACCTCGTCAAGAAACGCATCATTGCCGGCATCGTCGGGCTTCCGCCCAACCTCTTCTTCGGCACCGGCATCCCCGCCGCCATTCTCCTTCTGGACAAGCGCGGTGCCGCCTCCCGCGAGGGGATTTTCTTTATCGACGCCAAGGAGGGCTTCCGCAAGGACGGAGCCAAGAACCGTCTCCGCGAACAGGACATCCGCCGGATCGTGGACGCCTGGCGCGCCCGCGCCGACATCCCTCACTATGCCCGTTTCGTTCCGTGGGCCGAGATCGAAGCCAAAGACTTCAACCTCAACATCCCGCGTTATGTCATCGCCCGCGACACCGCCCCCATTCAGGATTTGGACGGTCACCTGAGGGGCGGCATCTCCGCCGCTGAACTCGACGCCTTCGCATCCATTTGGTCCGCCTTTCCGGACCTTCGCGGCCGGCTCTTCGCACCGCTGCGCGAAGGATACTTTTCTCTCGTCGTCCCGCCGGACGGCCTCGTCGCCGTCATCGACGGCTCTCCGTCTGTTTCCGCCCTCCGCGCGAAAACCGACTCAATCTTCGCGGAATGGCGCGAGCGAGCCCGTCCCGCCATAGCACCCGCGCCGGACGCCACTCCCAAGGTCGTCGTGGACGCCCTCGCGTCGAGCATCCTCGACGCCTTTCGACTCCACCCGGTCCTCGACGCCTATGATGTCTACGGCGCCTTCATGGACTACGCGCTCGAAACCCTGCGCGACGACCTTTACCTGCTCTGCGCCGGCAGCTGGGCCGCCGCACGCGAGATCGAGGTGCTCAAGCGCGCGCGCGGTGGCACCGTCACCGACTTCGAGGGCGCCATCGTCCCAAAGATGCTTGTCCAGCGCCGATTCCTGCCCGACGCGCTCGTCGCCGCCGAAAAGGCCGCCGCCGCCACCACCGAGGCCGAGGCCGCCCTTGAATCGTTCCTTGAGGTCGACCGTGATAAAGGCGAGGATTCCCTTTTCCACGAGCCGGACGACGATGGCGACGGCCTTGTTCCGCGCTCCGACCGCGACATCAAGGCCGATCCTGACATCCCCGCCACCGACAAGGCGGCGTTCTTCGCGCGCAAGAAAGCGCTCAAGGACGCAAAGGACGCGCAGAAGACCGCTGACAAGTCCCTCCTCGATGCCACCATCGCGCGCTACGCCGCGCTTTCTGAGGACGAATGCCGCACCCTTGTCCTGGACGACAAGTGGTTTGCCACGCTCGAGCGTTCCGTGCTCTCCCTCTACGATGCCCGCATCCAGGACTTCGTATCCTCCCTCCGCGCCCTCCACGACCGCTACAAGGACACCCTCCCCGCCCTTGAGGCCGCCGCCGAGCGAACAAAAGCCGATGTCCACAAGGTTCTTCATTCCCTTGGGTTCAACTGGGAGGAATCCTAAGATGCCCAAGAACGCAGACAACAAAACGGGCGTTTTACCGCTGGACTCAATCGACCGCAACGGGTGGAAGACAGTCCGTCTGGGGGATATTCTTTCCGTTGAGAAAGGAGAACAGTTGGGACGCGCAGAAATGTTGGACCTCGGACTGTTCCCCGTATTCAACGGCGGGATGACGCCTTCAGGATATGCTGATCAATGGAATTCAAGTGACGCAATCATCATTAGCGAAGGCGGCAATTCTTGTGGATTCGTTAACTATGTGACTGGCAAGTTCTGGCGAGGAGGGCATTGCTACCAAGTCCGATCAGAGATTGAACCGGGATTTCTCTTCCAGATGCTCAAGTATCACGAGCCGGAGATTATGTCTCTGCGAGTTGGTTCAGGACTGCCGAACATCCAGAGGTCATCGCTCTATGATCTTCATGTATCATTGCCAAAATCAACATTCGAGCGGCGTCGCATCGCGTCAACCCTCGCGGTGGTGGATGCGCGGCTAGACGCACTCTCGGCGCTTGCCGCCAAACAGGAGGCGATCAAGAAATCGACCCTTTCCTTGTTTAGGAGCTTTGAAAAGAAATGGGGGACAATGAAACTATGCGAAGTCGGTCATTTTCTTTCAGGGAGCGGATTTCCCATCGCTTTTCAGGGCGAGAAATCTGGCGACTACCCTTTCTGCAAGGTGTCCGATTTCAACATTCCGGAAAACACTAATGCCATTGTTGCGGCAAACAACTACATCAGCGGAGCCGTTGCGCGGCAACTTGGTTGCAAAGTCGTTCCGGAGAAAGCAATCGTCTTTGCGAAAATCGGCGCGGCGATTTCATTGGAGCGAAAGCGGCTTGTAAAAACGCCATGCTGCATCGACAACAACATGATGGCTTTCGTTCCCGAGAGGGTCAATCCCGAATATTGTTGCCAACTGCTCCAACAGGTTCGTTTTCAGGACTTGATCGAAGCAACGGCACTTCCGAGTTTAAGCGCCAAAGTTGTTGGCAATGTGACGATTCCTATTCCAGGACTTCCCGAGCAGCGCCGCATCGCGGACTCCCTTGCCGCCATCGGCAAAGCCGTTGCGGAGACGCAGACGGAGCGGGAAAAGTTCAAGTCGATAAAGGCGGGGCTAATGCGACATTTCTTCGGATGATTCGGTCTTGACGCGGCAAGGGCGGGTGAAGATAATATGGCCGCATGGACACCGCAATGGAAATTCTCACCTTGCACAGCGTGGGCGAGAAGGACGGGAAACCGTTCTCCCCGACCTTGCTTCCGTATTCCGTTCTGCGGTCATTCGTCGACAACCTGAAGAGCTTTGTCATCGGAGGAAAGGGAACGAAAGAGGAGCGAGAACAAATCCTCGCCGATATGGACGTTTCCCAGCGGGAAGGATCCTGGACCCTTGTCGTACTTCTGGCATCATCCTGGCTCAACTCCGCACCTATTCAGTCGTTGAAGTCAGATTTATCCGCCATTGCGGAGCGTCGGTTCGACGCCATCTCCGACACAAGTCGGGCGAAAGCGTTCCGTGCATTGCAGAGCGGAATGAGGGAAAGCGGTTTGACGCATCTTGGCGTGAGTTCCGAGGCGCTTCACATCGTCGAAACGGACATTCTTCCGCGACCGGACGAACCCGCTTCCGCGCCGGATGTCTGGTTGGACGCCCAACGCTACTTTTCCGCGAGTCCCAGGCTCAACGTCCAGCTTGAACTGGACGGCGGGAGAACCGTCAAGGCGGACGCCGGTGTGGAAGGATATGAAGCCATCGGGGCAATTGTTCCCGATGGTGTCGTTCAGGTCCTCGTGGCGTTCCAGTTCAATCCAGAAACGGGAGAAAGGCGCAACGAACGGATTCTCGAAGTCGTCCGTCATTCCCGCGTCTTCGATGAGAAGGCTTTCGACGAAATGGCGGCGAAGCCGAACGGATGGAGCGCCGTCGCCGATCCCGTGGCGGAAATTCGCAAGATGAGGGAAGGCAATGCCTGATTCCGCCCCCTGCATCTTTCTGGACACGAGCTTCCTCGTATCTCTCTGCGACGCGACCCGAGCAACGCACGAAACGGCGAAACGCTATTTCCGTTTCTGGGTCGAATCTGGAACGCGGCTGTTCGTTTCTGCGGTCGTATATGCCGAGTATCTGGCCAAGGCCGAACTGCCGCAGATCGTTCTGAACGCCGTGTCCATTGCTCCTTTCGATGCAAAATCGGCGAATCTTGCGGGGCGGATCATGCGACAACGGCTCCTTGAGCGGGTTGAAAAGCCCGATGGAACGATCCGCGACGCCGTGAAAGACGACTTCAAAATCATCGCACATGCCTGCGAGTATGGAGCCGGGGCCATCGCAACGGATGACGCAAAGACATTTCCTGCGTTTGTCCAGTTTGCTTCAGAACGGTTCCCAGAAGCGGCGCAGCTTCGTTCGATTTTACTCAAAGACGGCTTCAACTTCGGAATTGCCCGTTGCGGACATCCGGAATTTGATCTCGGCGGTTAGGTCATCCAAAGAAGTGTCGCATTAATCCTTTCTTCAACGACACTGTCTTTTCCTGCTCCGTCCGCGTCGCCTCAATGACTTTGTCAATAGACACCAAGGAGGTCGCAATGCGGTTTTGCTTGGGAAAATCTGGAAAATAAAAGTCATTTTCTTTCAGACTAGAAAGATGCCTGGCGTATCCACTCGGAATTCTGGAAGCGGCAATTTTCATCGCATGGAAAAGAAATGCCGGATTGCAATTATGTGGAGCAAACAACTTGACACCGTCGCCTTCAATGCGGCAATCACCTGTGAGGAATTTCACATTGCAGGTATGATCTCCGAACAGAATCAGCGGATCCTGAACATTCAAATACATTGTTGACGTTGTTATCGCGCCATCCGAATCTTCCCCCTGCGTAACAATCGGAACATATTTACGTTTTTTTGGCGTCATCTGAATGCGATTCCAAGATACCGCCTTGCAAACATCCCCCAGTCGCGTGGGGCGCCAACCGATCTTGGGACACATGAGCAAGGAAAGGGTCGATTTCTTGATAGCATCTTGTTTCGACGCGAGTGTAGAAAGCGCATCAAGCCGCGCGTCCACCGCAGAGAGAGCGGACGCGATGCGACGCTGCTCGGGAAGAGGCGGGAGAGGAATGCTTCGATGAGATGTTTCTGAAATCCAATGCCGAGCGTGGTCTTCGGCAATCTGTTCCGTCGCTTCCATGAAATATGCGACATACTTGAGGTCGCAACAATCTGGATTCGCAGGAAATAATAACTTGACAGCAGAGGATTTCACCTTGAAATCAAAATCAACATATCGAGATATTGTAAGAAAGTCATCGAAGAGAATTATCGGCGTGTTTGAAGCATTGCAAACGCCGTCCGTTTCATCGGTAAAACCAAGGACAAATGTTTTTCCGGGAGTCAAAACAGGAACTCCTGTTTCGAAATACTCTTCGCTTTTCACGATATAGCGTTGAGGTTGTTCGTATTGCAAAACTTCCCCCAGCCGGACTGTTGGCCATTTTTGGCGGGCCACCCGGAGGTCGGTCTCTGCCGGGGCTTTGCGGCTTTGCGGCTCCACATAAGGCAAGTTCCCCATACCACCCTGCGGAAAAACGCCCGTTTTGTTGTCGGTTCGATTTGGCGGAGAATTACGGGCAACACCAACCGAAAGGACAACGATGAACTACGGATACATCCGCGTGAGCACGGACCGCCAGACGGTCGAGAACCAGCGATACGAAATCACCCGATTCTGCGAGCGGGAACATCTCGCGGTCGATTGCTGGATCGAAGAGACGGTTTCGGGCACGAAGGAGCCCGAGAAGCGAAAGCTTGGCTCGGCAATGCGGCGAATGGGAAAGGGCGACGTCCTCGTCTGCGCCGAACTCTCCCGTCTCGGCCGCAGCCTCCTGATGATTATGGCGATCCTGAACGAATGCATGAAGAAGGAGGTTCGCGTGTGGACCGTCAAGGAAGGCTACCGACTCGGCTCGGATATCAGCTCCAAGGTCCTCGCCTTCGCCTTCGGCATCTCGGCCGAGATCGAGCGAACCCTCATCTCGCAGCGCACCAAGGAAGCCCTCGCGCGCAAGCGCGCCGAGGGCGTCGTCCTGGGGCATCCCAAGGGCATCCGCAATTCACGGACAAAACTCACGGGAAAGGAGTCTCTCGTCCTTGCGATGCGCCGCGAACGAGCTTCCTGCTCGACCATCGCCAGAGTCTGCCGCGTCCATCCCGTCACCATTTCTCGCTTCCTGAAAGGTGCTTGTACGTGCAACGCGGACATTGGGCGGCGATTGAACGATGACAAGGCCCTTCATCTACGCCGACCGCGCCGAGACGACATCTCTGCTTCCCTTGGATCGTCCGTTGCAAACTCCGCATCTTCCTGAGGCCGGCAAAACGCCGAGAAGAATGCGAGGTGGATCTTTTCCGTGTTCGGCTCGTCAAGACAATTTCCGCGTCGTGAATCTGCCGTCGTCCGCCTCTACGTGGTACACGATCTCGACCTGCCCGTCCGCGACGAAGATCGTGCGGCGGCCGCATGGCCCGCGCGGTGCGCGGGCGGGGTGCCTCCTCCACAACGGAGCGGGGCGGGAATGCCTACAGCAATTGCGAAAGGAGGGTCAGGGCCGGAACGGAGACCGGGGCGCGTCACTCCTCCGCCGGCAGCTCGCGAGGCGCCCGGACGAGCTGTTCGCACGGAAGGGAGGCGTTGAGCAGTTCAAGTGGAACGATGGGGAGATGTCAAGAGAATTCCGGAATATGCTCCGGAATGGTAATTGCCAAACCGGAGACAATTCTGGAAAGTTCCGAAGGGGCCTACAACGGCGGACGGGTTCGCGGCCTTGCGCGGCGTGGCGGGGTCGACACCCCGCCACGCGCTGCTCGTCGCGGCTAGATTCCCGCCGCCTCCTTCATCACCCGAAGGACATAGGGGTTCGGGCTGATGCGGCGGTTGTGGAGGAAGAAGGAGCGGTAGTCGTCGTCGTGGTCGGCGACGACGCGGTTGTAGTACTCGTTGAGGACGGACGCGACGGCGCCCGCGCGGGAGACGCCCTCGGTGCAGTGGACGAGGACGGGCAGCGCGGCGTCGTCCACGAAGCGGAGGATCCGCTCGGCCATCTCGTGCGTGAAGAGCGCGAGCTTCGCCCGCTCGGCGGGATCGTCGGGGATGCCGTAGCAGTCGTCGAACGCGAGGCGGAGCAGGTGCGGCGACGAGAGCGACTCCTCCGAGAACGGCGGCGCGGAGTCCCACCCGCTCGCCGACTGGATGGAGACCACCCGGTTCGCGGCGAGCAGCTCCGCCTCCAGGGCGGTGCCGCGAATGTCCTCGAAGTAGCTCCTTGGCAGGCAGGCGATCTTCATCGGCCCCGCATTCAACCAGAACCCGCCCCCCGCGTCAAACGCCGCGCGCGGCGCGCTCCCGTGGCGGGGTGCGGCACCCCGCCACGGGAGGGCTTGCGGGCCCGTTCGGCGGGCACCCTCCAGTCGGAGGGTTCAAGGCGGAGGGGGCGCGGGTGTAGAGTCATCGGCAACGGAAGGGCAACCGGAAACAGCGGGGTTGCGGCCGGAAATCGAGGGATTGGAAATGAGCGAAACGATTGCGGAGTCCCGGCTGGAGGACTACATCGGGGACGGTCCGGGGAAGGTCCCGGGGTGCGTCGTGGTCGGCTGCGCCGGAGGACGGATCGAGACGCGGTGCTTCGGCTTCGCGGACGTCGCGGAGCGCCGGCCGATGAGCGCCGACACGGTCGGGTGGCTGGCGTCGAACACGAAGGCGGTCGCGTGCGCGCTCGTGCTTTCGTACGTCGAGGAGGGGAGGCTCGCCCTGGACGAGCCGGTCTCCCGCTACCTGCCCGAATGGCGGGGCGTAATGGTCCCGACGCTGCGCCAGTGCATGTCGCACACGTCGGGGCTGCCGTTCTTCCCCGAAATGCCCATCGACCGGCGTCCGGTGCAGCTGCTCTCGCGGATGGGCGCCGCGAGCGAACGGGTCGCGGCGCCGGGGGAGAAGTACCTGTACTCGAACTGGGGCATCGACGTCGCCGCGGCCTGCGTCGAGGCCGTCGCGGGACTGCCGTGGGAGGTTCCGCTGAAGGAGAGGATCCTCGACCCGCTCGAGATGCGCGACGCCACGTTCCATCCGACTCCGGAGCAGGAGGGGCGGATGGCGAAGGGGTACGTGCTCTCGGACGACCGGCCGGCGCAGGAGGCCGCGGTCGGCCAGCTCCAGTTCCCGTACTCGCTCCACGGCCGCTATCCCGAGGCCGGCGGCGGCCTGTTCGGAAGCCCGATGGACATGGCCAAGTTCTTCGCCATGGTCGCGAACGGCGGCATCGGCCTGAACGGGCGGCGCGTCCTCAAGGAGGAGACGGCGGCGCTCTGGTTCGAGAAGCAGACGCCGGAGGGCGTCGACGAGCGCTATTCGTTCGGCGCGAAGGTGTCGGAGGACGGCCGGATGATGTCGCACGGCGGGGCGTGGTCGACCTGGGGCTGCGCCTACCGCGGGAGCGGCGTGGCGCGTGTGTTCTTCGTCCAGCACGCGGGCGGCGAATCGAAGGGCTACGAGGCGTTCAGGGCCCTCGTGGACAAGGACGCGGAGACGAGCTATTCGCCGACGGCGGCGGCACGGCGTCCGGACGGGGCGTGAGACCGCAAAAGGGAGCTTCGAACACCTCCCTCCAGTTGGAGGGTTCTCAACGGGGAGCGGGTCGGCGTAGTATAACGCATCGCGGAACGGGCAAACGCCCGGACGCAAAACGAAGGAAGAAAACGCATGAAAACCAAGGCATGGATCGGGATGGCGCTCGGCGTTCTGGCGACGGGCATGGCGGCGGCGGGCGACCTGGCGGTGTCCGCCTACTGGCAGGACCACATGGTTCTCCAGCGCGACAGGAAGATCACCGTCTGGGGCAAGGACGCGGCGAGCCGCAGCGTGACCGTCGAGTTCGCCGGACAGAGGGCGACCGCCGTGACGGACTCCGACGGGTTCTGGGAGACGACGTTCGCGCAGCCGTTCGAGCTCTCGGCCGAACCGCGGACGCTGACGATCACCGACGACGCGAGCGAGTCCCTCTCGATCTCCGACGTCCTCGTCGGCGACGTCTTCCTCGCGGCCGGGCAGAGCAACATGGACCGCCGCCTCGACGACCTGCCCGAACCGCAGTCGGTCAAGGACTTCTGCGGCGACGACGACGGCATCCGCTACATCCGCATCGCGCGCACCTACGAGAACGCGACCGCCGGCGAGCAGTTCTTCGACCTGCCGCCCATCAAGGCGGTGAACACCGACGTCGGATACTACGGCCACGGGCACGACTGGGCGCCCGCGACGGGGGAAGCCCGGCTCGGCGTCAGCAGCGTCGCCCTCAACTTCGCGCACTACGTCCGCGACGCCAACGCGGCGCGCGGCGAGGACATCCCGATCGGCATCGTCCACGCCTCCTCCGGCGGCACCGCCATCCGCACGTGGATCTCCAAGTCGGTCCTGGCCGAGAACGGCTACTCCGCCGGCGACCCCGACGGCTGGTTCTGGAACACCATGATGGCGCCGATCCTCCGCGCCAAGTTCCGCGCGATCCTCTGGTACCAGGGCTGCTCGGACGCCGAGAAGCAGCCGGAGGAGTACAAGAAGCTCATGGACGTCCTCGTGAAGGACCGCCGCGACCGCTGGGGCGACGGCGGCGACCTGCCGTTCTACGCCGTGCAGATCGGAACGGCCGGCTACTACGGACCGAACCTCGACAGCCTCGACCACTATCCCGCCCCGACCGAAGACCCCTACGAGTCGAACTACGTGCGCATCCGCGAGGCCCAGCGCCTCTGGGACGCCTCCGACGCGGGCACGCACGGCCTCGTCACCATCGTGGACTGCGTCCCCTGCCTGGGCGCGGGGGACCTCCACCCGAAGGACAAGAACTTCGTCGGCCGGCGCCTTTCGCTCCTCGCGCGCCGCGACATCTACGGCGAAACGGACCTCCAGGCGGAGGGTCCCGTCTTCACCCGCGCCGTGCGCGAGGCGAACGGCGCCGTCCGCGTCTTCTTCCGGTCCGGCACGGCGAAGGGGCTCACGGCCGGCCGGATGAAGCCGGCCACGGACATCGAGGTGAGCCGCTGGATGAAGAAGGGCTCGGACCCGATCCGCGGCTTCGCGATCTGCGGCGCGGACGGTGCCTGGAAGGAGGCGGAGGCGACCGTCGAGGGCGAGACCGTCGTCCTTCGCGCGGACGGCGTCGCCAGCCCGACGAAGTTCCACTACGGCTATTGGAGCACCACCCGCATCACCGAGCTGGAGGACGGCCAGCGCCTGAACCTCTACAACGGGGACGGGCTCCCGATGTCGCCCGTCGCGCCGCAGGCGGTCGAGGACCCGGACGCGTCCGGGAAGGTCGCGGACCCCGTGCTGACGCCGGCTTCCTGCTTCTTCTCGCCGTCGACCAACGTGACGATCGCCTGCGCGACGTCCGGCGCGACGGTCCGCTACACGCTCGACGGCAGCGAGCCGACCGCGTCGAGCGCGGCCTACTCGGCCCCGATCGCGCTCACGACCAACACGACGGTCAAGGCCCGCGCCTTCGCCGAGGGCAAGGCGGCGAGCGACGTCGTCTTCGCGACCTACACGCTCGGCGAGCCCCCGGCGCAGGAACCGGATCCGCAGTGGGAACCGGGCGTGTACAAGTTCGCCGAGTGGACTCCGCTTGCGAACAACCTCCTGGCGGGCTTGACCACCTCCTATACGGCCAATTCGCTCGATCCCTGGAACGGCAGCGTCGTCTGTCTGACGGACGGCAACGTCTCCTCGGACCTCGATGACGATACGGTCGGCATCGGCATCCGCGACGGTGCGACGCTCAGCTGGTCGTTTGCGGCCCCGAAGACGATCGAAACGATTCGTCTTACGGCGTGCGGCTACAACCACATCTACAAGTACGACAAGATCCTCGTCGAATCCGTCGAAGTCCTCCAGGACGGCGAATGGAACCAAATCGGCGGCAAAGTCGCTTTCAACGGTCCCGATTCGTATGGTTCCGATCAGTCGCTCTATGCCACGCTTGCCGATGAAGTCACCGGCCATCTTGCGACGAACGCGACCGGTCTGCGGATTACCTTCGGCAATCCGAAAAACCTTGGCAAATGCCGTTACGCGGAAATCGAAGCGTCCGGCTACGATTCGTCGGGCGGGCCGACCGAGACGGTCGAGACCCCGGCCTTCGACCCCGCCGCCTGCTCTTTTTTTCCTTCGACCAACGTCGCGATCTCCTGCGCGACGTTGGGGGCGACGATCCGCTACACGCTCGACGGCACTGCGCCGACGGCCTCCAGCACGCCCTATTCCGCTCCGATCGCGCTCACGGCCACGACCACGGTCAAGGCCCGCGCCTACGCTGAGGGGATGAACCCGAGCGCGATCGCGACCGCGACCTACACGTACGTCGACCCGGTCCAGCCGGTCTACGACATCGCGATTGCGGCGTGCGAGAACGGCACGCTCGAGACGTCCGTGACGAACGACATCCCCGCGGGCACGGTCGTGACGGTGACGGCGACGCCGGCGGCGGGCTACCGGCTCGCGTCGGTGACGACGAACGGCGCGGCGCTCGCGGGCACGACGTTCGCGATGCCGGCCGGGGACGTGGCGCTCGCCGCGACGTTCGAGGAGCAGGGGGAGCCGACCCGGATGTTCTACATCGGCGACACGGGCTACGACAGCTGGACGGAGGCGTACGGCGCGGCAAAGGACGGCGACACGATCACGGTCGGCGCAAACGCGACGATGGTGGTTAACAATGAAGGCAAGACGCTTATGATCGACCTTGCCGGCCGTGAGCTCGAGTGGGCGGCCGGAAGCTGGATGTTCGGCACCCGCGCCGTGATCGATTCCATTGGAGGCGGACGGCTCACGCTTGCCTCCGGCAGCCGCAACGTCAACCAAGGCACGGTGGACCTCTCGTCCCTCGCCGCCGATCAGCTTGACGGAACCGGGACGTTCTGGACGGGTGCGACGACCGTCGTGAAATTCCCGAGCGGCATGGAGCTGGCGGACTGCACGCCCAGAATCGGAAACCAGTCGTCAGCGGCGGCAGGACAGAGAATCGTCGTGCAGGGCGGCACGTACACGTGGGACGGATCGCGCTGGGTGCCCGAAGGCCACGACATCACGATCGAGGCGCCGCAGAACGGCACGCTCGAGACGTCGGCGACGAACAACGTCGCGGCGGGCACGGTCGTGACGGTGACGGCGACGACGGCGGCGGGCTACGAGCGCGCGTCGGTGACAACGAACG
>JAEEGF010385211.1_pt1 | contig 17222 bp, 12 predicted proteins | sample 9134171 | NCBI WGS metagenome assembly JAEEGF01 (sample SAMN16246542, study PRJNA631951) | gut metagenome | biome: gut microbiome; feature: rumen; material: AP-attached | host: Bos | place: Iran: Karaj | collected 2018-10 | reverse complement strand
ATCCCCGGCAGGCAACTGATTTTCTTCCGGTGACCGTCAGATTATCTGGTCAGGTCGGGATATCTGGTGATAGCATCGGTATAGAACTGCTCAAGAGCCTCATCAATGGTAGTATACTTGCCGTTGATGTAGTCGCCCATAGCGGTCTGGAAGTCGCCCAGCAGACCCTGATCGTAAGCGGTCAGGTTAGCCATGTCGATCTTGTCAGCACCTGCGCAGAACATAGGAAGGGGATTCTGGCCGCCCAGTACTTCGTTGGAGTAGTTGGGATCAGCTGCAAGAGCCTCCATAACAGGTCTGTTGTTTACGAAATCGTTGTCCTGAAGGACGATCTCCTTCATAACGTCGGGATCGCAGGTCATCTTCTTCATGATGTCAGCAACCAGGGTCAGGTTGTCAGATCCGGTAGCACCGCAGATCCAGGTGCCGCCCCAGTAGAAGCCCTGAGGTCCTTCGCAAGCGCCCCAGCCACCTACGTGTGCGATGGAGCTCTCATCGTCCTTAGCCATGCAGAAGTCGATGAGCCAAGCGGGTCCAAAGTAAGCGAATACCTTTCCATCGGGATAGAAACCAGCGTTCCAGTCAGGGGTCCACTGACCAAAGGTATCACAGTAACCAGCGTCAGCCAGTCTCTTGGAATCCTCTGCCCACTTCAGCAGGTTGTCGTCAACAACGATCTTGTTGCCCTCAACCCAAGGAAGCTCTGCGTTGTTCTGATATACACGGAAGGTATCAGCGCAGGAGGAGATTACGTGGTAACCAGCTGCCTTCAGAGTAGCTGCGGACTCAAAGAACTTATCCCAGCTGGAGAAGTTAGCCTGAACTGCATCCGGATCGTCGCTGCCGAAGACTTCAGAAGCGATTGCTCTGTTGTAGATCATAACGCCGGGGCAGCCCTGCCAGGAAGTTCCCTTCAGAACGCCGTTGGAATCGGTAACAACTGCCTGGGTGTAGCTGTACTGATCAGCAAGATCAGCATCGGTCAGTCCCAGATCATCCTTCACTGCCAGAGTGTAAGGGGTATCGGTGTACTTAACTGCGTAGTCAGCCTCAACAAGGAAGATGTCCAGCTTGTCATCAGCAGCTGCATCAGCCTGACCCTCAAGAAGCTGATCCAGTCTGTTCTGATAAGCATTCTCCTCGTTAGGGGTGATGAGCCACTTAACGGTAACATCGCCGATCTTGCCGGTGGTTCCATCGATGGTCTCATATCCGGGGTAGTGAGCCTCAAGACGAGACTTGAACTCCTCGTTCCATGCGGAAATGTTCAGAACCTTTCCCTCTTCTGCTGCAGTCTCGGTCGTAGCTGCTGCGGAAGAATCAGTGGTGGTGGTAGCTGCTGCGGTGGTGCTGCTGCTTTCAGAAGAGCTTGCTGCAGGTGCTGCATCGCTGCTTCCACAACCTGCCAACATTGCTGCTACCATTGTGGTGGTGAGTAAAACTCCCAACGCTTTCTTCTTCATTTGTTTAACCTCCCTTTCTGAAAACAAATATGAAGTATTTATTTAAAACGACCCTCGTCGTTTTAAATCATATGGAAGATCATCTTCGGGGAACTGCTCCTACGGATTCACCCTTTTCCAGGGTTCCCTCCACAACGATCTGTTCGATCAGCGTTCCCTTCGGATTCCGGATCAGGTCGATGAGACTGGATGCCGCCTGGCGTCCGATCCGGTCCGTATCCTGTACCACTGTGGTCATCAGTGGGCTGATCTGTCTTGCGATCTCAATTCCATCATATCCGGCCACCGAGATGTCCTCGGGGATCCGAAGTCCTCTCTTCCGGATGGCATTGTAACCACCGAAAGCAGAAAAATCATCGGGATAAAGGATGCAGGTCGGGGGGTCCGGCAGATCCAACAGTTTGTTGGTTGCATTGAATGCTCCCTCGATGTTGCGGTAAGGACTTTCCATAACGTATTCGTCAGGAACCTCGATCCCGTTTTCCTGTAATGTCTTATAGAAGCTTCCGACCCGGGCCTGTGTTACGGCCGTGTCGTGCTCACCGTGAACGTAGGCGATCCTGCGATGTCCCTGATCGATGACGTATGTCACCAGAACCCGCATTCCCTTGATGTTATCCGATACAACCGAAATCCGATTGTAGAAGGAATGGTCGATGGTCACCACCGGGATGTTTCCCTTGATGAGTTCGTCCACATCCGGATCCTTAAAATCGATACAGGCAATGACCACACCGTCGAACCCCCGGTAAATGGAGTGGGACAGGTAAGACATGTAATTGCCTCTCGTCCGGTCGCTGTTGATGAAGGTGATGTCGTATCCCTCTTCTTCAGCTTTTTTCTTGAAACTCTCCAGCACATGTGCGAAGTAGTCATGAGTCAGGCCGCTGTTGGCCACATCCGTGAACAGGACTCCGATGTTGTTGGATTTGTTCGTCTTTAATGCCTGGGCTGCTGCGTTCGGGTGATAACCCATCTCCTCCGCAACCTGACGAATCCTCTCCTTAGTGTCCTTACCGATGTCATCATGATCATTCAGTGCCTTTGACACGGTTGCGATGGAAACGCCGCAGGCGGTAGCTATATCTTTTAATGAAACACAGTTCTTAGCCATCTGCTCTGTTTCCTCAATCACTTAATCGTTTTCGCACTTTCAAGATACATCAATATCCCCATTCCCGCAAGTGTTATTTGTCAATTTTTGTGCATCTTGAACATTTTTGTAACATTCTGCTAGATTTTGGAGTCCAATTTCATACACTATTTCTGAAATAAAGACATTTAGGCCTCACTTATGGGTAAACGTTTTCGGTAAATAGTGAGTTTTAGCCATTTTCCGGGAAACGCACCCATTAAGTTTCGTTTAAGTGCCGTGTATTTGCGGTTTAAGTTTTGTTAAGTTGTTTCTGCGTTTCCGCTTGAACCACTTTATTTTATGTTTTAAGCAATGCTTAATTTAGCTAAAACGTTTTCGTCTTTTGCGAAAAAAATCCCGTTGTCAGACTCTTTTACACAAAAGCGTCACAGTAAATTGCACTAATTTTACACAAAACAAGCCTATTCTGACGGTTTTCTTCTCCCTTCGGGAACAAGAAGCCTTTATTTTTATGAATCATACACAATTTCCCACAGCAAAAAAGCAATCGAGTAGGCCCCCTACTCGATTTCGCACCTGCGAACAGCTCGAAGCAAGCTTCTCGCTGTTCTTGCGATCCTCTAATGTCCATTCGTGCAAGCACGATGTCCATTGAGGCTCTGGTGCTATCAAAAAAGAGGCCAGATACAATATCTGGCCCCTCGATCCATCAAATCGCTAAATATGGGAAACAATTATCGAAAAGTTTCCTTCACAGGTCACTGCACCGGCTTCTGCGGTAAGGATCAGGTGATCTCCCTTCTTCACAGGCTCCCCGCAGATGGTGCCTTCTCCCTCCAGAATGCTGACATTGAGGAAGGGTTGATCCTGTGCGAAGGAGTAGCTTCCCTCCACCCGGAGCTTGCTGACGGTGTAGTACCGGCAAGAGTACATTTCCACCATTTCTCCCGCAGGGGTATCTGCCAGGTGTTTTACGCTGTCTTCTGCCGATTCCGCCGGAACGGTGATGACGTCGATACTCTGCTGAATGTGGAGCTGTCTGGGCTTTCCGTTCTGGAGTCTGTCATAATCGTACACGCGGTAGGTGATATCGCTGCTCTGCTGGGTCTCCAGTACCATGATGCCGCCCTTGATGGCATGTACGGTACCGGGGTTGATCTGGATGAAGTCTCCCTTTTTCACAGGGATCTGGCGGATGAACTCACTCCATCTCCCCTCCCGGATCATGCTCTCCAGTTCTTCCCTGGTCCGGGCATTGTGTCCAACTACCAGAGTTGCATTAGGAGTACAGTCTAAAACGTACCAACATTCCATCTTACCCAGAGAACCATTCTCGTGTACCCCGGCGTACTCATCATCCGGGTGTACCTGAATGGACAGGTCTGCCTTGGCATCGATGATCTTCACCAGCAGGGGGAACCGGTCTCCCTCTACATTGCCGAAGAGTTCCCGATGGTTTTCCCACAGGGCGCTGAGTTTCTGTCCATCGAATTCTCCGCCGACGATGGTATCGTCCCCGCTGGGATGTGCTGAAATTCCCCAGCATTCACCGATGTCATCTCCGGGTTCATCATATCCGTACTCGTCCCTCAGTCTGGTACCTCCCCAGATGGTATGGGAGAAGTAGGGTTTCAAACGTAATAACTTTTCCATGATTATCCTTTCCATAATAGGGAATATCCCTCTTGTCCAATTCTGCCGCCCTGCGATGAACTAATTAAGGTGCCGATCGGAAGAAACAGTATTTTTTTCTCCCCGTCGCAGCACTTAGCAAGCAGTGCCTCGCTGAAATCGTCCCGGCGAAATTGTCTGACTAGCTCGCCCCACATAGGGCTTTCGTAAACGAGTTAGAGCCGGGCGATTTTGCCCTTTGCGAGGTGCTGCGAGCTTAGTAGCGGAGACATGGGAGCAAAAAAATAGCTGTTCTTTCGAGAGGGTACCGTAAGATTGCACAAGTGTGGGGCGGCAGGAGGCGAACCAGTCTAGGCCCCGATAACGCTCACCAGGTAGAAGGGCAGTTTGTCATCCGAGTGGGTCTCGCGGATGCGGATCTCGACTCGGTGGGAACCTGCGGGGCCGTGATCCAGGATGGTGTCCAGGACAAGCTTGTCACCCCAGGTCTCGTCAAAGTTTGCATCGAGAGTATAAGGATGATCTTCATCCCCATCTACGATAAGTTCAGCAATAGGAGCAGGCAATTGCATTGTCTTACGATACTGCACTGCTAAGCAGCTTCCGGGCACATCGAAGGCAATCTTAGCACCCTTCGAGGAAGCTGTCCATCCATTGCGGAAGATTTCAGTGATATGATTCTGAATGGTAGGATCTTTCTCGAAACCAGTGCACTCCAGAACCTTGGCATTACCGTTACGATAACGAACGGAAGTCTCATAAGCATTCTCGGTGAGAGGTGCAGGGAATTCCGCAGGTGCCTCGGGAGTCGCAAGGTCTTTCCGAATCTCTTCCAAACCATAGGTAATTACACTGGCGACGAGTTCATGTCCTGCATCGTTGGGGTGCAAATTATCCGGAGTGATTTCCCGGTTCTCAATACGTCCCGCAAGTAATTCAGGATAGATGGTGCTCTGCATGCTGACGGCGGGGATGTCGTAGTGGCGGACCACTTTGGCATGCTGGAGCTGGGCGTTGGCGCCGGTATCGTAGCAGACGTTGTACATGACCATGAGGGCGGGGTGGCTGTCGGCCCGGAGGATCTGGCGCATGACGCCCTCGAAGGTCTCGCGGAAATGCTCGGTGGCTTCGTCATTCACGGCGTACTCCAGGAGGACGAAGTCGGGGTTCTTGGAAAGGAGGTCCTCCCGGACTCTGGCGCAGCCGAATTGGGAGTCGGTGGCACCGATGCCGGCATTGACATAGGTAAACTCGGACTGGGGGAAGGTCTTCCGGAACCAGTCGTAGACGCGATAGGCGTAGCAGGTCTCAGGGGTGGAGGACAGGCTTCCCTGGGTGATGCTGCCGCCGAGGAATCCGACGGTGAGTTTCTCACCAGCTTCTGCCCGTTTCATGAATTCTTTGATCTTTGCCCGGTTGCCGCGGTTCACCACAGCTCCTGAATAATCGATCTTGTACATTTTTCTCTCCTCAAAGGGTTTCTCTTCTGCATTTATTTTCCCAGCAGTTCCAGGTTCTTCCGGATCAGTTCGCAGCGCTGTGCCACGCACTCTACGCTTCTTCCGGGATCGGAAGGGGTGTTGAACACATAGTCCACAAGACGGTCGATGGTGGTGGTGGCCACATGGAGTCTGGTGTCGGAAGATGCATAGTAGATGAAGACTTCGTTCTTCTCATTTACCACGGCACCGTTGGTGAAGCACACGTTGCTCACATCGCCCACACGCTCTGCGCCTCTGGGTCCGATGAGGAGCCCGCTGGGCTCTGCGATAACCTTGGAGGGATCCTTCAGATCCGTTGCGAAGGCATAGATGACATACCGCAGACCTGCTGCCGTGTTCCGCACGCCGTGTGCGATGTGGATCCAGCCTCTGTCGGTCTTGATGGGCACCGCGCCGGCACCGTTCTTGGCCTCGGTGATGGTGTGATACTTCCGAAGGGAAGTCATCTTCTCCTCGTCGATCACTGCATGGGTGATATCGTCGCACAGACCAAAGCCGATTCCTCCGCCGCTTCCGGTCTCAATGAAATCATCCATGGGGCGGGTGTAGAAGGCGTACTTGCCATCCACGAACTCAGGATGGAGTACCACATTTCTCTGCTGAGGGGAACGAAGGGTCTTCAGGTTCTCCAGGCGCTCCCAGTGCTTCAGATCCTTGGTGCGGACAATGCCGGCTGCCGCCACAGCTGCAGACAGGTCGCTGGTAGTGGTGTCCTTGCTCTCGGAGCAGAATACGCCGTAGATGTAACCGTCTTCATGAGCGGTGAGACGCATGTCGTACACGTTGGTCTCCTCCGGGCAGGTGTCCTCCAGCAGGATGGGATAATCCCAGAATTTGAAGCCGTCCACTCCGTTGTCGCTCTCGGCCACACCGAAGAAGGACTTCCGGTCATTGCCCTCGATGCGGGCGATGAGATAATACTTGCCGTTCAGATACAGTGCGCCGGAATTCATGACGGCGTTGATGCCCAGTCTCTCCTGGAAGAATGGATTGGTGCGGTCATCGATGTCATACTGCCACAGGATGGGCAGGTGATCCCGGGTCAGAACGGGATATTCGTATCGGTCGTAGATGCCGTTGTAGAAATCGCTCTTTTTGTTCTTTCTAGCCAGAAGCTCATCCTGCTGCTTCTGCAGTTCATAATACTTTGCGTGAATCGCCATTTATTTTTCCTCTCTGCGAATAAATTCCATACACATGCGTCCGTTGTGATACGGGCACTTCCAGGGCTCCACGATGGGCCGGTCCGGATAGGGCTTTCCCTCCGGGTCCACTTCCCAGAACCACTCGGATCCCTTTCTCTTATCGAAGACATGCTCTTTGATGAACTCCCACTGAGCCTTGGCAGCCTCCAGATACTCGGTGTGCTCCGGAGTCTTCTGATAACCGTTGGCAAAGCCCACAGCGGACTCCGCCTGCACCCACCAGATGCGGTGGACATTCACCACGCCCCGGTCGCACTCGTTGGCCAGAGAATGGCCGTCGAAAGCCACCTTGTAGATCTGAGCCGTCAGGTCCCGGGTAATGGGGCTCATCTTCTCCACATACTCTTCGCGGCCCAGCACCTCCGTGCCCCGGTCCATGAGCCATGCGGTCTCGATGTCATGACCGTAGGAATGAAGATCCAGAATGGTGTTGTATTCCCGGTCAAAGAAAACTTCCTGACGATGGAGCTCCGGATTATAGATCTTCTCTGCAAAGAGATCCATCATCCATGCCAGACGGTCCCCGATGAGGGCATCCTTGGTCACACGGTACAGCTCGGTGTATGCCTCAAATACATGGAGCAGGGTGTTCATGGTCTTGTCTGCCATCACACCGTTCTCCGAAAGCTTCTCGTTGGATTCCGGCTCGAAGGTGATGGTACGGGCCTCCAGATAGCCGATGTCATCCCGGCACTTCTTCTCAATGATCTGCACCAGCTCCATGGCCAGTTCCAGAGCGCTGTCGTCCCGGAATGCATCATAATAAGAAGACAGTGCATAAATGCAGAAGGCCTGGTTGTAAGTGTGCTTGGTGGTATCCGCGGGAGTCCCGTCATAGTTCAGGCTCCAGAAGATGCCGCCGTTCTCCCGGTCGATGCACTTTCCCTGAAGGAAGTCATAGCCATGCTTTGCACAGGCCTTCACGTCCTCTACGGAGTAGCCGTGCTTTGCGAAGTCATCCTCCGTCAGCAGCCCCCCTTTGTACAGCAGGCACACATTGGCGAAAAACCAGGTGATGCGGCTGTTCAGGATGCAGCCCTTCTCGGCCTTGGGATCTGTCTTCAGATCATATCCCACCCAACCGTAGAAGCCGCCGTTTTCTTCATCTTTCAGATTCATCCAGAAGGGAAGGATGGTCCCCAGCAGGTGCTCCTTCATCTCCTCTGCGATAACATGTAACTCACTCATTTGCTCCCTCCGCTCTGCTCTCGGTGCCTTCCATCAGAGCCTCGATGATCTCAGGATATCTTACTTCCAGTTTTACACGATCGATCAGTCCAAAGGACTCGCCGCTTTCGAAGGCATTGTTGTCCCACCAGAAGCAGGGGACCCCGATCTCTGCTGCAGCGTTCACATAGTACTTTGACCATTTTACACGGGTCTCGGTGTTGTTCTTGTTCACGCAGCCGAACTCGCCGATCATGCATGGCGTTCCGTTATCCAGAATGTGCTTCTTGACGCACTGCAGCACATAGTCGATGTCTTTGTTGCTCTCGTCCCACTGATCGGTACCGGGGGACTGCAATGCGAAGTTGTAAGGGGTGTATGCGTGGACGCTGAAGATCACCCGGTCATCTCCCTCGGGGATCTTGAAGTTCTTGATGGACTTCTCATCAGAGCTTGCCGCATAGCAGGGCATGAAGACGACACGATAAGGGTTGCTTCCGTCTGCACTGCGGACCGTCTCAAGAAATGCCGCATTGACTGCGTTGACCACATCCCAGCCTTCCTGATCACCGCCGGTCCACTCGAGGCTTGTGCCCACCTTTCGGGGCTCGTTCTGACTCTCGAAGATCAGATGCTCGTCATAATCCTTGAAGCGCTCGCAGATTTGGGTCCAGAGCTTCCGCTCCATCTCGCAGGCTGCTTCCTGATTGTCATAGTAAGGATAGTTCCAGGTCTCATGATGGCAGTTCAGAACCACATAAGCGCCCCGGTTATAGGCATAGTCCACCACTTCCTGCACACGGTCCATCCAGATATCCTGAACGTTGCCGTCCTGATCCATGTGTTGCTCCCAGGAGGTGGGAATACGGATGGCGTTAAAGCCCTGCTCCAGTACCAGATCGATCTGTTCCTGAGTGATCACAGGATTTCCCCATGCGGTCTCGAATTTCCAGGACTTATCTATACGGGTCAGGGAATTATTGGTAGCATCCATGGAATTGCCCAGATTCCAGCCAATGCGGATGTCATTTACTACATCCCATGCGGTGAGGGATTCCATCTGCGGATTGATATTGGGTGCTTTTTCAGTATTCATAGGGTTCTCCGATTCTTCTGCCGAACCTTCTGCCGGACTTTCAGCGGTTTCCTGTGCCGTGCCCTCTGCCTCCTCTTTGGTCTCTGTTACCTCCGCGGTCGCAGAAGACCCTGCAGAATCTCCGGAACTGTTCCCTGCGCATCCTGTCAGCATGCCAGCGGCCATCATTCCGACCAATGCCAACGCCATTATTTTCTTTTTCATAATACTCTCCTATGACAAAAACAATCGGAGCGGCGGCCCCCCGGCTGCCGCCCCGCATGTAAGAACAAATATCGCTTTTATCGGATTCCGATCTCGGTATCCTGGGAGTTCACAACGCTGTGCTCCTTGATGTATGCCACGATCTCGTCAAACTTGGTGAATGCCAGGCTGACGTAGCTGTCTGCGCATCCGTAGTAGATGGCGATCTTGCCGGACTCGGGATCGTGAATGGTAGCGCAGGGGAAGGTTACGTTGGGAACGAAGCCTCTCTCCTCGTACCACTCTTCGGGAGTCAGCAGGAAGTTCTCACAGCGATAGAGAACCTTGGAAGGATTCTCCAGATCCAGAATCGCACCGCCGATGGAGTATACGAAGCCATTGCAGGTTCCGCTGACACCGTGATAGAACAGAAGCCATCCCTCGCTGGTCTCGATGGGTGCTGCGCCTCCGCCGATCTTCACGGACTCCCACCACTCGTAGCCGCGTCCCATAACGTGACGATGCTTGCCCCAGTAGGTGAGGTCAGGGCTCTCGGACAGGAAGATATCTCCGAAAGGAGTATGTCCGCTGTCGGAAGGTCTACTCAGCATGACGAAATTGCCGTTAATCTTTCTGGGGAACAGCACTGCATTCCGGTTGAAGGGAATGAAGGGATTCTCCAGACGGACAAAGGTCTTGAAATCGGTGGTCTTTGCCAGACCGATGGCAGCGCCGTAGAAGTCGCCGCACCAGATGATGTAGTAGGTATCCTCCACCTTTACCAGGCGGGGGTCATAAGCATATACGGGGGGATAGGGCTCGCCCTTCTCGTTGACAAAGTTGATCTTGTTCTTGTCGAAGGTCCAGTGGATACCGTCTTCGCTGCGTCCAAGATAGATGTAGGGTACGCCGTTCGTCTGCTCACCGCGGAATACGCCGATGAACTTTCCTTCATAGGGAACGACCGCACTGTTGAAGATACGGGCAACGTTCTCTACGGGGTTTCTGCCGATGATGGGGTTCTCGGTGTATCTCCAGATGGGAGCACCGACGATGCCTTCGGGCTTTTCCTGCCAGGGAACATTGGGGACGGCAGGGGCGATCATTTTAAGCTCGCTCATAGAATGTCCTTTCTTTTTTAACAAAACTTTTCTTGATTTCCGATTAAATTTAAGTAATCTTCGGGCAAAAAACCCGGCAGCACGGGGCCGCCGGGCTTTTAACGGGTCATGTATGGCCGCTTTCCAAAGTTCTACCAGACCATTTTCGCTTGTGCGTGGCCTGCTTGACTTTGTTCAGCAAATTAGAAGAGATCATCCAACGCAGCCTGTACCTGCTGAGCGTAGGTCTCCTGCAGCTGAGCGGGAGTCATCTCGTTGAGGATGAGCTGCTCCAGACCAAGCTCAACACCGATGCTGTCGTAGAGCTCGAAGCCGGGATGAGACAGGCAATCCTTCTGAACTTCGAAGTTTGCATCCTTCAGAGCGTCGTCCTTTGCGGTCTCGTTGTACCACCAGTTCAGGGTTGCGGGGTTGTCACGCAGCTCCAGATCGCCATCGAACCAGTTGCACAGATCATACAGGAAGTTCACAACGTACTCGGGATCCTCTACGTTGACGGGAATAACGAAGAAGTTGCCGCCTACGGAGTTCACACCGGGGTTGGTCTCCTGGTTGCCGGAAGGACCAACGGGCCAGCGAACATATGCGGTATCCCAGGTCAGGTTGCCCTGTCCGCCTTCAGGATAGTTGCCGTTTGCGTTCTGGATCCATACTGCGGTGGGGAAGAAAGCGATGTTGCCATCGTTGTACTTGATTCTCATGGAATCGGAGGGATTTCCGCCGCTTTCATAGCTGTCATAAGGATAGCATACATTGTAGGTTACATACATATCCTGCAGCATCTGCAGAACCTCGCCGGTAGCGGGGGAAGTCAGGGTCTCGGTGGTTCCGCCGGCAACCTTTGCGCCGTTGGAAGCAAGCAGCTCGCTGAAGGTATCCTTTACGAATCCGCAGAAGCCGTACTGATCCAGCTGGCCGTCGCCATCGGTATCCTGAGTCAGGATCTTGCAGTACTCGATGAACTTATCCCAGGTCCACTCGCCTCTTGCATAGAGGTCGCGGGGATCTTCCAGGTTGTTCTCTTCCAGCATCTGTACGTTGAATGCCAGAGGATAGGTGTTGGTGAAGCCGCCCTGAACCTTCAGGATGCAGGCCTTTCCGTCGCCCAGATCCAGATAGGACAGAACCTTCTGGTCGGTGAACAGATCGTGGTCTGCAGGGAGAACGGTCTTCAGGTCAAGGAGCAGGCCGTTTGCCTGTGCGGGAATGGCCATACCGGTGTCAACCTGATAGATATCACAGTCGGGAGTTCCGGCCAGAGTGGAGTTCTGCAGAGACTCCTGGGTTCCTGCATAGGTCAGGTTCTGCCAGTAGAACTTGCAGTTGTACTTCTCCTCCAGAGTGGGAACCAGGTTCCACTTGCGCATTGCAACATCCTGGTTGACGGTCTTCTCAGCGATCTTCGCCTCATCGTCGCCCTCTGCAAACTGTGCGGTAACCCAGTCTGCGGAATCTTCCATAGCATCGCCGGATGCATAGTAGGATCTCCACCAGGAACCGATGTTGATGATGCGGGTGCCGCCATCGCTGGTGGTGGTAGTGGTGGTGCTGGAGCCAGCATCAGAGGTGGTGGAGGTGGTAGCGGTGGTGCTGCTGCTGGAAGTGGTGCTTCCCTCAGAGGACTCGCCGCAGGCTGCCAGGGAGAGTGCCATCATTCCGGCAAGCCCAAGAGCCAAAAGCTTTTTTGCGTTTTTCATTTTGTATATTCCTTTCTTTTTCCCCGGTGCCCCTTTCGAAGCACCGGGCCTCTCTATCTCGTTATTACTTTACGGAACCGATGGATACGCTGTAAACTTCCCAGTTGCTGGTAGCCTCAGCCTGAATGGTGGGTCCCCAGGTGGAGATGTCATCACCGCAGTACTCTGCGATCATCTCGTAAGGGATCTGCACGGTGGATCCGTCATATGCTGCATAACCCTGACCGGAACCGTCGAAGTCACCGACACCGACTCTCATCCAGCCTGCTTCTGCGCCGTTCATAACGATCCAGCACTCTCCGGTCTCGGAGGTGTAGGAAACGTTGATGACGGAACCGGGTACCAGTGCTGCAAGGACTTCTTCATTGGTCAGATCAAGAATGTCAGCCTGGCTCCATGCGCCGCCGGTAGCGCTGTTGTTAAAGGTTACGTTGTAGTTGGTGGGCTTGAACTCTACAGCCTTGCCTACCTTTACGGAGTAAACTTCGAAATTGGTATCGGACTCGATGAAGATCTGCTTATCCCATGCGCTGGAATCCTCACCGCAAGCTGCTGCGAACATGTCATAAGTTACGTAGCATACGCTGCCGTCGGTGATGGCATCCACGGAACCGGAGCCGTCAGCATTGCCGACGCCTACGCGGGTCCATGCATTTCCGGAAAGGCCGGCCCACAGGTCGCCGCTCTCGGAGGTGTACTCGATTGCCAGTACGGAACCGGGAGTCTTCAGAAGCTCAAATGCATCGTCGGGGATGTCCACATAGCCGTTCTGTGCCCAGCCGCCGTTGGTTCCGACAACACCGATGTCGCTGATGTCAATGGCGCCGGTTACAGCAAGGCGAGGAGCCTGCTGACCGATCTTGATGGAGAATACTTCAAAGTGTCCGTCGGACTCGATGAAGATCTGGTGATCCCAAGCGCTGGTGTCATCGCCTACCTGTGCAGCGATCTGCTCGTAGGTGATCTGTGCGATGGTGTTGGAATTGTTGCGGTAAGCATACTGCTGACCGGAACCATCCTGATCGCCAACACCGATTCTGGTCCATGCATTGCCGGACAGACCCATCCAGATGTATCCGGTATCTGCAGTGTACTCGATCTCAACCACGGAGCCGGGAGTCGTCAGAGCTGCCCACTCTTCGTCGGTGAAATCAACATAGCCGATCTGGCTCCAGCCATCGCCGCTGCCGGTGAGTTCCATGGTAACCTCGCCGGTAATGCCGAACAGGTTGGATCTGTCAGCGCCGGTAGCTGCGGATACGAACTCAGCTGCGCTGTCTGCTGCCAGCACATTGCCGGAAGCATCCTTGAAGGTGATGTCCAGAATGCTGAGAGTGGTCTGGCCGACTCCCTCATCCTTGGCAACATCGCTCTCCATGGAGAGTACCAGGTAATCGCCTGCCACTGCTGCGCCGGGCAGGGTGTAGGTGATGGTCTTGGGAATCTGCTTTTCCATGTAGATGGACCAGTCGGATCCCTGGAAGGACTTGTCCTCTCCCTTTACCATGTAAACCTTACCGGATACGGAGTGGAACTGTCCGTCGGGAGCTGCGATGGCCAGAGTCAGATCAACGCTTGCTACGCTGCTGATAGCGTCGCCCAGCATTGCATCCATCTGGATCGCCACAAAGGGCTTGTTGCCCTGAGGGGTGATGACTGCAGCGGAATCTCCGCCGAAGTCGCCAAGTTCGATCACAGAGTCATCTGCGGAAGGGTTGCATACAGTATCCTTACCCAGGAAGCTGACGGAACCCTCATCAAATGTGATACTCTTGGGAGTATCTTCTTTTACTTCGACCTCTGCCACAGGCTCGGTCTTCTCTTCGGCAACAGGCTCTGCGGTCGTGGTCTCTTCCACAGAAGTTGCCGGGGTCTCGGTCGTCTCAGTGGTGCCGCAGGCAGCCATTGAAAGGACCATTGCGCTTGCCATCAGACAAGCTAAAACTTTCTTTGCCTTCAACTTTCTCATCCTCCTTTACTCATATGAAAGTGAATTATCTGCTACGCCTCCCTTGAGACGCATTGCATTCCTAAGATCAGCCGACGATACCGGACCGTTCGGCTCCCTCGATAAACTGCTTCTGCAGGGCGAGGTAGATGATGATGATGGGCAAAAGGATCAGAATGATGCCCGCATCCACGTACTGTTCCTGGAACGTGACGTTCAGGATCTTGTCCTGGTTGGCGATGACGCTGGCGAGAGAGGAGATCTTCTTGGAGATCACCACATTCTCACTGACCAGGAAGAGGTTGGCATAAAACACATCGTTGAACTGCCATACGATGGAGAAGACGGTCACGGTGATGACGGAGGGCATTGCATTGACCAGCATGATCCGAAAATAAGTATACCAGACTCCGGCGCCGTCCACAAAGGCTGCCTCCTCGATCTCCTTGGGCAGTCCCCGGAAGAACTGATTGAAGATGTAGATGTAGAGTCCGGAACGGACACCGCATCCCAGCGCGGTCATGATATACACCGGCCACACGGTACTCATGAGGTTCACGGGGCCACCCTTGATGAGGGTCATGAGTCCCAGCAGGTTAAAGTTCTTGAAGGTCATGTACAGAGGAAGCATGACGGTGTGAGGCGGAATGACGATCATCACCACCACCAGAGCAAAGAGTAAGGTCTTGCCCTTGAAATGGAATCTGGCGAATCCGTATCCCACCATGGAGCACACCAGGAGCTGGATCAGGGTAAGGCTCAGGGTGTAGAGAAGGTCCCGGCCCATGGTCTTAAAGTAATCCATTCGGGTGATGACCAGCTGATATTTGTCCAGTCCGGGATCAGCGGGCAGGATAAACATCATGGGATTGTAGATATCCTCGGAAGAAGCGATGGATTTGACGATCATACCGATCAGGGGGGAGATGATGACATATGCCACACCCACCAGGATCGCCGCCTTTCCAAGGGTCAGAAAGAAGTTTTTCACCTGTCCCAGTATGATCTTCTTGTCCAGCTCGGACAATTTCTTTTTCTTCGTTACGCTATTCATGGAACTCTCCTTCAGGCGCGTTGTTTGCATGGCTTGGATCCGCTTAGGTGTAGTAGAAGGTTCGCTTCTGGATGTATCCGCATACCAGCACCAGGATCAGACAGGTGACCACAGTGGATACCAGGGAGAAGACGGAGCTGAGTCCGTAATTGAACTCTCCGAATGCGGTCTTGTAAGCCAGGTCCACAACATCGGAATTGGTATAGGAATCCACGATGGTGTAGACAATGTTGGTGATGATGTGAGGCATCACCATGGGGAAGGTAACCTTCCAGAAGGTCTCGTAACCGGTTGCACCCTCGATCTTTGCCACCTCATAGAGGGAAGAAGGGATGGACTGCAGGGCTGCGATGAAGATGACGATCTGCACACCGGATGCCCGAATGATGTCATTGATGCGATCCACGGCCGCCACCATGTAATCCAGCAGCTTAGCCGGAATTCCCAGGCTGACGAACATATCGATGAGATAATCGATGCTGAAGGCCACGGAACTGGAGGTTGTGGTGGTCATCTCCGTCACCTGGGAGGTGACACCGCCGTTCATCATGGAAGCGCTCAGATCCAGAGCAGCCGTGATGGCCCCTGCATTGAGGATGACCGGCAGGAAGAAGATGGCTCTCACAATACCCTTGCCCTTGAAATCCGCATTCAGCAGCATGGCGATGAAGAGACTGAAGAAAATGATCAGTGGCACATCCACTACCATATCCACCACGGATGTGGTGAGAACCTGCTTAAAATCCGGATGCACGCGGAAAGCATATACAAAATTGTCAATGCCCACGGGCTCCAGCTTGTATGCCCCGCTGGCCGCATCCATGGTCAGTTTGCTCAAAGAAAACTGAAGGGTCATGAAGATGCTTCGAACATAGAACACCGCAAAGCCGATGACCCAGGGCAGGATGAAGAGATAACCCTTCCGATCCCGCTTCTGGAGAAGGGTCGTCTTCCCCTTATGCGGTCTTTTCTTTAGCTCAGCCATTACTTTCCTCCCAAAGCATATCCGAGAGCCGGAACGGTAATGCCGTCCACAGTCTCATCTGTCTTACCGTAATTGATCAGGATCTGAATCCCGTTGTCATAGGTGACCCGTCTGACGTTTTCATTCAGGATCTCATGCTGTACCATCGCTGCGTTCTGCACGTCCTTCAGGGCTCCGTTCACCTCTGTGTAGGTATCTACCGCAGTATCCTTCCAGTTTGTGAAGGTGGTTGCGTAATAGGTATTCAGCGCTGTCAGCTTCATCCGGCTGGACTCCTCCCAGGTAAAGACATAGTGGGGAGCCGCGCCGCACTCGATCATCTGCAGGATGGTCTTGGGCATGTCATCCTTGTTCTGGAAGTTCAGAAGTTCGGAGGCATAATCCATGGAGCCGTGAATGATCATCTCATACAGAGGTATGGACGCATCTACAATGTCATAAGCCGTGTGGCTGATGGGTACGTTGATGATATCCGTGCTGTAGGGGAAGGCGTAGGCATTTGCCTGGCTGGTCATCAGTTTTCTGCCGGTGGCCTCCAGTTCTGCGAACTGGCCTTCCACGATCTGCCTTGCCTCTTCCCGCTCGATGGTGTCGGTGCGCTTCTTGTCGGAGATCAGATAATTGCCCAGATCCCGCAGAGAGTATCCGTCCACACTGACCCCCTCCGCCTTCTTGATGAACTTGCCCACATATCTGGGCAGGAACTTGGGAGAAAGGGCGCTGTACACATTCTCCATGTATCCCAGAGAGGAGGTGTTCCGGTAGGTCGTGGGATTCACCTTGCCAAATCTTGCAGAATAACCGGAGCCATAGTAACGGGAAGCTTCCTGGTTGTAATTGAATCCCTTGTCTGCAGAGGTGACCTTCTGGAAAGCCACATCCGCATATACGATACCGCCGTTGGCGTTGACATGGTCCCTCAGTTCCTTCAGCCCGGACTTGCCGCCCAGCTTACCCATCACATGGACCGTATTGGCTGCATCATGATAATAACCGCCGTTAAACCAGCCCTGGAGATTCATGACCTGGTTGGTGATACCGGCCTGTACCAGCTGGTCGGAGATCTGACCGGC
>JAEEGF011024340.1_pt1 | contig 17223 bp, 13 predicted proteins | sample 9134171 | NCBI WGS metagenome assembly JAEEGF01 (sample SAMN16246542, study PRJNA631951) | gut metagenome | biome: gut microbiome; feature: rumen; material: AP-attached | host: Bos | place: Iran: Karaj | collected 2018-10 | reverse complement strand
TTGCGAAGGCCATTTTCATGGCGAGAGTATCGTCCACGCCCGGGTCGGTATCCAGTATTACAGGGATCTGGCGGACCTTTCTGTCCTTCAGCAGATGGAGGATCATCCTGCCCTCGCCCTTTGCGTCCTGAAGTCTTCCCTCTGTCAGTATCTCCTCGATTATCTGCAGGCAGGAGGTTGCTACCACCCGGTCATTGTGATTTTTCTTCAGCTCCTCAGCGGTGATATCGAATGAATCCTTCATGTTTTCATAGTGATAATGCTGCAGACCCACGCTGTAGACCCGGTCGTCCTCCACCGGCTCGCCATTGAACTCAAAGCGCAGGAAGGAATGGCTCTCCTGATCGTATTCGAACATCAGGCCGTCGGATATCTGGTAGAACTCGGTGTGTTCTCCTGCGAAGGCTCCGTCGCGGCACACATGCAGCAGCATGTGTCTCAGCTGGGCACCGGTGGCGTATACCAGGTGCACAGGGTCGTCGTAGGGGAAGCACTCGCGGAGGTCCCCCAGGGTGACAACAGGTCCCATCTGCTCATTTCTGATGCTGCCTGAACCCAGAAGGAAGATGTCTGCGCCAATGGCATCGCGCAGTATGTCGCTGAACAGATCGCCCAGTTCTGTTTCTCTGTAGCGGTCCGGATGAGTCAGCTGACGTACGAATTTGGTCAGAATGCGGCCGTATTTATCGTCTGTACGGCTCTTGTAATTGCGGATCAGCTCCTCTATGGCAGTATCCCTTGGGCAGGTCTCGGAGTTGATTGGAACCGGAGTCCACTTATAGCTGTCGATGCAGTTGTTGTCGGTATCGATCAGTATGTCGAAGCGGCCTATCTGGTCAGTACCCGTGCCTGCCTGAACGATTGGAATGCCGTTGACCACCGCAGGCTCGGTAAGGAAGGTGTGGGAATGGCCGCCGATGATAACGTCCACGCCCCAGGCGGGATCCAGCATAGCAGCAAGAGCCTTGTCCTCCTCGAAGCCGATGTGGGTAAGGAGCACGGTAAAGTCGATATCCACAGCGTTGTAGGTGTTGCAGATCCTTCCCACCTCCTCCGCTGCATCCGCCAGCGTTACGAAGCTTCCGATAAGGCCGTCGGACTTGCACTGGCGAAGAGCCACATCGGTGATGATGCCGATGAAGAGTACCTTCATGCCGTCGATCTCAAGGATGTAATGGGATTTGAACAGTCTGGCGCCGTTGGTGGTGATGTGAAGGTTTGCGTTGATGATGGGGAACTCCGCGCACTTTTCAAGGAACAGCAGGTGCGCCACGCCGTAGTCTACCTCGTGGTTGCCCACGGTGACCACATCCGGGCCCAGCATGTTCATGATCTGAATGGTGGAGATGCCCTGGAACTCAGAGTCTATTATGGAGCCTCTGAACATGTCGCCTGCAATGGCATAGACGACGTTTTCATCCTCCCGCCTCGCACGGTTTATGTAGCCTGACAGCAGCGAGATGCCGCCCACCAGGTTTTCATCCACATGCTCCGCAAGGAAGTCTCCATGCATGTCGTTGGAGTGAAGGAGTGTGAGTTTTTTTAGATTTTTCATAGCAAGCTCCTTTATGTGAAATAATAAGATTGCTTTACCCTAGTATAATTATATCAAAGCAAAAAAAGAGTTCAAGCCTTTGCGGCCTGAACCCTTTTCGTTGATTCCGTTATTCCACGTTTCTTGTGGCTATGATATCCACACCGGTGTCTGCCACGTTTCTGACCAGAACATCGCCGATATGGACAGGAGCCTTAACTTTTACGCCCTTAAGAGCCAGGGCGGCGTCCTTGATCTTCGCCTTGGGAATATCTCCGGCAGTCTTGCAGCTCACCAGCACGGAACCGTTTTTGCTGCCCTCCACCAGTACGCTGGAGGTGACCACCCTCATGGGGTTTCCTATCTCGTTGGTGCCGTAGACCTTGCCTCTGGGGCAGGTGTTTCCGGTGACGGATATTACGTTCTTGCCCTCGTGCTCAACCTTGAGATTGCAGCCTATGGGGCACATTATGCATGTAAGAAAAGTCGTTTCCATGGTATTCCTCCCTTAGGCCCTTGCCTTGATGTACTCTGCCGCTGCCTTGCCTGCGATCAGAGCCTCCTTGCTGACGTCATCCACAAGACCGTGGACGGAGACCACGTTGCCTGCGGCGAAGACGCCCGGAATAGTAGTCTCGAATTCCTTTGTGACCACAGGTCCCCTGGTCTTTCTGTCGATCTCAGCACCCATGTTGCGGGTCAGCTCGTTTTCGGGGATCAGACCTGTGGAAAGCAGCAGGCAGTCACAGTCGTAATGGGTCTCAGTGCCGGGGATGGGCTTAAGCTTTTCGTCCACCTTTGCCAGGGTGACGCCCTCTACCCTCTCCTTGCCCTGAATGTCAACAACGGTGGTGGAGAGAAGTAGCGGGATGCCAAAATCGTTGAGGCACTGGACTATGTTTCTCTGAAGTCCGCCGCTCTTGGGCATTATCTCTGCCACAGCCAGGACCTCAGCGCCCTCAAGGGTCATTCTGCGGGCCATGATGAGGCCCACGTCACCGCTTCCCAGGACCACGATGCGCTTTCCTGGCATCAGGCCGTCGATATTGACCAGCTTCTGGGCGGTTCCTGCAGTGTAGATGCCTGCGGGACGGTAGCCCGGGATGTTAAGGGACCCTCTGGTCCTCTCCCTGCAGCCCATGGCCAGCACTATGGCGCCGGCCTGCACCTGGAAGATGCCGTCCTTCTTGTTGGTGGCAGTTATGAGCCTTTCGGGACTGATCTCCAAAACCATGCAGTCCAGGCGGTACTCAATGCCCCGTTCCTTCACCATGTCTATGTAGCGCTGGGCATATTCGGGACCGGTAAGCTCCTCCTTGAAGTGATGGAGGCCGAAGCCGTTGTGGATGCACTGGTTCAGGATGCCGCCCAGCTTATCGTCGCGCTCCAGTATGAGTATGCTGTCTATGCCGCTGTCCTTTGCGGAAACTGCAGCAGCCATGCCTGCGGGGCCTCCGCCTATTATAACCAGATCGTAATTAAGCATTTTCTGCCTCCTTTCCGGCAGCCTCTGCCTTTTCCCTGTCAGCAGCCCATTTTGCAATGGCCTTAAGACCCTCGCTCTCTTCGGAAAGGCCGTCCTTGAGGTTTTCAAGAATGAGCTTTGAGCCACCGCCGCTCTTGGTGATCTCGCTCATGGGAACCTTCAGCTCTCTTGCAAGTATCTCCATTACCTTGGGACTGCAGAAACCTGCCTGGCAGCGGCCCATGCCTGCTCTGGTGCGGCGCTTTACGCCGTCAAGGCTCTTAGCGCCAAGAGGCCTTGTTATGGCATCGATGATCTCTCCCTCTGTGATGCTCTCGCAGCGGCAGATTATCTGGCCATAGGAGCTGTCCTTTTTGATGAGCTCGGTGCGCTGCTCAAGGTCCAGATCGGAGGGCTTGAGTATGCCGTGTCTGATGGGCCAGAAGTCAGGATTCTTCTTTAGATCCAGCTTTCCGGCTATCATCTCCGCCAGAGCCTTTCCTATGGCAGGAGCGGAGGAAAGACCGGGGGAGGCTATGCCTGCGCAGTCGTAGAAGCCGGGAGCATCATCGGGCTCGCCGATGACGAAGTCCTTGCCGTCCTCCTGGGCTCTGAGCCCCGCAAAGCTTGTAATAGTCTGGTTGAGAGGGATGTTCTTCACGCACTTTCCTGCCTTCTGGTTGATTGCAGCAAGGCCCTCGGCGGTGGTGTTGACGCCCTCCTTGTCTTCGATGTTGAAGGCTGTGGGACCCACGATGATGTTTCCGTGAACGGTCTGGCTCACCAGAACGCCCTTGCCCATATCGTCGGGAAGCTGGAAGATGGTGTGGCTCACGAAATCGCCCACCTCTCTGTCAAGCAGATAGTAATCGCCGCGCCTGGGGGTGATGTGCAGCTTCTTTTCGCTGACCATGTTGTGGAATTTGTCAGCGTATACACCTGCGGCGTTGATGACGGTCAGAGCTTCGAAATCCCCCTTGTCCGTTTTCACCAGCCAGCCGTCTCCGTCAGCGGTCTTAAAGGGCTCAAGGCCTGTGACCTCGGTATCGAACCTGAATTCAGCGCCGTTGACAGCAGCGTTTTCCGCAAGGGCGATGGTGAGTTCAAAGGGGCAGATGATGGCGCCGGTGGGTGCCCAGAGGGCTTCCGCTGCGTCATCGGAGATGTTGGGCTCCATTTCCCTAAGGCGCTCACGGCCTATTATCTCCAGGCCCTCCACTCCGTTTTTCCTGCCTCTTTCCAGCAGCTCCTCCAGGCCTTCTCTCGGGTCGCTTTCGGTCCTTACCACAAGGCTTCCGCAGCGCTTGTAGGGGATGTCCAGCTCCCGTGAGAGAGCCTCCATCATAAGGCTGCCCTCCACATTGTATTTTGCCATAAGGCTGCCCGGCACGGCGTCGAAGCCCGCATGGACTATGGCGCTGTTGGCCTTGCTTGTGCCGCAGCACACGTCCTCTGCTCTTTCAAGCACCAGGACCTTTGCATCGTAGGCGCTCAGGTATCTTGCAGCTGCGCAGCCGCTGACACCCGCGCCGATTATAATTACATCGTACAAATCCTATTCCTCCTTTGCCCAGCCGTAAGCGCATCTGACGGCCTTGTTCCAGCCCTTTATCATGGCGCTGCGTTCTGCTTCATCTATTTCAGGCTCAAAGCTCCGGTCGATGGCCCAGATCTTTTTAAGCTCGTCCTTATCCTTCCAGTATCCCGTGGCAAGACCCGCCAGATATGCAGCTCCCATGGCTGTGGATTCCACGCACTCGGGGCGCAGCACCTTGCAGCCCGCTATATTGCTCTGGGACTGAAGCAGGTAGTTATTGGCGGAGGCTCCGCCGTCCACCTTAAGGTCGGGGATATCCATGCCCGCGTCGGCCTCCATGGCCCTGAGAACATCGTTCACCTGGTAAGCCATGCTGTCAAGGGTGGCCCGGACTATGTGGTTCCTGTTAACGCCCCTTGTGATGCCCACGATGGTGCCTCTTGCGTACTGGTCCCAATGGGGCGCGCCAAGACCCGTGAAGGCGGGAACCACGTAGCAGCCGTTGGTATCCTTTACCTCAAGAGCCATAGCCTCGGTCTCGGAGGCGCTGTGCACCAGGCGAAGCTCGTCTCTCAGCCACTGAACCGCGGCGCCGGCCACGAATATGGAACCCTCCAGCGCGTAGTTAACCTTTCCGTCCATACCCCAGGCAATGGTGGTGACCAGCCCGTTCTTGGAGAATACAGGTTTTTCTCCTGTGTTCATCAGAAGGAAGCCGCCTGTGCCATAGGTATTCTTGGTCTCCCCTGCCTCAAAGCAGGTCTGGCCGAAGAGGGCTGCCTGCTGATCTCCCGCGGCGCCTGCAATAGGAATGCCGGGGCCAAGGGCCTCGATGTCCGTATATCCGAAGATCCCGGAGGATGGCATGGGCTTTGGCAGCATGCAGCGGGGCACATTCAGTATCTCAAGTATCTCATCGTCCCAGTCCAGAGTGTTGATGTTGAACATCATGGTGCGGGAGGCATTGGAATAGTCCGTGGCGTGGACCTTCCCGCCGGTGAGCTTCCATATGAGCCAGGTCTCCACGGTGCCGAACAGCAGCTCGCCATTCTCTGCCCTTTCCCTTGCTCCGGGCACGTTTTCCAGTATCCAGCGGAGCTTGGTACCGGAGAAATAGGCATCGATAACAAGGCCTGTCTTCTCGCGTATCATGTCCGTAAGTCCTCTGGCCTTGAGCTCGTCGCAGTATTCGCTGGTGCGGCGGCACTGCCAGACTATTGCCCGGTATACAGGCTCACCGGTATTTTTGTCCCACACGATGGTGGTCTCTCTCTGATTGGTGATGCCTATGGCCTCTATATCGCTCTCCCTGGCGCCTATCCTTGCCATTGCTTCGATGGCAGTGCTGAGCTGGGTCGCCCAGATAGCATTGGGGTTGTGCTCCACCCAGCCGGGCTTCGGATAGTGCTGCTTGAATTCCATCTGCGCCATGCTGCATATTTTACCGTTCTTATCGAACAGTATGCAGCGATTTGATGTGGTGCCGGAATCCAGCGCCATTACATACTTCATAGCATTCCTCCTTTAATCAAGCATAAATTTCATCATGACCGGATTGTGGTCTGAGTATTCGAATTGGTAGTCCAGGACCTCGGCGGACTCGACGCTGATGTTGTCGGTGACCATAAAGCCATCCACCGTCAGCACGTACTGTCCTTCGTGATAGGGACCATCCGCGTTCCTGCAGGATGCGACCGGGTTCGCCGTATCCAGCGGAGCCACAAGGCTCACGTGATAGCCGTCGAAGGTGCCCTCGGGAATGGGCTGAGCCCAGCTGTATTCCTTGTCTGAGGCGCCGAAGTACTTGCTGGAATCGCCCAGCAGGTCCTTGTTGAAGTCGCCGCCTGCTATGCAGTAATTGCCCATGGAATACTGCTCCTCCATATCCGCCAGCAGCAGCTTAAGCTGCTCTGTGGCTATGGTACCGTCTGTGGTGTAGGCGGAAAGGTGCAGGTTATAGAGCACCAGGAACTGTCCTCCCCCAAGGGAAATGAAATTCCTGCTGTAGCAGCGGTCAAGATCCAGGAACTTGGTGAAGCCCGTTTCGATGGGCAGTGAGATCCGCTGCGCGGAGTTTATCCCGCCTCTTGAGAAGGTCATAATTCCGGCCTTTGATGCGCCGTGGGGCTGGGTGAAGGGGTAAAACAGGAAGGGTGAATCGTAGTTCTGGGCGAAGCTGTAGGCGGCATCTCCGCCCAGGGCGTCGATCAGATACTCCCTTTCGTCCACGTGATAGCTCCTTGTGGCGTCGAAGTCAACCTCCTGTATAAGATACAGGTCTGCATCCTGCTCCTTGAGCCGGTCCATGATCTTATCCAGGTTTGCCTTCAGTCTCTCCTCGGACCAGGCCCAGCTCTGGGTGCCTCCGTCCATGAAGAAGCCGTAGTCGCTTTCGTAGGCGCCGAAGCCTATGTTCCAGGAGGCTATGGTGTAGTCGTGGGCAGGCTTAAGATCTATCGAGGTCCGGCCCTTGATATCCAGATCCATTTCATCCGGCAGCCGGTGATAGGCAATAAAGATATATGCCACATAAGCCAGCACTATCAGGACCAGTACCAGCAGTATTGACAGCAATACTTTAAGAAATTTTTTCATTTCGACCCTTTCAGAAAATGCATAATGAAAACGTTCATAAAAATAAAATAGCTTTTACCAATTGATAATTATATATCATTCATTTTTCAAATTAAAGATGTTACGAGCTATTTTGGTATAAAAAGAATGGAGGCCGCAGGGGTCTCCATTCGCGATTTCAGTTATTTTCCGGCAGCCGCCGGTTCGTAATCAAAGGCTGAAGCACAGCTCTATACGCTCCAGCCTGCGCTGGCAGCCTGAAGCCTGGTCATGCGCCTGAAAATGCTGCTTTCGTCTGCAAGAAGCTGTGAAGGAGAGCCCTCCTCGGCCACCCTTCCTTCGGAAAGCACGACTATCTTGTCCGCAGCCTCCACCGTACGCATGCGGTGAGCTATCACAAGCACCGTTTTGCCTGTCAGCAGGCGGGACAGCGCGCCCTGCACCTTTGTTTCGTTTTCCACGTCCAAAGAAGCGGTGGCTTCATCCAGAAGAACGATGGGAGCATCCTTAAGAAGAGCTCTGGCTATTGAGATGCGCTGCCGTTCGCCTCCGGAAAGTTTCGCACCATTTTCGCCTATGGGAGTTGCATAGCCTGCGGGGAGCTTTTCCACGAACTCGTCGCAGTTGGCGGCAGCCGCGGCAGCCAGCACCTCTTCATCCGAAGCCCCGTGCTTTCCAAGACGAATATTTTCCATTACTGTATCGTCAAACAGAACCACGTCCTGGAACACCATGGAATAGTCGGTCAGCAGCACCTCCGAATCCACGGTCCCGATATCCACTCCTCCGACGCTGATCCTGCCCTCAGACACGTCCCAGAGCCTTGCGGCAAGCCTTGCACAGGTGCTCTTTCCGGAGCCGGAGGGCCCTACCAGAGCAGTCACCTCGCCTTCCTTTGCAGTAAAGCTCACGCCGCGCAGGACCTGCTCTCCTTCCCCGTCTTCAGCCCCGCTTCCGGACCCGGCACCATCGTAGGCAAAGCCCACGTTTTCAAAGACTATATCATGGCCTGCGGGCTTAAACTGCTCCGCGCCCTCGGCTGTCTTAGTCTCATAGATCTCCATAAGGCGGCTGGCGGATACCTGGGACATGAACATCTCCGCAATAAGGGCCAGTGCCTGATCGAAGGGCGCGTAGATGCGGGTTATGACCATCAGGAACATGAAGAGGGTCATGAATTCTATGCTGCCGCTCGTTATCAGCTTCGCGCCGGTGAGTATGGTAGTGGCCACGCCGAGGCGCATTATCACGCTGGCAGAATTGACGAAAATGCCTGTGTGGAGCTCGCCGCGCAGCATGGTCTTTTCGTGGTAGTCGATCTTGTCGTAAAGAGACCTGATGAAGCGGTCCTCCTGGTTGGTTGCCTTTATCTCCCGGATGTTTTCCAGAGTCTCCTGTATTCCGTCGGCCACCTGGATCCCCGCAGCCTTTGTTATCTCGGAATTCTTTTTAGTCAGGCTGCGGCTTCCGAAAAGCAGTATGAAGGCTACAGGCACTCCCCAGAGGCAGGCCAGAGCCAGACGCCAGTCGTAGATCAGCAGCATCACGGCGATCAATGCCGTGGAGATGAAGGAACCGTAGAGATAGCTCAGGCAGTGGGACCACACGTGCTCCAGGCGGTTAACGTCCCCCATTACCGTTTCGGTCAGGTCCACGAGATCCCTCTTTCCGAAAAAGCCCAGAGGCAGCTTCCTGAGCCTTTCAGCCAGTCCTATGCGCATGTTCCTGACCTCTCCGTATACAAGTCCATAGGTGGATACATACTGCTGAAGATGGGTAAAGAATGAAAGCAGCAGGAAGACGACCACCGCCGCCAGCACCGCTGCAGTCCCCGGAAGAGCCCCCTCTCCCGTAAGAGCTGCCATGAATCCTGTCATCATGTAATAGAGCACTCCCATGCCGCCCATCACCACAAGATTCGTGATAACGGTCCAAAACGTACCCTTTTTGACATTTTTAATGCCCTGATCCGAAAGAGCATATTTGCGCTGAAAGTCCTTTCCGAACACTTACGCCACCTCCTCTGATGCGGATATCCGCCACTTAACAGCCTGATTGTAGTCATTCCACATGCGGGAATAGAGACCTCCCGCCTTCAGGAGCTCCTCGTGGGTGCCGCTCTCTGCCGCACGGCCATTCTCCAGAACGATTATCCTGTCAGCCCCTACCACCGTAGAAAGCCTGTGGGCTATCATGATGACAGTCCGGCCTTCCATCAGCCTTGCGAAAGCCTTCTGTATAAGGGCTTCGTTTTCCGGGTCAGCAAAGGCTGTTGCCTCATCCAGGACCACTATGGGAGCGTCCTTAAGAATGGCTCTGGCCAGGGCGATGCGCTGCTTTTCGCCTCCGGAAAGGTAGGTTCCCTTTGTTCCTATAACAGTGTCCATCCCCTCGGGAAGCTTCTCCAGTATGTCAGCGCACTGGGCAGCCTTAAGCGCTTCAAGAGCCTCCTCCCGGGATGCTTCCGGCCTGGCGGCCTGTACGTTGTCGAGTATCGATGCCTTGAAAAGGTGCGTATTCTGGAACACGAAGGCCACCTGATCCATCAGAACGTGAGGATCTGTCCTCCGTACATCCACTCCGCCCACCTCCACGCTGCCGGAGCTAACGTCCCAGAAGCGGGGGATAAGGCTGGCTGCGGTGGTCTTGCCTCCTCCTGAGGGGCCCACAAGAGCCACGGTCTGGCCCGGCTCCACCCTGAAGGAGATATTGTCAAGAGCAGGAAGCTCCGAGCCCTCGTAGGTAAAGCTTACGTTTTTGAATTCCACGCTGTTGTCCTTTGGAGCAACAGGGGCATCAGTTATCTCCATAACAGGAGCGCTCATGACCTGAGCTATGCGTCCCAGGGCGGTGCTTGCCATCATCATGCCGCTGGCAGCGAACATTATGCGAGCCAGAGCCGTGGAGACCACAGCCGAGAAGGCTGCGTAGAACACGAAATTGGTTATGAATGCGGCAAAATTTCCGCTCTTAAGCGCAGCGGGCGCCATCAGCAGGGCGACGGGTACAAGGAAGATGAAGGCTCCCTCCGTTGCCGTCAGATTCAGAGCCTGGGGGACCTTGCATACATCTCCCTGATAGTGTTCCGCCTTGGCGCTGTAATCGTCTATAGCCTGTCTGAAGGCCCTGAAGGAATATACGGTCTGCTGGAATACCTTTACCACAGGTATTCCGCGCACATATTCAGTCCCAGCCTTGCTCATAACGTCCTGAGCCGCGTAATATTCAGCCATCAGCTTCGCGTTTTTTCCGCCCATCATGGAGAACATGGCAGCGCCGGATACCACGGCCGCTATCAGGCAGGCAGCGCCCATGCGCCATTCAAACACGAACATCAGAACTATGGTGGCCAGCAGCATGGCAACGCTCCCTGCAATATCAGCCAGATTGTGGGCAAGCAGGGTCTCAGTCTCTGAAGCAGCTCCGTCAAGCCGGTTCCTGAGAAGGCCTGAAGCGTTGGAATCAAAGAAGCCCAGGGGGGTCTTCATGAGATGTGCTATGCCCCTTTTGCGTATATTTGACGCAGTTCTGAAGGCTGCAACATGGGTACACATGAGAGCTGTAAAATAAACTGCTATCCCTGCGACGGCAAAGCCAAAGGCCATCCAGCCGTAGCGTGCGATCCCTGCCGCCTTCGTCCAGTCCGGAGCTGCTGCTATCAGGTCCCTGGCGACCAGCCATATGCAGATATAAGGCAGCATTCCAAGGACCATGGCTGCAGCGGAAAGCCCCATTCCAAGGAAGGTCAGCCCCTTATATCCGCCTGCATAATCCAGCAAAACGGCGATATCGCTTTTTTTCTTTTCTTTCATATACGATCCTCCAGTTTAAAACATCCTGATTTGTATGCTAACGGTGTTAAGTTAGCGTTAGCTAACTCTATATTAAACTTATCGCCTGTCTCCATGGGGGACAGGCGGTGTTTTCAAATAGTATATACGGTTCAGTATCCCAGCAGATGCTTCCAACCCGGGATGAAAAAGGCCTCCAATGCTTCAAGACAGCGGAATGCTTCCTCCTGCGAGTACCCGTGGACCACAGGTCCGAACATGGCAGCCGTATATGCGCTGAGCAGTATGTGCATTTCCTTCTCATCTATTTCGCGAAGCGCATATCCATGCTCGCGAAGGCTCTGAAAAAAGCTCATCATCCGAGCCTGATGCTTCAGCGTCATATCGTGCAGGAAGCTTTCATAGGGTGTGCCCTGCGCTTTGGTAAGAAGCAGCCTGTAAGAATCCATGTTGGGATATACCAGCTCCCGCATCATGTCTATCCAGGACTCCTTCCACAGATCTGCCGAGCCGGAATCCATGGCATCCATGCTCCTTTTAACGTGAGCCTCGATCCATCCATCGATCTGCTCAGCATAGGGCTTCACCAGCTCTGAGAACAGGTCCTCCTTGTTTATGCAGTGTCTGTACAGCCCTGCCGCGGTCATGCCGCATCTTTCACCTATGCGGCGCATGGACGCTTTTTCGAACCCGTATTCCATGAATTCTTCCCTTGCAGCGGCAAGGACCCTTACATGGCTTGCAGTTTTATCCTTTGGCATGATTATTACCCTTGCCTTTCCGTCATCCAAGCGCCACATCCAGCGCCATCATGACGCTGAAGCCCATGGCAAAAGCCACGGCTCCTATATTTGAGTGATTTCCGGCTGACATTTCAGGTATAAGCTCCTCCACGACCACATACAGCATTGCGCCGGCTGCAAAGGACAGAAGATAGGGCATGGCAGGAACCACAAGACCTGCGATAAGCACGGTGAGAGCCCCGAATACAGGCTCCACCGCGCCTGACAGCACCCCCAGGCCGAAGGCAGAGGATTTGCTCTTGCCTTCAGCAAACAGGGGCATTGAGATGATGGCACCCTCCGGAAAATTCTGAATGGCGATTCCAAGAGCAAGCGCCATAGCAGCCCCTGATGTGATATTCGCAGAACCGCTCCTGAGGCCTGCATAGACAACGCCCACAGCCATACCCTCCGGTATGTTGTGAAGAGTCACAGCAAGGACCATCATTGCAGACCTTGTCAGATGGCTTTTGGGGCCTTCAGCCTGATTGATGCTCCTGTGCAGATGGGGGATGACATGGTCCAGAAACAGCAGAAACAGTATGCCCACCCAAAAGCCGATGAATGCAGGCAGAAAAGCCCAGCGCCCCATGGGCGCAGACTGTTCTATGGCGGGTACGATAAGGCTCCATATGGACGCTGCCACCATAACTCCTGCGGCAAAGCCGGACAGAGCCCGCTGTACCCCTGTTTTCAGCTCCTTGCGCATGAAAAGCACGCACGCTGCCCCTGCAGCCGTGCCAATGAAGGGTATTAAAAGTCCTGTGATTATCGTTCCTGTATCCACTTCGTACCTTTTATCTTATTTCCACCCGAAGAGGCCCTTTTTCTGAAGAGTCTCGGACTGTACATCCAGGCAGTCATAGCCGGTCTCGTCAATTGCCGCCTTCAGCTGCTCCGCATCCACAGCGCCCTCCGTAAGGAAGCTGGCCTCCTTTCTGCTTCTCGAGGCAGTCACCTTCCTGGCATCGGGTACTGCCTTTCTTATGGCGTCGCAGACATGGGCTTCGCACATCCCGCACATCATGCCCTCGATCCTCAAAGTCGTTTTTATCATAAGATCTCACCTGCTTCTTTTATTTCTTCTTGTATCCTGTGACCATCGTCAGGAAAAAACAGATAACAGTCATCCACGCAAAGAATTTATGGCTTTTCATTTCTTTTCCCTTTCTTCGCTCAGCAGGTCCGTCAGGCAGTCCAGGCTGAGCAATATCGTTGAAGTGTTATGAAGTACCGCACTGGTTGCAGGGGGAAGGACTCCGAAGGCACCAAGAAGTATAAGGGCTCCGTTGAAGCCCATCACGAAGCGGTAGTTGCGGCTGATACGGCGCATCAGGGCATCGCTCAGACGCTTGAGCCAGACCAGCTCGTGAAGGTCCTCCGCAGCGATGGTCACATCCGCCACCTCTCTTGCGATTACGGCCCCGCTGCCTACGGCAATGCCCACGTCCGCCAGCGACAGAGCAGGAGTATCGTTGATGCCGTCTCCTATCATGATGACGCCTCTGCCTGCATCCTGCTCGGACTTTATATAGGCAGCCTTATCCTCAGGCAGGACCTCAGCCCTGTAATCGTCTATATTCAGCTCCTGGGCTATAACTGAGGCTATTCTGTCGTTGTCTCCCGTAAGCATGACAGTCTTTCCTATCCCTTCCCTGTGAAGGGCTTCCATAGCGTCCTTTGCCTCCGGCCGCAGAGGATCCAGTATGCCTATGGCTGCAGAAAGGACCCCGCCTATGGCCAGATAGAGCCATGAAACGGATTTTGGGAGAGCCTCGAAGGCCTTGCGGTCCTTTGCGCGCACCTTTACGCCCTCGTCCTCGAATACGAAGTGGGCGCTTCCTATAACAGCACGCTTTTTGCCTATTTTAGTAGCTATGCCGTGAGCCACGATATATTCCACATCGCTGTGCATCTCGCTGTGCTCAAGGCCCTTTTCCTTAGCAGCCCGGACCACCGCATTCGCCACGGAATGGGGGAAGTGCTCCTCCAGGCAGGCCGCGGTCCTCAGCATCTCCTGCTCGTCCTCTCCGTTGAAGGGGACCACCTGCACTACTGTGGGACAGGCTCTTGTGAGCGTACCGGTCTTATCGAAGATGACAGTCCGGGCAGAGCTTATCTTTTCCATGTATTTTCCGCCCTTGACGGTTATCTTGTGGCGGCCGGCCTCCCGCATGGCAGAAAGAACGCTCAATGGCATGGAAAGCTTAAGAGCGCAGGAAAAGTCCACCATCAGCACCGATACAGCTCTGGCGGTATTCTGCGTAAGCAGCCAGGTAAGAAGGGAGCCTCCCAGGCACCAGGGCACAAGGCTGTCTGCCAGATTTCCAGCCCTGGTCTCCAGCTCCGACTTCAGCCGCTCCGATTCCTCTATCATCCGGACTATCCTGTCGTAGCGGTTCTCTCCGCTGGAGTGGGTCACGCGGATAACGCAGTTACCCTCCTCCACCACGGAGCCCGCATATACAGCGGTTCCCGGGTGCTTAGCCACAGGAACGCTCTCCCCTGTAAGGGAAGCCTGGTTCAGCATCACATCGCCCTGCGCCAGCACGCCGTCCATCGGAAGCACGTGGCCCGTGTGGACAACTATCAGGTCTCCGGGCTTTACGCTGCCAAGGGGCACGGGCGTTTGAACACCGTTCTCACCAAGCAGCCACACCTGATCCACCTGAAGGGACATGCTCCTGGCCAGATCCTCCACGGAACGCTTGTGGGTCCACTCGTCCAGAGTATCTCCCACATTGAGCAGAAAATTCACGGAGCCTGCTGTGGAGAAATCCCCGGTGAGCATTGAAGCAGAGATCGCGATTCCGTCCAGCACGTCCACCGTAAGCCGAAGAGCTGCGGCCACCTTTACAGCCTGAACTATCCTGGGCAGACTGACGCAAAGATCGATGACATTTCTGACAGGAGAGGGTATGAACAGACGCTTGAAATAGTGCCTTGCTATCATGAACACTATCTTTTCCTTGTATTCCCTGTTCATCGCCCTGCTGCTGTGGGCCTGGGGCGGCAGCTCTCTCTCCGCCTTTTCAAAGGAAAAGGCAGCCAAAGCCGCGAAGAGAGCCTTCCTCTCCCCACTGTATGTCACAGTCATCCCGCAGGTACGTTCATGTACTGAAACATTGTCCACCCCGGGGACTGTCCGCACCCAGGCATCCAGAAGATCCGCCTGTTCAAGGCTCATGGACGGCATGACCGCCCGAAGGCGCAGCCTGCCGGGGGATTCATGCATTATCTGAAATCTCATTGCTCTTCATCACCGTCTTCGATGAATGCGGCTTCGTCAGCCACCCTGCGGTCCTCATTTATCTGCTTGGCATCCGCGAGGATGTCCGAGCAGCCCTCCTGGACCAGCTCCACATGCTTCATCACTTCGTCCTTGCAGCGAAGTACTGCAGCTGTGGTATGAGTGTAGACCTTGCGGGCATCCCTGCTCGACAGGATCTTAAGACCTGCAGAGCCGAAAAGTGCTCCGCCTGCAAAAAGTGCCAGTTTTCCTCCTAAAGACATAATTTACCTCCTTTTGTTTATCAGCTTTCGATGGTTTTCACCCGAAATACGAAGTAATAGATGTGGATGAGCCATACTGCCGCCAGTATGCCGCAGGGTATCCACAGACCCTTGCGCGACATCATGAAAAAGCCGAAGCCCATCAGAAGAGTGACGGCAGCCAGTATCGACAGCTTTGTGGAGCGCAGCATGCCCCTCTTTTCCACAAAGGACTCGAGATGCTTCTTGTAAAGCTCTGTGCTCAGGAACCATGTATGGAGCCGCTCAGAGCTGTTTGCGAAGAAGAACACCGTCAGCATGTAGAATGGCGTCGTGGGCAGTATGGGAAGAAATACTCCCACTGTGCCAAGGGCCAGGCATATGCATCCAAGGACTGCAAAGGTCGCTCTTTTTATCTTCATGAAACTCTTCCTCCCTCCATGTTTATGACACTGTCCGCTATGCGGACTGTTGACCCTCTGTGGGAGACCAGGACCAGAGTCCTGCCCTCTGATTCCTCCTTAAGGGAACGCAGTATTACAGCCTCGTTAAGGCTGTCCAGATTGCTTGTGGGCTCATCCAGAAGCATTAAGGGCGCATCGTGGAGAAAGGCTCTTGCCAGGCCTATGCGCTGGCGCTCTCCGCCTGAAAGGGTCTCTCCAAGCTCGCCCACTTCAGTTTCATAGCCCTTGGGAAGGGTCATTATAAAATCGTGCAGCGAGGCCTTTCTGCAGGCCTCCTCTATCTCCTCCTGGGATGCGTCCAGCTTTGCTATCCTTATGTTTCCTGCCAGGGTGTCCTTGAAGAGCTGCGTCTCCTGAGTCATGTAGCTTTCCATGTCCCTCAGGTCCGCGGTATTGATCTCCTCCACGCTCCGGCCCGAGATCTCAACCGCGCCCGAGCCAACCCTCCAGAAGCGCATCAGCAGCTTCAGCAGGGTGGACTTTCCGCAGCCGCTCCTGCCAACGATACCGATGATCCTATTTTCCGGGACTGAGAGAGACAGATCCTTAAGGACCTGCTCTCCTCCGTAGGAAAAGCAGACATCTCTGAGCTCCGCGCCGGTAAAGCCTATTGGGGCCTTTCCGCTCAGGTCCTCAGTTTCAGGCTCTTCATCCAGGACCGCCAGGACCCGGGCTCCGGAGGCCGCTGTGGCCTGAAGGGTGGTCCCAAGCCCTGCCAGGGCGATGACCGGTCCAAAGGATGACATCAGAGCTATCACGGGCACGACAAGCCCTCCTATATCCGTTATGCCCCTTGTGTACAGCACGGTGCAAAGGCCCAGCATGGCCAGGTCATACAGGAGGACGACGCTGTTGGCCAGGGCGGCATTAGTGCCTGAAAGGCTGCTGAGCCTGCTCTGCTTTGCGGAAAGAGCCTTCGTTTTCTCAGTTATCCCTGCAAGCCTGTCCTCTCCCGCTCCGTACTGGAGGGTCTCGTCCAGGCCTCTTATGCTCTCCAGCATGTAAGCTGCCAGGGCGCCGTTATCTGCCCGCAGCTCATCTCCCAGACTTCCGCTGCGCCTTGAGATGACCAGCGGCAGCAGCACGCCCACGGAAAGAAAGGCTGCCAGCGCCAGAAGCCCCAGGCTCCAGTGGAAGGATCCGATAAAGATCACCATAACCAGTTCCGTAAGGAAGGCTATGCATATGGGGGATACTGTGTGGGCGTAGAAGACCTCAAGAAGCTCCACGTCGGAGGTGATCAGGGAGATCAGATCCCCCTTGTCCCTCCCCTCCAGCTTTGCCGGGCACAGGCGGCGAAGGGCCATAAACACCTTATCTCTGATGATGGCCAGCAGAGTGAAGGCTATGTAGTGATTCGTGCGCTGTTCGCCCAGCTTAAGAACGGCTCTAAGCAGCGCTATCACTATCAGTGTGATGTAGTACGGCTTAAGCGTTATCGAAGGTCCTAAGACCAGGACTCTGCTGACTATGATGCCGCCGATTATGGGTATGAACTGGGCGCAGAGAAAGCCAAGGGTCCCCATGGCCACGGCTGCGGCCATGAATCCTTTAAGAGGCTTTACAAGCCCGAGCATCCGAAGC
>JAEEGF010023004.1_pt1 | contig 17224 bp, 14 predicted proteins | sample 9134171 | NCBI WGS metagenome assembly JAEEGF01 (sample SAMN16246542, study PRJNA631951) | gut metagenome | biome: gut microbiome; feature: rumen; material: AP-attached | host: Bos | place: Iran: Karaj | collected 2018-10 | reverse complement strand
GGGATTAAGGAAACATCACGATTTCTCATCGCAAGCTCGATAAATCGTGATAGGTCGTCCCGTGTCGATTGAAGTGCTCTTTAATGCAAAAATGAGGCCATCCAAATGGATGACGTCATTTTCTGCATTAAAAGAGCGCGAGACGGGACTCGAACCCGCGACCCCCACCTTGGCAAGGTGGTGCTCCACCAACTGAGCCACTCGCGCATTATCAGGATTTTCCGAACTTGTGATGGAAAATCGTGATGTTGAGAAAATGCGAAGCATTTTTGAAACAACTCTCAGCCAACTAGGCTTTGTTGTTTCCTCAACAACAAGATGTATTCTATAGGATAAAAACCCATAAGTCAATACAGTTTTTTAAAGTTGCAAAGCTTACTTTTTATCGGTTGATTTTCAGAAAATTCTAATATCTATTATTCTGCTTTTCAAATCTCTATATGCTATACTCAATTGTAAAGTATCAAGATTAAAAGGCGGTTTAAATATGAACTTAGAAAATAAAAATGGTGTTTCCTTTCTCACATTCGACTCTTTCAAAAAAGCAGGTGTTAAGCATGGTTTTTCCACTCGTATTGGTGGTGTAAGCGAAGGTGTATTTGACTCATTGAATTTGGGATTTAATAGAGGCGATTCAGATGAAAACGTACGTGAAAACTATCATCGTATCGCAAATGCGTTAGACATGAATTATAACCGTATGTGTTTATCAAAGCAGACTCATACCACCAATGTAATTGTAGTAGATGAAAAGGATGCAGGAAATGGTCTTACCAAACTACTCCCTTACGATGATGTAGACGGACTCATTACAAACGTAAAGGATATGCCGCTGGTGACATTCTATGCAGACTGCGTTCCACTATTCTTTTATGATCCTGTAAAAGAGGTGGTTGCACTTTCTCACTCAGGATGGCGTGGTACAGTTGGTAAAATTGGCAAGGTCACCATCGAAAAAATGTGTGCCGCGTTTGGCTGCGATAAAAAAGATATCCTATGTGGAATCGCACCAAGCATTTGCAAAGATTGCTATGAAGTAAGCGACGATGTCGCCAATGAATTTGTAAAAGCTTTTGGTGAGGAGCATAAATCCGAATTACTCCACCCATCTACTTTTAGTCCAGATGATAAAGATAAATACATGCTAGATCTGTGGTCTGCATGCCGCCTCGTATTCCTTGAAGCAGGCATTCCTGAAGACCACATTGAAACCACAAATTACTGCACTCGCTGTAATCCTAACCTTTTTTATTCTCACAGAATCATGGGTGCAAATAGAGGTAGCCTGGCTGCTTTTATATCTTTATAGTGGACTTGCAATTATGTAAAGTGCTCTTTAATGCAAAAATGAGGCCATCCAAATGGATGACCTCATTTTCTGCATTAAAAGAGCGCGAGACGGGGTGCGGGTGTCCAGTGGACACCTCTGCGAAGCAGAAGCACCGACCGAGCCGGCAGGCGAGACCTCGAACCTTCGAGGCCCGTATGGGCCTCGTTAATTAAAAAAGGACATATCCTAATGGATATGTCCTTTTTAATTAATTAGAGCGCGAGACGGGACTCGAACCCGCGACCCCCACCTTGGCAAGGTGGTGCTCCACCAACTGAGCCACTCGCGCATTATCAGGATTTTCCGAACTTGTGATGGAAAATCGTGATGTTGAGAAAATGCGAAACATTTTTGAAACAAATCTCAGCCAACTAGGCTGTTATTGCCTCAACAACAATGGTTATTCTATAGGAATTCCAAGGATAAGTCAAGCACTTTTTACACAATTGTTTATATTTTTTTATAATGCTAAAATCATAGATATGAAAGCACAAGAATTGGCCAGGGAATACATTCAAATCAAAGATGATAATGGCAAAGTTATCGGCTGTGGTTTTAATCAATCATGGCTTAGTAATACTGACCTTAAAGGCCTTAGCAATCAGTGCTGCGGCATGATTTCTGCAATCGATTGTGGCCTTTATCTTGCAAATAAAACTTCTATTTCTAAGCACGATTATCTACAACTTTGCCGCACCTTTTCTAATACTATCGTATTTACGAAGTTGTTTACCAAGGAATTCTTCGGCACAATTTCCATTGGCATTCTACCATTTCAAATATGCAGATATATTAATTCCATGAGATCCATTCACATGAAAGCAAAATGGAATGGTATTCATGGGCACAGAAATATGCTTTCTACCATGGAAGAAATGCTTGGCAACAACATCCCTGTTATCTGGGGATTGTATCGATATAATCACAGAATCACGCTCTATTCCTATGATTCTATAAATGATGCATATAAAGCTACCGCATCTACTAATAGTCACTACGTAAATGCGATAGCCATTATTCACAACGATACCCAAATCCACAATACAATGATAAAGGTTTCATCCTGGGGACAAATCTTCTATATTGACTATGATGAATATCTTGCATATGTAGGCAAATCAATCATAAGCAAGTTTTGCTCAAATATAGTGGTTATAAATTAGTCCCATACCACTATACTTATCAAAATCTATGTTCATTACTCATTTTCCTGCTCTGCTCTGTGTCGCCTGTTGATGCTCTTACTAGTATCAATAGTGCTTGCGCGCTGCACTGCACTATTTCCAAATTTTCCTCTTATAGAATCCAGAGTGGAATCCAATGCTTTTCTCTTCTCTTTGTTTTCATCTTGAAATAAGGACATCTGCTCAAATCCATCTCTTTCTATATCTGATAGAGACAGTCCCAGCAACCTGAGAGGTTCACCATGCCAGCTTTCTCTTATTAGCTGCTTAGCAGTTTCAAAAATAATATCTGTTACATCTGTAGCTTCGGGAAGCTTTTTCTGATGGGATTTGTTTACAAAATCTAGATTCCTAAATGTAACACCGATGCATCTACATTTCCCCTCATCGGCTCTCATACGTGCTGCAACTACATCCGTCTGCGCCAAAAGCAGACGGTTGATACTTTCTATATCCACTAAGTCTTCTTCAACCGTTGTTTCTGCAGAATATCCCTTTGCATCCTCTGTCTCCTGAAGCACTGGGGAATCATCTATACCATTTGCATAGTTATGAAAATGTATGGCGCTGCGTTCTCCAAGAAGCATCGTCAATTGCTCTACTGGATATTTCGCCAATTCACCGATAGTAAATATTCCTAGGCTCCTAAGCCTTGCTGATGTAGATTTGCCGCATGTAAATAAATCCTCCACTGGTAAAGGCCACATTTTGCTTTCTATTTCATTTGGAAATAGGGTGTGCACCTTATTTGGCTTCTCAAAATCGCTGGCCATTTTGGCACATAATTTATTAGAAGCGACACCCACATTAACAGTAAATCCAAGCTCTTTGTAAATTCGATCCTTTATCTCATAAGCTGCAGCAATTGGATCTGGATAAATAAGATTCATGCCAGACATATCCAAAAATACTTCATCAATTGAAAATGATTGCATTGTAGGTGTGTATTCCTGACATATTGCTTTGAAGGCTCTGGAACATTTTACATACCAATCAAAATTAGAGCCTGCAATTACAAGATTAGGACATTTTCTAAGAGCACTGGAAACAGGCTCCCCAGTAACAATCCCATATTTCTTTGCAGGAATTGATTTTGCCGCTACAATGCTTCTTCTAGAATCTGGATCACCGCCAACTATTGATGGAACTTCACGCAAATCAGGCCCGCCATTTTTTAGCATCTCCACTGCAGACCAAGAAACAAAAGCACTATTAACATCAATATGAAATATTAATCTATCGCTCATATAAAAAAACCTCTAGCTTTATATTACACCATTATAAGCCAGAGGCAAACACATGTTTTATATAATTATTAAAATTCGAATTCTTTTAGAACTTGATATACGCCCTTTTCAGCCCATGATGGACAGATGTTATTTGCATGTGATTTCACTACATCTGGGGCAGATGCTACTGCATAGCTATGCTTTGCAACATCAAGCATACCAATGTCATTATTGTTGTCGCCAAACACCATTGTTTCCTCTGGCGAAATATCAAAAATTCTTTGTATAAAGCCAAGGGCAGCGCCTTTATCAACCGACTTATCCATGCAATCAATCCAGTCTTCTCCGGCCATAGTTGCTTTGACTTTATCCTTCCATTCTGGAATTATTTTGCCCTCACCAAGGTCACGGATGGATGGTCTGTTAAATGCAGATATTTTGATAATCTTTTTACCTGCGGTAAGGATATCTTCTACTTCCTCTACGTGATTACGATATCCTTCGGTGAGAAGCTTAATAAAGCTTTCATCATTTCCTGGTTCAACGTAAGTAACGCCAGGGCCTTCCCAAATAATATTGCAGCCAGATGTTTCTCTGAGCTCGTGTGTAAGTCCCTTCACGTATTCCCAGTTCATTTCTGCAACGTGAATATCCACACCTCTACATTTAACATGGGCACCATTACTTGCTATGAAAATCAAATCATCTTTGATTTCATCAAACATTCTTTCAACGCTGGTAGACTGTCGTCCACTAGCAATGCAAACAATGATGTCCTGTTCTCTAAGCTCTTTTATCTTTTCAATAAACTCAGGATAAATTTCAGATGAGCCATCTTTAACTAATGTACCATCAACATCTGTGGCGATTAATTTAATCATATTCAAACTACTTTCTCTTATCTAAATTACTAGCAACTTTCATTCCAACATTTTGAATAATCTGGAATAAGATAATCAAAAGAATAACTGTGACAATCATAATATCTGTCTGCCATCTGTAGTATCCGTAGCGAACGGCGATATCGCCAAGTCCACCACCACCAACTGTACCTGACATAGCTGAATATCCAAGGATGTTACCAGTTGTGATAGTTGCTCCTACAATAAGAGATGTGCGGGCCTCAACAAGCATTACCTTGAACACAATATCCCAATTGCTTGCCCCCATTGACTTTGCAGCCTCAATAACACCTGGGTCCACTTCATTAAGAGAAGACTCTACCATACGTGCAATATAAGGTGCAGCACAAACTACAAGAGGAACAATTGTAGCTGTTGAGCCGTAGCTCTTTCCAACAACAAATCTTGTAAATGGAATTAACAAAATAAGAAGAATAAGGAATGGTATTGAACGAACTACGTTGCATATAACATCCAAAATTCTATAAACTACTCCGTTAGGTTTAAGTCCATCCTTGCTTGTGACCTTGAGAAGAATTCCAAGTGGTAATCCTAAAACATATGCAATTAATGTAGAAACAATTGTCATGTAAAGAGTATCGCGAATACCCTCTAAAATCATATTAATAACCTGTGAATCAAACATCTCCAGTCACCTCCTCAATTTCAAGGCCTCTTTCCTTAAGATAAATAATGATATCCTCCTGAAGCTGTTCATCCTCTGGAAGTCCAAGAATCATTTCGCCCTTTGCAAAGCCGCCAACATTTTTTGTATCTGCACGAAGAATGTTAACTGCAGTCTGGAATTTCAATACCATGTTTGCAATAACAGGCTCGAAAGAAGAGTTCTCCGTAAATACGATTCTGATCTTTCGTTCGCCATTGAGAGTCTCTACTGTGCCACCAGACTTTTCGCTATCACCACGAAGGATAAGCTCTCTAGCCGCACTAGACTTTGGATGATTAAATACATCCTCAACCAAACCGTTTTCAACAACCTGGCCCTTTTCAATGATTGCAACCTTGTTACAGATTTCAGATACAACTGACATCTGGTGAGTGATTACAACTATTGTAATACCATACTTTTTATTGATATCTCTAAGCAACTCTAGAATAGAAGCTGTAGTCTGTGGATCAAGGGCTGATGTTGCCTCATCACAGAGAAGAATTCTGGGGTTGTTTGCAAGAGCTCTGGCAATAGCCACACGCTGACGCTGACCACCAGAAAGCTGAGCTGGATATGCTTTTGCCTTGTCGGCAAGGCCTACTACTTCAAGTAATTCCTTTGCTCTTTTTCTAGCATCTGCTTTTGAAACCTTTTGCAAACGAAGTGGGAAGCATACATTATCTAATACACTTTTTTGCATAAGTAAGTTGAAGCCCTGGAAAATCATGGCTATCTCACTACGCTCTGCTCGAAGCTCTGCCTCTGAAAGCGCACCAAGATTTTTGTCTCCAATCCAAACCTCTCCGCTTGTTGGTCTCTCTAAATAGTTAAAGCATCTTACAAGAGTACTTTTTCCAGCACCTGACATACCGATGATTCCATAGATATCACCTGTCTCAATTGTAAGATTAATGTCTTTTAACGCATCGACCTTTGTCTCTGACTGATTGAAGGTTTTCGATAAGTTTTTTACAACAATTTCGTTCATATTTTTTCCTTTATTTTTAGTAATCAAAAGTAAAAACAAGTGTAGTAATACTACACTTGTTTAGATTAACCTTTGTCTTTATATTGGTCAAGTATACGACTTATTTTTCGTAGAATACTACTGCTCCATCATATGTATCCTCGATGAATTTCTTGATTTCATCAGACTTAAGCACTGATACAAGAGCCTGAATCTTTTCGTCGTTCTCATGTCCTTCATATACAGCGATGATGTTTACATATGTCTCAGCTGCAACTGAATCTGAAGCCTCATATGCGATTGAATCCTTAGCAACTGAGTAGCCTGCCTCAAGTGCATAGTTACCATTAAGAACTACATAAGCAACCTCACCAACTACACGTGCTACCTGAGCAGCCTCAAGCTCCTGGAATTCAAGGTTGTATGGGTTCTCTGTGATATCGTTAACTGTTGCCTCAAGACCAACGCCATCCTTTAATGTAAGAAGACCATTGTCCTGAAGAAGTAAAAGTGCTCTAGCTTCGTTTGTTGTGTCGTTTGGAATTGCAACAACATCACCATCTTCTACATCATCAAGTGATGACTTTGTGCCAGGGTAAATTCCGAATGGCTCATAGTGAATATCACCAGCATCTACAAGATGTGTTCCGTGCTCCTCGTTGAAGCTATCAAGATAAGGTACATGCTGGAAGTAGTTTGCATCAAAATCCCCTGACTCTACAACCTCGTTTGGCTGTACATAATCTTCGAATACTGTAACCTGTAAATCATATCCCTGCTCAGCAAGTAATGGCTTTGCAGCTTCAAGAATCTCTGCATGTGGTGTAGCTGATGCTGCAACTGTGATTGGCTCTAAATCCCCTGTAGCCTCTGTGCTTTCTGTTGTCTCCTCTGATGATGTGTCTGCAGCTGCATCTGAGCTTCCGCAACCTACAAGTGCCCCAGCCAATACAACACCTGCTAATGATACGCTAGTAATCTTCTTTAATAAGTTGTTTTTCATATTTGTCTCCTCCTTCAAGCCCATTATTTATATTGGGGTTTTGTTTCGTATTTGTTATGAATGAGACTTTAACACACCACAAACTCTACTTCAATACGGTTCATTATACCTAGATTTAATAGCTAGCTATCAATTATATTTATAACCAGCATTTTCTTTTACGAATGCTTTGTTTTTAAGGGAAAATGAACTATAATTTTTTTAATTAAATATATATTTATAGGTAGAATGATTATGAAAAAGAAGATATTTATTATTTTTATTCTAACACCTGCAATTCTATTTGTTACTACCGCTATCATCCTTGGAATATACGTTACAAACCACTCGGACCTTGTATATTCCGAAGTTTTTGTTGAAGCCGGTACCTCAGATTGCGATGTAACAGAATTTCTAAAGGATCCAACCACTTCCGCAAGGTTTTCAGATGATTCTGTTTTTGATCCAAATGTACCAGGTGATTATGAGCTTACTATCATATGTACGAATTCAAGAGGAAGGGAACGCTCCTTTACCTCCACCTTGCATGTACAGGATACCACAGCGCCTACTGTTACTCTTTCAGCAGACTCTATCGATATGTACACCACAGCTGATATTCCAACCGCCGCTGATTTAGTTGAATCTGTAAACGATGTGAGCAACTGCACCATTGATTTTGCTGATACATACGACTTTACAACAGAGGGCTCTTTCGATGCCACAATAGTTGTCACAGATGCATCTGGCAATCAAACCACTGCAACTATCCCTTGTACTGTTAGAAAGGATTCCACACCACCTGTTATTACAGGCGTAGAACCAATTGAAATCACCCAGGGCGATACAGTTTCTTATAAAAAGAACGTAGATGTGACAGATGATTTGGACCCAAATCCTACGCTTGAAGTTGACAGTTCAGAAGTCAATGTAGATAAACGTGGCACTTACAATTTGACATACACAGCTACAGATTCTGCAGGTAACACAACCACAGAAACTACAACTGTAAAAATAGTCTCCGCTAAAATTGCCGAAGCCACAGAAGAAAACGTTAATGCAATGGCCGATGCCATTCTTGCTGAAATCATTACCGACGATATGTCACAGTATGATCAGGCAAAGGCAGTTTTCGACTGGGTAGTAGACAACATCCAATATTCTGAAACAGCAGGAATTGATGACCTCTACTCAGCAGCCTACAAAGGAATGCACAACCGCATAGGCGATTGCACCGTCAAGCAAAAAACTGCCGAAGTCATGCTCAACAGACTTGGCATTAAAAATATGGAAATCGAAAAGATTCGTGATACACGAGGACACTACTGGTTATTAATTGACATCGGCGAAGGCTGGTATCACTACGATCCAAACCTTCAGCTAGACGGCACAAAGATATTCTACTGGCACGATGCTGATTTATGGGAATACTCAAACGCACATCATAACACACACAATTATGACCCTAGCAAGTATCCAACTATACAATAGCAAACAATGATTTTACATAAAGGAGAACTAACAAAATGAAAAACAAAATTATCGCACTTGCGTTAATCGCAACTACTGCACTTTCACTTGTTGCATGCGGAGGCTCTAGCGACACAAAAGTCATCGAATCAAGCAACACTACTACATCCACTACAGCAGCATCAACAAACAGCGGCTACGTATTTTCATACAACGGCACAACAATCCCAGTAGACGCCGATGCAGCACCTATCATTGAAGCACTTGGCGAGCCAAACTCATACTTTGAATCACCAAGCTGCGCTGCCGAAGGCATCGGAAAGCTCTACACATACAACGACTTCGAAATTCAGACATACCCTGACGGAGACACAGACTTAATCCTCTACGTACTCCTTCGTACAGACAACGTAGCAACAGCCGAAGGCATCGACCTTTCAAGCTCTCGCGACGACATCATCGCAGCCTACGGCGATCCAACCGAAGAAGCTACCGGCTCCATGAAATACACAACCGACACAATGACTCTCGTCTTCGTATTCGACGGCGACAGCCTCGTATCGATAGAATATGACAGTTTGAAAAACTAGTATTAAAGCAGGTCAATAAGACCTGCTTTTTTTATACCAAAAATCCGCTATAATTCACAGAATTTTAATTCATTCGTTATACAATCAAACATAATAGACAAATTTCATTATGGAGGGTTGCAACAATGAAGAAGCTAAATTCGATACTGGGATGTATGGTTCTAGCTTTTGCTGTGTTCCTGTCAGCATGTACAAAACAAACAGAAACTACATCCACCACTAGTGATATTGAGGAAGGTGCAAGTGAAATCACTTTACTCAACATCAAAACAGAAGTAACTGAGCAGATAAAAACTTTGGCTCAAACCTACGAAGCAGAAACAGGTGTCCATGTCGAAGTACTTGATGTTGGTCCTGGTGTTGATGCACAGGCTATGATTAAAGGATTATATCTATCAAATCAAATGCCTGATATCATTGCCTGTGAGGCATCCGGTTTTTCAAACTGGGAAGGTTTACTTTTAGACTTAAGTGATGAGGAATGGGCTAGCAGAACATCTGGAGCTTATGTAGACGAGAACTATGGAACCATAGGTTTTCCATATACAACAGAAGCCATAGGACTAGCCTATAATGCTGATATTCTAAATAAATGTGGAGTTAATCCTGCATCAATCACAAATCTTGATTCAATGCGCGCCGCATTTGAAGCTGTTGATGCAAACAAAGAAACTCTTGGACTGGATGGAGTTGTTGATTGTTGCGTTGAACCTGTAAATTTAGGATGGTCTTCTGGAAATCATTTATTTGGTGTGTATGTCGATTCAGGCTTGTCTCGCGATGATACAACTTATATAGATGGCATAAATGATAATCATGCTGTTGATGCAACCAGATTTTCAAACTATGCAGCTATGATGAGTTTAATCTATCAATATTCAAATCCTGAAATGCTTTTGAGTGGTGATTATGATTCTCAAGTGGCAGGTTTTGCTGCTGGCAAATACGCTTTTATCACTCAAGGCTCTTGGATTGGAGCATCCCTTGCTGCTAGTGATGCATATAAAGCTGCAGGAAGTTTTGAAGTAGGCATGGCTCCATACGCTTTTGAAGATGGTATCGATACAATCCTTACATCTTCTCCTTCTTGGTGGGCGATTCCAAAAGAGGGTCAAACTGAAGCTGCAAAAGCCTTTCTTCAATGGTGTTCAGAGGACGCCGGTCAGAAAATTTTAGTAGAGCAGGCAGGCTTCGTAAGTCCATTCACAGATTGCCAGTACGTAGCTGACGATCCATTCGCCCCTGTTTTATCTGCTTATTTATCTGAAGGCAAAACTTCTAGTTGGCATTGGATGGATTTACCTTCTGGCATTGGAAGCAATGAAGGCGGTTTATGTTATTGCTTCTACCGATTTGCCGCAGGCGAAGATGATGCCAATACTTTCATGACAGATATAAATAATACTTTGGAAACATGGTATGCAAAACAATAGAAAGGGGGAGATAATAGTGAAAAATAAGACTACTAATACAGATGTAAAAATTTCAGGCTTCAATTCTATAGTTGTACAAATATTATCTCTGAATATTGCAATGCTTGTAGCTTTCATACTTGTTCTAGGGATGATTATGATGGCTATGCAAACCTCCACTTCAAATAGTATTGAAATGTTCGACTCCATGATGACATTAACGGAACATGAAGCCAATTTAAAAACTGACGTAATGACTTTGTACGATCAGTGTATAGGTTATGTTGCTTCCGGTTCTCAGGAAACTATGGATACGATTTTGCCTCAAATCGATATTGCTAAACAAGCTGTAAGTGATGACATTGCTGATTTAACAAACGATTTCTCTACCTACAATAATGAAGATGCCTCTGCTCAACTGGAGGAAATCGCTGCACAATATGAGCGTATGTGTGGATACATTGATAAAGCCATCGAAAAATGCGACGCTGGAGATCAAGAAAATGCTTACGCTATGCTTTTTGATAAAGCCGAACTTCAAAAGGTAGCAATGATTCATTCTACTGTAGTTTTGGATCAGGCTATCCAGGATAATGCTGTAGCCACCAAGGAAAGCATGAACAAACTCCTTGCACAGGGCAAAATAGTTGCCCTAATTGGTGCTGCCATCATTGTATTTTTAATCATATTAAACTTCCTGATTAGTTATAGAAGTATTGTGGTTAAAATCAAGGATATAAGCAACGAAGTTAATCAGATTATTACTAATATTCAAAAAGGTGAAGGAGATCTTACTGCAAGAATTCATACAAAGACAAAGTCAGAACTTTTATACATCAAAAACGGTATTAATCACTTCATCGAAACCCTGCAGGGCATCATGAAAGACGTAAAAGACGGAACCACAGTACTTACTGAAAGCTCCGAGGAAGTCAATTCACAACTACGACTTGCAGATGATAATGTAACGAATTCGTCTGCTGCCTTAGAAGAACTCTCTGCTAATATGGAATCTGTGGTTGGTATTCTCGAATCAATAAATGAACGAGTTGATGATGTAAAGCAAGCAGCTGAAAGAATCACAACCCAGGCTGAGGAGGGTTCTGGTACTGCGAACGAAATCAAAGCAGAGGCTGATGAGCTTCAAATTAAAGTCAACACCAAAAAAGCTGATGTTGGAGAAAAAATGGCTGCTCTGTCAACTACTCTTGAAAACTCCGTTAAGGATTCAGAAAAGGTTAGTCAAATCAGTGATTTAACTAATGATATTTTGGATATCGCAAGTCAAACTAATCTGCTTGCTTTAAATGCCTCTATTGAGGCAGCTAGAGCTGGTGAAGCCGGAAAAGGCTTTGCCGTAGTTGCAGATGAGATTAGCAAGCTGGCAGCAAACTCTACTCAGACTGCTGCAACCATTCAGAATATTGCAACTGAGGTTACAGCCGCAGTAAACACATTGGCTTCTAATGCCAAGGAAGTGCTTGATTTCATCAATGGAACAGTAATCAATGATTACGACGAGTTCGTTGATACTGGTGAAAAATACGGTCATACTGCCGAAGTCATGAATGAAATGCTAACTGAATTCACCGAAAAAGCAGACAGTCTGAATGAAATCATGATGGCCATGGTGGAATCTGTTGATACCATCACTAATTCTGTTCAGGAAAGCTCACAAGCAATCTCAATGAGTGCCGCAAATTCAACAGAAATCGTTTCCGGCATCAAGGCTATTTTTAGCGCTATGGACCGAAACAATGAAGTAACCGAGCAACTGAATGATACTACACAAAAATTTACGTCACTATAAGTTAACGTGCAGTATTACGCCGATATTCACTTGGTGACACGCCAACATATGATTTAAAGCTTTTCATAAAATGTTTTTCATTGTCGTAACCTACCTTCATGGAGATTTCGTTGACCTTAAGGTCAGTTTCAGTGAGGAGGCGCTTTGCTTCCCCCATGCGAAGTTCCTTTAGGTAGGTTACGAAGTTTATGCCAGTGACGTTTTTGAATTCTGCTGAAAACAACGAGTAGTTCATAGAGATGTGGTTGCTGACTACCGCCATGTTTAAGTCGCTGGCATAGTTTTCGTTTATGTAGCTTACGGCCTGTTGTATTTTTGCTACTACTTGGTCGGCGTCGTTGGCCGCCCCAAGTGTTTGCTGTTCCGATAATACGAAGTCCATGAATTTCTCACGGTAGCTATCTAGGCAATCGGATTCTAGTGGGTTTACCAGTTCGTTAGGTACCGGCTTTTTGTAGACTGATGAATACTCTCCTACAAATACATTAATAGCTTCTAGGAAATCTTCTGGTAGTATCTGACCTCTTGCTGCTGCAATGAAAAATCCATCCCATTCTTTCTTTAGGTCTTTGGTTCTGTCTGTCCCCATCATCTGCACCCTAGCAGATATAGATGAACTGTCGGTGCACTTTGCTGCTAGTTTTATGAGTTCCTCTGGCACATCTGGCAAGTCATTATCAACAGTGCTCATATTCAATAAAAAAGCTTCTCCACGTCTGTGAAATGCTTGTTTGTAAGCTTCCTTCAAATCTGTAACAGATGCATATACATCGCTGATTCCAATGTATTTTCCATTCTGTAGCTCTGATTCACCATTCGGTTTTACGATAAATACGTTTTGCCCTTGTACAGAGTTTAATGTTATTCCAATGCGAGACTTTAATGATGCCTGCTCCCTGGCAACAATCACAATGTATTCCTGGCCAACTTCACGCATTAGCTTTTGGCTCATAAGCTCAATATCTTCAGCATTAGAATCTTTATCCCTGAGCATGTATTTCAAAAGCTGATTGTCCATGGCCTCAGTTTTTTCCTGATCTTCTCTGCGATGATTTAGCTCATTATCCAGCTTTTCAAGTACTGTCTTTAGCTTTTCTCTTTCCACTGGTTTTAGTATGTATTCCCGGACGCCCTGGCGCATCATTTCTACAGCATATGAGAAATCGTCATAACCGCTGATTGCCACTGCAAGGGGAGGATTTTCAAGCTCTTGTATTGCCTGAACCAGCTCGATTCCATTCATTTTTGGCATGCGTATATCTGTGAAAACAACATCCACATGCTGCTCCTCTAAAATATCCAGCGCTGCCAATCCATTGTTGCACTCTATAACCTCATCAACAGGAACTCCGCTGCGTTTTATCATTGACGCAATGCCTTGTCTAATGAGTTTCTCATCTTCCACCACTAAAACTTTATTCATAAACTATCCTCTATACATTATTACTGTTTGTTGCCTGACTCATTGGTATTCTCACACTTACCTTTGTGTAGCACCCTTCTTTTGTGGCAACATCAATACCATACTCTTCTCCGAAGGCAGCCTTTAATCTGTCCTGAACGTTTTTCAAACCGATACCATTTCCAGAACCTCCACCAGTTGCAATTTCTCCGGAAATCTTTTTCCTTAAAATGTCCAGCTCCTCATCATTCATACCTCTGCCGTTATCGGTAATTTCTATTGAGCAATCCTTATCCTTAATAACGCCTTTGATATAGATTGTAGTATCCTCTGCTATTTCTTCCACTCCGTGAATTATCGCATTTTCGATAATTGGCTGAAGCGACATTTTAGGAACCTTTTGCATCATAATGGCAGTCGGTATATTCAATGATAATATGATGTCATAATCAAATCTCAGATTTATAAGTGCCATGTAGTTTTTGATGTATTCTAGTTCTTCAGACACAAGCACATTTTCCGAAGTCCATTTCATGCTGTATCTTAAAAGCTTGCCAAGGCTAGTAATTGAATCCGAAATTACGTATTCCTCATTCATTTCCGCCATCATTTTGATGGATTCTAAAACATTGTAAATAAAATGCGCGTTAATCTGATTCTGTAATGCTTTGATTTGACTATCCTTTGCAAGCAATTCTCGGTCGATGTTTTGCTGCATAAGAGTCTGGATATTATCAAGCATTCGATTAACCTGATGGGCAAGCTCTCCCATTTCATCATCTCGCTTTAAAAGAGGTGCCCTAACGGATAAATCGCCCTTTCTAACCTGACGAATAGTACGAAGAACCAGGTAAAAATTCTTCAGTACCTGACGTACAATCAAGTCTATAGCAAATGATAGCAACGCCAAAACCAATATCATCCACATGACAAAAGTGTTTCGTTGGCGATGAACTTCATTGATGCTATCGGAGATATCTTCTACCGAAACCAAAGTACCTGATAGCTCTTTAATATACATTCCGGAAATGACGCTTTTGTCTTCCTTGCTATAATAGGTTTTTATTTCCAAACCATCATTTACACTATCATCTGAGGATATATTCTTGGCCAATTCAGAAGCTATATTTTTAACATTTTGATCTGTGTTTTTTCCAAAAATAACCTGTCCATCTGATGTAACAAAGCAGCTGATTTCATTTGCAACATTTTCATACATAGATGGAAACATGGTACTCATTTTCATGCTAGTTTCAATGTAGCCAATGGTTCCATATCTTCTATCATTGATAGGAGTAATAAGTGCCATCATAGGTGTAACATCACTTGTTGAAAAAAGCCTGTCCTGATAGTTGAATACCCAGCCGCCTTCCTGTGCCATGTCCACCCATTCCTGGTTTTGCAATCGGGATGAATTGTACATGACAGGCATCATTTCTTGAACATTATCTGTAACTGCATAATATCTAGCACCGTACAAAACTGGGTTAGTGTTAATCAATCGTTCCAAAGATGCCACATCATTTTTATATATTTCAATCCACTCTTTGGTGCTGTAGTTGCCCTGATTCTTTGCAGTTATAAGCACACTATTCATAGTTTCATCTGACAGAAAAAACTGTGTGGTCATATTTATTGAATCCACGTTATTTTTAATGCTATCCTGCCGTCTTGCCATAGTTGAATTCAAATAAGTCACGCTCTCTTCGATGGTGGATTGTTCCATATTGTAAAACATCACACCGCTCAGGATTGCAATTGGCACAATAATCAAAACCAGTATAATGGCCGTTAGTCTTGTATTCAGTTTTAACCCTTTAATTGATTCCCAATTTTTCTTTTGCCTTAACCACATACTGATATCGTTTCTCCTGAAGTCCATCGTAGCCCAATTCCACTCGAGTAGACTTGTATTCTTCAAGAATTCTGTCGAATTCCTCATCACTTTCTGCTAGAAGGAGTTGCTGCAATGTATCTGCCCACAGTGCCTTCACCTGGCTATCGATATATGCATCCTCTGTATCTGCCGGAAGTATCACATCATATTGACCTGTATACTGGGCGTACTGATATGTCCATTCCTCCAACTGAGTAGTTGGTGAAACGCTGTTGGTCTTCCATTTAAGCTGCATTACATTGTCCTGAAGCATCCAGTAGGCATCGTCTGCACCATAAATCTGGTCATAGGATTTTCTATCCGTATTGAGCAGCTTCAACACATCGGATTTTATAACCGGCTTGCCATCTACCATGTCATATGTGATGCCCTCAACTCCCAAATACACAAGCTTTTGTCCTTCTTCTGAAATAAGATAGTCAATGAATTGAATAGCCTTTTCAGGATTTTTGCAGTCCTTGGAAATCATTGTTACAGTCCAACCACTAGCAGTATTGGTTGGCAAAACATGATCATCTCCATTTTTATTCTTTGGACCATCCACTGCCATATAAATGCTATTTGGATTCTTTGAATAAAGAATTTTTTGCTGGTCGGCCATATCTGTATATTGGTACAACATACAAAAATATCTGCCCTCAGCAATTTTCTCTTCCATCTGGGAACGCTGATCTATGAAAACATCAGTGGCAAGATATCCTTCCTCATTTAAACGTCTGAACATCTTGAGCCATTGAAGGTATTCCGGATCAGTGTTTCTATCATAGAGTTGTCCATCCTTTTCATATGGGACAGCTAAGAAATTCTGGATATACTGGTCAAAAGACACATTACCTGAGTCATCAAACAAATGAGCTCCAATTGGAATAAGTGGCTTTCCATCCACCTGAGGAAACATTTCCTTAGCCTTCTTTACCGCATTTTCGAAGCCTTCTATGGTGGTCATATCTGGACTTCCGATAGCCTCATAAATATCTTTTCTAACTAAGAATGTCTGATTGGAGCCTATGTTGTCATTGTTATCAACATCCTGTGGGGTTACTGATGAACATGGATAGCCGTAGATATTGCCATCGTTTTGTGTGTACCAGCTGACAGCCTGTTCATCACTGACCTGATAGAAATATGGGTCATACTCATCTGCCAATTCATTGATGGCATATACCATGTCCTTTTGAATCAGCTCATTGACCTGTGGCTCCCACCATCCAAGAGTAATCAAATCTGGCAGTGACCCCGACTCGATTATGGCATTGAGTTTTTCCTCTTCGTTGCCCTGCGGTGTTATAAAGTTTATGTTAACCCCAGTATTTTCTGTGATGGTTCTAGACACAACATTGCTACCCCAGCCAGTATTAAACCATGAGTAATTTATATAC
>JAEEGF011003359.1_pt1 | contig 17227 bp, 24 predicted proteins | sample 9134171 | NCBI WGS metagenome assembly JAEEGF01 (sample SAMN16246542, study PRJNA631951) | gut metagenome | biome: gut microbiome; feature: rumen; material: AP-attached | host: Bos | place: Iran: Karaj | collected 2018-10 | reverse complement strand
CGGCGCGCATATCCAGCCGCTTTTCATATTCCGGCGGCTCTTTTCCCAAATATACGTACTGCCTGCATTCGGTGAACGTGGCGCGGGGGTACGTTTTTTGTATATATTCCGCCGCTCCCGCCGTAAAGACTTCGCATTCGTCGCCCGGTGCGAGCGGATGAGAAGCGAGCAGCTTTTCCGTTTCCGCGGCGTCGGGAGACGCAAGGAAATATATGCCCGAAAAAGCTTCGCGAATAAAGAGCCCGCGTTCGCTCTGCGCGACGATCCGCGCGGTGCCGCGCCTTATACAGTTCATTATCCCGCAGTAACGCGGTATATCGGTCAGCAGGAATTCGTAAACGCCGTTCATTTCGCATTCTCCCAGCGGTGCATATTGCGCTCGTGCTTGGCATAATATGCGCGTTCCATCTCGTCGGGCTCTATGCCGTAACAGATCAGCACGTCGTTCAGATACATGAGCACGTCGCACATTTCTTCCGTAAAGCGCGCACGTGCTTCGCCTTTTTCAAGGATGGCTGCGTCGCCTTCTTTTTTTATAACGTCCGCCGCCTCGCCCGCTTCTATCATCATCCACAAAAGCTTGCTCCTCGCTTCATCGGGGCCGCACGGCGGCCAAAGGTTCCTGTATTTGTCCTGCAGCTCTTTCTGGAGCCGCTGCATTTCGTCAAAGCCGATCCCGTTCATAAGTCCAGCCGCCTTTCTTATACAAAATATAACACAAGCGGCGGAATAAATCAAGTTATTTTTGCCCTGCCCGCACGGAACGACGTTTTACGACCGCAGTGATGGTATATAATGGCACGCAAAGGAGGCAAAAAACAATGGAACACACGATAAAAAGCGAAAACGGCGTTATGACGGTATACCTGCGCGGCGAAATGGATCACCACAACGCCGCGCGCTTGCGCGAACAGATCGACGCCGCGCTGACGTTTGAAAACCCCGCCGTGCTGAAGCTGGACCTTTCGGAGATCGCGTTCTGCGATTCTTCGGGTCTGGGCTTTATAATGGGGCGTTACCGCCGCATGGAATCCGCCGGCGGAAGCATGGTCTTAATCAACCCTTCCGAGCCGACTATGAAGATACTCAGGCTCGCGGGAGTAGATTCGATAATAAACGTAGAATACACGAAAGGAGCGGCAAAATGAAAACTTCACCGCAAAACCGGTTCAAATGCGTTTTTCCCGCCAAATCGGCGAACGAAAGCTTTGCGCGCATGATCGCTTCGGCGTTCGTCGCGCAGCTCGATCCGCGCGTGGACGAGCTCGCCGATCTCAAGACCGCCGTGAGCGAAGCGGTCACAAACGTCATAGTCCACGCCTATGCGGGGACGGATATCCCGCCGGAAGAACGTGTAGTCATAATGAGCGGCGAACTGCGCGAAGGCAGGCGGATCGCCGTGACCGTGAAAGACCGCGGCAAAGGGATAGAAGACGTAAAGAAAGCGCGCGAACCGCTTTTCACCACGTCCGCCGCCGAAGAGCGTTCGGGGATGGGGTTCACCGTGATGGAAACGTTCGCCGATACGGTCAAAGTCGCGTCGCGCCCCGGAAAAGGCACTTCCGTGCGGCTTTACAAGCGCTTTACTTAAATGACGTTCGCCGAGATAAACTCGCCCGAAGAGCTAAGACTCGCAAAAGAGGGCGACAGGGCGGCGTTCGACCGCATAATAGCAGCGAATCTGGGACTGGTGCGTTCGATCGCATCTCGCTTCACCGGGCGCGGCACCGAATACGAAGACCTGGTGCAGATAGGCAGCATAGGGCTCATAAAGGCGCTCAAAAACTTTGACCTTGGCGCAGGCACGTGTTTTTCCACCTACGCGGTCCCTATGGTTACGGGCGAAATCAAAAAGCATCTGCGCGACGACGGCGCCATAAAAGTTTCGCGCAATATCAAGCGCGACGCGGCGAACGTGGCGCGCAAACGGCAGGATTTTATGAAAGAAAACGGCCGCGAGCCCACGGTGAACGAACTCGCGTCGCTTACGGGCATTTCCGCCGAAAACGTCGTCGCCGCGTGCGAGGCGAGCGCGCCTATGCTTTCGTTTTCCGCGCCGCTGGGCGACGCCACGCTCGAAAACCTGGTTGGGACCGACAACATAGCCGAAACCTGCGAAAAACTTTCGCTCCGCCAGGCGATTTCCCGGCTGGACCCCGAAGAGCGCGCGATAATAGCGCAGCGATATTATCTCGGAAGATCGCAAAAAGAGACCGGCGAAAGACTGGGACTCACTCAGGTCACGGTCTCGCGCCGGGAAAAGAATATACTCAAAAAACTGCGGGAATCGCTGTTATAATCCGCCGCCCGACCTTTTGCGCGCGTGCGGGACGACCTTGAAACCCGATACTCCGCCGCGTTCCATTGCGCCGAATACGCGCTTTTTGAACCCGTGGTCTTCGCGCTCGCGTTCGCGGATGAAAGTCTTCATCTTCTCGCGGTCGGTGAATCCGTCGGCGGGGCAGGTCTTCGGTACGACTTCTATGCCTTCGGCGGCGACGAAACGCTTTACGTCGCTTTCGGGCGTGTAGATGAGCGGTCGGATGAGGGTAACGCCCGTGCGGTCGAGATACGTCACCGGCGAAAAGCAGCCGATGCGGCCTTCGTTGAACAGATTCATAAAGAAGGTCTCGATCGCGTCGTCGTAATGATGCCCCAAAGCGACCTTCTTTATCCCTTCGGCGACCGCGGTATCGTAAAGCGCGCCGCGGCGCAGATTGGCGCACAGCGAGCACGGGTTGCTTTCCCTGCGCAAGTCGAACACGATCTGATAGATATCGGTCTTCTTTATGATAAGCTCGGTCTCCAGCTCCTCGCACAGGCGCTTCACGGGCGTGAGGTCAAGCCCCGGAACGCCGGTATCCAGGCAGATCGCCTTGACTTCGAACGGCTGCGAATAGAAGCGCGAAAGCGCTTTGAGCGCGCACAGCAGCGTGAGGCTGTCCTTGCCGCCGCTGACGCCGACCGCCACGGTATCGCCCGCGGATATCATATCGTACCCGTCGACGGCGCGCCGCACCTGGGAAAGCAGTTTTTGTATGTGTTTGAATTCTCTCATAATATCACCGCATTCTTTATATCACAAAAGCCGCCGAAACACAAGCGCCATTTTGTAAAAATGTACGGCGGCGTGCGGCGAAATGCGAAAAAAACGCACGAAAACGTAAAAAATGCGAAGAATTTTGATTTTTTTTAAAAAAACTCTTGACAAACGGGATTTTTCTGTTATAATACGCAGGCAAGTTAAAAAACACAAAAGGAGAAAAGTTCCAAAATGACTTCATTCATGGCAAAAAAAGAGGAAGTCGAACGCAAGTGGTACGTTATCGACGCCGCCGGCAAAACGCTCGGCAAAGTCGCAGTTGCCGCCGCGACCGTCCTCAACGGTAAACACCGTCCCGAATACACCCCTCACGTTGACTGCGGCGAATGCGTTATTATCGTAAACGCAGAAAAAGTCGTCCTCACCGGCAGAAAACTCGATCAGAAGACCTATTACCATCACAGCGGCTACGTAGGCGGTCTCAAAGCGGTAAAATACCGCACCCTTATGGCGACCAAACCCGAAATGGTCGTAGAGCTCGCGGTCAAAGGCATGCTTCCCAAGAACAAGATCGGCGCCGAAAGTTTCAGAAGACTCCGCGTTTTCAAAGGCCCCGAACACAAGCAGCAGGCTCAGCAGCCCATCGCGCTTGAAGTAAAGTAAGGAGGAAGCTACGATGACTTATACATCTTCTAAACCCTATTTCTACGGCACCGGCAGAAGAAAATCCTCTACCGCCCGCGTTCGCCTCGTCCCCGGCTCCGGCGTCATCACCGTCAACAAAAAGGACGTCGACGAATATTTCGGTCTCGATACCCTTCGTCTTATAATAGACCAGCCGTTCAACGTGACCGGCACCATGGGCAAGTTCGACGTCATCGCCACCGTCGAAGGCGGCGGCATTTCCGGCCAGGCGGGCGCCGTGCGTCACGGCATTTCCCGCGCGCTGCTTCAGGCGGGCGACGAATACCGCGCTCCGCTCAAAAAAGCGGGCCTGCTCACCCGCGACCCCAGAATGAAGGAACGCAAAAAGTACGGTCTCAAAGCCGCACGCCGCGCTTCCCAGTTCAGCAAACGTTAACACGCTTTACGCATACGAAACAGCCGCAGGCAAGAACCTGCGGCTTCGTTTTTATTTTGCTATCTGCCTTATTTTCGCGACGGCGCGCGTTATCAAATCGACTGCATACGCGACTTCATCGCGCGTGTTGAACGCCGAAAGCGATATCCTAAGTTCGCCTTTGGCTATTTCGGGCGGGACGCCCATCGCCGTCAGCGCGCGGCTCGGTTCGTTATGATCGCCGCGGCAGGCGTTCCCCGAAGAGACCGCTATGCCCGCCATATCGAGCAGCGAAGCGAGCGAAGGGCCCTGCGCGTTTTCGAAACAGACCTGCAGTATCCCGGGCAGGCGTTCGACGCCGGCGCAGATTACGTGCGCGCCTTCTATGCGCATAAGCCCGCGTTCGGCGAACTCGCGCAGTTCGGCGACTCGAGATGCGGCGGAGGAAAGCTCCTTTACGCTTTTGCGCAAAGCGAGCGCCGTACCGAATGAAGCGATACAGTCCTGAGTCCCCGCGCGCATACCGTTCTGCTGAGTCCCGCCGACAATGAACGGCGAAGCTTTTCCGCCGCGAACGTACAGTAATCCCGCGCCTTTGGGCCCGTGAAATTTGTGCGCGGACGCCGAAAGCATATCGACTTTCGTCTTTGAAAGATCTATCGGGATATGCCCGACCGCCTGGACGGCGTCGGTGTGGAAGGCGATCCCCTTTTCGCGGCAGAGCGCGGATATTTCTTCCACCGGCTGGATCGCGCCGGTCACGTTGTTCGCGTACATCACGCTGACGGCGGCGGTCCCGGGCGTGAGCGCGCGCAAAACGTCTGCGGCGGCGACGCGCCCGTCGGGGGAGCATTTTATGGTATTCACGCTGTCATAATACTTTTCCGCGGCGCGCAGCACGGCGGCGTGCTCGATCGCCGAAACGGCAACTTCCCTTTTGCCCTGCGCGCACGGCGAAGCGGAAAGCGCGTAAAGCGCCCAGTTATCGGATTCCGTGCCGCCGGAGGTGAAGAATACCTCGCCTTCGTCGCAGTTCAGGCATTCAGCTATTATGCGGCGCGCTTTTTTGATAAGCTCCGCGGACTTTGCGCCTTCGGCGTGGGACGACGCCGGATTGCCGTAGTATTCTTTTGCAAGCGCGAACATTTCGCCGGCGACTTCGTCATATATCCGCGTCGAGGCGGCGTTATCAAGATATATCCTGTCCATAGCGCGCTTCCCTTTCACTTGACAAAACGAAATTGAGTGTTATAATAATACCGTAATGATTCTGCAAAACCCCCGAACGAGGTGAAGATATGAAAGAACTCCACGTCAAAATGCCCGACGACGGCGAGACCGCGCTCATTGCCGAGACGTTCAAGGTCATAAGCGACCCCACGCGGCTCAAGATACTGTTCCTGCTCTGCCACAGCGAGCAGTGCGTGAACGGCATAGCCGCATACGCGGAAATGTCGCCGCCCGCGGTGGCGCATCATTTAAGACTGCTCAAATCGAACGGTCTGCTTTCGGCGCGCCGCGACGGCAAAGAGGTGTTCTACACGCTCGCCGACACCGAATACGCTTCCACCGTCCACCGCACCATTGACACCGTGTTCGGCTGCAAATGCTCGGTCTGTTCGGGCGCGAAGAGCGGCAAAAAATGCAAATGCGATAAATGAATATTACGGCTGCGCCGCGGGCAAACGTCCGCGGCGGCTTTTTTATTCGGTTTCGCCCGGGAGCTCGAATATCACCGATTCGTACGGCCTGAGCCCGTAGGTCAGCCGGTACGGATATCCGTCGCATTCGCCCGCGGCCGCTTCAAGCGGCGGGATATCGCCGTTTTCCGCCGGGCCTCCGCCGCCGGGAAGCGTGTCGTAGGTACTGAAAACGCGTTTGTACGGACCCGCAAACGGCACGCCGAACGAATAATTGCCGTACCCTACCGGCGAAAAGTTGCACACCACAGCCAGTGCGCCGCCGTAGGAAAACGGATTGCGGCGGATAAAGCTCACGGTGTTGCGCGGTGCGTCCGCGCGGTTTATCCACTGGAAGACGCGGGAATCGCGCCCGTCGGTGTAAAGGCATTCGTATTTTTTGTATACGGAAAGCAGCGATCTCACGCATTCCATAACGTCGCGGTGCCACATATCGCTCGCGCGGTGCCATTCGATCTGGCGGTCTTCCATCCATTCGCCCTCGCTCGCGATATCCTGCCCCATAAACAGCAGTTTTTTGCCGGGGAGCGTGAACATATACGTGTAAAACGTCTTGAGCGCGCCGAATTTGTCGGGCATCGAGCCCGGATTTTTGAGCAGCATCGACTTTTTGAGATGCACGACCTCGTCGTGCGAGATGACGAGCACGTAATTTTCGTTGAACGCGTATTCGGGCGGATGCGTGAGCAGATCGTGATGATACTTGCGGTATATGGGATCTTTTTCTATGTATTTGAGCATTTCGTTCATCCAGCCCATATTCCACTTGAACATAAAGCCGTAGCCGCCGTATTCGGGATCGGTGGTCATGCCCGCTTCAATGGACGAATCCTCCGCCATAACGCAGGCGGTGGTGTTCTGTTTGATCGCCGAATTGAGTTGGCGCAGAAAAGCGCGGCTTTCCAAGTTTTCGCTGCCGCCGAATTTGTTGGGGCGCCACGGATCGCGGCTGAAATTGGTAAACAGCATTGCCGCCACGGCGTCGACGCGCAGCGCGTCGGCGTGGAATTCGTTTATCCAGTACATAGCGCTGGATATGAGGAAGCTTCGCACCTCGGGTTTGCCGTGATCGAACGCCATAGTCCCCCATTCGGGATATTCCGCGAGCAGCGGATCGGCTGATTCATAAAGCGCGCTGCCGTCGAAATGCTCGAGCCCGAACGGATCTTTCGGGAAATGCGCCGGCACCCAGTCTATTATGACGCCTATGCCGTTTTGGTGCAGATGGTCTATGAAATATCTGAAGTCGTCGGGCGTGCCGTGGCGCGACGTCGGCGAAAAATACCCCGTGACCTGATACCCCCACGAGCCGTCGAAAGGATATTCGCATATACCCATAAGCTCCACGTGGGTGTAGCCCATAAACTTTACGTATTCGGCGAGCTGGTGCGCGAGCTCGCGGTAATTGAGAAAGCCGTCTTTGTTTTTGCGGTAGTCCTTTTTCCACGAACCGAGATGCACTTCGTAGATGGCGACCGGCTTTTTCCACAGCGACGAGCTGTCGCGAGAAGCCATCCATTCGCCGTCGTGCCATTTGTAGCCGGCAAGCGGCCATACCACCGAAGCGTTCGACGGGCGCAGTTCGGAATAAAACGCGTACGGGTCTGATTTGTGCCGCATGACGCCGTCGGCGCCCAGCACCGCAAAGCGGTAGCTGTCGCCCTTTTTCATCCCGGGCAGGAAGACGGTCCACACGCCGTCCTTGCATTCCATTTTGTCGCATCCGGCGGTCCAGCCGTTGCCCCCGTGCATAACGCTGACTTCGCGCGCGTTGGGCGCCCATACGCACAGTTCTACTCCTTTTACGCCGCCGCGCGTTGCGATATGCGCGCCGAAACGGCGGTAGCTCTGGTAATTAGTCCCCTCGCGGAACAAAAATCTATCGTATGAAGAAAACCATATCCTTTTGCGTTCCGTTCCCTGCGGCATTCTATCAGCTCCTTTTTGATCATTATATCACAAACGATTTGCCTTTTCAATATTTTAACGTTATAATTTTGCCGGCGTCGGACGGCGCAAATATTATACGGCAAAACCGCAAATAAACGCATACGGAAAAAATTACCTGTAATAATCCCGCCGCGCGGCGGCAGAATATTAGCGAAGGCAAAAAGACCTTTGAAAAACAAAACAAAAGGAGAAAAAACGATAATGGCTAACAAGTCTCTCGTTCCCGAAGCAAAAGAAGCTCTTAAGAAATTCAAGATGGAAGCCGCCAACGAAGTAGGCGTCAACCTCAAGCAGGGTTACAACGGCGACCTCACCTCCAAGCAGGCGGGCAGCATCGGCGGCCAGATGGTCAAGAGAATGATCGAAAACGCCGAACATTCCATGAAATAAGAGCGCATATAAGCGGTGATTTACGCACCCTGAAGATGCGAAAAAAGAGGCTCGGAGGTAGTTTTTACCTCCGAGTATCGTTTTTTGTAAGTTATTGACCCGATCTCCTCAAGATAAGGTGCTTCAACGAAAAACTCGACTGCCGTACGTCTGTACGCCGACGCTCGTTTTTCGTTGAAAATCGCCAGCTTCTATGCGCTCTCCGGCGCTTTGAATATAAGCGGCGATTTACGCACCCTAAAGATGCGGAATATACCCGGAGGTGGTTTGCAGCCTCCGGGTATGATTTATTTTCAGGCGCGTTCCTTCGCCATGGCGGCTATCTCGCGGCAGAAGATCTTCACTTCTTCCGCCGTGTTCTGTTTTCCCAGGCTCACGCGGACGCCGCCGGAAAGCGTGCCGAGCGCGCGGTGGGCGAGCGGCGCGCAATGGAAGCCGCCCCTCACGCATATACCTTTGCGCGCAAGGCGTCCGGTGACGTCTTCGCAATCCATGCCTTCTATATTGAAAAGCAGCACCGGCAGACGTTCTTCGCCCTTATCGGGGCAGTATACCGTAACTCCTTTGATATCCCGCAGCGTATCGCACAGCAGATCGAACGCCGAAAAATCGGAATAAAGCGAAAACCCGTCCAGAGCCGCCGAAAGCCCCGCGAACAGCGCGACCGCGGGCGTTCCCGCCTCGAGCCGTTCCGGCAGGAAAGGCGGCATATCCTCATCGCGCGAATACACGCCCGTACCGCCTTCGAGTATCGTGGCGGGCGTGATATCGAGAGCGCGGTTCACTATCAAAAGCCCCGTCCCCATCGGACCGCCCAGCCCCTTGTGCCCCGCGCAGCATACGATATCGGCGCCGGTGCGCTCGAGCGAAACTTCGCAATACCCGGCGGTCTGCGCCGCGTCGACGACCGCGAGCGCGCCGTTTTCGTGCGCGTGCTTTACGAGCGCGGCGAGCGGGATCAGTTTTCCGCACGCGTTGGACCCGTGCGTGAACACGGCTGCGGAAGCGCCTTTGACTTTTCCGGCAAAATCCTCCGCGGCGTCTTTGGCGAGCGCGTCGAAAGATACGACCTCTATGCGGCCCGCGCCGCGCATTGAATAGAGCGGGCGGCACGCAGCGTTGTGTTCAAGGTTGGAAAGCAGGACTTTTCCGCTTTTTATATATCCTTTGACCGCCATATTCAGCGCCGCCGTGCAGGAAGGCGCGAGTATCACGCGCTCCGGGTCGGTGCCGAACGCGCGCGCCGCTTTTTCGCGGCATTCGTACATAATCTTCGCCGCGCGCATAGCGGGCGCGTGGCCTCCCCTGCCCGGGTTGCCGCAAGAGCGCATAGCTTCCGCCACGGCGCGCACCGCCGCCCGGCTTTTGGGGTACGAAGTGGCGGCGTTGTCGAAATATATCATCCGCGCCGCCTCTCGTCCACGGCGCCGAGCACGTTTATCCCGCTTTGCGCAAGGATCTTGAGCGCCGTTTCGCGGTCGCCGTATACTTCCACTCCGTAACCGCAGCCGCGCACTTTTTCCACGTCGGGCGATTTTACGGGGTACGCGCGCATCCCTTCCGCCGCGAGTATCCCCGCCGCTTTGTACGCGTAGGTGACGGAGGTCAGCACCAGGGTACATTTGTTCATTCTGCATCACTCCTTCGCTACATTATATGAAATACGCCGGGCAGATGCAAAATAAAAGCTCCGCGGCGTTCGGCGCGGAGCGTTACATTCATTTATTCAGTTTCATCACTTTGAGCGGTTTCTTCACGCGGCGGGCGTATTTGATGGTATACGCCGTGCCTGGCGAGCTGCCGTCCCAGAAAGCGAGCACCAGATCGGCGAGATCGACTATGCGCTTGTTGCGCACCAGCGGCGCCGCCTTGCCGTGGCGGTCGTAATCCGGGCGGATGATATGCTTGGAAATACCGCGGCTGTCCGCGCAGCGTTCGGCGGACCTGTCCACGCCCGCGGCTCCTCCGGTGATTATCTCGGTGGCGCCCTGCGGGATGTATTTTGCGATATTGGAATTTATGCCTCTGGAACCGATCACGGCGACTTTCATAATACTGCGCTCCCTTGTTTTCGTACTTTCGATTATACTTTATACGCGCCGGTTTGTCAATACGCGGTTTTGTTATGAAAATGAGTTTTAAAAGGCGCGAAAATATGCAAAAAAATATTCAAAAGCTATTGACAAAGCTGACGCGTTTGTGTATAATGGCTTTACCTCTGCGAAAAGAGGGCTTTTTCCCTTATGCTCACGGTTTTTTCGATTTCCGCCGCGGGCGTTTTACAGAGGGAGGTTACATTAATATGGAGGTGCCGAAAAAATGAGAGTTAAGATCACAATGGTTTGCAGCGAATGCAAACAGAGGAACTACGACACTGTCAAGAACAAAAAGAACGACCCGGACAGACTTGAAATGAAAAAATACTGCAAGTTCTGCCGCAAACACACTCTTCATAAAGAGAGCAAGTAAGGGGTACGCGCAATGGCAGAAAACGAAAAGAAAACCAACCGTATCGTCAAGTTCTTCAGGGATTTGAGAAGCGAAAGAAAGAAAGTCACCTGGCCCACCGTCAAAGAGACCACCAAACAGACCGGCGTCGTTATAGTGGAGCTCATAGCCGTGGCCGCCATAGTCGGCGTTCTCGACCTCGCTTTCAGCAAGCTCTTCATGTGGCTTGCGCAGATTATCTGACGGGGGCGGTCCGCAATGGCGATCGCAAGTGATTCCACTCCCCGCTGGTATGTAATTCACACTTATTCCGGCTACGAAAGCAAAGTCGCCGGCAATATCGAAAAGATCGTGGAAAACCGCGGTTTGTCCGATATGATCTTCGACGTAAAGGTCCCGACCGAAAAAGTCGTCGAAGTCACGGGCAGCAACAAAGAAAAGGAAATCGAACGCAAACTTTTCCCGAGTTATGTTCTGGTCAAAATGATCATGAACGACGTAAGTTGGCACATCATACGCAACACCACCGGCGTGACGGGTTTCGTCGGCCCGGGATCCAGCCCCGTAGCGCTTTCGGACGCGGAAGTTGAAAAACTGGGTGTGGAAACCAAGGTCATAGAGATCAAGTTTGCCGTGGGCGACAATGTGCGTATCACCGGCGGCGCGCTCACCGGGCTCATAGGGCTCGTCGAGGCGATATCCGACGATAAGCAGAAAGTCAGCGTAAGCGCCAACATGTTCGGCCGCGAAACCAAAGTAGAAATAGACGTTTCGCAGGTCGCGCCGCTATAAAATCGGCAAAACGGCCGGCGGGAATATTGCCGTTTCCGCGTATATACGGCCGTGTGGGAGGGACAAAGTCCCGTAAAATTCTACCACATTCGGAGGTGTAAAAACAATGGCAAAGAAAATTATAGGTTTTATCAAACTTCAGCTCCCCGCAGGTAAAGCGACTCCGCAGCCGCCCGTAGGCCCCGCCCTCGGTCAGTACGGCGTTGCCATCCCTATGTTCACCAAGGAATTCAACGAACGCACCAAGAACGATATCGGTCTCATAATCCCGGTAGTCATCACCGTTTACGCCGACCGTACGTTCTCCTTCATCACCAAGACTCCGCCCGCCGCCGTCCTTATCAAAAAGGCCTGCAATATCGAAAGCGGATCCGCTACTCCCAATTCCAACAAAGTGGCTAAGATCACCAAAGATCAGATCAAACAGATAGCCGAAACCAAAATGCCCGACCTCAACGCCGCTTCGCTCGAAGCCGCGATGAGCATGATCGCCGGCACCGCCCGCAGCATGGGCGTTGAAGTCATAGACTAAGGGGGAGCGCAAGATGAAAAGAGGTAAAAATTACAACAGCGCCGCAGCCGCCGTGGAAAAATCCAAAGTTTACGAATCCGCGGAAGCGCTCGCGCTCGCATGCAGCATTTCCAAAGCTAAATTCGACGAGACCGTCGAAGTGCACGTTCGCCTGGGCGTCGACTCCCGTCACGCAGACCAGCAGGTCAGAGGCGCCGTGGTGCTTCCCAACGGCACCGGCAAGACCGTGAGAACTCTCGTCTTTGCAAAAGGCGACAAAGCCAAAGCAGCCGAAGAAGCCGGTTCCGATTTCGTAGGCGCGGAAGATCTCGTCCAGAAGATCCAGAAAGAAAACTGGTTCGATTACGACGTGGTCATCGCCACTCCCGACATGATGGGCGTCATCGGCCGTCTGGGCCGCGTGCTCGGTCCCAAAGGCCTTATGCCTAACCCCAAGGCCGGCACCGTCACCATGGATATCGAAAAAGCGGTCAAAGAAGCCAAAGCCGGTAAGATAGAATACCGTCTTGACAAGACCAACATCATCCACTGCCCCATAGGCAAAGTTTCGTTCGGAGCCGAAAAACTGCAGGAAAACTTCGCAACCCTGCTCGGCGCCATCATCAAAGCCAAGCCCGCCGCAGCTAAAGGCCAGTATATTAAATCCTGCACCGTAGCTTCCACCATGGGCCCCGGCATAAAGATCAACACCGCTAAGATCATCTGATTTTAAGTTTTGATTTTTATAAAAAAAGTCTTGACAACCCGCAAATAATATGTTATATTATTCGGGCTGAATAAAAAGTTCGCAGACAGCAGGTACTTTCGTTCAAAGGCATACGCCGCCGGCCGAGAACAGTTTTAAGCTTTTTCACAAGGTTTTAAAATGCTCTCACGGCGCTGTCGCCCGCGGGAGCATTTCCTGTTGTATGCCCCAAAATTTACCCGGAGGTGAAACCATTTGGCAAACGCACAGATCCTTGAACAAAAGAAGCAGATCGTCGCCGATCTTGTCGAAAAGATCAAAAATTCGGCAGCTGGCGTTATTGTGGATTACAAGGGTATCACCGTTGAAGACGACACCAAGCTCCGCGCCGAGCTCAGAAAAGCCAACGTCGAGTATATGGTCGTCAAAAACACCCTCACGTCCAAAGCGTGCGACATCATAGGGTTCGAGAACATCAAAAAAGTGCTCGAGGGAATGACCGCCATAGCGATTTCCGAAAAAGACCCCGTCGCCGCCGCAAAGATCATTGACGAATATGCGTCCAAGCACGACAATTACCAGATCAAAGCCGGCTTTTGCGAAGGCAAAGAGCTCAACGTCGACGAAGTAAAAGAACTCGCCAAGACGCCCAGCTTCGAAGCACTCATCGCCAAAATGCTCGGTTCTCTGCAGTCTTCGCTCTACAACCTCGCTTACGTTCTGCAGGCGATCGTTGACAAAGACGGCAGCGCCGCTCCCGCAGAAGAAGCGGCTCCCGCAGCCGAATGATCGGCAAAATCATTTATTTAAAATAACGGAGGAATTATTATCATGGCTAATGAAAAAACCACTCAGATCCTTGAACTCGTAAAATCTATGACCATTCTCGAAGTTGCCGATCTCGTTAAGGCGCTCGAAGAAGAATTCGGCGTTTCCGCAGCCCCCGTGGCAGTCGCAGCAGGCCCCGCAGCCGCAGCCGCTCCCGCCGCTGAAGAAAAGACCGAATTTGACGTTGAACTCACCGGCTTCGACGCCGCTGCCAAGCTCAAAGTCATCAAAGCCGTTAAAGACATCACCGGCCTTTCGCTCGGCGAAGCCAAAGATCTTGTTACCGCTGCTCCCAAAGCCGTTAAGACCGGCGTTTCCAAGGAAGAAGCCGAAGATCTTAAGAAACAGCTCGAAGAAGTCGGCGCTCAGATCACCATTAAGTAATATCTTAAAGGTAAAAAACAAAGGCATAATACGGGCGACCGCATTATGCCTTGTATTTTATTAAAGCAGAGGTCAAAAAGGTATGAAAAAGATTCTTTGCATAATACTTGCGCTCGCCGTCTGCGCCTGCGCGCTGTGCGCGTGCGCAAAAGAAGGACCGAAAAAAGAAGACGTACGCAAATCGATGTATTCCGAGCTAGAAGCGTTTTACAAAAACAAACGGCCCGCCGACCTTAACGAGGCCGCCTCCCTTTTCGCCGCGGGCAAGGACCTGAAAGAGTTCGACTGTTCCGCGCTGTTTGCCCCGTCCGTTTCGGACCCCGATTACGTCGCCGCGTACTGCCTGCTTAAAAAAGCGGGTCATCCGACGGCGCAGAGCGCAGACGCCGGGACGCGCGTAACGCGGCTTTTGAGCGCGGATATCGAAACGCTTTCTACGCGCGAACTGTACGAGACCGTGCTGGCGCTCACGCTTTACGGCGCGGAGTTCGACAAAGGCGCCGTCGCGCAGAGTCTGATCTTGCGTCAGGACGAGATATCCGGCGGCTCGTACGAATATCCGCAGGTCGGCGGAGGCAGCGCGCGTGTGAGCGCCGAAAACGCCGCATATTCCCTGCTTTGCTATATGCTCGTACGCGATTCGGTGCGCACGACCTTGCTTGAAGACGCCCTGCACGATTCCGCGCTGGTTTACTTAGGCAACTGCATAGAAGAAAACAATACGGTGCGCGGCGTTGACGGAAAAGCGAACAGCGCCGTCACGGCTAAAGCGCTCGTAGCCCTTATGGCCTGCGGCGTGCCGCAGAACGGCGAGATAGCCTCCGCGCTGCTCAACGCGATACACAACTTTGCCGTCTTTAAAAACGGCGCGCTCATCGGCTACCGCGAGACCGAAGACGATGATGCAAAAAGAAGCACCGCCGCGGAGATAATGTTCTGCGTGACCTGCGCGTTATACGGAAACCCGTATTTCGGCGCAACGCTTTCCCCCGCGGACGGTACTCAGAATAATTGAATATCAGTCGATATTTACGAGTTTGCCCGTTTGTGCGGATTCGTAAATGGCGTCGATCATTTTCATCAGCGTCACTCCGTCCTCTGCGGGAGCGCGGCATTCTTCCTTGCCCTGCGCGCAGTCGACGAAGTGGCGTATTTCGTTTTCAAAGAGCCCGTTGAACGCCAGCGCGGTATTCCCGCTCGGGCGCACATCCACGAGCATACCGTTCATATCGGTATAGAATTCTATCTGCGGATCGATCCTCGCGCCCGACTTGGTGCCGAACAGCTCGATATTGCCGATATCCTGTTTGATATTGAGGTTGAACGAGGCTTCGACGCTGAGCGTGAGCCCGTTATCGAACTTTATTATCGCGCCCACAAAGTCTTCTACGTCGTATTTGAATTCCTTTACCGCGCTGGAAGTGGAAGCCATCCAGGTCTGACCGCCGTGCGCGCGGTCGAAGCCCAGATTATCGTATGTGAAGCCATACGCCGAAACCGGTTTGGGATTGTGGCACAGGTAGCGCACAAGATCCATAACGTGCACGCCCAGATCAATGAGCGGACCGCCGCCCGAATACGCTTTGTCGCCGAACCATCTGCCCGGGCAGCCGTTGCGGCGCAAATACGTCGCCTTGGCGTAATAGATATCGCCCATCGAGCCGGCGTCGATAAAGGTCTTGAGTATGTCGGCGTCGTTGCCGAATCTGCGCACGAAACCGATCTGCAAAAGCTTGCCGCTCTTCTTTGCGGCGTCGCACATTTCCTGCGCCTCAAAACGATTCATCGCCATGGGCTTTTCGCAGATGACGTTCACGCCCGCGTTGAGCGCGGCGACAGTGGGCGCCTTGTGGGCGGCGTTCCAGGTGCAGACCGAAACGGCGTCCAGCTTTTCGTTTGCAAGCATATCCTCAAACTTTTCGTACACGCGCGCCCCGGGAACTCCCAGCCGCGTACCGAAACGCTTTGCTTTTTCGACGTCCAGATCGCACAGCGCGACGACTTCGACATCGGGGTGCGCCTTGTACCCCGCCATATGGAATTCGGCGATACCGCCGGTGCCTATGATACCTACTTTGAACTTTGCCATAAAAACGCCTCCCGTATGTAACTTTCGCCATATTATAGCACCGCGCGTGCATTTCGTCAAGAATTTTCAAAAATTTGTTGCTTTACGCGGCGGGATATAGTATAATATACAAAATATATCATTATAGAGCGGTCGCTTTTCCGTTTTACGGACTCATAATGAATTCCAAAGGAGCATGACATGACCAGAATACTCGTATGCGACGACGACGCCGACATCGTTTCGGCGGTAAAAATATATCTTTCCGCCGAAGGCTACAACGTGACAGGCTGTTCCAACGGCGCCGACGCGATCGAAGCCGTAAAAAACGAGCCGGTCCAGCTTGTGATAATGGATATAATGATGCCTAAGATGGACGGGATCACCGCCGTGGCGCAGATACGCGCGTTTTCCAACGTGCCGGTGATATTCCTTTCCGCCAAGGGCGAAGATACCGACAAGGTGCTGGGCCTCAACATAGGCGCCGACGATTACATCACCAAGCCGTTCAATCCGGTGGAACTGACCGCGCGCGTCAAGGCGCAGCTGAGGAGATATATGAATTTCGGCGGCTCGAGAGGCGCCGAAAGCGAGATACGCATAGACGGCATAGTGCTGAACGATTCTTCAAAAGCGGTGACGGTCGACGGCGAGCCGATATCGCTCACGCCCACCGAGTTCGATATACTCAAACTGCTGATGCAAAACCCCGGCACGGTGTTTTCTTCCGCGCGCATATATTCCGAAGTCTGGAAAGACGAGCCCTACGGTTCTGATAACATCATAGCCGTTCACATACGCCACATACGCGAAAAATTAGAGATCAACCCCGCCGAACCCAGATATCTCAAAGTGGTCTGGGGGCAGGGCTACAAATTTGAAGGAGGAAAGAGCTGAGGTGAAAAGGCTCGCGCGTCTTCCCGGGCTGAAATACACCTTTTACGGTGTTTTCTGTCTCTTTTTTTCCACGTTCATAGCCGCCGCGACAGGTTTTATATACTGCATAACTCGCGGCCATTTCAACTCCGCCCCGCCGGAAGGCACGGGCTTTGAAAGCTTTGCCTACGGGATGCGCTACATATTCGGCGTGATCACGGTATCGTGCGGAGTGATCGCTGCGCTGATGCTGATCTTCGTGCTCATAGGCGCGGGCAGACGGCGCGGCGACGACGAACTGCATACCCGCAAGATAGACCGCATCCCTTACGAATTCTGCATCGCCATATACGGCGCGCTCATTTACGGCATAATTTATCTTTGCATAAAAGTGCTGCAGGATCCGGGGCTGTGGAACCTGTTCGTGATAGTGCCGCTTTGGCTTCTGGGCTCGCGCTTCTTTGAAGAACG
>JAEEGF010078429.1_pt1 | contig 17234 bp, 11 predicted proteins | sample 9134171 | NCBI WGS metagenome assembly JAEEGF01 (sample SAMN16246542, study PRJNA631951) | gut metagenome | biome: gut microbiome; feature: rumen; material: AP-attached | host: Bos | place: Iran: Karaj | collected 2018-10 | reverse complement strand
AGGAGATGCTCGCCAAGGCTACCTTCATGTGGGCTGAGGACTTGAAGCGCGATGCCGCTGAAGGTCGTCCCGCTGACGAGGAAAGCGGTGGCACCGAAGGTGGTGGACCATCAACTGAAGGTGGTGGACCAAGCACCGAAGGTGGCGGACCAAGCACCGAAGGTTAATGGTTAATGGTTAACGGTTAATGGTTAATGGTCTAAGGTCAAAGGTCAAAGGTCAAAGGTTAATGGTTAATGGTTAATGGTTAACGGTTAATGGTTATGAAGAATTCAAAATGGAAAATGGTGATTCAGATACTGATAAGTATCCTCACCGCACTGGGAACATCGCTGGGAGTAACTAGCTGCATGGCGTAAAAACAGCCTCTCCCCCAACCCCTCCCCTAAAAGGGAGGGGCTTTTTTATAGTTCTTGTGTACTACACGCTTGCTAACGATATCGGATGGCCATCATGGTCAAGTCGTCACTCTGTTCGGCTTCGTTTTATTGACTGCATAGATTAATCGTCAACTAATATTTCAATTCAAAATTACTTATATTCATCTAAAAAACGATACACGGGCGAACTCGGCAGTAGAAACTCCGCAGGCCGCTCCACCTCATTTTATCGTCCTCCCCTCTGGGGATAACCGGTCGATGCTTAGTCTTTGTTCTGTTTGTTCTTGAAAATGATGACACCCAGAACGATGAGTACGACAACTGCTATTACATGTAATAAGTCCATAATTATCTTGTTTTTGATTGTGAACATAAAAAAACTATGTCGCAAAGTTACGAAATACTTGCGACATAGACAATCTTTTCACCCTAAAAAAACTTAATCCATCGGTTCCATCATAGGACGCGGACCGTGGGGACGTCCGTGACGACCAGGACCACCGTGACCGCGATGATGCTTCTGCATCTTCTCGTACTTCTCGTATTGATCGTCGTTGAGAATCTTCTTGAGCTTGGCAGCATACTCCTCGCGCTTAGCCTTCTGCTGTTTCATCTCGGCCTTCTGGGCATCGGTGAGCTGTGGACGCTGTGGGCGATCCTGCTGTTCGGTGGCACCTGACTCGCCGTCAGCCTGTGGCTTCTGAGGGCGCTTCATGTGTGGACGCTTGCCCAACACATCCTGATACTCCTTGTTGAGCGCCAGCACCTTGGATTTCTGTGCATCGGTGAGCGAGAGGTCCTTTGCCATACGGTCGGTCATCTCTTCGGGCGTCATCTGCTTGCGCTCCTTGCCGTGGCGCATCTCTTTCTTGCATTCGCACTTGTCACTCTTGTTGTTGTCCTGAGCCTGTGCCACTGTCATTGACAGGAGGGCTACCAGTGTTAAAATCATCTTTTTCATTGTCTTACAAATTTTATAATTAATACTAAAGTTATTTCTGACCGAAGTCATTGTTATGACGATGCAAAGGTAGGAAAAGTTTAAGCAGGAAACGAAGCGTTTCAACGAACTGCCCGTTTCTTTCAGCGAAAGGGCGTTTTTTATTTGGTGGAAAGAAAAAAAATGATTATCTTCGCAGCCAATATGAAAAAGAATAATATAATAATAGGTATAGCAGCACTGCTGATGACAGCCTGTGGCGGTAACGGCGAAGGCTTGTTCAGCGGCAACGGTTTCGACACTGACGAGGCGAAGGTGACGAAGGTGGTGAACATCACGGACGAGGAGAATGCGCCCAAATGCCACATCGCACTCAACGTGAAATACGTGAAAGGTGACGACGAGCGCGCCAAGACGGTGAATAACGCCATAGAACAGCGGTTGTTTATGATGGACAGTCTGACAATGCAGCAGGCCGTCGATTCGTTTGCCAATCTCTACACGTCGGACTATCGTAAGAACATGGCCCCACTCTATCGCGAGGATAAGGACGACGAGACAAAGCGCGCCTGGTATGAATACAAATACGAGGTGACGACGGAGACGAAGGCGGGAAAGGACGGCTGCATGGTGTATATCATCAACCTGGATATGTATGAGGGAGGTGCCCACGGCATTAGCCAGCAACTGGTCATGAACTTCGACGCCAAGACGGGCAGACAACTGAAATACGACGATATCTTCGTGCAGGGGCATGAATTCCGTCTGCGCGAGATGCTGCTCGACGAACTGAAGAAACAGACGGACACCAATACACTGGACGAATTGCACGCCAAGGACTATCTGCTGACAATGGACATCTATGCACCGCAGAACTTCATTCTGGGCGACGACGAGGTGACGTTTATCTATAACCCCTACGAGATAGCTCCCTTTGCGAAAGGCAATACGGAACTGACACTGAGTTATTCGAAACTGAAAGACATCATGAAGTAATTGCACATGAAGACGATTCTGAAATATTTCACGGCACTGACGGAAGAACAACAGCGACAGCTGGAGATGCTCGACGCACTCTATCGCGAATGGAACGCGAAAATCAACGTGATATCGCGAAAGGATATCGACAACCTGTATGAGCACCATGTGTTGCACTCGATGGCTATTGCCAAGATTGCCAACTTCCGCCCAGGTACCAAAATCCTCGACTTCGGAACGGGAGGCGGTTTCCCGGGTGTGCCCCTGGCTATTCTGTTTCCCGAATGCCAGTTCAAACTGATTGACGGAACAGGTAAGAAAATCAGAGTGGCGCAGGAGGTGTGCAATGCCATAGGACTGAAGAACTGCCAACCCACACATCTGCGCGGCGAGGAGGAAAAAGGCAAGTATGACTTCATCGTGAGCCGGGCCGTGATGCCCCTACCCGACTTGGTGAAAATAGTGACGAAAAACGTGGCTCGCGAACAACATAACGCACTGCCCAACGGCATTATCTGCTTGAAAGGCGGCGACCTGCAGGAGGAAACGCGCCCCTACAGGAATATTGTGGAGACAACAGAAATCAGCCAGTTCTTCGACGAGGAATGGTTTAAGGAAAAATACATTATTTATCTGCCATGCTGAAAATCAAGCGATTCGAATGTAACATGCTGCAGGAAAACTGCTACGTGGTGAGTGACGAGACAAAGGAGTGTGTCATCATTGACTGTGGGGCATTATACCCAGAGGAACGTAGCGCCATCACCAACTATATCAAGGCGGAAGGATTGAAACCTGTACACCTGTTGGCTACCCACGGACACCTGGACCACAACTGGGGCAACCATGCCATCTACGAGGAGTTCGGACTGAAAGTGGAGGCAAGAGCCGAGGATGAATTCCTGATAGCACATCTGGCTAAACAGGCTGCAGACTTGTTCGGTATTGAACTGGAGGAGGAAGAAGCACCGGTGGGTCACTATTTCACGGAAGGAGAAGATATACACTTCGGAACGCATGTGATGAGCATTCTGCACACACCTGGGCACACGCCAGGCGGCTGTGTGTATTACTGTGAAAGCGAAAAGACTGCATTCACAGGCGACACCCTGTTCCGCATGAGTATAGGAAGAACCGATTTCGACGGAGGCAGTATGCAAGAAATGGCGGAGAGCCTGCAAAAACTTGCGAAGCTCCCCGCTGATACGACCGTCTATTGCGGACACGGACCGCAGACCACTATTGCCGACGAAAGGCGGTTTAATGTTTATTTGCGCTGATGCGGAACCAATCGGCATCAACCCATCCACGTACTTTCTTACCTGCAGGTTCGGCTGCCATCAATCCTATCTTGGCACCTATCCACTTGCCCTGACGCATGGTGAAACTATCGCCGACGTCAGTGAATTTCCTGCCGTCCCGTGACCACGAGAAGCGGACAACGGCTTCGTGCCTGTTGGTACCATCACTGTTCTTGCCGCCTACATAGCTGACCTGCAGGCGGAGATAGACATCGCAATGGATGGCTGGCTGATAATCCACCTGATCGACTGCTGTGGGCGACAGGGTGGCTAATGTCTGAACGGATTCCGGTTTGCCCTTGTCGGCATTCTTACAGGTAATCTGCTGGAGTTCGAACTGACTGCCCACACGACGGAGCACCAACGAAGAATAATCCAGCCCCATCACGATGATGCCGCCATACTGGCCTTCATCCTTAGCGGAAACACGCAACTTGGTTGTTGCCGTGAAATTGTCGGCTGGTGTCTTCTGCAGCAACAGGTTGCCTGTCTCCCAGAGATTCTTATAGTCGGCACTCTGCTTATGACAGAAGAGACGGAACACACCATAGGGAGTGGGCATTCCGAAGGTTTGCTGATAGTTGGCGTGCCACTGCCACTGACGACCCAGCACTGTGGTGTTGAACTCGTCGCTCTCAACGGGATTCTGAATGGGATAGGTCTTGCCGACATTGGGTTTCTTATACTTCATGACGGGCTGTCCACAGTAGTTCTTGATCTGTTCACCCATAGCAGGCCAGTTGTCTTGCCAAGTAACAGGCTCTAACCATACCACCCGACCATAGGCCTCCTTGTCTTGAAAATGCAGGAACCAGTCTTCGCCACTCTTCAGATGGACCCAGCCACCCTGATGAGGACCGTTGATATCGGTATTGCCCTGATGGAGCACAATCTTCCACTCGTAGGGACCATAGGGCGACTTGGAACGCATGGCGAGCTGATGGCCAATGGGAACACCACCGGCAGGACACATAATCCAATACCAGCCATTGCGCTTGTAGAACTTAGGCCCTTCTGCCGTGCGATTGGGGGTGCCATTGCCGTCGAACACAATAACAGGATTTCCTATCTGATGCATTCCGTCGGCAGACATCTCGCGAACGGTGAGTACGGAATTGAACTGACAACGGGAATTGGCCCATCCGTTGACCAGATAGCAGCGCCCATCGTCGTCCCAAAGGGGCGTGGTGTCAATCATTCCCTTGCCCTCAATGATGCATTTTGGTTCTGTCCACTTACCTGCCGGATCTTTAGCTGTTACTACGAAAACGCCCAAATCAGGATCGCCCCAATATATATAATAGGTCTGGTTGTGCTCGTTATAGCGGATAGAGGGAGCCCAGACACCATTACCGTGCTGGGGGATGTTGTAGCGCTCAAGGGGAGGCAGTGCATCAATGGCGTAATTGATGATTTCCCAATTGACTAAATCCTTGGAATGCAGGATGGGCAACCCCGGAATGCAATTGAAAGATGACGCCGTCAGATAGAAGTCTTCGCCACTGGCTCCGACACACACATCGGGGTCACTATAGTCGGCATTGATAACGGGGTTGGTAAAGGTGCCGTCGCCATTGTCGGACGACCATACTTGTGAGCGGTATTGTGCATGAGCAGACAAAGCCGCCAGCACAACAAAAGTCAAGATAATTTTTCTCATAGTTTGCGTATCTTTAGTTTGTAGTTGTCTGTATAATCTATGCGCATAACCTTCCGAATATCATCATCAGCAGGCAATAAAGAGAGGGCCACATGCCCCATTGTACGTCTTAGATTTATCTCAACACATGGATGAAGGAGAAGTTGAGAGCTGTTGGTGGTGAGTTGAGGGTTGTTACGCACTATCATCATATCGATACCGAAAGGACCCTGATAGGTGCCAAGTCGAAGAGAAGAAATAATTCTTTGCTTTATTATGTTCAGTAAATCAACTGAGATATAACGACTTATCATTTCAGTCTTAGCAGACTCAGTGGCTAAGACATTCCCTACGTAAGCACCATTGACGGTATGAAACAATGAAAGACCTTCATAGCGGATAGTGCCATCAGCATCGGCGATAAATTCCATACCAAAATCTTTTACTTTATCATAGTATGGTTCTGCCATCACCCCACCCTGACTGGTCAGCAGATTACGCAACCAGCCAAGATGGTATTCGCTCATCTGCCCATTGATGAAACGGAGACCTCTACCACTGGAGCTCCAAGGTGCCTTCAACACCAAACGGGGATGGAGGGATAGCTGCTGTTCGACAGCCTCAACCGACTGACAAAACACTGCCTCACCTACCGTTCCGTCGATGCGGAGACTGGGCAGCAAGAGAGCTGCCGTCTGCCGATGAGACAACTGGCGAATCTCGGCAACTTGCTGTTCGGAGGGCAGCAACGACACATCAACACCATAGCGCAACAGCTGATGGCGCAAAGCGGCATCCCAGCCCCAAGGGGAAACTGACAGGAGCGGCAAAGAAGACAGTTGTGACTTCGTTACCCACTCCACACGGCACTTGCGCCCTTTCGTAGCCCTGCGATAAGCCAATGCAGCATAATCGGCATCTTCGACCAAAACATAGTCGCCCTCATCCGCCCATAATGCAGGCAGAAAGCCCAGGTCGGCACGTAACTGACGCCCGGCATGAGGAGCCGTAAAATTAGTCAGATTACTGGCCAATGCAATGTCGTGTTCTGGATTAAAAATATGTAAATTGTCCATTTCTGCTGCAAAGATAAGCATTTTATTCGCAAAAATTTGCTTAATTAAAAAAATATCGCTAATTTTGCCACATTAATATTTAGAATTTGACATGAACCCAGTAAAAATTTTAAGCGTTGACGACGAGATGGACCTCGAGTTGCTGTTAACGCAATACTTCAGAAGAAAGATTCGCAAAGGCGAATACGAGTTCTTTTTCGCCCATAATGGTTTGGAAGCCCTGACGGTGCTGCTGAGAGAGAAAGACATTAATATTATCCTCTCGGACATCAACATGCCGGAGATGGACGGTCTGACATTGCTCACCAAGATTAACGAGATGCACAATCCCGCAATGAAGTGCATCATGGTGTCGGCTTATGGCGACATGGGTAATATCCGTTCGGCTATGAATAACGGTGCCTTTGACTTTGCCACAAAGCCCATCGATCTTGATGACCTGAGTGTGACGATTGAGAAAGCTATCGAACAGATAGAATATATCAAAAAGGCACAGGCAGAGCACTCACAGCTGGAGTCGCTGAAGACTGACTTGGCAGTAGCGCGCGAGATTCAACAGGCCATTCTGCCCCGTGTGTTCCCGCCATTCCCAGAAAACAGCAGCGAGATAGACCTGGCAGCACTGATGACACCGGCAAAAGATGTGGGCGGCGACTTCTACGACTTCTTCCGCATCGACGAGAACCGCATCGGTGTAGTGATTGCCGACGTAAGCGGAAAGGGTATTCCGGCTGCTATCTTCATGGCAGTGAGCCGCACGTTGATACGCACCGTTGGGCTGCAGGACTTCCCACCAGGAAAGTGTCTGACAAAGGCGAACGAGCTATTGAGCGCTGAGTCGGTTGACAGTATGTTCGTCACCGTATTCTATGGCATTTACCATATCGATACCGGTGAGCTGCAATATTGCAACGGAGGACACAACTCGCCCTTCCTCTTGCATGCCAACGGATTATCTGAAATGCTACCAGTGAGCAGGAACCCCATTGTAGGAGCCATTGAAGGATTGGACTTCAAAGACGATTCCATCCAACTGGAAGTGGGCGACACATTGGTGTTATACACTGACGGAGTGAACGAGGCAACTAATAGTTCCTTTGAGGAATACGGCGACGACCGTATGGCAGAGACGCTGACGGCTCTCAACGGCAAGAGCTGCAAGGAAATTGTAGATGGGCAGTTGGAGTCTGTCAGAGCTTTTGCTGGCGAAGCAGAACAGAGTGATGATATCACTATATTGGCACTGAAACGCAAAGCATGAGAAAATCATTCAAGATATTAGCTGTTCTTCTGGCCCTTGCCGCTATTGTATGTACAGGAGTCACTGCATGGAATATGCATGAAAAGTACACTCAAGAGCAGGCTGTAGTAAAGGACTTGAAGTCGCAGATAGCCAACTTGACAAAGAGAGAAAAGGAGTCGGCTGTCATGCAGAGTGTCAATGCCCAACTGGAGGAGATAGCCAACCAGCAGCGTATCGTCAGTGATGTACGACGCGAGGAGGCTGTGGAACAGACGAAGATTGCCAACGAGATGCGCCAACATGCCGAACAGGAGCGCCAAAACGCCCAAATTGCAGAGCGCAGAGCCCTGGAAGCATCGGAAGTAGCAAAGAAACAGCAGATTATTGCCGAGAAGGAACGTTTACAGGCAGAACACTCAAAACGCGTAGCTGATACCTTGAGTTACATCGCACTATCCAGAACACTGGCTAACACGGCCATCACGCAATATCAAGCTGGCAATCATGAGTTAGCTGACCTGTTGGAATATGCTGTATGCCTATATACGAATAGATATCACGGAGACCTTTCATACCCTGTTATTTATCAGGCACTGGCCCTAACCAGTCAGAACAAGACGGTATGGAACAAACATAAAGGCAGCGTAACGGATATTGCCTTTGGCGACGAGAAACAGGGATTTTTCGTAACCTGTAGTTCGTATGGTGAGGTGATCAGACACACCGTCATGGGCAACAAACTGAATTCTACAATACTTATTAGTAATCCACAATATGACTTCCGCGATGTTTTCATCAACAGGAAGACAAACGCTATCTATGCGCTGAGCCGTACAGGTGAACTGTTGATATGCAGGGAAAAGGCCATCAAGAATATCAAAACCAATGTTGCAAAAATGAAAAGCATGGACACTGCTGGCGACCAGTTCATCCTATTCGGAGAAAAAGGCATGGCACTCTTTGACACTGAAAAGGAAATCATCGTCACAGATAAGCAACTGCCCTTTGTCATTGAATTTGCTACCCGTTTTCAGAACTACCCTGTCATCTTCGACCGTCAGGGCAGAATGCACATCGTCAAGGGATTCGATAAGTTGGAAACAAAGAAAGTGCCATTTGAAGGCCAGGTAACAGCTTTTGCCGAATCTAAGAATTCTCATACGTTTGCCTATGGAATGAGCAACGGCACCATCTACTTCATCAACGCACAAGGGAAAACAAATAAACTGGTGGGACATCTTTCAAGAATATCAAAATTGAAAATTAACGGTCATAGGCTGTCTTCATCCAGCTATGACGGTGTCTTCAACATGTGGATGACCAATATGTCGAAGATTGAACCAATGTCTTTCTTCAACACCAAAGGATGGATTCTTAATTTTACTTTCGATCTACAGAAAAACAACATCTGGGCAGGCGATCAGAACGGAAACATCATCAGGGCACTGATTTCGTTGCCGATGATGCAACAACAGCTGAAAGCCAAGATTAAGCGCAACTTAACACGAGAGGAATGGAATTACTATATAGGCAAGAACATTCCTTATGAGACATTTATTGGAAAGGAGGCAAGACTATGAAAAGATGGTTTTGCGTAAGTCTGTTAGCCCTCACAATGGTGCTCTGTGCCAACGCACAGGGTTTGCCTTTCTTCAAAAATATCAGTCCTGCGGAATATCGAGGTCACAAGCAGAACTTTGATGTGGAAATTGATAAGAACGGTATTCTTTATGTGGCCAACTTCGAGGGACTGCTCTATTATGACAATGCAGATTGGCGCATTATCTACACCCCAGGAGTCACCCGTGTCACAGTTGTTAAAAAAGACTCAAAAGGAAAAGTGTGGGTGGGAGGTTACAACTTCTTCGGATATATCACTGTCAACCAAAAAGGTATTATTGAGCTGAAGACACAGGACGAAAAACACGAATTCAAAGGTGAGGTTCAAGACATTTGGGAAACAGGTGGAGAAACTTATTTCTCCGTCAGCAATGGAAAAACCTATACCGCCAAGCAAAACAGCATCTACGAATCATCTGTCGCCAGAGAGAATCCTTACGACTATTCAGAAATAGTGCCAGGCATTACCGTCAACTGGAAAGAGAAGATGGATAACGGTCTGACTGCTGTGGCTACAGAAGGTGCAGGTGTATATTTCGTTGACGAGAATAATAACATATTATTTCATTTGAACGAAGAAAGTGGACTGTGTTCCGACAACGTCCAGAGTTTAGCCTATAACAATCATGGACTGCTGTGGGGCATCACTGACAATGGTATCTTCGTCGTTCAGATTCCATCACCCTTCATGCGTTTCGGTCCCGAGAATGGTCTTCGAGGTGAAGTGCTGTCACTGGCAATATTAGGAGGAAAGATGTATGCCGGCACTCTGGCAGGACTCTTCGTGAGGAATGGCAATTATTTCGAAAGTATTCGACAAGTCAGTTATGCTTGCTGGCAAATCATCAACCATCATGACGGACTGTTGGCAGCCACCTCCAATGGTGTCTATCGCATTCTGCCAAACGGAGCCTCTCAGCAACTGACGAATGAATCCACAACAGCCATCATGGCTGATGAAAAAGGATTCTATGCAGGAGAACTTGATGGTGTGCATTACCATTCTTTTACATCAGGAAAGGCATCTGAGAAAGTTTGCCAGGCTCCACGCGTGGTTAAAATCATAAAAGACAAGCAAGGTGTGATATGGTTCCAGAATCTGTATGGTAGAATATGGAATAACGCAAGTGGTACTTTTACCGTGCAGACAAGTGGAGGCGACAAAGAGGAAATTGCTACCCTCGTTATGTATAATGATAAACCCACCATGATTCCTGCCAGTGCCACACAACCTTTCCCCTACCCGCTTTTCTCCTATGCCGACAAGGACGGATTACTATGGCTGACAAATAATAAGGGAAGGAGGCTCTACGCTATGAGGAACGGTCAAAATGACAATTCTTGGAACCAGTTCGTGTTCCCACTCATGGACTATACCGTGCGTTCACTGCTCCGTGAGGGTGAGAAAGTATGGCTGGGAAGCTCAACAGGACTGATTGTTGCCGACAGGTCGAAGACTGACCCCTCTAAAATTGCAAAACCACAGGTGTTCTTCCGTTCGATTATCATCAACGACGACAGCGTGGCATGGGGCGGATTCAACGAACTGGCTGGCAGTATGACTTTCAAGAGCGACGAGCGACAGATACTCATCAACTATTCGACAGACTACCCATCACTGCTCTTAAACACCCTATACCGCTATCGCATCAATGGCGGAAGATGGAGTGCATGGGACACTGACACCTATACGGAATATAACAACCAGCCCTATGGCAAATACATTTTCGAAGTTCAGGCACGTAATGCCTTTGGACACATGTCGAACATCGCCAGACTAAGCTTCGAAATAGAACGGCCTGTCTATCTGCGCTGGTACATGATATTGTTCTATTTCGCCTGTATAGTATTGGTTATATACGCAACAGTGCTGTGGCGAATCCGCCAACTTAGATTAGATAAGCTAAGACTGGAAAGAGTGGTGCGCGACAGAACTGCAGAGGTGGTAAAACAGAAAGATGAGATTGAGGAGAAGTCAAAGAGCTTGGAACTTGCCCTCAATGAACTGGGTGAAGCACAGCATGAACTGGTGCGCCAGGAAAAGATGGCTACTGTGGGTAAACTGACACAGGGACTAATTGACCGTATCTTGAACCCTCTGAACTACATTAACAATTTCTCGAAACTATCGCAAGGACTGGTTGACGACGTCACGGCTAATATAGAAGACGAGAAAGACAACATGGACCCAGAGAACTATGACGATACTATCGACGTGCTCGGTATGCTGAAGGGCAACCTGGAAAAAGTCAGTGAACATGGTGCCAACACCACCCGCACCCTGAAAGCCATGGAAGAAGTAATGAAAGACCGTTCAAGCGGTATCATTAAGACAGACTTGGTATCCATGATGCATAAGGACGAGGAGATGTTGAATACATACTATGAGAAGGATATCACGGAATATCATATCAAATGTGTGTTCGAATGTCCGACTACACCTATTTATATAAAGGCTAACCCCGAACTGCTGAGCTCGTCGTTGATGAGTCTGTTGAACAATTCGCTCTATGCCGTCAAAAAGAAGGCAAAACGCAAGGAGTTTACACCCGAGATTGACGTGACTCTAACGAAGAAGAATAATATGGCTCAGATTGTGATAAGAGATAATGGTATCGGCATTGAGGACACGATTATCAACAAGATTTTCGACCCCTTCTTTACGACCAAGACCACTGGTGAGGCTTCCGGTGTGGGACTCTATCTGAGTCGTGAAATTATTCAGACCTATGGGGGCGACATCACTGTGAAATCGCAGAAAGACGAATTTACAGCATTTACTATTACATTGCCCGCAATAACCCAATAAGCTTATGGAAGAAGAAATCAAACAACTCAAGGAACAACTACAGAAACAAGAGAAGTTAGCTTCTCTTGGAATCTTGAGTGCTGGCATTGCCCACGAGATTCAGAATCCACTCAATTTCGTCATCAATTTCAGTAAGATGTCAGACAAGCTGCTGAAAGACCTGACGGAGATTGTAAAGGACAACGAAGAGAATATTCCTGAGGAGGACCGTGAGGATTTGGAAGACATTGTCTCAGACCTCAAGGAGAATATGGGAAAGATTGTAGAACACGGTGAGCGGGCTATCAGCATCATCCGTGGTATTCTTCTCGTCTCACGAGGCAAAGAGGGAGAATTCTTGCCAACAGATGTCTGTAAACTGGTAAAAGAATATGTATGGCTGAGTTATCATGCTATGCGTGCCAATCATAAAGGCTTCAATGTCAGCATCCATGAGCAATACGAAGAAGGTCTCCCCTGCATGATGGTCATTCCACAGGATCTGAGTCGCGCTATTCTCAACATCATGAATAATGCGCTTTATGCTGTATGGAAGAAATCGCAGAGTGCACCTGAGGACTACAAGTCCGAGGTGAGCATCTGTGTCAGCAAACAGGACGACAACTGCATCATCACGATGACTGACAATGGAGTCGGCATGAGCGATGAAGTAAAACAGAAGATCTTTGAGAACTTCTTTACCACAAAGCCCGTAGGCGAAGGAACAGGCCTTGGTATGAATATTGTGCGCGATATCGTTGAGAATAAGCATCACGGCAAAGTAACATTCGTATCAGAAGAGAACCAAGGTACCAGTTTTACATTCACTATACCAATCACCAAATAAAACATGCCACAACAGAGCACGGCTAAGTTCATACTCAGGCTATTGGATTCATTGAAGACAAATGAAGACAAGATTGCTGTCATTGACCAAAATGGCCAGCGACAGACCACATATAAAGAGCTCTTCACAATGGCTTGCAGAGTGACTGGCTATTTACAAAAAAAGAATTTCCCCCCTCACTCATACATAGGAATCAGTCTGCCGACTTCAATGGAATATGTAGCAGCTGAAATCGGTATATGGCTAGCAGGTCATGCCATCGTCCCCATGGGCGATAAATACCCCAAAGACCGCATTGAATATATCATGCATCATTGCGAATCCCCATTATTGATTAACGAGGATATCATTCAGGCAATGATGAAGACAGAACCTGCAGAAAACTATATACTTCCGAATGAGGAAGATATCAATGCACTTTTCTATACATCAGGAAGTACAGGAGCCCCTAAAGGTGTGCTTCATAATTTCCGCTCTTTAGGTAGTCCTGTCCCCTTGGATGAACTGCTGGCAGAGCAAGATCTTTATATAATGGGAGTGACTATGCCCCTCTTTTTTATTGCAAGTCGCTCTCTTTTCTGTGTCATTTACCGGGGAGGATGTATTCATCTCATTAATTCAGAAGTAGTCAAAGACATCCACCAATTAGAAAACTATCTTGCACAACATTGCATAGAGTTTACATTCCTGCCACCATCTGTGTTGGCCAACTTCCAAAGTAAGTCTCCTGACCTTAAACTTGTGATGACTGGTGCTGAGCGTCTGTCTAATATATATTTTGAGGATTTCAAACTGATAAACCATTACGGTCAGACGGAGACCTGTGGTGCCGGTGCCACTTTCGTTGTAGATAAGTCATATAAGACAACTCCTATCGGAAAGCCAGGACCCCATATAGATTACTGTATCATGGATGAAGAAGGAAACGAAGTTCCACAGGGTGAAGAAGGTGAATTTTGTCTGAAAGGAAATTTGGCAGTCGGTTATTATAAAGACCCGATAAGCACGGAGAAACTTTTCAAATATGGATGGCTGCATACAGGCGACATCGTCCGTCAACTACCTGACGGGAATCTTGTTTATATTGAGCGTAAAGACTGGATGGTAAAAATCAATGGTCAGCGCGTTGAACCAGGTGAGGTTGAGATGGTGATAAAGCAGGTTTCTGGTGTCAAGAATGCTATTGTTAAAGGCTTTACCACTAATGACAGGCAGTATTTGTGCTCTTATTATATTGCCACCGACAACGTATCTGAAGACACTATCCGTGAAAATTTACTCTCCAAGTTGCCAGCTTATATGGTTCCTGCATATTTTGTGCGGATGGATAGCTTCCCTCTTCTTCCAAGTGGGAAGACAGACCGTAAAGCTCTGCCTGCTCCTACCGATAAAACAGAAAGTATTGTTCGACCTCCATATTCTGCACCTACAAATAATGTTGAGCGCCAACTTTGTGAAGCCTTTGAAAAGGCGCTAAACATTGACCATGTCGGTATTGACGACGATTTCTTTGAGCTTGGCGGCGACAGTATCAGGGTGATGGAAGTCCAGACACTATGTCCGGAACTCACGCTTTCTTCCCGATTAATATATGTGAATCGCACGCCAAAGAAGATAGCTGAGGCCTGTGAACATACAGAACAAGTAAGTTACGCCCAACAAAAAGACTATCCATTAAGTCAGACTCAGTTAGGCATATACGTGGAATGTATGTCGCAACAGGGTAATACGCTCTATAACAACGCCATACTATTCAGACTTGCCGATGATATAGATACAAATCGGTTAGCACATGCCTGTGAGGCTGTTGTCGAAGCACATCCCTATGTCAAAACCCGATTGTTTGTTGATGAAGAGGGTCATCCACGCCAATGTCGTAATGACGAGGAACCATATCACCAGCAAGTCGAAATAATAAGCGAGGCTGAATTCATGAAGTTGAAGTCTCAACTTGAACAGCCTTTCCATCTGCTCAACGATCAGCTATTCCGTATTCGAATCTTGAAGACAACTGGTAGCGTATATCTATTTGTTGATTTTCATCATATCATTTTTGATGGTACATCGATGCAGATATTGCTCCAGGATATAAGTTCGGCTTATGATAATAATGCCTTGCAAAAAGAGACTTGGAGCGGGTTTGAAGTGGCTCAGGAAGAAGCAAACTTGCGCCTTACCGAAAGCTATAGCATGGCTGCTGAATGGAATAAAAAGGTGTTTGGCGCCCTTGACGTCACATCGTTGCCCATCCCTGATAACAACTCAGAACAAGTATCAATTGGCGAAAATGTTCATCTGATTGCAATCGACCAAGAAACAATTGAACAATCCTGCCGCAGATTGGGCATAACTGCTCAGGTGCTTACTACTGCAGCATTCGGCTATCTACTTGGTGTATTTACACATAATCGTGAGGCTCTTTTTGCTACAGTATATAACGGTAGAAACGATCTCAAAACGCAAAGGACTATTGCCATGATGGTGAAAACCATCGCCGTACACACTTCATGGAATGAAAATACGACGATTAGGGAATGGCTGCAACAGACGAAGAATATCCTACTCGGCAGCATGAATCATGACCTGTTCTCTTTTGCCGAGCTTTGTGCGTTTAACAGTCATGTTAACAGCGATGTTCTTTTTGTCTATCAAGGAGGATTCCAAACAGCACTGACTTTAGATGGGCATATATCTCATCCACAATCACTCACGAGTAATGCCACAGGCAAGTGCCTTTTTGTGGAACTTCTTCCGGAATCCCAGCAGTTGCAGATGGTCATAGACTATCAGAAGAACCGGTATTCTGAGTTCTTTATCAGGCAATTTGCTCAATGTTATGAGCAGATTATACGCCAACTGACACTCATAGGTAACGAAACTATCCGACTAATTGACTTACCTTTGTTGACTACGAAGGAATATGACCAGATTGCCCTCTTGGGCGCTGGGCAGGAAATGCTCTTCGATAAAAGCGAGACACTGGTTAGTCTTTTCTGTAAAAAGGCAAAAGAGCAAGCAGCTGCACCTGCATTGGTTTTCAAGGATAAATGTTATTCCTATCAAGAGCTGGACTCTATTACCGATCGTTTGGCAGCCTTTTTGACCGACCGTTATCATGTTAAGCCAGAAGATACGGTTGGTGTGATGATTGACCGTTCCGATTTGATGGTTGTCTATCCTTTGGCTATCATGAAAATGGGAGCAGCTTATATGCCTCTTGACTACAAATTCCCGGCAAACCGACTACAATTCATGTGTGAAGATGCTGGTGTCAGACTCATTCTTTCAGAAGGAGACCGTGTAAGCAAGGCCTTGCCAGATTTCAAAGGTGAGGTGTGGACAGCTGAACAACTGAAGAATCTTCCTGAGATTATGACAACACTGGTTGGCCCCCAACCCGACCAGCACTATGTTGTTCTCTATACATCTGGCTCAACAGGCCTTCCTAAAGGTGTGGTTCTTGAACAGCATAGTATCGTCAATTTCTGTTACTGGTATTCCAAAGAGGTCGGGCTTAGAACTGATGACCGGGTGATGGCTTATGCCAACTTTGGATTCGATTGCCACATGTTGGATTTGTTCCCAGCCTTAATTACAGGATCTTGTGTTTATGTCATACCTAGTGACATGAGGCTTGACCTTCCTCTGCTAAACAACTATATGGAGGAACAAGGTATTACAGTGGCATTCATGACAACGCAGGTTGGTCATCTATTTGCCACGACAATCGAAAATCATTCACTTCGCGTATTGACGGTTGCTGGTGAGAAACTGTTGCCTATGACAGCACCGTCATCTTATACTTTATACAACGGTTATGGGCCTACGGAATGTACAGTATTTACGTCATATTATCGTCTGGAAGGGAACTATCAACGTTCACTGATTGGTCGTCCATTGCCCAACTATCAGCTTTATGTGGTGAATTCCGACCTCCAGCCTGTACCGCAAGGTGCCGTTGGCGAACTTATTGTCTTAGGTGAGGGGGTGGCCCGAGGCTATCTGCATCCTGCTGATAAAGACAAAGGCAAATTCACCATGTTCAGAGGCCAGAGATGCTATAAAACAGGCGACCTTGTGAGATGGACGAATTCTGGAGATCTGGAATATCTGGGACGTATGGACAATCAGGTCAAGCTTCGTGGTTTACGTATAGAACTCGAAGAAATAGAATTGCGAGCTCTTCAGTATCCACTTATCAGCCAGGCTGTCGCACATGTGATGAAGGTAGGTGATGTTGAAAATCTGTGTCTGTATTATGTGCCCAAAGAAGCTGGTATTACCATTGATACTGATCAATTAAAATCTTTCCTGTCAGAAAGGTTGGTTGCTTTCATGATTCCAACGGTTATGATGCAACTGGACAGCATGCCAATAACCCCCAATGGCAAGATTAACCGCAATGCACTTCCTGTTCCAACG
>JAEEGF011311816.1_pt1 | contig 17238 bp, 16 predicted proteins | sample 9134171 | NCBI WGS metagenome assembly JAEEGF01 (sample SAMN16246542, study PRJNA631951) | gut metagenome | biome: gut microbiome; feature: rumen; material: AP-attached | host: Bos | place: Iran: Karaj | collected 2018-10 | reverse complement strand
TAACGAAGTGCTCCTTGTAAAGCATCTTCTTTCAAAGACAACCGACAAGTCCCAGAGAGCATATCTCATCAATCACTTCCTTGAGAGCTTCAGAGGAACTGTTTATCGTCAGACCATGTTTGCTGAGTTTGAACTTATGACTCATGAGGCAGTAGAGCGCGGAGAGAGCCTTACTCCTGATGTACTTTGCGATATGTACTATGAGCTTAACAAGAAGTACTATGGCGATGATATCGTTGTTGATAAGGATATTGCAATGGAGTGGGCTAGAATTCCTCACTTCTATTACAACTTCTATGTATATCAGTATGCTACAGGTTTCTCGGCAGCAGTTGCTCTTGCAGAGAAGATCTTGAGCGAAGGCGCTCCTGCTGTTGAAAACTACAAGAAGTTCTTAAGTGGCGGATGTTCAAAGTCTCCTATCGAGCTTCTCCGAATTGCGGGTGTCGACATGGCATCACCCGAACCTGTTAATGCAGGCCTTAAACTCTTCGATGAACTCCTCGGAGAGATGGAAGCTTTGGTAGAATAAAATTTTTTGATTTTGGCTGCGGTACCGTGTATCGGTGCCGCAGTTTTTTAAAACTCAAGCGGTACTTGAGAGCCAATATTTATGCAGGAATTTGCGACTCAAGAGCAACTTGATATACATTATTTGTCAGGTAGGATATTGTAATGGCAGATAGACGAACCGGCCGGTTCCTACAAAAAAAGACAAAAGGAGTTTTATATGATAGACATGACTAAAGTGGCAAAGAATATTAAGAATGCCAGAACAAAGAAAAATATGACCCAGCTTGAGCTTGCAGATATGGTAGGAGTTAGCTATCAAGCCGTATCTAATTGGGAACGAGGAAACTCAATGCCGGATATTGCAAAGATTACGGATATTGCAAAAGCACTTGATATCAGCGTTTCGGAACTTCTCGGAGAAGACAATGGAAGCGACGCAATTGTAAAAGTGATTGAAAAGAGCGAAGAACCTCTTTCAAGCGAAGAACTTGCAACTGTAGCACCGATTCTTCCACCTAAGAATTTAGAGGAAGAAATTAATAAAACATATAACGAGAAAAAGCTGAACATTAATGCTCTTTTGGAGTTAGCACCATTCCTTGACGATGAATATCTTGATGAACTGATAAAGAAAGAAGAAGTCAGTGATATAAATGATATTGTAAAGTTGGCACCTTTCCTTTCCGACGAGACCTTAGATGATTATGTTGAGAAAATTGGCGTTACTGAAATCAATAGTCTGGTTAAGCTGGCTCCGTTTTTATCGGATGAGACTTTGGACGACTGCGCATCAAAAATCAGTCTTGATAGCATAGGAGATATTGCAAAGCTTGCACCTTTTCTTTCGGATGAAGCACTTGATAGCATAGTTGACAAAGCTATTGCGGAAGGGAAAACATCAAAGCTAACAAGAATTGCTTGTTTTTTGGAAGATGATTCACTCAGAAAAATAGCAGACTACATTCTTCATTCAGGTGATGTTTCAAACCTATCAGAATTTGCAAAGTATATGTAACTAATACATGGTTGCATATCCCACCGATACGATCAAGAAACATTCGGTTTTATTGTAGATTATAGTCCCGCAAGTTTTTATGACTTGTGGGACTTTTTATATGTGAATAGTTTAAAAAGATTGCATTTTTTAATCATAAGAAAAATGAAAACTTGATGGATAAGTATGACAAGGTTTATGCGATGTAGTTATAATAATACATAGATATTATAAATAGCGGTTGCTAAACATGGAGGAACCAAGTATGTACAAGTACATTACCAAGAACAAAGGTCTTTACGTTGCATATATTGTTCTGATGATCATTTCTTCTTTTTCCGGTGTTTTGTTTGCGTTTGTTTTAAGCTCAATCGTGGACAGCGCTACGGGAAATGATTTGAATAAACTGGTCAAGGTACTAATCTTCGCGGTATGCTTTGTTTTGGTCAGCTGTCTAAGCGGGTTCCTCTACGGCCGAGTTAAAAATAAGCTATTGTTTCATGCAAGAAATGATATGAAAAACGCGATGTTTTCCGGTATTCTTCGAAGGAATGTAAGAGAATTCGAGGATACCGGAAGTGCGCAGTATATGAATGAATTTATCGGTAACCTTGGAGTCTTTGAAAACCTCTATTGGGGAAATATGTTGGAGATGCCATCGGTTATCTTATCCTTTGCTCTTGCGGTAGGTGCATGTGTTTATCTTGAGCCTCTGATGCTTTTGATAATCGTTGTCATGGGAACTTTAACGGCAGTAGTGGTAAAGTTCACCGGCGGAAGACTTGAAAAGAGTACAAATGATTTTGTAAAGAAACAGTCGGATTATTCAGCAGAGCTCAAGGACGATTTTGAGGGAATAAGATTAATTGCATCCTATTCCATTTTTGACAAGATAATAAATAAGCATGGGTTGTCGAACCTTGCTCTAGAAAAGTCAAAAGAGAAGAACGGTAATGACAGAGTTTTCTTTATTTTCATGAATGAGTTTATCGGACTTTTTTCTACTGTTCTTATTATGGCTGCTGCGGCTTTCTTTGCTATAAAAGGTCACTTTTCAGCAGGTATTGTCATTGGTTTTGGCCAGCTTGCAGGTAAGATTATTGCACCTATAATGTCAGCTTCCGAGACTTGGGTGAATTTTAAATCCGCAAGGAAAATGGCAAAGAAATATAAGGAGTTGACAGAAAACACCAAAGAATCTGATGCACACGAAACAGTTGAGAACGGAGATATTAAACTTGAAAATATATCCTTTGGTTATAGCGAAGACAAAATCATTAATCATTTCTCACAGGTTTTTGAAAGCGGTAAGAAGTACCTGATAGAGGGCGAAAGCGGTAGCGGAAAGAGCACAATACTTAACCTGCTCTGCGGGTTGTACAGGGATTATGACGGAAAGATCCTTCTTGGAAGCAATGAGATTTCCGAGACTGATTCCGATTCTTTATCAAATGTAGTCAGCCTTGTAAGCCAGAATGTATTTCTTTTCTCAGATACGTTAAGAAATAATATAACCCTTTATGGTGATTACTCTGATGACAAGGTAAATGTAGTAGTAAAACAATGCGGACTTGAAAAACTTATATCCTCTCTTGAAGATGGATTAGAGACAATGGTTACAGAGAACGGAAGCAATTTCTCCGGCGGCGAGAAGCAGAGAATAAACATAGCAAGAGCGCTTCTCAAAGATACTCCTGTAATGCTCTTCGACGAAGTAACTGCAAACCTTGATCCCGCGACCACTGAATTCATAGAGAACAAAATCCTTAGCCTTGAAAATAAAACTGTCATTTCCGTATCCCACAAGATGCCGCAGGAATTGGCAGACAAGTACGATATTAAGATTTGTTTATAAAACAATAAGACTTTCTTGCTCCTCTTTGTGATATAATCTCTCTAATTGGAATTAAAGGAGCACTCAAATGAGAAAGACTAAAATTGTATGTACCATCGGACCCGCCAGTGAAAGCGAGGAAATGATCGAGAAGCTTTGCAAAGCGGGAATGAATGTTGCGAGACTCAATTTTTCACATGGATCCCATGAAGAACATAAAAAGAGAATAGAAACTATCAGAAAGGTGAGTAGCAGACTTAAGCTTCCCATCGCGATCCTTCTTGATACAAAAGGACCTGAATTCAGGATCAAGACTTTTGCTGACGGAAAAGTAGAACTTAAAAGAGGCGATACTTTTACATTCAGATCATATGAATCGGTTGGTGACAAGACCGGTGTTTCGGTAAATTTTGAGGGACTGACAAAGGATGTTAAGCCCGGCGACCATATCCTTGTAAGCAACGGTCTTATGGACTTTGTTGTTAAAGAAATCAAGGGAGATGATGTTATCTGCGAAACCCAGAATGACGGAGTTCTTTCTGATCGTAAGAGTATGAATTTCCCCGGAAAGATCATGAGCGCAGAGTTCTTGAGCGCCCAAGATAAAGAAGATATCCTTTTTGGAATTGAGCAGGGTGTTGATTTCATTGCGTGTTCGTTTGTTTCTAAAGCTGAAAACCTTAAGGATGTACGAGACTATCTTGATGCCAATGGTTCTCCCGATATTGAACTTATTGCCAAGATCGAGAACCAGCCCGGAATCGATAACATTGATGAGATCTGTGAACTTTGCTCCGGAATTATGATCGGACGTGGAGACATGGGAGTTGAGATCGCACCTGAAAAGCTTCCAGCTGTACAGAAGAGCCTTATTACAAGATGTAGACTTCTCGGAAAAAGAGTCATAACCGCAACCGAGATGCTTGAGTCCATGATCTCATCTCCGAGACCTACAAGAGCTGAAGTATCTGACGTTGCAAACGCGGTCTATGACGGAACCTCTGCAGTAATGCTTTCAGGAGAGACTGCCGCAGGTAAATATCCCGAGCAGGCAGTAAAGATGATGGCATCAATCGCCGAAGCGACTGAGAGCGAGATCCATTACGACAAGAGATTCCACAACAATTCTTTTGAGATGAGGAACAATGTTGACTGTATTTCTCACGCAGTTTGCGGTATGGCCATCGATGTTGATGCAAAGGCCATCGCGGTTTGCTCGATTTCAGGAATAACCGTAAGAATGGTTTCTCGTTTCAGATGTCCGGTTGATATTGTTGGTATAACGACCAATGAAAAGAGTTACAGAAGACTTGCTCTTTCATGGGGCGTAACACCTGTACTCTGCGAGAAATTTGATTCCACAGATGTGCTCTTCTATTATGCCCAGAAGACTGCAACCGAGATCATGGGCCTTAAAGAAGGTGACAACGTTGTAATAACCGGTGGCATGGTCAACGGAACTTCAGGAAATACTAATTTGATCAAGATCGCGACGATATAGTTTGGCTTGGGGGATGTTTTAATATGTATTATCATGCTTCATCGGTTGAAGGTATAAAAAAGCTGGAACCGAGGGTTTCAAACCATGATGTTCCTTTGATATATTTCTCAAAGAAAAAGGAAAACACTTTTGTTTATCTAAGTAATGCAATCGAGAAATATTGCAAGGACACAGGCTTTGAGCATAGCGGAAAATGGAAGAAGTGGGGACCGTACGGTTTCACAAAGGACGGAATTTTAGAACTTCAGGAATACTACCCGGATGCTCTTGAAAAAACTTACAAGGGAGTATCCGGATATATTTACAGAGCTGAGAATATCACTGATTCCGGATTTGAACTTCGAGTACCGGATGCTGCGACCAGTAGCGTTCCTGTAGAAGTTTCGGGTTGCGAATTCATTCCGGATGCGTATGAAGCAATTCTCGAGGCGGAAGAAAAAGGTCTTATTGCCATAATGAGATATGAAGATATGTCTGAGAAGATGGCAGAGTGGAACAGGAAGACAATGCGTAAGGAATACGAAGAGGCTGTTGACAGCCCCGAGTACAGACATTTCCTGAAAGGAAACTTCCCTGAGATTTTGAAAGATTTATAAGAATGATATGTATAAAAAGGTGCAGAAATCCGCAGTACACAAACGGGTTTCTGCACCTTTGTTTCATTTGAAATTGCATTGTTTCAAATAGTATGATACAATGCATGTTGAGGTGAAACAAATGAGTGATATCCTGTACAAGATATTTGGATCCTCAATAACTGAGGAGAAATATACTTTCCCTAAGGGAACACAACTCTATATCAGCAAAGGTTATGATGCATCCAGAATTGTTCTTGGAAATTCTGAGTGTTTATTAATTAAACCTAAAACAGGTTCATGGAATCTCAGGAGCATAAAGGTGCATGCTCACAAGATTGAGGAATTAACCAAGATTCCAGTGGTTGTTATGCTTGATAAGATTAATGCTGCACAGAGAACAAACTTGATTGAATCAGGAATAGCATTTGTTTCCAATGCGGGACAAGTATTTATTCCATATTGGGGAAGCTATTTTGAGGAAAAGATAATTAACCCACAGAGCCCTGTAGAACAATTATCGGCGAATGCACAGTTGGTATATTTGTATTTGTTTTACAGAGAAGAAATAAGTGACATTAGTCAGGTTAAGATTGCAGATACTTTGGGATTATCAAAAGCGACATGCTCAAGAGCAATCAGAGAACTAAAAAATTTGGACTTGATAGAATGCGAGACTAAAGGGGCTGCATTCAATATTTCGATACGTAGAGCGGAAGAGATATTAAATCGAGCATTAAAGTATATGGATTCGCCGGTAGTCAAACGTATGTATCTCAAAAAACTGCCCAAAGATTTGGAATACAAGTACAGCGGTATAAAAGCGTTAGCAAGACAAACCATGCTTTCAGAGCTTGAAAAAGATGCCGGATACGCAGTATCAAAAGATGAGGCAAAAAAAATACCCAAGGAACTGGTGACGGATGAGATTCATTATAGAGACTTTGGGGGATACTTGATAGAGGTATGGAAATACGCACCGGGTATCCTTCCTGGGGGAGAGTGCGTGGATGACGTTTCTTTGGTGCTTGAATTACAGGATGATCCAGATGAACGCGTTCAAGGAGAGTTAAACAAAATAAGAAGAAAATATGGAATAGAGGAAGCTAATTAATGGCACTTGGAATAGAAGTATTTAGGCAGAATTTTGCAGAGTATCAAGATCAGTATGTGTTGATCGGCGGTATGGCCTGTGACCTAATTCTTGATGAAATTGGAGGTGAATTTCGACCGACAAAAGATATAGACATGGTTTTGATTGTCGAAGCATTGACGAACGAATTTGCAAATGCTTTCTGGGCATTTATTGAAAAAGGAGGTTATGAACCCAGACATAGAAAAGACGGTAAAGCAGAGTTTTATAGGTTTGTAAATCCGAAAGAAGTGGGCTATCCGTCGATGATTGAACTATTTGCAAGACCCGACAGTGAGGTGGCTTTTTCGTATACAGGTCATCTTGTTCCGCTTCATATAGATGATGATATATCAAGCCTTTCAGCAATTCTACTTAATGATGCATACTATGAGTTTATGCTTGAAGGTAAGATAGTTGCGGAAGGAGTATCTGTTGTTGATGCCGCACATCTTGTTCCGTTAAAGATGAAAGCTTGGCTTGATCTAAAAGACCAGAAAGAAAAGGGAATGCATGTTAATGACAGGGACCTTCGGAAGCATAGACAGGATATATTTAGATTATTTCCGCTCATAGATGATAATGCAACAATTGTTGTACCTAAAGAAGTGTATGATGATATAAGAGCGTTTATATCTGCAGTGAGAGAAATGGATTTTGATATACGGCAGATAGGAATAGATACTTCCAAAGAAGAGATTTTAAACGTATATGAAGAAATATATGTAGTGGAACGATAGAAAAAGGTGCAGGAAATCCAATCCTAATGTTATAGGTGGGTTCCTGCACCTTTTAAGTTTGTGATTAAACTATAATTCCTCTTCCATGGACTCGAGGATATGGATCAAATCCTTGATGGATTCACCCTTTTTAAGTTTCTCTTGTAAGGCCTGTTTTAGTTTTAAATATGAGATCTTTTCAGGGACGAGACCGTCGGCAACTCCGGGAAAACGATCTTTTAAATTATCGACCATGATCTTAACAAGCTGCTTGTTGAGTACTTCGGGATAGTTCTCTTTGCACGCAAGAGCAGCTTTGTCTACCATGCTTTCAAAACCATCGGTTATACAATCGCCTTGAGTTACGACTTTGTCATAAATAGAAATCTGATAAGCGTTGTCATCAAGACTTTGGTTGTCCCTAAATCTTAAAAGTGGCATGAGCATACCATATTCTCTGGAAAGCTCCATTCTTTTCTCATTAACGTAATCAGTTTTAAGCCCTTCAATGATTACAGGGATGACGTTTACGCCAAATTCAATGGAAAGAGGTTCAGAGGTTAAATTTGCCATGATATCGGAGGCAGCCAGTATATTACCGTTTTCAACTATGGACTCATCTCTTCCGAGAAGTGTATCAGTGCTAACACCAAGCACATTAGCAATACCTACAATGATCATAATATCAGGGAGTCCGTTATCACGCTCCCATTTGCTGACAGCTTGTGGTGTTACCCCAATCCTTGATGCAAATTCTTCCTGTGTCATTTTCTTTAATTGCCTGTAGTAACAAATCTTTTCACCAATACTGTTTCCCATGGATCTTGCGACCTCCTTTTTATAGGTAAATCATACAATGTAAGAGCTATGATGTAAATAAACGAACAGTTAACATCAACTAAACGATGGTTATTTTGCGAGTAAAATGACAAATATTTAGAGTTCTGATAAAATTAAATATCATAATGTTTGAAACGAAACGAGATGCACGAAATGAAACAATACCAAGGTAAACATTTTTTGTTTGATTATGATCTCAAAGATGAAAATTTTGCCAAAGAGGTCATAGAAGCAGCAGAGAACATGTATAACAAACTGGCGGAGGAATTTGATATTGTTCCTGATAAGGAGCTTTTTTCTCTTATCATTTGTCCTGACACAGAAAGCTTTATTAGGAATGCGGATAAAACGCCCGAGACTTATCAGCCATGGATGGTTGGAAATGCTAATTATGAAAAAAGAAAGCTTTGCATTCTATCACCCTCAGCATCCGACAGATCCGTAGAAGATATGATTGCGGTAGTCAGACATGAAGTTGTACATATCATATTCGGGCAGGTATCAGAAATATCTCCGGAGGATATTTCACCACTAATTTCCGAGGGCGGAGCAGTTTATTTGGCTCAGCAGGTATATCCTAATCTTCTTGATAAAAGTACCAGACCGGATGTTTTGAAACTCCACGATGAAGACTACTTTTACGATAACGACGGATATAATTATTCCGGCGTATATATGGGATTTCTTATCCGAAAGTACGGAAAAGAGGCATACAAAGAAGTTTACGCAGACAGTGAGCAGCTTGAAAAGTATGTGTATGATGGATTTGAAAATGACGCGATAGATTCGTTTGTTAACAACATGGCTTGGACATGAAAGATTTATAGTGTCAATTTTATTTCGGTTATATTACAAGTACAGTGACAATATGAACGATTTAAAAGAAAGAGTGGGGGGGACTAAATGGCATCAATTCTTGAAACAACCTTAAATACCAGAGATCTTGGCGGATACAGGATCGACGGAATAGAAGAGTATACCAAGTACGGAAGGATAGTAAGAAGCGACGCTGTAGTTAATCCTTCTGAAATAGATATCGGATTCCTACGGGAAACAGGTATCACTACTATCATCGATTTAAGATGCAAAGACGAAGTAGAAAGAAAACCTCATGGTCTTTGCAATGTCGAAGGTTTTGACTATCACAACCTATCTATTTATGAAGGTAGCGATATTCCGGAAAGCGTAGAAGCTGTTCCTGCAAGCTATTTCAAGATTGCCCATGATCCCAACATGGCAAATGTATTTAAGACCATTGCTAGTGCAAAGGGCGGAGTATTGTTCGGCTGCAGCGCAGGAAAAGATAGGTCGGGAGTAACAGCAGCTCTTCTCCTTTGGCTTTGCGGAGTTAGGAAAAGCGATATTGTCTTCGACTACATGAGGACGAAAGACAACTGCAAAGAACGCTTTGAATTGATACGTCAGAATTACCCTGATATTGATATGAATATTGTTATTCCCAACGAGAACAATATGTATTCCTTCATGGAAATGATCGAGAGGGAGCACGGCGGAATTAGCGGATATTTTTCATCAATCGGTATAGATGATAAGTTGCAGATAAAGATTAAAAAGAAACTTTTGGAGGAGGACGTATGAACAACAGAAAGCAAGTAGTTTTGGTTGTAATGGATGGAGTTGGCTACAGCACTACGGGAATCGGCGACGCGGTAACTACCGCCAATACCCCTGTTTTGAACGAACTGATCAAGACTTGTCCCAACACAAGGTTAAAAGCCCACGGCACAGCAGTTGGTCTTCCTTCGGATGACGATATGGGTAACTCCGAGGTTGGACACAATGCTCTCGGCTGCGGACAGATCTATTCGCAGGGAGCAAAGCTCGTTAACGAATCCCTTGCCAGCGGAAAGATGTTTGAGTCAGATTCCTGGAAGGAAGCTCTTTCGAATGTAAAGAGCAAAGATTCCTCCCTTCATTTCCTCGGACTTTTATCAGACGGAAATGTTCACTCTAATATTTCGCACCTGATCAGCATGATCAAAAAGGCTAAAGAAGAAGGCGTGAAGAAGGTGCGTGTACACATTCTTCTTGACGGAAGAGATGTTCCAGCCACCAGTGCGCTCATATATGTAAAGCAGCTTGAGGATTGCCTTGCTGAGCTTAATGGACCTGATTTTGACAGCGTCATTGCTTCCGGCGGCGGAAGAATGAAGGTTACCATGGATAGGTACCAGGCCGACTGGGGCATGGTAGAACTGGGATGGAAGACTCATGTAAAAGGCGAGGGAAGACAGTTTGCCTCTGCGACAGAAGCTATTGAAAGTTACAGAAAAGAGCTTGATGTTATTGACCAGGATCTTCCTGCATTTGTAATTGCAAAAGACGGAGAACCGGTCGGAAAGGTAACCGACGGTGACAGTGTTATCCTCTTTAACTTCCGCGGTGACAGAGCACTTGAAATCTCCATGGCCTTTGATGATGATGAGTTTAAATATTTTGATAGGGGAGCGAAGGTAAATTGCTTCTATGCCGGAATGCTTGAATATGATGGAGATCTTCATATTCCGAAGCACTACCTTGTTAATCCACCTGAAATCAAGAATACGCTTTCAGAGCTTCTTGTCAGTGCGGGCCTCAGTCAGTACGCGGTTTCGGAGACTCAGAAGTACGGACATGTAACATATTTCTGGAACGGAAATAGAAGTTCCAAATTCAGTGAAACCCTTGAGACATTTAAGGAGATTCCTTCTGACAATGTATCCTTTGATGAGAGACCTTGGATGAAATCCGCAGAGATCACGGATGATGTTATCGAAGCAATCAAATCGGAAAAATATGATTTCATCAGGTGTAATTTCCCCAACGGAGATATGGTTGGTCATACCGGCAACTTCGATGCAACTGTAACCGGCGTGGAAGCCGTTGACCTTGGACTTGCAAGGATCAAAAAGGTTTGCGACGAGTATAATGTAACTCTTCTTATAACCGCCGATCACGGTAACGCTGATGAGATGCTTGAAAAGAACAAGAAGGGTGAGCTCCAGGTTCGTACCGCTCATTCACTCAATCCCGTTCCTTTCATTATCTATGATAAGAAGAATACTTATACCATCAAAGAAGGCAATTACGGCCTTGCAAACGTTGCACCTACCGTGGCAAAGATTCTTGGATTAAAGCCCTATGATTGCTGGGAAGAGGCAATGATATAAGCAAGGGATATAAGATTAATAAAGTAAAAAGTTGTTTCAAGATAAAACGCTTTGTTTCACCATGAGTGGAACAAGGCGTTTTTGCGTGCAATTAATTGGACACAAAATGTTTTATACTAGAAGTACAATGACAAAGCATACAAAGCATATACCATTGGTTAGATGGTAAAAGCCTTCCGACGATAGACCATCTATATGCGTTGAGCGAACTATTTCAGCTACCGATAGATTCAATGATATGTGGAAATAGAAGGTATGTAACCGGAGAAGGTCGAGTGGTGGAAAAGACATATTTGTTTACGTATTATGAAAGATTGAGCAGGTTATATACAGCGTAGGCAAATTGTGTTAAAGCTATAGATATAGAGAGAATATAAACCACTTTGTTTTTATAAATTATTTTACATATTGGGAGAAATTAACATATGAAAGTACTCGTGATACCTGATGTTCATCTTAAGCCGTGGATGTTCGACGAGGCAGAGAAGGTGGATGCTGAAAAATATGACAAAATAGTTTGCCTTGGAGATCTGGTAGATGATTGGAACCAGCAATATAACACCGACCTTTACGAAGAGACACTACAGAGAGTGTTAAAGTTTGACGAAGAACACGATGACATGCTTTGGTGCCTTGGTAATCACGACTTTTCCTATCTATGGGGACATCCTGAAAGTGGTTTTTCATCAATGCAAATTTCTCTGGTGGCAAAGTATTTGATGAAACTTGAAGAGCAGGCCGGTAAGAGGGTAGGCATTGTTCATGATGCTGACGGAGTGCTTTTTTCTCATGCAGGGCTGCGGGATTCATATGTGAATTATTATTTTAAAAACAGTTTGGAGAGCAGAGAACAGCTCCTAAAAGCCATTAACTATGCCTGGAAGGACAGAATTCACGAGGAAAAGCTTTGGAAAGATGATTCTCCCATATGGGCGAGACCCGTAAGGGGAGTATCGACTATCTCTATCCCATTCTTATACGGACAGAGCGAAGAAGAGTTTGAAAATAATGTTATCACGCAAGTAGTTGGACACACTCCGATAGGAGAACCTATTGTTTCAAACGGCGCGCTCATCACCGATACGTTTTCCACATATTCTGACGGAAAAACTCCGATAGGAGATGCACGATTCGTGTTATTCGACACGGAGAGTCGGACGTGGGATTATGCGTAATAAGATTACTCACGGTAACATGCGCATAATCAAACAGCATACTTCTTCATCACAAAATTTTTACATTTTTTGCTCCTTGAAAATAGAATATTTCGGGGGTTACACCCGGCGACACCCAAAAGATGATATAATAGAAAAAATAAACCTCCGGCAAACCCAGTAACCACGGGCTTTCCGGAGGCAATAAAAAACAGCGGGTGATGGGAATCGAAGCAGAGAAAGGTTCCTGAAACCCAGTAAGGAAAGGAGTTTGGACAAGTCGCCTGTTCTTCCTATACCCATTCCTATACCCGGATCTTTAAATATGTAAGTATTATTTCAGCTGGTTATGAGATCAATTATAAAGTCTCGTAACCTTTTTTTAGGGGGCAAAATTTCCACAACTCGTTTTTTATATAGTTGTGGAAGAAACTCGGAATTAATATAATTTTCACCCCTGTAATTTTCAGGAACGAAAAATCGGCGTTTTACACCCCTGTAAGACGATAAAAGCCGCATAAATACAGGCATTCGCAATGCATTAAAAAAGCTAAATTTCTTTATATAGACAGGATTGTAATTGACAAGAAATATTGGAAAACAGGTTTAGGACGAAAACTGTATCAGCATGCCATTGGTTATGCCAAGGAAAATGAAGTGGGATATTAGCGGCTGCAATTACAACTGTTCCATACAATGAGGAGAGTTTGGATTTTCATGCAAAGATGGGATATACGGAAGTTGGAGAGCAGGTTATTCGTAACGGTGCGGTGAAAATATCGCAACAAGTGAAAGAAATTTGAGGGACTTGGAGCATCTACTTTAGTCACCATTACATAAAGAAAGAACCTGCTACAGTAATTGTAGCAGGTTCTACTTTAATAAACCATATTACCTTCATCGAGCATTAATTGTATTCTGCTTTGTATTACTTCGCATACTTCATCAAGAGTTTTTTGCTCCATAAAATAAGGCTGTACTTCTTCAACTATTATACTTCTTACGGTATATTGCTTTCCTCCGACCGGATGTGCAGTAGAGATAGCTAGCTCAAGCTTATCCACTTGCTTTTGTGTGGATGGAGTATATAAAATATTATCTCTAACGAATTCTTCTCGTTCTAAGCTGTTCTCGATAATCGAACTGTAAGTCTTGCTATTTGTTGGGGCATAATCCGGAAGAATGAAACTATTATTCAAAAAGTATTCTATGAATTGCCATGCTTCGTCCGGGTTATTGCTATTTGAAGAAATCGCAAACATATCTGCGTAATCAATTATAGCACAGGAGTGTTCGTCATTTGCGCTCGGAAATCCAATGGGGTAAAGTTCTGTACCGGTTTTACATTCTAAGTCTGTTAAACTTAATGGATCTGATAAATCTGCCTTAAGAATAACTACATCGCCATTAGATAATCGGTCTTCGGTACTTTGAGATGAAATGGTTATATCAAGTTCTTTTATGGTTTGCAGAAAGTTCTTGAATTCCGGTCCGATATAATCTGCTTTATTTTCAGACATATCAATGAACTCACCATCTGAATAAAACGTTGCATAATAGACCATTCTTGTCTGAATATCCGCTTTTGTATTGCCGTCAACGGATAAAGCATTTGGGTATTTTTTTATGAATTCTAAATAATCAGATACATTCCAACTTGTCTTGCCCGAAAGCGATGTTTCGGGAACCAGAAGGGTTGTTATACCAAATGATTTGGGGATTGCATATATATTGCCATCAACAGTAAGGCTATCAATAACACCGTACATGTAATCGTCTCTGTTAATGGTGTCACTGCTATCAATGTAATCGGTCAGATCAAGCATCATGTCATTTTTAATATAGTCATTATAATCCCAAACGCTAACTATTTCGAAAAGGTCTGAATCGTTTAAGTGAGCCAGTAACTCCATATCGTAGTTTTCAAATGGAATATTATTGACTGTTATTTCTTCCTTAAGTGAAGAAGTATTATACTCAGAGATTATCCCTTGGTAAATGCTTTCATTTGTTAAATATAGATCTAGCGTATTATTGTTAGAAACATTCGTAGCTACTGAAGAGGAAGACGGATCATTATTAGAAATAGCGGGATGCTCATCTGTTAATTCTTCGTTCTTTGCACAAGATGGTATTGCAATTAAAAGTAAAGACAGAAATACAATAATAAAATTTTTGTTCATATTGTTTACGATCATATTAATCACCTGTATATAAATCATTATCCAGAGTTAGCCTCATGGAAACTCTGGATAATGATTATTGTTATTTAATGAAAATAGCTATGTCTATTACCTACTTGTGTTTCGGAACGTACATCGTTGCAATTTGGGCATTTATACCTGACTGTATAATTGGTGACAGTGACTGTACATCTTGAATCTTCTCGGCATTGACGTGTATAAGAATACTGAGGGACTGATTCATACAGTACATAGTTGTGAGGTGGGCAAGTGGAAGCGTGCGTATTTGCAACAGCTAAGCCAGAGAAAAGAACACTTGACAACAGAATGGTGACAAAAAATTTCTTCATAATAAAACTCTCCTTTCAAAAAAACGAAGACATTATTGTCTACATATATGTTTTATCACTATAGGGGCGGAGAGTCAACAATAATTTTGACAAATAGTTAGAAGAGAATTACAATAGCAATGTAATGTCCTATTTGAAGGGAGTTTATATGAAAGAGAAATATCATTTATCTGAATCTGAACTGATGATCATGGAAAAACTATGGGTTGACGGAGGCCCGATAAAGCAGACAGATATGTTGTCATATTTTAGGATTAATGGGAAAGAGTGGTCAAGGCAAACGTTAAATACGCTTGTTAGTAGGCTAGAGGAGAGAGGATTTATAGAAAGAGATTGCAGACTGGTAAAGGCTGCTATAAGTAAACAGGAGTTTGGATTTCAGATCATGAAAGAGGCTGTTAATAATTTTTATGACGGAAAGCCTGAACTCTTATATGCTTCACTGGCTGAAAAACGGCGTATAACGCCTGAACAGGCAAAGAAATTACATGAGATGGTGGAGAGGGCTAATTCATAAATGCGTACGTTGATGGTTATGAATCTTACGGGCTCTGTTTGTTTTATCTTTTACTTCATAGTAAGAAAAACAATCGGAAACAGGCTGGGGTATAAATGGTATTATGGTTGTCTTATAGCAAATATTCTTTGTTTTTTAATCCCGCATCCCTTGTTGGGGAATATGTATCTGACGGTTTTATATGATATAAAAAAGGCTCTTGGATTAATTAAATCCGGGGTTAAAGTCTATACTCCGATGACAAAGATGGTCATAGAAACGGACGATGGGTTAAGACTGAGTTTTGGGCTGAAGATAGAGATTTTAGCTATTCTCATCTATATACTGGGAATTACTGTAGTTTCGATGATTTATCTTTTAAAGACAAAAAAACAGAGAGATGTCTTCAAAGGATTAGTTAGAGAAGGAATTTATGTATCCTGCCCGGAAGCCGACATATTAAAAAAAGAATATGGGATAAAGCGCAAAATTAGAGTATTTAGATGTAGCGATACGTCACAGATTGCGACGATACGCTTGTTTAACCCTATTATATTTTATTGCGATTCGGACAATAAAAACGGTGATGCCGTATTTGGGATAAGCCCTACTTTTAGGAAAGAGGCAATCCTTAGACATGAACTCTATCATATAAAAAGAATGGATGTCCTTTGGAAGGGTTTAATCTGTCTTGCTAATATCTTATTTTTCTTTAATCCTTTTATTTACGCAGTTAGAAAAGAATTTGAGAAGATTTGTGAATTAAGTTGTGATGAGAAGGTAATAGAGGGAATAGGGACTGATAACTCAGCTAAATATGCGCATTTACTTATTAATAGCGTAACGTATGATAAACGCTTTGTTTCGCTGGTATCTTTTTCGTGGAAAAAGGAAACAGAGTCAATTTTGCAGAAAAGAATTGAGGGGATAAAAATGATCAATAGTGAAAAAAAGATAAAAAGAGGTATTACCGCTGCTCTGACAATATGTATTTTTGCATTATCATCACTTACAACGATGGCATATGATGATTGGCAGTATGGTGGCGCAGATAGTTATGAAATGTATGGCAGTTATAATGAAGGTACATATGGCATGCTTATACCGTCGGAGATAACGGAAAAGTATAAAAATTTAGATATTCCGGTAACCTATCAAAAGGAAATATACGATGGAAAGGGAAAAATCTCAGCCTATGATGAGTATATGAACTCATTTCCTATTTCTGATAAAATATGCTTTTTACACGAATACAATAACGTAACGTGGCGTGAGCATAACGTAAGTGGAGAAAACTGCGAGGTTGTTTATTACTCTGCTAAAGTGTGCTCAAAGTGTGGAAAGATGAAAGATAAAACCCTAGAGTCAGCAATATCATATACGCCATGTATACATTAGTTTTGTTTCACCGACTTGGAAACTGGGAATGATATTGGGAGTACTTCTTGCATGTTAATGCTCTGTGAAACTGACGGGCTTGATCATTATTTCTCTACGGGATTTTTTAAATCCATTGACGTTTGTGGTGGCGAAAACACCACATTTGAGGGCGGTTTTGAGGAGTAAAAAACAATGATTAAAGTTCTTTTCGTCTGCTGGGGCAAGAGATTTCAGTAAAGCGGAAAACCTTGAAAATACGGCATTTTGAAGATTTATCAAACGGATTTACACCCCGTTTACACCTTTTGAAGGTGGACTACCCGATGAATGATGAGAGCACTCTGCGTGATGCAGGGTGCTTTTCTTTGGTTTGATTGACAAAAAACTATGGATTGGA
>JAEEGF011875377.1_pt1 | contig 17243 bp, 19 predicted proteins | sample 9134171 | NCBI WGS metagenome assembly JAEEGF01 (sample SAMN16246542, study PRJNA631951) | gut metagenome | biome: gut microbiome; feature: rumen; material: AP-attached | host: Bos | place: Iran: Karaj | collected 2018-10 | reverse complement strand
CAAAGCTTAAGAGATGGGGCCACATGGCCAAGACATTTACCCGTCTGGGCAAGCAGATTGCCATTGCTGTTAAGGCTGGTGGTCCAGAGCCCGAGAACAACCCTTCATTGCGTTCTATCATCGCAGTCTGCAAGCGCGAGAACATGCCGAAGGACAACATCGAGCGTGCTATCAAGAACGCTATGGGTAAGGACCAGAGCGACTACAAGTCTGTAACATACGAAGGATATGGCCCTCACGGAGTTGCTGTATTCGTTGATACCCTTACAGACAACACCACACGTACCGTTGCTGACGTTCGTAGCGTCTTCAATAAGTTCAGCGGTAACATGGGTACAACCGGTTCTTTGGCTTTCCTTTTCGACCACAAGTGTGTGTTCACTTTCAAGAAGAAGGCTGATATGGACATGGACGACTTCATCCTCGAGATGATTGACTGTGGTGTTGAGGAGGAATTCGATGAGGAGTACGACGAGGAGAAGGACGTAACAACCATCACCATCTATGGTGAGCCCACCAGCTACAATGAGATTCAGAAGAAGCTCGAGGCTGATGGCTTCGAGGATGTCGGTGGTGAGTTCACCTATATCCCCAACGATCTGAAGGACGTAACACCTGAGCAGCGCGAGACTATCAACAAGATGGTTGAGAAGTTGGAGGAGTTTGATGATGTTCAGACCGTTTATACTAACATGAAGCCCGAGGAGGAGTAAATCCCCTACCCTCACCAAATAATAAACCCTTCCGGATTTTTTCCAGAAGGGTTTTTATTTGGTTAGCGGTTAGAGTGATATAGGGGCAAGGAGCAAGGGGCAAGAGAGTACCAATAATGCTCAATGTTCAATGCTCAATGTTCAATGCTCAATGCTCAATGTTCAATGGTCAATCTTAAAAAGGTGGATTATCCCCTGCCTGTAGTTGGGCAAACGGTGGCTCCTCTGCATTCAATTGCTGCTGGGTCTGAGCCAACTCCTCGGGGCTGAGTTTCTCTGATACGAATCGTCCACCCATATCGCTTGAAGTCTCACCTGGCAAGGGGATGTGTGTCACCAAATCCTCAAAGCGGGCAAACTCACTCTTGAACTGCAACTTGATATCTCCTACCTGACCGTTACGGTGCTTGGCGATAATGAACTGTGCAAGACCCTTCCAGCTTTGTCCCGACTGGTCTGTATATATGTGATAGTATTCAGGACGGTGGATAAAGCAAACAATGTCGGCATCCTGCTCAATGGCACCAGATTCACGCAGGTCACTCAGCTGCGGACGCTTACCTTCCTCACCCTCGCGGTTCTCTACGCCACGGTTCAACTGGCTCAATGCAATAATGGGGATGTTCAACTCCTTAGCCAATCCCTTTAGTGAACGGCTGATGGTTGAAACCTCCTCCTGACGGCTGTTGATGTTCAATCCGCTGGCATGCATCAGCTGCAGGTAGTCAATCATGATAATCTTTACGCCATGTTCACGAACCAGACGACGTGCCTTGGTCTGTAGCTCAAAGACTGTCAGCTGAGGTGTATCATCCACATAGATGGGGGCATCCCATAGCTGGCGTACACGGGCATCCAGCTGGCCCCACTCGTAGGGCTGCAACTGGGCACTACGCAGCTTCTCGCCGCTGATCTCGCTGACGTTGACCATCAGACGCTGTACCAACTGCTCGTTGCTCATCTCAAGTGAGAACATAGCTACAGGCATTCCGTTGTCAACGGCCATGCGCTTAAGCATGCTCAGCACAAAGGCCGTTTTACCCATGGCAGGACGGGCAGCAATAATGATAAGGTCACTGTTCTGCCATCCGCTGGTCATCTTATCCAGTTCCTCAAATCCAGTGCTCAGACCACTCAAACCACCTTCGCGGGCAGCAGCCTGCTTCAATAGTTTGTATACATTGTCAATGACCGGATTAATCTGAGTATAGTCCTTCTTCAGGTTTTTCTGAGAGATAGAGAATAGCTGACTTTCCGCTGTTTGCATCAGGTCTGCTACATCTATTGTTGAATCAAAGGCCTGTGTCTGAATATAGCTGGCAAAGGTAATAAGCTGGCGTGCCAGAGACTTCTGGGCAATAACTTTGGCATGGTAAAGGATATGAGCGCTGCTGGCTACTTCTGCATTTATCTGCATCAGGTAAGTGTTGCCACCGGCATCCTCCAGCAGACCCGTACGTTCCAACTGATCGCAGACCGTCATAATATCCACAGGCTTCTGCTCCACGTTCAGAGTCTGTATAGCCTGGAATATCAACTGGTGGCGTTTATCATAGAAGCTTTCCGGTTTCAGTATTTCAGCTACCTGTCCCCATGCTTCCTGTTCCACCATCAGAGCACCTATCACAGCCACCTCCATATCCAGGCTCTGTGGTTGCTTGTGGCCATACTGGTCCACGCTGGGCACCTCAACAATCTTTGTTGTCTGCTTTCTTCTCTCTGCCATTTGTTTTACGTTCTGTTTTTATATTCAGCCATGCAAAGATACAATTTATTTTTGTATTTATACGGTAAAGGCCAAAATTATTTTCCAAGCCCAACATCAGCACACTATGTATATTCTATAAAACTGCTACCCTATGCTGGATAGCAGTTTCCTAATCCCTAATCTAATTTTCAACCGCCATTTCAAACCCTTTTAACATCGATAGCCAATCCTGCTGCGTGGTACCATTCTCCACGATGGCCATGGCCATGCCTATCATCAGCCATTGTACTGCATGTGTGGCAGGGTCGCCCAGCTCCTTATCGGCATTGATACCCGTCCGCTCTGCCACACTGCGGATGTATGCCAGCGTCCCATTCTCGTTGGGCGGAGCCCATCGGTAGATGATATCCCGTATAGTGCGCAACTTGTACTTCCCGTAGTAGGTGTGGCAGAGCAGCCTGAATGCTGCTCGCCAACCCCATTTCATCTCACTAAACTGAAAGAACTCCTTATCTTCCTGCAAGGTCTTCAAGCCTTGCCACTTATCTCCGCTTCTGCGGATATTCAACGGATTGTTGTTTCTAATACCTCTTGCTTCCATATTGATTTTGTTTTTTGAATTTTGAATTAAACTATTAAGCTACTAAGCTACTAAGCTACTAAGCTAATAAGCCACTAAGCTAATAAGCCACTAAACTAATAAGCCACTAAACTAATAAGCCATTAAGCTAATAAGCTAATAAGCCACTAAGCTATTAAGCTAATAAGCCATTAAACGTTTTTGCTTTTCGGAAACTGTATTCTGTATTCTGTATCACGTATCCACGGTTAATCCACGTTCGAATCATCTTAATGGCATGATTTCCACTGTTGGTTATACCTTGTTGCTGACGTACTTTCATAGCATCTTCAAGAGTGAAGTTATCAGGCAACATTTCCAGCAGATTACGTGGTCCACGTGTGCCCTGTCGGGTTGCAGCATTATTGGCCTGCTCTATGGCATCGCCAAAGAACTGCATCTTGCACCATAGGTCGTAGTTCAGAGACCAGCGGATAAAATCCTCGCACGTCTTGTCCCACTTGTAGTCATTGGCCACAAAGAGCACACATGCTTTCAGGTACGCTATCACATTGGCACGGAACGTAAAGTTCTCATAGGTACGGCTCTGGCTCAGACGGCTGAACTCTGCACATTCTTCATTTAGCTTCTTGGCTAGTTTGAAAGCCTGAGGGCAGTCAATCTCACCACGGGCAGCGCAGAGACGCTCTATGTAAGGGCGCAGCTCCTCATCAAAACTGCTGTCATATTCTCCGTAGACAGGAATCTCTGAGCCTATTTCCCTCTCAGGGATGGTGCAGAAGTTGATACGGCTTAGCGGTCCGTCTGTCAGCACCCTGCTGAAGTATTTCTGTCCTTTCTGGATGGTAGTGGTTGCGTTCCAGTTGAAGCGGATGCAGACACGCTCTGTAACGCTTTGTGTACCTATACGCGTCTGACCGTAGCGGTTGCCTGGGTCAAAGGCCAGACACATGATCCTGAACTGCTGACCGCCCGACCCGTTGCCTTTCAGTGCATCAAACTGGTCAATCTCATTCAGTTTCACATACAGGAAATGCTCGTCAGCCTCAGCCATACGCATCACAAAGGCAGGGTTGGTCATATCAGCATCTATCTCTTGAATGACAAGGCCCTCTGGCCTTTTTCTCTTGTCCTTGTTGGCGCCCTTGGCGTTTATCTCATCTTTCCATTCCTTTTCACGCTTCATATTCTCCGCATCGTTCTTACGGATGTCAGCCATGATATGGTCTATAGGTTCTGATATACAGTCCTTACCGGCACCCGTGCCAGCCATCAGGCAGTTCATCAGCGTAGCCTCGTGCAGCTTATTGTCAATGTACCGGAATCGTGTCCTCCACAGGTGTGTCGCCAGCGCAGGAAACACGGCATGCGCCACAGCCGCCTTGTAGATGTCAGGAGTACGTGAGACAAGCAGGTTAATAAGGCAAGGCAGTTTCTTAGGCATCTCAGGCGGCGTCTGAGGCTCGATTACATCTTCCTTCATACATCTTCCATCAGCCATCCTCTGGCTTTGCGTAAAGAGCTGTTCCTGATATTTCAGCAGACGCTGGTTAGGGTTGGTGTAGTTCTGGTAGAAGTCGTTCACCAGACGCTGTATGTTCTCATCGCTCCAATGCTCAGGCATCAGCTCCTTCAGCACCCCGTTGGTCTCTTCCTTCGTCAGCAGTTGCGTAGCACCTGTCAGGAATATCTTAACGGTAGTATGCCTGCCACCCTCATTCAGAAAGTCCTGCTCCTCCAGTCCCTTCTCCTTCATCACACCTTTGGTGATGAACCTTACACGCTCGTTAACAGATTGACCATTGACCATTGAACATTGACCATTAGAGTCAGTGGATAGTTTAGAGTCACTCTCAACTTTTTCCAGCCACGGCTTGTAGTGCTTATTCGCTTTCTTTGCCTTGGGCGGAACATCCTCCTGTTTGCGCATGATGCGCACCTTCAGGCGGTTGTGCTCCTGCACACACTCCTCTGGCGTCATAGGCTCTGTGAACAATTCATCGTCCAGGTAGATAAGGTCTTCAGGTGCTCCGCTGGTAGAGAATACCACACGCTGCAAATCCTTGGTGCTGGTATCCATCTCTATCTTCAGTATAGTAGCAACGCGTACCTGATTCTCCAGTATGGTAGTGCCCGGCACACGCCTGCATACCAGATGATAGCCGCCACTGGCGCTCCTCTCCAGCATCATCAGCCCTATCTCCTCCTTCTTGGATAGAATCCATTCCTTCAGATCTAATTGAGAATTGAGAGTTGAGCATTCAGAATTTTGAATTGGAGTGTAAAGATCCACATCGTGGAAGAAGAAGCTGCCAATGCTCTTGCATCCTGCCAAGGTGCCATCCACGTGTCCAAGATTGTATGCCAACTGTAGCAGATGCATCTTAGCTGTCGTATCCCCCTGTCGGGCTTTGGCAAGGTTATCCAGATTCTCCTTAGAGTTGCGCAGTGCCATCAGCTCCTCGCGGTTCTTTACCAAGTGGGCGTGCTTGTGCCCGTCATTTGTTATCCTGTAAATCATAAGCTCGCCTCCATTTCCTGTTTCATCAGTGCCTCCTTTGCCAGTTTATTCTCTTTGTCCAGTATGGCCAGCTTCTCTGCAAACGTCAGTTCCTTGGGCATGCTGGTATGGCGTTTCAGTCTCATAGCAGACTCCTTCACCCATCCCCATGGCAGTTTAGCCACCAGCACATCCTTGCTACGCTTAGGTGTCTTACGGAAATAAGGCTTAAAGGTTAACAACCCCGTGTTCTTGTCCATGTACAGAACACCTTCAAATCTCTTCCCTTTCTTTAGTCCTGAAATCATGTCCAGGACATTCAGAATAAAAATATATTTTCGCATCGTTTGAGTTTTTAGCGAGAGAAGTATTCGAGAAAGGGCCCTACACCAAATGGTGCTCAATTGATTCTCTCAGCTTCAACTCATGGTTAATATAGTTTTTCTACTTCTGTTGCTACCACATCCTGATAATATGCACCGTTTGCCTCGTGTGTCTGAAAGCGCAGACTTACCACAACAGGTCTGCCAGTGTCAAACTTGCACAGGGCAAGATTGCCGAACATGGCACACAGGTATTCATTCTCGTATTCACCTCCCAACTCACGGAGTCGGATGTAACACTTGGCCAACTGGCCGTTCTCTTGTTTCTTACTATTCACATAGACGGGTTCCGTCTGTGAAATCACTTTACAAATCTTTGTCTCCATAATTTTCTTGTTTTAAAATGGTTAATAATTTTGAATCTTTAATTTTGAATTTAATACTATGAATGTAAATGTTTTTCAGCCCAAAGGGCGGGGTTTTTCTTGACTGGGCTGCTAAGCCGTAGGCTATCTATGGGTGTTAGGTAAAGACATGGTTAAACTGGTTTAAACAGGGCTTTGGCTAATGCCTATAGATAAATGCTCATAGAGCATGCAGCACTGTCAAGGGTTTTCTGGGTTTTTGTTAAATTTTCTGCGATTTCTGCGATATCTGCGTGAGATTAAAAATCCCCAAAAACACAACCATGCATATTCTCAAACTCAGCCCTAATCTCCCTTACGTCCTTTGGCACAATCTCTTTGCCGGCATCTGCCTCTTCCTGCTCCTCACATCTGATTTCCAAAGCAAACATCAGATACTCACGGCGCTTGATTTTACCCCCTGATGTACCAGCCCCCTCCATGCTACGGCTCATCTGCCAGTCATGGCACATGTGGCAACGTCGATGCGTCAGTTGGTCCAGCATGCAGAAACGCAACTTATTCTGCTCCGTTATAACCTTGTAGGCGCAAGTCATGCAGCAGCGTGCCATCCTGATACCATGTTTGTTTCTTGTGTGAAACAATACCTTTTCTTTCTCTTTCTTCATCTTGTTTTGTTTTTAAATTCAACCTTGGATTTCTGAATCCGCTGCAAAGGTAGGGCACAAAAAAAGGTGCATGAAACAACGTCATGCACCTCTACGGGTATTTCTAACACTTCTAACACTTATTCTACGCTTTATCCATCACATTGCCCTGCCAAAGCCACCTGATGCCTGAATTCATCCCTTAGCCTGAGCACCCTCTCCATAACATCGCTGGCATCCCATTTGCTTATGTTCAGGCGCATATATGCGTTTCTGCTCATAGCAGTATTTATGGTGCCAATAGGCAGCTCTATGCCCTGCTGCTGTAATTGCCGCTCAAAGAGGCTGGCATTATCCTGCCAGCCAAACAGATCCCTACAGACGCAGAAAGCCACGGCATATGCAGCATTACCCCACATGAATGCCCTGCACCTGTTCAGGGCACTGCATATCACGTCCATGCTCACCTGCTCCTGGGCAGGCTCATCCTTCGCCGTCTCATTGACATGCAGCACATTCTCGGCATTGCCGCTATTCATATTTATTATTATGGGAGCATTGAATTGTGCGCTATGCATAGAACCCATAAGCTCCGAGACCAATTCCTTTATTTCTTCAATTGCCATAATCTTTTTTCCTTAAATAAATGATTTAAATATTAGCGTTCAGTGGTCGATAACCACTAACCGCTAACCGCTTATGAAAAGGCACAGAAAAAAAGGGGCCGAAATGCCTTCCGGCTGCCAATTCTAACGGTACAAGACATCCTGTCTGTGCCTCCTCTTCTCGTATTCTGAAAAATCTAATGTGTGAAATATGGTTAGCGTATCCGCTTTTACCAGAATTCGTTAGTCTGTAAAAACTTCTTGAAAGTTTTCATACTGTTGCAGTTTTAAAGTGTTGATTGAAAAAGGGCGCAGGCATCATTTGTAAACAACAAGCCCAACAGATTGCTACCTCTATCCTCCTTGTCGAAAACAGCAAATGCCCACGCCCCGTTTGGGTGTGAGCAAGCTGCCTTCGTCTCTCGAGGATTTCTTTTTTTAGTGTAGCAATTGTTGGGGAAATCCGAAAAGCCTCTGGCCCTTTTTTGTTCTCAATAAAGTACTGCGAAATTACAAAGATTTCGCTACTTATGCAAATATTCTAAATACTTTATTCTCTTTTTGTTTAATATTATTAAACACATTGTATAATTTTAACCGTTATACGGTACTATGTTGGGGGAAAATGTATCTCATCACAATTTGCGACAGCAATCTTCTATGTTATGTCTGCCATTCTACTCCAGAATCTTTAACATCGCAAATTGCTATCTTAAATATACCAACTCACAAAAGAAGAATTTGGGGCGGAATATTATCAAATCTTACCCCTGACGCTTGGCCTGAATGGTATAATATTAATGACGATGCCCAAACTTGTTTGTTGTACAGCCAAATTGCTCACAAATCACACATGCTGTCTGACCAGGGTAATGTGCATACTGGTCACATCTGCAATTATTACACCCCCCATATTCAGGTTCTACAACAATAGTTCGTCCCCTGAATGAAATTTCGTATGGCTGTGAACTACTCTCTTCATAATAACTATCATTATTACTGTAAGAGTCACTGGAACCGCTATCTCCGCAAGATGTCATAAACAGAAATGTACTTGATACAATACATGTCATTAGAACTTTTTTCATGATAATTTTGTTTTAGGTTAATAATAATGAATCATATAAATGTGATCCTCTCTTATTTATCGGACTCCACATGGTATTAGAACTCTATTATCTCATCGCAAAGGTAATGAGAAATAACTAATACACAAACAATCTGGCAATTATTTTATGTTTTGTATGTATTTATGCACAAAACAACAAATCACCTATCTGTTATGTGTGATTAAGGAAGCGACCTCTGATTATTACTGGATACCTCTTTGAGCAATGAGTTGAAGTCCTTACTTATTCCCTATTTTTTTCTTGATGATTTTTTATGATTTAACTTGTTGTTCGGAATAACACTACTTGGCGTAAATTCGGGTGTTATTGTTTTTTCTGACACATTACTGTATAATTGATTATAAGGTGCATGGAATTTAACTTTGTTAATTCGGCAACGTATACAATCATCATATATATCCGTAAGAAGAAACGTACTGTCATAATATGAACGATTTTCAGAATCTCTTTTTAGTGGTTTGATCTTTCTATTTATTTTACCTTCTTTTTCCCACTTTGGTATTCGGCTATCATATAAATAATATTCCCTTATGTATTTTTTTATCTCGTCCTCGGTTAGATTTACCTCTGCTTTTTGTGAATACAGAATGATATCATTAGACAATTCTATAGAACGATTACATATATCGTCCAAATCTTCTACGCGAATATCGTTAGGACAACATGAATCAGTAAAATGTCTTTCTGCAATATTAACTGCAGAATTGAAGTTTCTCATTTTTTCTTGCATACTATGAAGCTTTTCATAGCTTTTATCTGAGAATCTCAATTTGCTAAGTTCAAGATCTGCATCTATAAAAGCAAAACGCTCAAGAATCCCCTCTCTTAGGACTTTACCATCACCACTTGTCGCCATATTATACCTGATGGCTTCAGCATACGAATTAATTGTAAAAATATGGCGGGTTAAATCTAGAAGTATTTTCTTACGACAATTTGTGTCAATATTATGCTCTATTAATGCTTTTATTAAAAGTATAAGACCTGCAATAGTTATAAGAGATGCCACAAATGCGAAGAATGTAACCACGCCAGAAAAGCCCCCCCATATATTTGTGTTTTCACTAATCTCATCTATAGACTTTATTACAGATTCAATCTTTATATTTTGAAGGCTATCCAATTCAGTCATACTACAAGAATTTATAGATTAATGGGTCAAAAATACAATTATTATTTAATATGGCAATAAAAACATTATCAAATAAATCAATATGTATTTTAAAAAAAGGAGTGTTCACACATTGGTGAACAACTCCATATTTTCAGACTCTACAAATTCGTTTGACTTGTCCTTTCAAAAAAATGATTAAAGAACCGTCCCGTATGTGACAGGGACCAGTCCCTTGTCACCCGTTGACCAAATACCCTGGGCACCTACTGTCATACTAGACAGGAACAACAAACATATTAATAAATTTTTCATGATAGTATGTTTAGGGGTTAATACTTCTTTAAAAGGATAACCTCTAAGGGCATTCTTTCCTTTTCTTTGATTATACCAAATTCACTCCAACCACTTATTGTTGTTTTATTTAGAATCAACTTATAATAATTTGGCCTTTCTACTTCTATTCGACCACTTCGAGAAACACGTAAATAAGAGTCTTTAAATGTTTTTTGGTATATTGTTTTATTTGATTTCTCAACAATAACATTAACTTTATAACGTATATTCTTAAGATAATTAGGGATATAACAATTTAATGTTACAATTACATCTTCATACTTATCGTCTTTTATGAGCATTGTTTTTACCTTTCTAGTGATTTCCACACTACTCTCAAGGCGTAGTTTCACAGGTTTATTTATCTGGGGAATATCATCAATTTTGCATGTGTTAAACATTACACCTTTATTTGAACCTCTATATAATCTTTTACCTTGTGATCGTAAATCTAAACTTGGCGATATCAAGAAATGTGTTTGTTTTGGTGGCGCAATTTTTTCTCTATTTGGCAAAGAATCACCTATATGATTAACCTTGTAATTCATACTCTTCATGCTTGTATAAGTTAAAGTACGCTTCTTTAATATATTTAAAAACCTCTTTTCTTTGCATTAGTTAAGGAATCCAATGACAAGTTTGTTCTAAATAATAAACCGTTCCAACTGCCACTGTGACCGCAATAAACACCTGATATATATAGTTCAGTATTCGATGGAGAAATAGAATAGACCAGAGAACCGTTCCTTAATCCCTGATTCCCAGACTACTTCTTTGGAGGTTTAGGCGGTGCGGTTGGTACTCTTTGTGGCACACTTCGTTCAATAGGTCTTGGTGGTGGTTCTGTACCTACTCTGGATGCTACTCTGGGCATTGATGGTCTGGGAGGAGCAGCATTGGTTCTTGCAGGCGCGCATTTGCATCTTCCCTCAATATTCTTTTTACTTTCCATCTCTCTGTTTGTATATATTATAATATACTTCTTCTATGTACGTATTCACTTCTTTGTTTATGTTTCTCTGCATGAGCCATGGTATCCCGTGGATGAGCTTATTCATCTGTGACATTTTCTTGCATTCATCATCTTTCAGACAGCATAACTCATTCATAACATCATCATCGCTCTTCTGGTTGTTGTCATACTGATAAAACAACAATTCCATTTTATTCATGTATGAACTATAATACTCCATCAATGCATCCAGGTCGCACAATTCCTTTTCGGGTTGGAGTAATTGGGGGAAAATAGCTTTTGTAAGTGATACAAAAGCTATGGCACCTAAAGCGTAGATTGATGCCTCTGGTACAAATCCGGAAAACACTGTGCCACCCGCAGCCGTTGCGGCTATAAACACCTGATATATGCAATTCAGTTGACGTTGCATACTTGTATATCTCCGGATGCAAGAGACATTAGCATACGCCTGCTTAAATTCCTCCCATATCTTGTTACGTACTTCCATTATGCTATATCTTTACTATTTCGTCGCAAAGATATAGAAAAATAATTAGGAGACAAACAATTTGATAATAATATTAAGTTTCGTGTATAAATAAACTCAAAACAGTTAATCAACTATCTGTTATGTGTGATTAAAGAACCGTCTCCTGATTCTCTATTCAGGCCTGATGGTCTATTTGCTTAATTGCATTTACCATAGCATTTAGCCCCTTAAAATCATCTTTTGAAAGATAGTCTTTATTGTCGCTTGCTGCTAAACGTAGAGTTTCATTACATAAATTTACCCTGTGTATCATCGGCATAACCACCCCATTTACATGGCTATAATAGTCATAGATTTCTTTTTCTGACGAAGGCAGTTTATATCCCTTTGAACCCTTAGAAGAACTAGATATAATAACACCCTTATCGCGTAGTGCACCTATCACATTACGACGGAAAGACTGTTCGGACAAGCGCCCAAGATTGGCATTTTCTATTGCGTTCATTAACTCTTTTGTGGGAATATATCTCCTATTGGGATTATATTTAAATCTAAACAACAAATATTCAAGCGTAAATCTTTGCCGTTTAATGCTTTCATCTGTGGATTTGCGATTAGCTTGAATAAACTGCTCTGCTTTTCTGTATGAAATCTGTGCTATTTCCGGACTATAGTTTGCATCCCCCTCGGAATGTTGAAACAAGCTATCATCATAACTTTTAGGAAAGAATTTTACTTTCTGCAGCTTGTTCTCGATGATGTTGAGGAAATTAAACTCATCAGGAACTGTTATTCTTTTTGATTCATCGTATATATATGACAAAGTACCGGCTATTAAATCTGCTAACTGAACAGGCAAAACCTTTTTACTATCAACAACGTCGAAATCCTCTTGATCAAAGAGGTCTAAAGGATTTCTATGGGTTCTAACATGATTTGTAAATTCTGCAGCAAACTCAGAATCTCCGACCATATCCGTTACAATGCTCAAAAAAGGATAAGCACTACGTAACTCTTGATAAATAATATTATTCAAGAACTCATAGAAATACTTTTTGTTTTTTGTAATCCCATGGTCTGAGATAATTTCAGTTTTATCAACTACAAGGCACAACACATTAAATGGAAGACCCATCACTTGGCTGAGTACTTTAACTCTTCTGCCGTGATTCCCTTTTATTTTGTTTGATTTTATCTCACTCCCTGAGAATTCTTTTAGACTAATCTCTTTTAGTTTCTTTTCAACTATATCAATGTTTGATTCCTTGATAATTACTGCAGCAACAATGAATAAACGGTCATGTTTAAGAAGAGCTGCCTTAGGGGTATATGCGCCGCATTCATCTAGATAAGCATATATCTTTTCCATATCAAAGTTGCTATAAATTCATATTATAATCAAAGACCCAAGCCCTTGACACGGGGCGGGATTATGAAGAATATACGTTGCATTATCACCTCTATCTGTTTCATATATTCTACACACACACTTTCTCCATATAGCAATCAAGAAATTCTGGTTTAACACCATGAAGTCCTCTGTGACAACACAAATAGTACAATTCTTCAACAGATGAATAAGGAAAATATCTTGCCTCAAGACATTTATATCTAGGAAGGTTTATTTTATCAATGACAGAATCCCTATCTTCATCAGGTGCAACAATAACATATTTGGTTTTGAAATCAGGAATTGCATCATATAGTCCCTTCATTCGATCAAGCCCACTAATTACACCTGTAGTGTGTTCTACCTCCATAACGGCTGGCATATGCTTACCGTTTTGAAACCAAATGCAATCTATTAGAAGTGCTAGGCTTGTAGCATGGTTATTAGTAACAATATTTGTATCAGATTCTAGAATTGGTATAATACCTTCATGTTGACACAAAGGTTTGTCTTTATATACAATACCTTTATCATTATTAGCTATCCATGTTCTAAAACCTAATTGATGACCAATAAGATAAAGTGCAATTTGAATCTGAGTATGTCTTCTCATTACATCAATATCCATTCCATCAGCAATCAATGTACTATCTGGAAATACAATACTATCATAAACTATCGTCTTTGCAGGGACCTCAGAAACGGCCATATCTTGTGTCTCTTTCGCCGTAATAACACCATTTTCATGTGGTTCCTGTGGAATCCACAAAAGATGTTTTTGACCATGTTTAATCGATACTTTACCGCCTAAATTTTCAATTCTTCCAGGATTACAAGTGTAAAACTGTGGTGTAAGTGCAATGAGAGTTTCTAAAACAGAACGCCAATTGTATGAAGCACCAAGAATTCTATCCAAATTAAATGGCTCGCCTTCGGATATGGCATTAGATATTCGCCATAATGAGCCTTTAGAAATGCTTTCGATGATTGCATCTGAAAAAGTTCGCTTCTTTTCATCTTTGTGACTTGGCCACCAACGTTTGATTTTTATCGGACCATCTAAGCCGTCTATACTAATAACCCTAAACAAACCGATGTTTCTCGGATTGATGTAATTGAAATCTGTATTGAAAAGGCCGGGTATATTTCTTATAGCCCTGACAATATTTATAGCTGATATTGCTGACATTATATATTAGGATTATGTTGATGAATATAATCATATATACTTGAAGCGATGCCTCTAGCTGCCACAAAAGGAACTCCGTTCCCGATTGTTTTAAAGGCATCAGTTAGTGTAATATCTTGTGGTAGAACGAAATTCTCTGGCAATGTTTGAATTGCTAAAGCTTCTGCAACAGAAATCCGACGAGGTAAATATGGATGGATGTGTACTTCATTATTGCCGTAAGCCGCAGTTGGCGAATATCTCCATCTGTGAAGTCGTTTATAACATTTTTTATCAACATCTCCCTCATCTTTTTCATTAAATCTTACAATACCAGCCCTAGGTTGAAAATACATATTTGCATTTGGGTGATGCTCAACATGATTATGTTCCCACCAATGCATAATAGTTAATTCCTCAATAATACCTGCAGGAATTGGGGTAGGTAGTCCTTCATGATAGGGCGTTTTCGTAGGCCATGGCAAGCGTTTGATTTCTTCCAAATTATAACGCTGATGTCCTATCCACGGGAACTCCAATAAAACCCCATTCAATGTCGGCAAATTAAAGTTTTCTATTGCTTGCGCACTGAATCCAATTAAAATGATTCTATCTCTATCTTGAGGGGCGCCGTATTCGAGAGCATTTATCAGTCTTTCAGTTAGACTGTAGCCGTTTTCCATGAATTGTTGTTTTAGATGTTCAAAAAAATCCCTATGTCTAGCTGTCCGGTATAATCCCTTTACATTCTCGAAAAGGAAAAAGTCAGGCCTAGCATGACAAATTAAATCTGCATATGTTTGAGATAATCGTCCATTCTCCCCTTCTTTGCCTCTGTTTCTTCCTGCTACGCTAAAATCTGGACAAGGTGGTCCACCAATGAAACCTGTCAAATCTTGATTCTTGGATTCGTTGACAAGATTCAAAAGATTTATCATCATATTAGGATGCTCACCATCAATATAATGAACAATGTTCTCTACATGATGTCCATATATTGGCTGATGAAGATTCATGTTATGACGAGCATACTGATACACATAATTGAAAGCCTGATGAAATTCATTGACAAAGACAATATTATAATGTCCTTCTAATTCAAAGCCCAAATCAAGGAAACCTGCTCCAGAAAAAAAAGAAAATATATTCATTTAATTAATTCTGTTTCGGGCACAAAAAAGCCCTCGTTTTCGTTTTCGAAAAGGAGGGCGCGGAAGAGATTGATGAATACCAAGGCTTAGGACGGCCCATGTCAGACAACAACCATACTGTCCGCGCCCCTTTTCGTAGAGCGCGACATCCGTTGCCTTGCCTGACTGACATATTTCCTGAGGTCCTAATTCTGGTATTTCAGCCTTGTCAAGGATGTTATAGACTCAATATTATTATTCTACTTTATATTCTCTATTTTATTATTTGTAATTTAATTCATCCTCTCCTTCTTTATCTTCTCCACCTCTTGCTGAACGTCTTGGATATCAAAGATGCCAAGGTGGCGCTGCAACATCTTTTGGAAAAGGCTCTCTACGGCATCCTTCTCCTCTGGACTATAACAATAGAGCTGTAGCGCATGAATATGAGCAGCCGAAAGGCGTGACAATACAGCCAGTATGTCTGCACCATTCAGATTGTGCTCTGTAACTAGGTTGTTCAGCGACAATAGTAACTGGTCCGTAACATTGGCTACCTGTTCCTCGTTCCAAAAATCTAACTCAGGGAAGATGGTTTCATCATCATCCCTGTCGCTAGTACGTCCGTCAGGATAAATCACAGAGTCAGTATGAAGGGGATGTTCCATCTTCCCCAACTCGTCCAGGTTTATCACTTCTTGTGTATGCTCTTTATCTTTCTTCATTCTCTATTTTAGCTTAGTGGCTTAATAGCTTAATAGCTTAGCGGTTAGAGTAATATAGGAGCAAGGGGCAAGGAGCAAGGGGCAAGAGAATACCAATAATGCTCAATGTTCAATGCTCAATGTTCAATTAATAAGATTCTTCACTCTTCACTCTTGACCTGCGGTCGAGCCTGCTTATGCTCGGGAAAGCTGATGCGAGCATCGCTGGCCTCCGTCGTGAGTGGGGGACTCACTCCCCTTTGTGAGGCCGCAGCCACATTCAGTGGCTACTCTGAAGGCCTCAGTCGCCTCTCGCTCAATCGCAGCCTTCACTTGAAAAGTTCTTCTTCCCCTGGCATCAGCATGTCCCAATCCTCTAGGGCTTCAAGAGGGGTACAGTTATGGCGCCGGGCAATCTTGTACTCGGGCACCAGCCCGTAGCGGGCGGCTATCCGCATGGCTATGCGGTCTTGTATGTAGTATCTATTTCTCATTTTTTCGGTTAGCGATAAAACTCGCTATTCTCACGAACCACGAGGGTTTTACGTTTTAACTTTCTGTAAATAATTGAAACATATAAATTATTCTTGCATGCATCATCCTCACGGACTACTTGCACAAAAAATCCCTGCTACATCCAGCCTAAGCCAGATGCAACAGGGATTACATTCAAATGATCAACCCTAACAATGCAGACTTGGCTGCATTGAACAGGTATAAACGGCTCACGCCGTGTATGGGATACTTACCTCCATCTATAGGGGGGGGTAATTGCTTGAATTTCAGATTGTTATATTTTATATCCGTTAATATCATTACCGTTAGATGGTACAATAACTAAGCAAAATTACAAAATAAATTCTATAAATGAGCAAAAATCCGTCAAAAAACAGAGATAATAGTCAACAAAAACGGGAAATGTTAACCAAAACAGGAAAGCGTCAACTTTCTTAAGGAAAAACATATCGCTTAGGATACAGAATACAGAATACAGTTTTACAAAAAACACAAATTGTATTTTACTCTTATATTATATTATATTAATATAATATAATATAAGAGTAACTGATTTTCACGACTTTTCAGAGAAACTGTATTCTGTATCTGTATCCAGCAAGACCTCAACTTCTGTTTCCAAAATGTCGTTTTACCCTTTTCAAAATGTCGTTTTATGGTATCGTTTTTTTTGACATTCCATAAAACTGCCGTACCTTTGCAGTGTCAAAAGATAAGGGATGGTATTTACTCCCACACGAGGCGATAAAAATTCTTACGTGCACTAGAGAGTTTTCCCTCACGTGGCAGAAAAAATCCTGAATCAATGACAATATGAAAATACATTACAAATTAACCCAACAAAATTGTTTAACCATTAAATCTGAAAATTA
>JAEEGF012259889.1_pt1 | contig 17246 bp, 9 predicted proteins | sample 9134171 | NCBI WGS metagenome assembly JAEEGF01 (sample SAMN16246542, study PRJNA631951) | gut metagenome | biome: gut microbiome; feature: rumen; material: AP-attached | host: Bos | place: Iran: Karaj | collected 2018-10 | reverse complement strand
CGATACTCGTCGGTGAGGATGAGCTCGACGAAATGTCCGCGGCTGCCCGACAGTGCCTTCGACTCCTGACGGATATAGTAGGGCGAGACACAATAGTCGTTCCAGAGGTCGGTGAGCACGCGGTTGCGTATGCGACTCATGTCGACCTGGCAGGACTCGAGGATCCACGAGTTGTCGTTGCGCAGGCCGAAGAACTTCTTCTCGAGCTTCTCACCGTTCTCGTCGAGCAGCTTCACGTGGTAGTTGCGCTTGTGCTTGCCGTTGCTGTTGGTGATGCCGCCACGCCACTTTGCCTTCATGTGCAGGGTCTCGGGTGCCACCTTGTCGGGCTCATGCACGATGATGCTTCCCTCTGAATAGTTGTTGCTGAACGAGCCATAGAGCTTCACCACCGGCAGCGAGGTGAAGGTGATCTCCTTCTCGACCACCGAGCCGTCGTCGCCAATGACGCGGAACTGATAGGTGCGCTCGCCACGGACGGTTTTGAAACGATAGCTGCTGCCCGGCTCAACGGTAGTGCCGTCGATGCTCAGATGGCCAAAGCCGGAACGCGGCTCGTAGGCAATGGTGGCTGTATACTCCTGCTCGAAATGCTCGAGCGGAAGGGTGCAGAGATAGAGATTGAGTGACTCTACCCACACCAGCGAGCGCTCGTCGATGGTGAGTCCTTTGAGGGCACGAGCCAGCGGGTCGATGGATGCCATCGAGCTGGTGCTCTTGCGCAGCTCCTCCAGCGCATAGAAGTTGTCGCCGGCCTGGGTGATCATCGCATCGATCTCGCCTGGGGAGAAGAAGTCGCTCAGCTCCACGCGCACCTTGGCCTTCTCGCCTGCTATCAGCTCATCCTCGGTGCCCTTGAACAAGAGGCGGAAATTGTCGCAGGCCACCCAGTTGGCATTGGTGCGTTCGACGCTGATACCCAACTTGATACCTCCCATAGCATCGAGTGTCACGTCGACGCTGAACGTCTGCGGCTTCTCGTTGTTGGTGCCGGCCTCCGTGCGAGAATCATTGGCAAAGAGGTAGACGCCACGGCCCACCTGCTCCTGCTGTCCACCCCACCAGCCGCCTCCCGACGACTGACGCACGGAAATGATGTCGGCCATCAGGGTGTAGGATCCGGCGGGAAGATTGGCCAGCTGCTGATAGATCTTGCAATTGGAGAGAGCCCCCTGCCCTACCCAGCGCTCGAGGAAAGGCGACACCACGTAGGCATCGCCATTGTAATAATCGCCGAAGCCGGGGTCGGTCCACACGCTGCCCTCGAACGACCATCCGTCGGGCGACTCCGCAGTGGCATCGACCCATGAGCTGACCTCGAAGGCATAGCCCAGATCATTGGGCTGCGATTCCCTAACGCGGTTGCCCTCCTCATCGAGGAAGTAGAACTGCTGGTTCTGATTGCCCCATCCATTGTTGGAATAGGTGCCGACACAGTAGCTGTCGACGCGCACGTCCCAGATATGATCGTTCTGGTAGAGGTTGCGGATGACGTAGTTGCCGTTATCCATCTGGACGATGAGCCACTGCGACTTTTCGCCGTCCAGCTCGTCGGTCATGCAGACATAGCGGCGCAGCTCGGGCGAGTCCTGGCGCACACCGTCGTAGGTGACATACTGACCAGTCTTGGCATTCTGGATGTTGAAGGTCAGCATGTCGTCGGAAGTAAAGATCCAGTAGCTCTCGTCGCTCTGCGTGCTGCTGTTCTGATAAAAGAGCGGGGTGTTGCGCCCCAGAGTAGCGCCATCGACCACGCATCCCTGCGTGAACTGCTGGCACACAATTTGATAGCGCTGGCCAGCCTCGAAATGGGGTGATGCCCAGAGGCTGGCAGCGCTTAGTAAAGTTAGTAATAGTAGCTGTAGACGTTTCATAATGGCGGGAGGATTCAATAGGCGAAGAGCGGATAGGCCTTCATGGTCTCGTTGACACGCTGACGCACGCTGGCAATAACCTCTTCGTTGGTGGGGTCGTTGAGCACTTCCTCGATCAGCTCGGCAATGAGCACCATCAGGTCTTCCTTCGCACCACGGGTGGTGATGGCAGGCGTGCCCAGGCGGATGCCACTGGTCTGGAAGGCCGAGCGAGTGTCGAAGGGCACCATGTTCTTGTTCACCGTGATATCGGCAGCCACGAGGGCGTTCTCGGCCACCTTACCCGTCAGCTCGGGATACTTCGGGCGCAGGTCAACGAGCATGGAGTGGTTGTCGGTGCCGCCGCTGACGATGGCGAAGCCGCGCTTGGTGAGCTCATCGGCCAGCACCTTGGCGTTCTTCTGCACCTGCACGGCCCACTCCTTGAACTCGGGCTGCAGTGCCTCGCCGAAGGCCACGGCCTTGGCAGCGATGACATGCTCGAGCGGACCGCCCTGCTGTCCGGGGAACACTGCCGAGTTGAGCAGTGCCGACATCATCTTGATTTCTCCCTTCGGAGTCTTCAGGCCCCAGGGATTCTCGAAGTCCTTACCCATCAGGATAATACCGCCACGAGGGCCGCGGAGGGTCTTGTGCGTGGTAGAGGTGACGATGTGGGCATACTTCACGGGATTGTCGAGCAGTCCGGCAGCGATGAGTCCTGCAGGATGAGCCATGTCGATCATGAGCAGGGCACCCACCTTGTCGGCAATCTCACGCATACGCTTGTAGTCCCACTCACGGCTGTAGGCCGATCCGCCGCCGATGATGAGCTTCGGCTGATGCTCGATGGCCAGCTGCTCCATCTCGTCGTAGTCCACGCGTCCGGTCTCCTTGTTCAGGTTGTAGCCGACGGGCTTATAGAGGATACCACTCGTGTTGACCAGCGAGCCGTGACTCAGGTGTCCGCCATGAGCCAGGTTCAGACCCATAAAGGTGTCGCCGGGCTTCAGCACTGCCAGAAGGACTGCGGCGTTGGCCTGGGCTCCGGAGTGGGGCTGCACATTGGCATACTCGGCATCGAAGAGCTTGCAGACACGCTCGATGGCGAGGCGCTCGACCTCGTCCACCACCTGACAGCCACCGTAGTAGCGCTTGCCAGGATAGCCCTCGGCATACTTGTTGGTCAGCCATGAGCCCATGGCCTGCATCACCTCGTCGCTGACGAAGTTCTCGCTGGCAATCAGTTCAATACCCTTCAGCTGGCGCTGATGTTCTCGCTCAATCATCTCGAAGATGGCGTTGTCTCTTTTCATTGTTGTAGTGATGGAATTAAAATGATATGACAATTAGGCTGCAAAGTTACGAATTTTATTTCAATCAGCCAAGTAATTCGTCGAAAAACATCAAGAGTGCGAGAAGGCCTTGCCCCTCGCACTCCATTATTTTGTGTTTGGTTGTGGTAAGCGTTAAGTTACACGATGCCCTGAGCCATCATAGCCTTGGCCACCTTCATGAATCCTGCCACGTTGGCACCCTTCACATAGTTGATGTAGCCGTCGGGCTGAGTGCCATACTTCACGCAGTTCTCGTGAATGTCGTTCATGATGCGCTTCAAGTAGTCGTCGACCTCCTTGGCTGTCCAGCTCAGACGCTCGGAATTCTGGCTCATCTCAAGTCCGCTCACGGATACACCGCCGGCATTGGAAGCCTTACCAGGAGCATAGAGCAGCTTGGCCTCCTGGAAGATCTTAATGGCCTCAGGCAGCGAAGGCATGTTGGCACCCTCGGCCACGGCAATGATGCCATTGTTGACCAGAGCCTGAGCCTCCTCACCGTTGATCTCATTCTGAGTGGCGCAAGGCAGGGCGATGTCGGCCTTCTCATACCAGGGACGCATTCCCTCGTGATACTGAGCCGTGGGATACTCCTCGACGTACTCCTTGATACGTCCGCGCTCAACGTTCTTCAGCTCCATAATGTAGTCGAGCTTCTCACGATCGATGCCGTCGGGATCGTAGATATAGCCGTCGCTGTCGCTCATCGTCATGACGGTAGCACCCAGCTGGAGGCACTTCTCGGCAGCATACTGAGCCACGTTTCCTGCACCAGAGATAAGCACCTTCTTGCCCTTGAGCTCAATGCCGCGAGTAGCCAGCATCGAAGTGAGGAAGTAGACGCAGCCATAGCCCGTAGCCTCAGGACGGATGAGTGAGCCGCCGAAAGGAATACCCTTACCGGTGAGTACGCCCTGGAACTGATGGGTCAGCTTCTTGTACTGTCCGAAGAGATAGCCCACCTCACGTCCGCCGACGCCGATGTCACCTGCAGGTACGTCCTCATCGGGACCGATGTGGCGATACAGCTCGTTCATGAAAGCCTGGCAGAAACGCATCACCTCAGCATCGCTCTTGCCACGAGGCGAGAAGTCGGAGCCACCCTTGGCGCCACCCATAGGCAGCGTGGTCAGCGAGTTCTTGAATGTCTGCTCAAAAGCCAGGAACTTCAGAATACCCAGGTTTACGCTCTTGTGATAGCGGATACCACCTTTGTACGGGCCAATGGCGTTGTTGTGCTGGATGCGGTAGCCCATGTTGGTCTGAACCTGTCCCTTGTCATCAACCCAGGTGACACGAAACTCCATCACTCTGTCGGGAATGCAAAGGCGCTCGATGAGATTCGACTTCTCGAACTCAGGATGCTTGTTGTACTCCTCCTCAATTGTAGGAAGAACTTGACTCACGGCCTGGATGTACTCAGGCTCATTGGGAAAACGCTGCTGGAGCATTTCTACTACTTGTTGAGCATTCATAATCTTTTACCTTTAAATTGAACTATAATTAAGACTTTATTCATTGGCTCTGAATTACAGGTTGCAAAGTTAAAGCAAAAAAACGAATCCTGCAACAATCTATCCGAAAAAATGAAGAAATAGTATCAAAATGTTACGATTTCATGATTTTCGTCAACCATTTGACATCATCCGGCGCTCTTTTGGTTTCATTTTGGCATACACGCGCCATTCGTTTGCCCCATTCTGGCACTTATCCAGATAATCTTCGTCATACATATGCTTGTAGGCCTCCATCTCGAAGGGGTTCAGATAGTAGGACGCATTGCGCATATACCGGTTTTGAGGCCATGCCCGCAAGCTATACCATATATATAATGTATAGTAACAGAGCCAGGAGTTGTGTGTCGACTGTGCCTGACGCAGGTGGATGGTCTCGTGTCTTTTCAAGCTGCCCCCGTATTTGTTGATGCGGTCGGCTTCCTCCTTGGTATGGGCAAGAATAAAGCCGAAGAACATCATTGCGTCGTAGTTGCGGCGCAGCCAGAAGCCCTCCTTCACTGCCGTCATATCGACGATGCGACTGGGGCGGCGGGCCCTCATCATCAGCCAAAACAGCTTGAACGGGTTGTTCATCAGTATTCGCTAAACCTCAGGATGAAAAGACGATTCTAGTTATGTTAATGAAAACAGGCTGGCGTACCAGAGAGGACGCCAGCCTGCTGCTGTCATTGGGAAGGGATGCAGGACTTTAGAAGAGGTGACGATTGTCCTCAACCTTAGCCTTCTCCATCAGCACGTTGAACACACCCGACTGGATGTAGGAGATAGCACGGCTGATGAGGTTGTTCTCCTGTTCACGACGGTCAAACTCATGCTCGTCGGGAGCAATGCGATTGAGCACGTTGAAGAGGAACACACCGTTCGAGCCCTTCACGACATCCTTCGATGCCTCTCCGTTGGCCACAGCTGCCACAGCGCCGCAGAGACCACGCTCCTGCTGACCCTTGACATTCACTGCGGTGGGGAAGGTGATATGGCTGATGGTGTCGACAATAGCGCCCTTCTGCACGGCCTCAGCCACAGTCTTGGCACCGCCGAGCTGCTTGATGAGCATGTCGGCTTTCTTGTCCTTGAGAACCTCAGCACGGAGGAATGACTCCACGCTCTTCTGATCGAGGAAGCCCTTCGGATGAATCTTGGTGAGTGCAACAGCCATGAAGCGGCCGTCGGCAGAGTTACGGAAGATCTCAGAGATGTTACCCTCGTTGGCCTTGGCGAAGACCCACTTCACAGCGTCACGGGTGTTGGGCAGGGGATTCTCATAGCCAATGCTGTTGGCATTGCTCTGGAGGTTCTCCTGGGTGAGCACCTGGAAGTTGTACTTGGCGGCATTCTTGTCGAGATCGTCGGCAGTAGAGCACTCGCTGATGTACTGGCTGAACTTATTGTAGGTATTCTCCTCAGTGTCGTTGGAGAAGCGCACCTCGTTGCTGACGATGGTCACGTCGTAGAGGGTGGCGTTCTTGCGCTGCTTGACGACATAGAGCATCACGCCCTGTCCCTGAAGGGTGAGCTGCTGAGGCTCGTTGATGGCTGCGTTGCGCACAGAGTTGAGAATGTTCAGCACCATAGGATCGACGTTCTCCTGATTCTGGTAGATATCGGCGCTGATCCACTCGTCGGCCACGGTCTGACCGATGCTTGCAGCTACGCTGTCGAGGCTGATGCCGCTCTTGAGTACTGCCATCAGGCTGTCGGCACGCTTCACAGCATCGTCGAAGCTCTGTCCCGGCACACCAATGTACTTGTAGTTGACGGAGTCAATGTCGACATAGCGGCGATTGAGCCTGGCGACGGCCATGTTCTCAACCATCTTGTTGCTCTCGAAGGTATTGTAGCTGAAAGGCTCAGTGACCTGCTTCTCCGACATGGAGTCGAGGCGTGCAAAGAGGCTCGGAGAGATGCGCTTCAAACCATTGGCGTTGTAGGGCATACCCTCGCGATAAGCGATAGTCGAGCGATGTGAGCCAGTGATGTCGGTAAGGCTCATGCTATCAGCCTTCAGCTCCTCAGCTGCCTCGAGAAGACCATTGCGAAGATTGGTCATATCGGTCTCAGATGGAACGACATTGCAGACGACATACTTCACATCGCGGGTCTCGCGGTTCCACTGGAACATATTCTTCAGCTCATCGTACTTTGCCTTGAGGTCAGCATCGCTGATGGTGACGTCATTGTCGTTGATGGTGGAGTAAGCCAGAGAAGCAAGCTCGATCTGACTCTCAGTAGAGCGTCCGTCATAAGCCAACTTGGCAGAAGCCTCGTTGGAGAGGATGCACGACTGGAGCAGGGTCATATACTTCTGGGCGAGGAGGCTCTGACGCAGAATCTTCTCGACGCTCTTCCAATAACGGTCGAACTCCTCGAGCTGCTCAGGAGCCTGCTGCTGCATGTAGGCATAGACCTGTGTGACGTTGTTGTAGTCGAACATGCCAGTCTGCTGGTTGTAGAACATGGGGATGAGGGGAAGGTTGCCACGCTGGAGCAGCGGGTGAGTACCCTCGGCGAGAATGTTCTTGATCTCCTCGTCAGTGACACCAAGTCCGAGCTTCTTGGCCTCGGCCTCGATGACGCTGTTGCGCACATAGTCGTTCCACACGAACTCGCGCAGCTGGTCTTCCTCAACGTTCTGTCCGAGCTGCTTGAACACGTTCTTGTACTCTTCGATGCTACTCTGATAGTCCTGGATGGACAGTTTGCTGCCCATCACCTCACCTACTTGTTGGCGAGCCTGATTGCTCGAGGTCTCGCACGATCTTGTAAAGTCAGTCGCAATGAAGCCAAACAGAGCCAGACCGATGATACCCACCAGCCAAGGTCCCCAGCTTCTGATTTTTCCAATTGCTGCCATTTAAGTGTTTAATGATTTTAATGTTATTTTTTACTTTTATTTTGACTCTATTTTCAATTCAGCCGACAAAGGTACTAATTTTGCGCGAAACTTCAGCATATTTTTACGAAAAATTGTCTTTTTCGATGACTTTTAGCCTCACAAGCTCTATTTTTGTGGCTGTATTCTTCACAATTTTGAATTCATAGCGCCCAATTGTCACTACTTCATTGAGTTTTGGGAAGCTCTGATATTCGTGCAGGATGTACCCGCCTACTGTCATATATTCGTCACTCTCAGGGAGCCCTAATCCGAAGAGCTCGTTGACCTTCTCTATCTCCAGACGGGCCGAGAGCAGGTATTCACCATTGTCGAGCCGCTTGGCTATATAGTTCACGGAATCGTGTTCATCCTCAATGTCACCGAAGATCTCCTCGACGATGTCCTCGAGGGAGATGAGTCCGCTGGTGCCGCCAAACTCGTCCACCACCACGCCAAGTGACTTTTTCTGCTGGAGCAGCGTCTGCATCATACGGCTGGCCAGCATCGTCTCAGGCACGAAGGTCATTGTGCGGATTTGCTTTGTCCAGTCAGTAGGGTTACGAAACATCTCCTGCGAGTGGATATAGCCTATGATGTGGTCGATGTCCTCATGGTAGACGACAATCTTCGAGTGTCCGCTCTCAATGAAGCGCTGTTTCAGCTCGTCGATCGATGCAGTATCCTCAACGGCATCAATCTCTGTCCGCGGCACCATACAGTCACGCACCTTCGTCTCTGAGAAGTCCAGAGCATTCTGGAAGATACGCACCTCCTCCTCAATCTCCTCATCAGTCCGGGCATTGTCGATGCTGGATTGAACGAGATAGTCGAGGTCGACCTTGGTAAACTCCTTGTCCTCGTCCTCGCTGCTCATCTTGATACCCACCAGTCGCAACAGACCTTTTGACAGCAAGGTAGCGAAGCGGGATATGGGCCAGAGCACGACATAGCACAACCAGGCGGGAACGGCAAAGAAGGTGAGCATAGCGTTGGGGTTGGCCTTGAACGTGGTCTTGGGCAGAAACTCACCCGTGAAAAGTACGATGAGCGTGGAGAGCAGCGTGTCGGCAGTGACGCGCGATGCATCATCCAGCCCACTGAACAGAGTCTGGTCAAAGATCTGGGCGAAGAGGATACCATAAATGACGAGTGCGATGTTATTGCCAACAAGCATCGTCGACAGGAAATTGCTGGGATGACTGTAGAAGAGGTCTATCGCCCGCTGCGACAGTCCGTTCTTCTCGCGTGCCACCTCTGCCAGGAGTCGGTTGCTCGACACAAAGGCAATCTCCATACCTGAGAAGAAGGCGGAGAAGACCATAGAGATAAGCAGTCCGATGATGAGTGATGTCATAGGTTCAATATTTTCTATGTTTCTGCGGTGCAGGACGAACATAGGGCTCTTCCACCAGACTGTCGTTCTGCTCTGTGGCTGCCGGCTCTTCTTCTTCAGCCTCCATATCGGATGCCATGAAGGATCCTTTGGAGTTCGTCACGAGATAGTGCTCCATCTTCTCGTCGCTGCGGAAATAGGAGCCTTCCATCGTTCGCTCAGGAGTGACCACTCGCGAGAAGACCGTAGAATAGAACTCGTGCTTCATCCCATCCCAGTAAAGCTCCTCACTGGTGTAGATCAGGCCTTTGACATTACGAATACTCACGCGACCGCGCAGTTTCCAAAGCCTCATCTTGTCGAAATACCATGCTGTATCTGCCTGGATATAAGCCTGCACATGAAACTGCTCGTCGAACTGTTCGAAGAAAATACCTTTCATAAACTCCCATCGCGAAGGCTGGCGAACAGTATTCACATCCCACCGCTCTGTGACAATGCGATACTTGATGACTCCCGAGTCACTGATGAGGGTGTTCACACCATAGGTTGTCATCATCGAGACAGAGTCTTCGGGATTCACAGCACCGGCTATATGCTCCTGCGCCTCACTGCACGACAGTACTGACGACAATTGCAGTGACAGCAACACGAGTGCCGTCATCAGCTTTGCCTGCCTGCGAAACGAGTGCCTATTCGTCTGAGTCATAGCCTAGTCAATCCTGAACTTAGCAAACCACCGCTGGTTGAAGGTCAAAGAGACATTGATGCGGAAGGTATTTTCAGTGATCAGGTCCTTTGCTGAAGCACGTAGCCACTGAGCACTCACATTCAGCACAGAGCGTCCCTCACGTTTGTTCAAGATAGGAATGCCCAATCCAGCAGTGACACTCAGCTCCTTAGGGCCATCCTGTCCATTAATCTTATAATAAGGTGTGGCATAGCCCAATCCGAAGCGATAATGCACATGCATGAGGTACTTGCTGGGATGGAAGGGGTCGGGCACATAATCCATTCCCAGGCTCACTCGCGTGCGGTCAGACAGCAGTCCGCTCTTCAGGGAATAGCGGCTCGACTGCTCATCGTAACTAGGATAGTCCACACTACCCCACTTCTGCTGCGAGAAGTCGGCGGCAATGGTGAGACGCTGACGATGCTCCCATGAAAGTCCGACGCCATAGGTCATGGGCAGCTCTAAGCCATTCTTGATAACGAACGAAGTGGTGTCGCTGACCAGCGTCGACGTATTTACATTGACGATTTCGCACGAAGGATCGGCACCGAGCTTATGACCCAGACCCAAAGTAGTACCTAAGACGAACTTGTCGAGCTTGCCCATCTTCTGTTCCCACTGGAGGCCGAGGTCAATCTTATAGCTGTTGACACTTGCCTTGTATGTCTTTGACAGCGAGTTGACCGTCTGGCTAGCTGTCGACGATACGCTACGTTTGTAGTTTCCCCAGACGTAAGCCACGTTGACACCCACAGACAGCGGTTTCACAGGATTCCATCCTGCTCCCACAAATCCCTGATGCAAGCCTCCCGATCCAGTATAGGATTCAGTGATGGTGCCCACAGAATTATTCAGATAGGTGCTCGAGGTATAGGAATAGCCCACATCGCTGAGGGGAAGCAAGCCGAAGCTGACACCCAGGTTCTTGCGCATGCGAAACAGTCCTACGGCATAGTCGATGTTAGCACTGCGGGTGTTGACACTGACCTTCTTCTCCTTGAAATTGGTGAACTGACCTGACAGGCCCACGTCAAAAAGCATCGAGAGTGAATCGACGGCCGAATAGGATGCCGGGTTGAGCGTATTGACCAACGTACCCTGACGCATACCGATACCCGTTCCGTTCATTCCCCGGTTAAAGCCCTGCGACTGGTCGCCGAGGATGCCAAGACCATACTGACTATATGGAGAGATTGTACCGCTCTGAGTGGTTTGGGCAGCGCCCGAAAGCACCATCGCGGCAGCAAAAATGCTGCTTGCTATTCTCTTTTTCATGATGAATCAATGTTTCAGCGTGCAAAATTATTAAAAAAAATCGAACTAAACGCATTGAAAGTGGAAAATATAGCGTAATTTTGCATCGTGAAACGTTTTAAAAACATTTTTAGGACTCTTTGGGTGGCCATCATAGCATGTGCTACATGTTGTTCTGTGCGTGCCCAGGAAGCTCAGACGAACCTCATGGACAGTGTAGAAATAGGACTGCTGACCTGTTCACCGCACAATGAGGTTTACAGCCTCTATGGCCATACGGCCATTCATTACCACGATCTGCGTACAGACAGGCACTGGGTGTTCAACTATGGTGTCTTCGACTTCAAGAAGCCTCACTTTGTCTGGCGTTTCATCATGGGCAAGACCGACTATATGCTGGAGTGCACAGGAAGCTTTAACCGTTGGTGCGACTATTACCGGAAATGGGGTAGCCAAGTGGAGGAGCAGATCCTCGATCTCACTCCTAATGAGAAACTGCAGCTTCAGCGGGCTCTGGCCAAAAATCTTGAAGACCCGGTATATCGTTATAACTTCTTCTACGACAACTGCTCCACCCGTCCCCGAAACATCATCGAGAAGTGTCTTGAAGGTACAGTGAGCTATATGCCCCGCCCTGACTGCGACGACCTCACCTTCAGGCAGATGATACACCAATGCACTGAGGGTCACCCCTGGGCTTCCTTCGGCAATGATCTGTTGCTGGGACTGAAAGCCGACCAGAAGACCACCCAGCGCGAGCGCCAGTTCCTGCCGTCATACCTCAGCTGGGACTTCGACCACGCCACCGTCACCCGGCACGATGGCTCGCGTCCGCTGGTGCTTCGGAAAGTGACGCACGTACCCTTGGGCACACAGCTTCCCCAGAGCGAGTTTCCCCTCTCTCCTCTCGCGTGTACATTATTATTATTAGGAGTGTCCGCAGCCATCGCCATATATGAATGGAAGAAGAAAACGACACTGGCTTGGTGGGACGCGCTGCTGATGCTGGTCAGCGGCCTGGCAGGATGCATCCTGCTCCTGATGTTCTTCTCTGAGCACCCCACTACCAGCACCAACCTCCAGATACTGGTGCTCAATCCACTGGCACTGGTATTCATCCCCTCTGTCATCCGCAGGCGCAAAACCTACTGGTTTCACCTCAACGAGGTGCTACTCTGCGCCTTCCTGGTAGGTTATAATTTCCAGCGCTATGACACATCGATGCTGATTGTGGCATTATGTTTGCTGTTAAGATGCATGATACACCGTTATAATGAAAAATAGATATCTCTACATCACGCTGCTCGCCGTCATGGGGTTCAGCACGGAAATCAAATCAGAAGAGGCTCGTCCCCAGAGCGTGCCGCGTCTGATTATCAACATTGTCATCGACCAGTTGCGCACCGACTATATGGAGGCTTTCTCCCCTCTTTATTCCGACGGTGGGCTGAAACGCCTGCTTAATGAGGGGAAAGTGTTCGTCAATGCTTCCTATCCCTTTATGCCCGTCGACAGGGCATCGGCCATCGCAGCGATCGCCACAGGCACCACACCTTATTATAATAGTATAGTGGGATGGCGGTGGCTCAACCGCGAGACCCTGCGTCCCGTAGGATGCGTCGACGATCCTCAGTTCACTGGTATCTTCACCTCCGAGAAAGTTTCGCCGTCGGGCATTTCCACATCTTCCTTCGGCGACGAGCTGAAAGTCGCTACGGGAGGAAAGTCGCTGGTATATGCCATTGCGCCATACAGCGACGCTGCCATCTTGTCGGCCGGACACGCTGGCGACGCTGCATTCTGGATTGATGATGCCCAAGGAGAATGGTGCTCATCGTCGTACTACCAGCAGACGCTGCCCATGTGGCTGCAGAACTACAACAGCCAGCAGGCTCTGGCACGAAAGATCAACGGCATCAGTTGGGATCCGCTGCACGAGTTCTCCGGCGCGTTCAACTATTTCCTTCAGGCTAACAGCAACAACAAGCCCTTCAAGCATAAGTTCTCAGGCGACAGCCGCTTCCTCGACTTCAAGGAGAGTGCACTCATCAATGCCGAGATCACTGATATGGCCCAGTACTGCATCGGACACACAGGAATAGGTACTGACAAGATTCCCGACCTGCTCTGTCTCACTTATTATGCAGGGACCTTCGGACATCAGCGAGTGACAGATTGTCAGATGGAGCTGCAGGACACTTATGTCCGTCTGGATCGTGAGCTGAGCAAGCTTATGGCCTATACCGACCATTTCTTCGGCCGCAACGAAGTGCTCTATGTTGTCACCAGCACAGGATATAACGACGTGGAAACGTCCGACTACGACTCCTTCCGCATCCCCACAGGCACGTTCTACATGAACCGGACGGCCAACCTGATGAATATGTATATGGGAGCCATCTGGGGACAGGGAAACTATGTGGAAGCCACGTTCCGCAACCATATCTTCCTCAACCACAAGCTGCTTGAGACCAAGAAGATCAGCATCAGCGAGGCCACCAGCCGCGCACAGGAGATCGTGGCGATGATGTCGGGCGTGCGCAATGTTTACACGTCGCTCCAGCTTCTCACTAGCCAGAACACACAGATAGAGCGAATCCGAAATGCCTTCCATCCTGAGCGCTGCGGCGACGTCATCATCGAGGTGGCTCCCGGCTGGCGCATTCTCAACGAAGACACGCAACAGAGTGAGCTGTCGATAGCCTCGTTCACGCCCTTCCCCATCATTTTCTGCGGATCAGGCATGAAGGCTGAACGCATCGCCACCCCAGTCACTACTGACCGGATTGCCCCCACCCTGGCACGCACAATTCGCATCCGTGCACCCAATGCATGCTCTTCAGAACCATTATTTTGAGTTTTTTTGCCGTTATGAGCAAAAAAATGTGTACCTTTGCACCCGATTAAGAAAAATGCCTTCCGAAAAGGCAGTCATTGCACACCGCAAACTTGTAATAAATAGTCAATTGTAAATCGAAAAATCGTAAATAGAAAAGATGAATTTCAATAAGATTCTCAAGTCACTCTTCGGCGACAAATCGTCGCGCGACATGAAACTCATACAGCCTTTCGTAGAAAAAGTAAAGGCGCAGACACCAAAGGTAGAAAGTCTTGACAATGATGCCCTCCGTGCCCGTACCAAGGAGATACGCCAATACGTGCAGGCAGCTGCATCAGAGCAGAAAGCAGAGATTGAACAGCTGAAGTCAACCATCGAGCAGACACCGCTCGATGAGCGAGCCGAAATCTTCGCCAAGGTCGACAAGCTCGAAAAGGAAGCTCTTGAAGTATACGAGAAAGCCCTCGACGAGGTGATGCCCGAAGTATATGCCATCGTCAAGGAGACCGCCCGTCGCTTTGCTGAAAACGAAGAGACCGTGGTTACGGCCACTGACTTCGACCGCGAGCTGGCCGGCGACCCCAAGAAGGATTTTATCACCATCGACGGCGACAAAGCCATCTATCACAATCACTGGACGGCTGGCGGCAACGACCTGAAATGGGAGATGGTGCACTACGACGTGCAGCTTTTCGGTGGTGTCGTCCTCCATCAGGGTAAAATTGCCGAGATGGCTACGGGTGAAGGTAAGACCCTCGTGGCTACCCTGCCCGTATTCCTCAACGCATTGACGGGTAACGGCGTACATGTGGTCACCGTCAACGACTATCTGGCTAAGCGTGACTCTGAGTGGATGGGACCGCTCTATATGTTCCACGGACTGAGCGTCGACTGTATCGACAAGCACCGCCCCAACTCACCTGAGCGCCGCAAGGCCTACCAGGCTGACATCACCTTTGGAACGAACAATGAGTTTGGCTTCGACTATCTGCGCGACAATATGGCCATCTCGCCCGCCGACCTCGTACAGCGAGCTCACAACTATGCCATCGTCGACGAGGTCGACTCCGTGCTCATCGATGATGCCCGTACGCCGCTTATCATCAGCGGTCCGGTGCCTAAAGGCGAAGTGCAGATGTTCGAAGAATACCAGCCCCTGGTCGAGAAGCTTGTGGGCGTGCAGCGTCAGTTGGCCACACAGTTCCTCGCCGAAGCCAAGCAGAAGATCAGCGAAGGAATGGAGAAGAACGACAAGAAACTGCTTGACGAGGGCTTCCTGTCACTCTACCGCTCGCACAAGTCACTGCCCAAGAACAAGCCCCTCATCAAGTTCCTCTCTGAGGAAGGTATCAAGGCCGGCATGCTGAAGACCGAGGAGACTTACATGGAGAACAACAACCGCCGCATGCCTGAGTGCGTGGAGCCGCTCTACTTCGTCGTCGACGAGAAGCTGAATTCCTGCGACCTCACGGATAAGGGTACCGCCTGGCTCGCAGGTCAGGTCAACGATCCTCAGCTCTTCGTGCTTCCTGACATCGCCGCCCAGCTGTCGGCCCTCGAGGCCGAGACTGGCCTGACTGACGAAGAGCGCGTCAACAAGAAAGACGAGCTGATGAGCCACTACGCCGTCCAGAGCGAGCGAGTGCATACCCTCCAGCAACTGCTGAAGGCCTACACGATGTTCAACAAGGACGATGAATACGTGGTCATCGACGGTGAAGTGAAAATCGTCGACGAGCAGACCGGACGTATCATGGAGGGACGCCGCTGGAGCGACGGTCTGCACCAGGCCGTTGAAGCTAAGGAGCACGTCAAGGTCGAGGCTGCCACGCAGACCTTTGCCACGATTACGCTTCAGAACTATTTCCGCATGTATCACAAGCTGGCTGGTATGACCGGTACCGCCATCACTGAAGCTGGTGAGTTCTGGGACATCTATAAGCTCGATGTGGTCGAGATACCCACCAACCGTCCTGTCGCCCGTAACGATATGGACGACCGCGTCTACAAGACCGCCCGCGAGAAATATCGTGCCGTCATCGACGAGATCATTCTCATGCGCACATCAGGAAGGCCCTGCCTCGTAGGTACCACATCTGTGGAAATCTCCGAGATGCTCTCAAAGATGCTCTCAATGCGCAAGATCCCTCATCAGGTGCTCAACGCCAAGCTCCACCAGAAGGAGGCCGACATCGTCGCGCTGGCTGGTCAGTCGACACTCGGATCAGCATTCATCTCAGCCGACGGACGCGCCTATTGCGACAAGCCCTCCGCCGTGCGTCACAACGAGGAGCTGGCCGCCAACGATAAGAAGTTCGCTGGCATCGACACCAATGACGTCAAGGAAGACAGTCGCTTGCTGGGAGCAGTGACCATCGCCACCAATATGGCTGGTCGTGGTACGGATATCAAGCTCTCACCTGAGGTGAGGGCTGCCGGAGGACTTGCCATCATCGGCACAGAGCGCCACGAGAGCCGCCGTGTGGACCGCCAGCTGCGTGGTCGTGCCGGACGTCAGGGTGACCCGGGCAGCAGCGTGTTCTACGTCTCGCTCGAAGACAAGCTCATGCGTCTGTTCGCCTCTGAGCGCATCGCCCGCGTGATGGATCGTCTGGGCTTCAAGGAGGGCGATATGATCGAGAGTTCAATGATCTCCAACAGCATCGAGCGCGCACAGCGCAAGGTCGAAGAGAACCATTTCGGCGTGCGTAAGCGCCTGCTTGAATACGATGATGTGATGAACAAGCAGCGCACCGTGATTTACGAGAAGCGCCATCACGCATTGATAGGCGAGCGTATCGGAATGGATATCGCCAACACCATCTGGGACCGCGTGTCGAACGTCATCGAGCGCAACGACTACACGGGCTGTAAGGAAGATTTCATTCGTCTCTTCGGAATGGAGGTGCCTTTCACCGAGGAGCAGTTCCTCGACACGCGTCATCGCGATGAAATGGCAGAGAACGCCTTCCAGGCAGCCCTCACTCACTTCAACCGCCGCACCGACCGCATCTGCGAGGTGGCATGGCCCATCATCAAGCAAGTCTACGAGAATCAGGGCAGCATGTATGAGCGCATCCTCGTGCCCATCACCGACGGCCGCCGCAACTACAACATCGCCTGCAACCTCAAAGAGGCTTACGAGACGGAGTGCAAGTCGGTAGTCAAGGAGTTTGAGAAACAGATCCTCCTCCACATCATCGACGAGGCGTGGAAGGAGAACCTGCGCGAACTCGACGAGCTGCGCCACAGCGTGCAGAACGCCAGCTACGAGCAGAAAGACCCGCTGCTCATCTTCAAGCTCGAGAGTGCCAAGATCTGGGACAATATGATCAATGAGATGTACAACCGTGTTGTCACTATCCTCACCCGCTCGCAGATTCCTGAGCTGCAGAACCAGGAGGTGAAGGAGGCTGCACCCGAGCAGCACACCAACCGCCAGCAGTACACCGAGAACAAGCAGTCGGCCAACGAGGAGCAGCTCGTCGACCAGAACCAGCAGGCTGCC
>JAEEGF010625770.1_pt1 | contig 17246 bp, 8 predicted proteins | sample 9134171 | NCBI WGS metagenome assembly JAEEGF01 (sample SAMN16246542, study PRJNA631951) | gut metagenome | biome: gut microbiome; feature: rumen; material: AP-attached | host: Bos | place: Iran: Karaj | collected 2018-10 | reverse complement strand
TCTTGTGCGCCTTCGCGAGCGCACAGCGTTCCTCGAACGCGGCACGCTTGGCCTTGTCGCTTTTCGCGTGCGCATACGAGACCATCAGGACAAAGTAAGTCTGTTCGTAACCGGCGAGCCCCATGGCACTCGCGACAGAACCCGCAGAACCGACGCTCAGGTTCTTCTTACCCTCACAAACATATTTCAGAAACACCGCCGACGAAAATCCGGCATCCTGGGCAAACTTCTGCCACGAAAAGACGGAACTACGCTTGCGCTCTTCGTAGTAGTCCAGGATATACTTGCGGTAATCCGTATATTCAACGATTTCCTTCATAGGTACAAATATACCCTCTTTTCGTGCATTTAGGACATAAATATGGCGATTTTAGCCAAATTTTACTACTTTTGGCTAAATTTTGAAAAATTTAGCATTTTAGAACATGGCACCATATTCTGAGGACATGCTCCCGGGACACGACAAAAACAAAAAGCCCCGCCATTTCTGGCGGGACCTTCCTCTTTTCCCCCTTACAGACTTTTCTAGTTCCTTACACAGCGCACAAAGCCTCTAGGCTGAACTTCCGTATCGGACACGTAATTCCAGCTAATCGAAATCTCGATGGTTACGAAATCCGTTTTCTCCAAGGGATAGTCGATATACTCATCTCTCGTATAGAACACACGGTTCCATCTTGTGGCATTAGCGGCAGTGGGCTGGAAAGATATCTTGGGAGCATAGGTATGGAAATAGGCTTCCAGGTAATCCCAATCCAGCGGAACGAGGTTGAAATCCAACCTATTGTAGAACACTCCCGTCAGGCCTTTCGCAAGAGCCTTGTCCCTGTCAGTCCTCCAATTTTCGTTGAGCAGGTTGTCGGGATCCTTGTCCACATAATCAAGCAGGGTTTTCCACTCTATGCTATTCGCCACATGCCAGCCGTCGGGGCAGATTCCCTGATGGAGAGAATCGATCAGGCCTTCGCGCACAAATCTCGTCATGTAGCCCTCGTTAAGCCGCATAGCCTCGGCCCAGCTATAGACGCCCTGCTGGCGACGGGTTCCCCTGCCACCCTTTGTGCGCGTTTCCGGGGCAACATTGTACATAAGGTTTTCTGCCATCCATTCATATCTCTTCCCAGCGTACTCAAAACTTATCGTCTTGTATTCCCGCCCGTCACGCGGGTCAACCATGGTTCCGTTTTCGTGCTCAAACATCAACGTAAGCGAATCGATATACCCCTTTGTCTTTATATCCCAGTTATAGCCATTGCAAAGGACGTAGCCGGAATCCATGAGGCGCTGTTCGCCATCTTGATAATCAAAGACGTATATGGGCCTGTTAAACGCCCTGTATTCGCCCCAGCGATTCTCGGTACAGGCCTCTACCCCCATATGGTGCAAGAACACCAGCTTGCTGAAATCGTATTCCTTTTTCATGACCACCAGACGGTCATATGATCCCGGATCAGCGGCCTCCTTTTCCCACATATCGCCTTCATCGACATACTCCATATGGGTGTACATACGGGTGACTTCGTAGGCCCCGCCTGCGATAACCTGCATAATGGAATCAGCGAGTTCCCCGTCATCGGCGAAATCGTTAGCGAATCCGTCCAGGTAATCCTGCAATTTCTGGCAGTCCGACGCACCGACACCGGGGAAATTCCAGTCATGGCGATTGTCGATAAAAAGGCTCAGGTTGAACAGCGTCCTGTCCCCTTCAGACGTATTGAATATGTCCAAGTCCTCCGCAGCGGAGACATCCAACTCGACCCCGAACGCACCGAGAACTTCCCTGGAAGCCTGCTTCTTGGCTTCGGCGAAAGGCTTGCCTTCCCCGACCAGTTTCAGGACGCGCTTGTACTCGAAATGCGTCAAGATGTTGATGTTCGCTGTAATGCGGTTACTCAGGCTAGTAACTGCGTCAAGGCGCATGGCGCATTCCGAACGACTACCGTCATATTCACGAGAATACTGGCCTTCGGCAGAGAGCAGCACGTACTGGCTTTCCAGATCAAGGTCGCCAAAATGGAATTCGCCCTTGTCGTTGCTAGTCGTCGTATGGAACTCCCTGCCCGTGGGCTCAAGACTCCCATCAGCCGACGTCTCACGGAGAACGACGTTCGAGCCCTTTACAAGCGGGCCCTTCTGCGCAGCACCCTTGATTTCTTTACCCGCAAGCGCGATAACGCCTTCGGATTCTTCACTTGTGCCCGCCGTTTGAGTTGAGCACGCACAAAGCGCGAAACCCAAGGCAGATACACTCAAAAAAACTTTCTTTCGCATAAACATGTTCATTCTCCTTTACCCGATGTGGACTTGCCACGATTCTTGCCATTATTCAAATTTTCCGTCAGCGGGAAAAACTGGAAGTTGAGCCTGCAGACCTTATCCGGATGCGGCTCGTCAGCGACCAACGACACAATGCGCTTGCGGCACTGTGCAAGTTCCTCCACGACCTTCGCGTAGGTCTCGGCAGTCACGCCCATGGTAATCCCGCTAAAATGGCGTTCCGAAATTGGCAGGTTATCCAATGCCTCGAGCGCGAACTCGCCCATCTGGCGCAGCAGCGAATGCACCGCGACAGCGACCACGTTCAAGCGGCCCGTAGTCAGCGAGCGGTTCGTCTGGTGGTAATAGCCCTTGATGTCGCGCGTGAGTAGCCCCGCCTTCATGAGAAAGTTCAGGCTCGCGCTCACGTCCGCCGCAGAAATCGCGGGCCTGCAGGCCTTCGCAATCTCGTGCGGTTTCGCTCCCGGCATGGCAACCGCCAGCTCGCGCACCACGGAATGCTTCCAGGTTTCGTAGAACGTGTAGAGTTCGCTCCCCAGGATCTTCACGTGGTGTGCGGCGCTCAGCGCCTGCATCTCCTCGAAGCATTTCTTCTTTTCGCGATCCGTCTTCGCGCCTTCGTAACGCACCATCAAAATAAAGTAGTCGTACTCGAAGCCGAGCAACCCCATAGCAAGCGCAGTTTTCTTCGCTCCTTCTTCCCGAAGACGCGTCTTGCCGTCGCAAACCAGCTTCAAGTACGACCCCGATGCGAACCCGGCAATCTTCGCGAACTCGCGCCACGTGAAAGCCGAGGTGCGCTTGCGTTCGCGGTAGTAGTCCAGTACGTACTCGCGGTAATCCTTGTATTCAACAACCGATTTCATCATGACTATAAGATAGATTTATACAGGCGGCCGTGCAACATTTTTGTTAAAACAAAAATGGCGATTTTAAACGAATTTCGCAGTTTTTAATTATAAGGAAAAGATTTTCCGCAATCTAAAAAACAAAATGCAGAGGTTCATAGAACAAGAAGACAGAAAGACCCCCGAACGAGTCGGGGGTGACATGCGGGAATACAGATTCGCGGGGATGCGGGAATATAGATGCGTGAGATGCGGGAGTACAAGTGCGCGAGAATGTGGGATTACAAAAGCGCGTGGATGCAGGAAATATAAGTGTGCGCGGGCGCTAGACGCCGGCGGCTTCAAGGCGCTTCACGTGGCAGTAAGCCAGTTCCTTTGTCTTCTCGTCTCTGAGATGCAAGCTGGAACCTTCGCAATAGCGCCAGTACTTGCAGTCCCTGCATTCGCCAATTCGGGCCCAACTACGGTCGCGCATTACCTGGTAGCGGTTCTGCCACACGTCCCAAAGGTCGTCCTTGTAAATGTTACCTTGTATGTAGTCACCACGCAGGCTCGGGCATGCCGAAATACTCCCGTCACAAAGCACGGAGGCAATGTTCACGCCCGCCCAGCAGAAGAACGGCTGGTCGCGCACGACCTTCTCGTAACTCCCGAGGAACCCTTCGCAGTCGTAGTTCACGTTGATCTGGCCCTGCTTCTTGGCCTCGCGAATGAACTCAAACACCTGGCGGAACTCGTCGTTCGTGAGCATGAACAGCGGGTTGTCCTTCGCGCGGCCCTTCGGGAATACGTTCGAGACGCGCCAACGCCTGACACCGAGGTTCACGAGCAGGTTATGGATGCGCGGGAGTTCCGCGAGGTTCCTCTTGTTCACGCAAGTCATCACGTCGAAGGTGAGTTCCTTGACGCTTGCCGCCATGTGGATAGCGCGCACGGCGCGTTCAAAGCTGTGCGGGTTGCCGCGGAAAAGATTGTGGTTTTCCTCGAGCCCGTCAAGGCTTATCGTAAGCGAGCGGAGCCCCGCGTTCATAAGGTTGGTAAAGCGTTCGGGATTCAGGCCGAGCCCGTTTGTCACCATGCCCCAGGCGTAACCGCGGTTCTTGATTTCCTGTACGCATTCCTCGAGGTCGGCACGCATCAGCGGCTCGCCGCCGGTAATCACGACGGCAAAATTCTTCGGGTCGATATGAGGGGCAAGGCTATCAAGCACCCGCAAAAAATCTTCGCGAGGCATATCCGGAATGGCGTCGGCAACGCAGTCGCTCCCGCAGTGCTGGCAATGCAGGTTACAACGCAACGTGCATTCCCAAAAGAAATACGTCAGCGGGTGCGCCTTGATCTCGTTATGACGGTAAAGGCGGTATGCCTCGAGCGCGAGTTTTTTCTTGAGGCCAAGCTGCATCAGATGCCGTACAGGGGCTTGGGCTCGTCAATCGTGGTGTCGGGGCCGCAGATATCGCTCGGGCAACCGTACAGGTCCACGGCTCCATCCAGGATATTGTACTTGGACTGGAATTCAGCGTAGTTGTAGACCCTGCCGTCATCGCACTTGTAAGTCGTTTCCTTGACGTAGACAACACCGTACTTGGCGCAAATCTGGTCGCCGCTGCACTGCGGGGTCTGAGCCGTTTCAGTTTCCTCTTCCGTGCAGGTAACGCCATCGTCGCAGGCAATCTTCTTGCCCTTCCGTTCGCAAGTGAACATCACGCCGTACTTGGGAGCGACAATGGTTTCACTGCTGGAACTTATGGGCACGCCGTACTTCGGCGCAACAATGGTTTCACTGCTGGAGACCCGCGCATCAGAACTTGTGACATTCGGGGTGTCACTAGATGCGGGCGCAGCTTCAGAAGAACTCGAAGCCGTAGCCTCATCTGCGGAACTGGCGGCTTCGGCACTAGATTCCGGCGTTTCGGACGCAGAACTGGCATCGGTACCTTCCGTCGCGGAACTGGACCTCGGGTCCGGATTATCAATCGGAGGTGTATTGCTGCCATCGTCGGCAGAGGAAGTAGTATCGCAACTGGCCCAGAAGAAAGCGGTCAGCGAAAGCAGGACTTTTTTCCAATGTTTGTAGAGCATCTGAAACACCTCCCTAAAAGAAGCATACCATTAATATATATAAAAGCGGGTCACAGGTCAATCCTTGAAGCAGCGGACAGAGCGTCCATGGCTTTTAAGCCCGTCCTCCCGAACATCAAAGCCATAAGAGCCCCAAATAGCAGTAAATTGCGCAGAGATTCCTGCGTAATAAGCATATTCAGCTTCAGATGCGCTCCAATAAAGCGCATGGGTTTCATACTCATTTACATAATCATCTAAACTCTGATAAAACGATCCTGTCGGAATTACGGAAAAACCGCCAGCATTGGTTGCGTTCTTCCAGGCGGGCGCATCTTCCCATCCGGGAACCCCAATTGCCATAAGCGCATACACATTGTCAGACCACGCATTCATAAGCATTGTCCATTCTTCCGTAGTCGGAATATGCCAGCCATTAGGGCAAATCCCCTGATGCGGAGTTTTTATGGCACCCTCTGGCGCATAGGTTTCTTGCCATTTTGGGTCTAGATTCATAGCCGCGGTCCAAGTGTAATAGCGGCCGCCCTTTAAGCAGTTGACAGAATCGTTGTTATAGCACCAGTTGTTACCTTCCATATTCTGGCTATTGTCAACGTAGTTCAAGTTTTCCGCCATTACGACAAACTCCTCTGATTCTTCATCCCCGGATTCCTTTTTGGCAAGGATCCTTATTGTTCTATAGGCTCGCCCATCACGGTCGTCTATCAAGGTATCATAAGCCAATGCCGGGTTAGTCCAATCCCTTACAGGGAGATCATAGATTGTTGTTTGGCGGATTAGCCTATTCTCGCAAATATACGTAGAATCCTTGTAGAACGTTCCCGCCTTTGCCAGCGTACAGGCTCCGCCTACGAATTCTTCATCAGTAGTTGCCTCACGCCATTCTCCTGCATCACACACAAAATACGATTTCGTGTTGACAACGCCCAGCACCATTTTTCCGTCTTCGTCACAATCGTACCCCACCGTATTGTAAAGGGTCTTGTCAGTTATCAAAGTCCATTCACGCTCTTGACAACGGTAATACCTATTATCAACAGGGCTACGTTCCATTTCACCGGCGCGGTTCGCCGTACAACCGTTTAGTTCAAGTGCATAGTCATTTTTATTCGCCTCGCGCCATGATCCTTCTATTTCACCGTACACATAATTGACTTCGGTATAATTGCCGCCCCTCACTTCACCATCTTCTCCCGATGTCCAGCCCCGCGTATCCGCAACAAGCACAGAAACAGAATCCCAAGAACGATTTTCACATTTGTACCACACCCCATTATAGCGGCCCATATTCTTGGTTGCATCTTCCGCAACACTTTCGATACAAGCTCCTAATTCCATTTCTACCGGAGTCATCATACGCCATTGGGTATTTACGCTATCGTATAGGTAATTTTGCTCATTCGTAATTGAACCCACCTTAATTTCGCCATCGGCACCCGGAGCCCACTGATAAGTATCCTTTTCCAAATCGCTCGCCATCCGCCACACGCCATCACGGCAAATGTAACGAGTTTTGGAACCTTTCCGTTTGCCCGCAGATACAGACTTTACAATGTCTACGCTATCACTTGTACAATCTCCAAGCCCATATTCAACATCCCTAAAATGCAATATATGCGTTGCAAATTCCGGCACTGATTCTGCAAGTCCCCAATGAAGCACATTATCGTGAATCGCAGGTAACCGCCCTGCGCTATCCACGTCGGCAGCCCAATCGGCAATCAGGATTTTCGTTGTGGCATCATCCCATGTTCCATCTTTCTCCATATCGGCGGCAATTTTCGTTAAAAGTTCTGAGAGGTCCGCTACACTGCGGTTACCCTGCAATAGAGTCGAAAACGCTAACAAGGCACCATCGCCGTCGCTATTCCCAGCAATGTTCAAATCCTCGGAATTTGCAAAATCTTTCGCAATGATATGAAGGATATTAAACACTTCTGCTTGCGCCTGCTTCTTTGCCGCATAGACCCTCTTCTTATCATGGATTACAAGGTATTGCACTCGTTCGTATTCCAAGTGCGTAAGCAAGTTCACATTTGCGGCATTTCTCTCACTCACATCCGTAATCGCATATAAAGTGAGTTCGGCATCCGAATTCTTACCGGTAACTTCGTTCCTGTAAAAGCCATTTGCCTCAAGAACCAGATACTGACTCACCAGAGTACGCGCATTAATTTTAAATTCGCCCCTATCATTTGCAATTTTCCCGTTAAAAACATTACCCGTCTGTTTTAGGGTGTGCCCATCCGATATTTCGTAGGCACGCACCTTGGACCCAGAAAGGAAAGGCCCCTTTTGGGAGAATCCCGATATGTCATCCAAGGACACCGCCACCATTTCGGAATCCAAAATGACGGGTTCAATATTCCCCGAAGTATCGGCAACATCTTCAATATAAAGGATCGTTGAATCCAAGCCACATTTAACACTAACTGAATATTCATCGAGTCTTTCTACGGAGCATCCCGTTCCATTCTTACCCGCTGCGCCCAAGCCCCCCTTGTCACCGTCATCGCCCTTAGGGCCCTGAGCCCCTGGCAAACCATTATCACCTTTCCGTCCCTGAACACCTTGTTCACCATCAGCCCCGTTAGAGCCGTTTTCACCATCAGCACCATTCACGCCATTATACACCACACCTACAGAATCGCCATTGCACAAAATTTTCATCCCCGTACCGTCTGCTATTTTTTCAGCAATACAGAAGAAAGCATCCCCTTGAACATACTGCACGTTGCCAACAGTCGAATACCACTTGCCATCGACACAGACGCGCACAGTCTTTTCACCCTCGACCATCACCTGGTCACCTTCGTTGGATTTTTTACACGCAGGGAGTTCAGCCACCGTAGAGACGACTGCATCACGCTCTTCTACAACCTGTTCCGTTGTAGATTCGCCACATGCGCTCAAAAAGATTGCCGCAAGAACAATTAATCCTATCTTAATTTTCATAATTACCTCGGCATAAAAATTTTACTCAGAATCCTTCATACAACGCACAGGATTATATCTAGCCTCATTTTTATATCCAGCAACAGACCCTATCATATTTCCATAATAAAGAACTTCATAAGTTATATAATCAACCACAAGCGATATCGGTTCATCCATGTTATCCGTAGATGTACTCCAGAATCCCGGATAATATCCTCCATAATATCCATCAAATCCACCACCGTTTGTTGCACTCGGAAGGATTGTCAAGCCACTAGTATTCGTCGCCACCAATTCATCGTAGATATGGAACCCACCCGAGGCATACAGGCCGCCCAAATCATATTCATGATAACCTACAGTCACTACATACCCATCAATCAACGCGGCCCATTCCTCTACCGTCGGGATGTGCCAGCCCTCAGGGCAAATCCCCCGATGCGGGTTTTCAATCAGACCATCCGCTAGCCCCGTAGAAGAAAAATTCCATTTAGGGTCAACGTTCATCGCTGCACTCCATGTGTAGAGCCGCCCCCCTTTCAAGCAATTAATGGAGTCGTTGTCATAGCATTTGTTATTGTCAATCAGGTAACGGTATTCACTTCCACCGGCATAATTCAAGTTCTCCGCCATTACGGTAATGCCATTTATTTCTATGGTTCTATAGGTACGCCCGTCACGATTATCATAAAGTTCGCCATATTCCAGTTCCGGGTTGAAGAAGTGATTCGGATAGACATCAAAATCATAGAGATACACTCCACGTAACCGATATTCTTCTTTCCACGACCACGGGTATCTTTTACAGATTTTTGAAGAATCTTTAGTGAACGCACCTTCATTTGCCGCCGTACAAACCATCATTTCCCCAAGTTGTTCTTCTTCTACCGTCGCCTCTCGCCAAAGGCCCAACTCGCAAACAAAATGGATATTAGAATCATCTTTGCCAGGCTGCATAGTGCCCTCTACACATTCATATCCATTTGTATTTGCAATAACCTTTTCCGGTATTACAAGCCAACGGTGGTCCGATGCACAACCATAGTATTCACCGTCTTTCGCACTTTTCTGGATTTCACCAGTCCGTTTCGTAGTGCACCCGTTCAATCCAAGTGTAGAATCCTGTTCGTTCGCCTTGTGCCATACCGATTCCAGCTCATCGTAAACATAGAACGCATCTGAACTATCCCCCTTCACTACATCGGCATCATTGCCCGGTTTCCAGTTTCGCGTATCCACATACAGTGCCGTCGTCGGAGTCCATTTGCGATCTATACATCTATACCATCCGCGTTCCCAGTAAAACCAGTCACCATCTAGGTTGTATCCATCAATGTAGCGGCAATCACGTTCCTTTTTATACTGCGACACAGAACTGGCACCGCAGTCAAAATACCCTGTATTTTTTGAATCATCATTTTCTATACTTTCAACACAGGCACCTAAGTCGTCTTCAAAAGCAGTCGTTGAGCGCCACTGTCCAAGTTCGCCATCGTATATATACTTGTTGTCACTTGCGTCTGAAATATTGCCAAGCCTTATTTCACCATCTTCACCCGGTTCCCACTGGTAAATATTTTGTTCCAAATAACTCGCAATAACCCAGCGATAGTCTTCATTCGGCTCATCTACATCCTTACAAATCCACTGGGACCACCTTATAATTCCCACACTATCCCTGTTGCATTCCTCAAGGCCATACCCTACATACCAAAAGTGACGTATATACTTTTCAAAATTAGGCACCATTGCCGAAAGGCCCCAGCCCAAGACATTTTTACGAATCGAATCAAGTAATCCCGAGGTATCAGCGCTTAGAGCCCATTTAACAATCGAGTCTTTTGCCGAATAACCATCCCATATCCCATCCTCTTCCATGTCTTTCGCAATTTTCGTTAAAAGTTCCGAAAGTTGCGATACACTACGATCCCCCTGCAAAAGTATAGAAAAGGCAAGCAGGGCCGCATCCTCGTCACTGCTCCCAGCAATATTCAAGTCTTCGGAGTTGTCAAAATCTTCCGCATTAATAAACATCATTCCAAATATTTCATTTTGCGCCTGCTTTTTTGCCGCCCAAACCTTCATTTTTTCCTTAGTTACCAGATAATTCACGCGTTCATATTCCAGATGCGTCAGCAGGTTTACGTTTACGACACTGCGTTCGCTAACGTCCGTAATCGCACGCAACGTCAATTCGGCATCGGAATTTTTACCCGTCACCTCGTTGCGGTAATAGCCAGTCGCTTCCAGCGACAAGTATTGGCTGACCAAGGACCGGGAATTTATCCTAAATTCGCCCTTGTCGTTTGCAATTTTGCCGCTAAACACATTGCCAGTCTGCTTCAGAGTGCGGCCATCCGAAATCTCGTAGGCACTCACCTTGGAGCCCGACAGGTAAGGCCCCTTTTGCGATGCACCAGAAACTTCGTCTAGCGACACCGCCACCTTTTCGGAATCAAGTTCCATAGGAGCATCCCCAATGTAGAGCGTCGTTGAATCGGCCGCACAAACGACCCGGACAGAGACTTCGTCAATTTCCTTTATCGAGCACCCGATTCCGTTTTTACCTACGTCGCCCACAGCGCCAGAATCACCTTTAACTCCCCGCAGACCGGGTTCTCCGTCATCTCCCTGCTCACCGCGTATACCCCGGGGGCCTTTTTTCCCATCGGCGCCATCTTCGCCATTCGCACCATTTTCACCGTTCAACACAACACCAACAGAATCTCCGTTGCACAATATTTTTGTACCGGAGCCATCAAGTAGTTTTTCTGCATAACATGCAAAACTTTCATCTTGTAAGTAGACGGTATCGCCAACAACGGCAAACCACTTGCCACCAGAGCATACTCGGACAGACGATTCCTCTTTTACCAAGACCTGTTCCCCGTCGTTACTTTTTCCACATTCGGGAAGTTCGGCAATACTCGAAACCACAGAAATACTATTATTCAGGATCCTTTCGGAAACCGTTTCTTCGCCACAGGCCAACAAGAACAGAGCACAAAAAATAAATAAGCCAACAGTCTGCCTTTTCATAATATCACCTCGCTTTCAACCATTCTCCACAATTCAACATCTATTATTCTTCAGGATAATCCTGAACACAACGCACAGAGATTCCATCAGAATCAGAACCAGTATAGCAAGCGGTACCGAAACAAATGCTATGCCACTGCCAATCATCTTCAGGCACAGTACAGAGAAAAGTTGTTGAGCCTACGGTCGCACACCAGGGACCATCATTAAACTCACCATCGGCACAACTGCTATGTAAAAAATCCAGTCTATAGCCTACAGGCAATATCGAAAGGCCGCCTTCATTGGTGGCATCCCCCCATCGAGGAAAGCCAACCGCTTGGTGATGGGGAAAATTATTCTTGGTATAATTCCAAAATCCAGGATTAATCGACTCCCATTCATCTATCCCTAAAATATGCCACCCTTGCGGGCAAATACCCCGGTGTTGTTTTTTTATCACACCCTCCGGCAGATTCCTATTTTTCCATTTGGGGTCAATATCCATTGCCGCCGTCCACGTATAGAACCGCCCACCCTTCAGGCAGTTCGTGGTATCGTCATGATAGCACCAGTTATTGTTTATTAGATAAGGATTTTCACCTTCATCAGCATAATTCAAGTTTTCTGCCATTATATTGAATCCGTTTATTACGACAGTCTTGTAGGTGCGACCGTCGCGTTTATCATAAAGTTCACCATATTCAATATCGGGGTTAAGGTATTTTTTCTGACCCACCTCAAAGTCATACAGTGTCGCATATCGGAAGTCGCCTTTTTCGCAAACCCTCGTGGAATCACTGTTAAACATTCCGTTTTTTGCAATAGTGCATGCTTCACCAAGTTGTTCTTCTACAACAGTAGCCTCGCGCCATACCCCTGCATCACACACAAAATAAGATCGGGTATCAACTAAGCCTTTCATAAACACACCATCTTCCATGCACTCAATTCCCGCCATATTGTAAACGGCCTTGTCAGTTATTACAGTCCACTGATGGTCTGATTCGCACCGGTAATATTTATAATCCGTCGCAGCCATTCCCATTTCACCAACACGGTTTGTCGTGCAGCCATTGAGACCAAGCGTATAATCCAATACGCTTGCCTCTCGCCACCCACCTTCGGCTTCATCGAATACAGAATAAGCACCGTCCACATTTTTCAAGTCACCATCGGTTCCTGGGACCCAGTCCTGCACATTCTCTACAAAATTGGAGTATCTTACCCAGTTGTGATTTTCGCACTTGTACATATAGCCGTTAAAACGGGCCGTATTTCTAGAGTCATCACTTGCTATCGTTTCACTGCAACCGCCCAAAGTCTGTTCTACCACCGTGGCGATGCGCCAAGACGCCTTTACAGCATCATATATGTAGTACACGCCAGTCACCGCACCCGCTTTAAGTTCAGCATCTCCACCGGGCTCCCACAAGTACGTGTCTTTCTCGTAGTCAGAAGCAACCTCCCAATGGAATTCACCCGCAGAATCGGCCTTACAGATGTAACGCGTCTTGGAATCCTTACGCTTGCCCGCAGTAGCCGCTTTCACCGTATCGGCACTATCAGCAGTACATTCACCCAATCCATATTCGGTATACCAGAAATGGCGTATATATTTCTCGAAATTTGGCACCATCTCCGAAAGTCCCCAATTCTTTACATTATTACGAATCACCGCTAGGCGCCCCGCACTATCGGCATCGGCACTCCACTCTGCTATATTCATACGGGTTGTAGCGTCATCCCACACGCCATCTTTTTCCATGTCGGTCGAAATTCGCGTTAAAAGTTCCGTCAGTTCAGCCACGGTGCGGTCGCCCTGGAACATCACCGAGAACGCTAACAACGCGCCGTCTTCGTCGCTACTTCCTGCTATATTCAGGTCTTCGGAGTTACTGAAATCAGAGGCATCAATCAAAAGTATCCAGAAAATTTCTTCCTGCGCTTGCTTTTTAGCCGCATAGACCTTCATTTTACCTTTCGTCACCAGATAATTCACGCGTTCGTATTCCAGATGCGTGAGCAGGTTCATATTCGCCACGCTTCTTTCACTAACATCTGTAATGGCAAACAAAGTCAGTTCAGAATTGGAATTCTTTCCCGTCACTTCGTTGCGATAGAATCCTGTCGCCTCAAGCGCCAGGTATTGGCTCATCAATGTGCGGGCATTAATCTTGAACTCGCCATTGTCATTCATAATTTTGCCATTAAAAATGTTACCCGTCTGCTTTAAGGTGCGTCCATCCTGAAGTTCGAATGCGCGAACTTTTGACCCCGAAAGGAATGGCCCCTTCTGCGAAGCGCCGGACATTTCGTCCAGGGAAATTGCAACTTTCTCGGAATCCAACTCTATACCGACACTTGACGTGTCTGGCATTTCACCAATGTAGAGCGTCACGGAATCTTTACCGCAGTAGACTCGCACAGACAATTCATCGACCGTCTTAAGTGTACAACTGGCACCATCCGCACCAGCATCCCCTTCTACACCATCAATCCCCTTTTCGCCTTTAAGCCCTTCTGCACCATCCGTCCCCGGCAAACCCTTAAATCCCTGAGGCCCCTGCTGTCCTGGAGCGCCATCTGCGCCATCTTCACCTTTAGCGCCGTCAGCACCATTATACACCACACCCACCGAGTCTCCATTGCATATAATCTTTATGCCGGAACTATCAGTCAACTTTTCGGTCTTGCACAAAAGTTTCCCACTTTGCTCGTACAAGGTATCGCCCACTGACGAAAACCACTTGTTATCGGCACAAACACGCACGGAGCCTTCGTCTTTTACAAGAATCTGTTCGCCCTCGTTCGAAACGTCACATGCAGGGAGTTCTGCCACATTAGTGACGACAAGCCGGTCATCAACAATCCTTTCGGTAGAAGAATCCCCACATGCGGCAAACAATACAGCCGCAAGGATGGCAAGAAATGAGAGTTTCTTATTTAGCATAGCAGCAACCTTTTCAAAAAAGTCCAACTCAAAAAGTTAGTCTTCGTAATCCTCTACGCAGCGAATATAACCGCTACTATATCGCATCCATTCACGTTCAACATAGGCAGTATCTAGATGCACACAGAACGTGAATGCGCCATCATCTACCGTCTGTACGGCACTCCAAAATCGAGCATCATAGCTTGTCAGTTTCATCGCAAAACCATATACGTCCGTAATGTAGGGCGAGATTTCCCCCTTTTCGTAGAAATCAAGACTTGTGCTCCCCAGTGCGTATAAGGAATACGGCACATTTTCAAGTTCTAACAGGCTATTCGTTTCCTCTAGTGTGGGCAGGTGCCAGCCCTCAGGGCATATTCCCCTCACAAAGCCCGTCGGACAATCGTAGCCACCATTCCCGCAAGTCCGGGGATTCTCGGGATCATTGGCCAACGCCGTAGAATCTACAGCAGCAGACCAGAAATAGCGGCGCCCCACCTCCTCGCATTCAGATTCACTACACGTACTCGACGAATCCTCTTCTGCCGTAGGCGCAAGATAACGGAACCTCAAATGTTCGGCCATCCAGTTGTACTTGCCGATGTAGACCGTCTTGTAGACTTCGCCATCGCGGGAATCCGTTATAGTCCCTATTTTCGCACCATCGGAAAGGTTTCTTTGAACGTTCTTCCAGGCACCACCGCTACAGAGCATTTTCCACTCATAATTGGCACCCGATGGACGATACACCGCACTCTCGCCTTCATTTTTTTCAGAGCAGGTGCGACCAACCAACCGTTCCCAATAATCAGCCGACCTAATATAGCCATCCTTGCAAGTGAAATACCTTTTATTGCAGTCATACAAGATTTCAAAAACCTCGCCTTCGTCATGTCCATCACACAAATCCTTTCCGAACAGTTCCTGGCTCCAGAAATGGTGAAGAATTGATTCAAAATCAGGCACAGAATTACTCAGCCCCCACGACTGGACATTTTTCCTGAAATCAGCATACCGGCCCCCGGCCTCAGCAAACATTGCCCATTCCGCAATTGCTCTTCGGGTTTCCCCATTACTCCACTCGCCATCTATTTCCAAGTCCTTAGATAGTTCCGAAAGTAATTCTGTCAAGTGCGCTATATCGCGGTCTCCCTGCAGCAGGATTGAAATAGCCAGCAAGGCTGCATCGCCTTTGCCACTCCCGACAACATTCAAGTCCTCGAAACTTTCTACGCCAGCCGTATCAATACGGAATGCCGTAAGGATTTCACGTTGCGCCCACCGTTTCGCCTCTGTGAACCTTAGTTTATCATGTGTAACCCGGTAATAAACCCGGTCATATTCTAGGTGGGTTAACAGGTTCACATTTGCCGTTGTGCGAGCAGAAACATCCGTCAATCCGAAAAGCATCAACTTAGCCGTAGTCTTTTCGCCACTCACTTCATTACGATAGTAGCCTGTTGCCTGAAGCAGGGCATATTGGCTAACCAAATTACGCGCCATAATCTTAAAAAAACCGTCATCCGACTTAATCGTGCTAACAAAGTTTCCGTTTGTCTGCCTTAACGTGCGGCCATCCGCCAACTCGTACAAATTAACAATTGATCCCTTGACAAAGGGGCCCTTTTGGGAATAGCCCTTCAAGGAGTCTAACGAAACCGGTTCAGAGTCATCTTCCTCGGGTTCACTACTTGATTCTGGCGGGGCCTCGCTCGAAGAACTAGGCTCACTTGAAGAAAGAGCCTTATTAGAAGAACTACTGTAGGCAAGGATTATGGTCGTCGAGACTTCTCCACAAGAGATTATGATCTGCGAGGAATCCTCGCCCTGCTCAACCTTGCAGTTATCGCCATTTAGCCCATTATCACCATCAGCACCACTATAAACGACCCCTACGGAGTCACCCCCGCAAACAACTTTAACGCCGCTGCCATCAAGGAGTTCCTGCGTGGTACACGAATATTTCACTTCAACACCACTGACAGGAACGTGCCATTTTCCATCAATACAGACTCTAATCAGCATATCGCTCTTGACGAGAACGACTATTCCTTCATTATCTTCATTGCATGGTGGCAAAAGTGATTCATCAGCAACATCATCCATTGCCGATTCAGCCCAGCTCACATTTTGAGTTGTGGAATCTTCACCGCAAGAGGCAAGGACAAAGACACTAACCAGCAAAATCAGTCTAGGAAGGCATGCCAATAATTTCTTCATGGGTTCCTCCTATTCCTGATCCTTGATGCAACGGACATTCCTTTCAAAGGAACCAAACGCAATCGGTCGCAATGCATCAAACGTATAATTCTTCGAAGGGTACGGTATGACTATTCCTGCTTCAGTTGCAAATGTAGTCGTCCAGAACTGGAGTCCATATTTCAACAGGCCAAATCCATATAAATCAAGGCCATTAGTTTCAAAATTGTATTCCAATGTATTCGTTCCATGGGCATCATCCCAATCTATTTCACTCCTTAAGACATCAGCAATATTCTTCCCGGGGTTTTCACTGGCAACAAAGTCAATGAGTTCCCTAACCTCCGAAGTATCCGGTATATGCCACCCATCTGGGCAAATTCCCTGCACCGGATGAACAAGGGAACATTCCATATATTCACCGCACCCGGTATTTACACTATCCACCACTGCGGCCCATTTATATAATTGACCATATAGGCGACAATCACTTGAATCAATCACCTCGTACGTTTTTTGGAAACACCGATGAGCCTTTACCAAACTGGGATACGCGACGGTATCTGCATAATTCAGGTTCTCCGCCATCCACGTCTGGTCACCGATTGTAACAACGGCATAGGTCTTGTTATCGCGAGGATCCGTCATCGTGCTCAAGGAACTGGAAGGGTGAGATGCCGTGAGGCGCCATTTTACGCGGGCATCATATTCATGATAGGAGCATACAAAGTCCCTAATCCAGTACTTACCCGTGTAAGTCGCTTTTTCACCCGCTATTTCATTAAAGCACGCGCGGCCTATTAGAGTATCCGACGTTGTCGCACGTGTCGGAGGACCATAAGAACCCGAACAATAGAACTTTCTACCATTGTACTTGCCGTAACTATTCTTCGCAACATAGAATTCCCTAGAATCACTGCCGGTACATTCTTGCAATACATATTCGGCCA
>JAEEGF012413684.1_pt1 | contig 17247 bp, 10 predicted proteins | sample 9134171 | NCBI WGS metagenome assembly JAEEGF01 (sample SAMN16246542, study PRJNA631951) | gut metagenome | biome: gut microbiome; feature: rumen; material: AP-attached | host: Bos | place: Iran: Karaj | collected 2018-10 | reverse complement strand
GAATAGATGTACCGCAGACGCATTTGCATTTTCTCATCATACTGGGTAACATCACGACGATATTCCCGCATGATGGCTTCCTGTTCTTCATAAACTTGTTGCAAATCATTGGTGTCAATATACTTTTGGACGACGGCGGGCATGCCTCCAGTGACAAGATAGAGCGCAAAATAACGCATCATCCGATTATGTACAGTTGGATCCGGACTTTGCCGTTTGTCGAAAGCCGTTCGTAGATGGTCGATGATATCATCGCGAACACCATTTGCACGGATAAACTCCTCAAAATCAAGAGGAAACATTTGCTTTTCATTCATATATCCAACTGGCACGGAACGGATGCTTTTCAGTTCCACACCCAACAATGAACCACTCAGGATGTAACGATAGCTTCCCTCTTCCACAAGAAATTTGATGAATGTCACCACTTCGGGGCATACTTGTACTTCATCGAAAAAGATAAGCGTCTTCCCTGGAACGAGAGCCGTATTAGCCAGAGCAGAAATGCGCAAAAGGATATCATGCTCATCAACGACATTCTCAAAGATACTACGAGCTTCCGTATTTTTTATAAAGTTAAATTCCACGAACGCCTCGTAATGGGTCTTCGCGAAGGCGCGGACACTGAAAGTCTTTCCGACCTGCCGTGCTCCTGTCAAAAGCAACGCTTTCCGTGATGTGTCTTGATGGAATTTTTCCAGTTCTGTTTCGATTTTCCGCCTAAGCATATTCTTACTCCTTGTCAATAAGAGTATTATAATTGCTTTTGGCGTTTTTTCCAATCAAAATCGGTCCATTTTGGAACATTTTTCCAACTTTTTTGGGGCTAAAATGGAACATTTTTCCAACTTTTTTGGGGCTAAAATGGAACATTTTTCCATGTTTGGAGGCTTGACGAACCAAAATAAGGCGTTGTTATCGCAGGGTGTCATTCACCCATGTCGTCTTTGGTATTTTTCTTGAAAGCGGGATGAATGAAAAGCGTTGTGGCGAATGACGTCCGTGCCTCGTCTGTTTCAAAGAGCGGCATGGGCGAGCCATTGTTTTTCAAGGCATTGATGATCTTGCGGAATCCCGTATTCCTGCCTTCCGTCAAATGAAGTTCTTTGAGGAATTCGCCGATCCGTCGATTACGGTAGCAACGATTGAACACACGATAGCTTTTCAGCCCTTCAATAGAGACCGAACGATCAGCCCCCGGATGGCTCAAGATTTCAATCCTATCAGATAATACACGCACTTCAATTGGTTCGCGCACATCATAGCCCTTGTGATACACCGCATTGGCCAACGCCTCTTCGATGGCAGCATACGGATAATTGAAAAAACGATCGGCTTCCGCACGTTCCGGATGTTTGACAATTATCTCCTCAAGAATACTGTTCCGAATATACAGAAGTGCTTCCCTTAGTTGATTGTGCAATGGACCGCGGAACGTATGCTCCAATATGCTATCACCTCCCGTACCATCAGGAAACTGCACGACATCAATTTGCGCGTATGGGAAAAAGCGTTCAGGCTCGAAACTGAAAAACATCAGCCCCACATTCTTGGGTTTCGTATATTCCGGCAGTGTATTGACAATGTTCATATTGCGGCATAGTTCAACAAAGTCCATATGCTTGGACTCCTCATACAATGAACTGCCGACCTGACGTAAGTACCCTTGAATCAACGTAATGTTCAAATCCGACAACTCAGCCTCATGGTTGATACGATCGTCAAAAGGCACTTTGTTCGCCAAGCTATACAAGTCACGCACCTCTTCTTCCGATGGAATAATCGTACTTGCCATTTTCCGAATAAACGGAATACGGACTTTTTCATCCTTTGCCATGGTCTTTGGTGATTGATAAGGCCGTAGATACCCACCTGGAGCCCAAGCTATAATTATCTTCTTCCCTTCATATTCAACAACTTCAACGATAGGCAGATATTCCGGCTGAATCTTTTTGCATTTATTCAGCATGTCCTTTAAAATGGCATCGACTTTTTCAGCGGGCACCCCGACAGGAGGAAGCAATGGTTTTCCGTTTGACTCCTTCACACCAATAACAAGATATCCGCCGCCCCAGTTATCAATGTCGTTCGCAAAAGCGCAAATAGTCTTCAAGGAAGCTTCAGCATCCCAAGTTTCCTTGAATTCCACTCTTGCCCATTCAACGACATCACCAGAAAGCAATGTTTTTATGTTTGTCGGTACGCTCATAACCACTAATCGAAAGTAATAATGAATAATACAGCCATATTATCCAAAATATAATATCTTCACAAAGCTTAATAAATATAATCCAAACAATTTGTTTTTCTAGTTGACATATTATGAAGACAAAGTCCAACCATCACGGTTTGTTATTCTCTGCCAGAATAAACTTTGACTTGCATGGAGCTCGCCGCAGAACCGATGCCTTCAACTTTTATATGGTTCCCTTTGCCTTTGATGCGAAGATTCGTCTTAACGTCAAATGATTCAACTTGTTTTCCTACAGCATCATAGACACTACATTTGCCATTGGGACGAATCAGAACCTGCTCTTTATCGCGAAGATTAACGGGAAGTTCTATACGGCTTCCGTTGAATTCAACCTTCACGTTTTCAAGCCTAACATCTTGCTTTTCACTGCCAACAACCTGCGGGATGTTGTCGCCTTTATGCAAGCCACGCATATCCGCAAGCGCGACAGAGCATTCGTTGTATATCGGAAGTCCATTGTAGAGAACGATGAAACATTTGACTTTTTTGAAATCAAAACCAGCCTTCGCCTCAGAAAGCGGCAGGCAAAGCGTCCGCCATCCCGTAAAATCAATCGTCTGAATCCAGTCGATGTATTTGCCGTTTTCGTCCCAGAATTGAATCCTTAATTTTTCGCCACCGCCGTCACCGTTCAGGCTCAGCAATATCCTATCGTATGCGGAAAGATCAAGACAATTCGCGAATGTAATTCCCTTCGACGTCCAATCGCCGCCTGCTGAATTCAGCGATTTGAAAAGCACGCCTTTTCCATTGATACTACGTCCTTTCGGCGCCGCCTCAATGGAGGCGAGAGCGCCATTGGCGTGAGTTCCAGAAGCGTCACGTACAAGTGCGCTTCCGCTGACAAATTTGCCATATATATTTCCCGCGCCTTCCGTGAAAACGGCGGGATCAGCGAAATCCATGATGGATTTGCCGACATCCGTACCAACCGTCACAGGAGTATCGCCGACAACATGCGTTAACACAATTACAGCAGGCGCGGATTCATCCGCGCCGTATCTCGCGAAATCGAAATTCTTCTCAAAAGCGGCATCGCCGATGGAGACGAATGACGGCGGCAGTACAGGCATCAGTTCCATATTGCCAAGCATCGTGCGGAGTGCGCCTCTATCGCCACGAAGCATCCTGTAATCCGTCGGTTCCGGCTCAGCAGGTTCTTTGTATTTGAATGTGAAGATCGTTTCCCCTCTGAAGATGCATGTCAATTCGCAACGCGCATCGCCATTGCCGCCATCCGCCTTCAATTCAACATTATTCGCGCCTTTTGCAAACTGTGGTGGAACGGCCCCTTTGCGACTCATGATGAGACCGCCGTTGCGTTCGAAAACATTGATCGTCCCGTCCGCATGCCATTCCGCGTAGTCGTTCGCTTCCAACAGGATAGGTAGCGTCACATCCATTCCATTCACACTGATAATCGGATGCTTTAGCAAAACATTATATTCTTTCAACGCCTCAATCGGACCAACAAGCACATGGCTGTTCCGCTTCTGCGGCATGTCGTTCAACAAGAGACTGACTCCTATGACTTCCCCATAGGGATACGGACGATAGAGCGGAGCAGACGCTTGGTATGGCCATTTGTAATCGAAATAGCGTTCATCCTCCGCCCTGTCAAGAATGAAGCATTTCCATCCCGTGAAATCCAGAACGATATAGTTCTCCCGAACGCTACCTCTAGCCGTTGTGCTGTTGAGCTGCACATTGAGGATGCCGCCCTGCCCGTCTGCTTTCACCCATACACATAGAGGCCGCTTATCCAATAGCGAGATCGGCTTGTCAAATTCATAACTGAAACGACAGCTCTGAGAGCGTGCATTGGATTTGTTGTCAAACGAAAGATCGATTGCGGCAGTGCCTTCTGGTGTCTTTTCAGAGGAAACGGCTATCGCGCCTTCCGCTGAAACTTTTTTGAACGGAATGCTTTCCGTACAATCCGCAATCACAAGATTATCAGTTGCACCGTGCTTCGCGACAGACGGGAGCGCACGAATGCGTAGAATCGGTGACTGCTTTTCATATGGATTTTCGAACGTCTGGCCAAGCGGCGCAACAAGCGTGCCATCTGCATGCAATACGAATGGCCCGGAATAGTTCTGACGGACGATTTTCCACGAATCGCCATCGGGCAGCAATGCATGGCGCATCTTGCGGTCGTAGAGCTCTTCGCAGACATTTTGAGGAAGCAGATGTTCCTGCTTGATTTTGTCGCAAAGTCTTATGTAGCGAAGCATCTCATTCATGCGTTTGTTGGCGTAGTACTGACCATAATCCACTTGGACTGAAATCGGACTGCTTGTGGCTGCCGCCTTGAGGCAGAGAAGCTCCAGTTCATCAGGTGTCGCCGCGTTCGTGCTCGGCGACCAGACATGCGCCCTATACCAACCGACATCGCCCGTGAACATGTTGTAGGAATGCAAAACGGGAATGTATCCTTTGAAACGCATGGTGTAGATATCGCGGCCATAATACATTGGATCGTATGCAGGCGCGCCACGCACGATTGAATGCCATGAATTGTGCGTATAAAGGTTGTTGCCTCCTGCGAAGACAGGCTTGCGAAGACGTGCTTGAAGCGCGTTAATGAAACGGCCTGTGTTGCGCCATTTTGGCGGTTGTGGAATCCACTCCTCACCAGCATCGAAATAGACCATGTCGGCAGAAGTCTCATTAAGGACATAGGCCTGCCGTTCGACAATTTCATCGAAAAGTGTACTTTCGATATCGGGAGCATAGATGCAGCCTCCCCAAATCGGCCAGCAGTTTACGATTAGACCGATCTTCTGGCCCGCCTTGCAGGTTTGGCGGTTGGTTCCTCTAAAGCCGCGTTCACAATTCTGGAAAGCATTGTCGGTATGGGACTTGTAGCGGATAATCTCGCCGTTGACATAGAGATCACCATCCGTCTCAGGCCAATCTTTCAGTGGCCCTTCAACCTCTATGGTGGTCGCCTGATCGTCAAGATCTTTTGTAAGGATTGCGAACTGCTTTTGCAGGAGACGACTGTCTGCGACAGGCGTGATATGCTTGTCTCGCATGCCAAGGCGTCCGCCCCATCCGACCATGCCCTGCATAGAGTGCAGGCCGAAGAGTAGCCCCGCCGCATGAATCTTGTCTGCCACGGCTTTGAGGCTCTTCATGCCGTTTGGATATGTGCTCTTGTGAGGTTCGTAAGTAGGTGAACTGTCGTACCATCCGTCGGTCATTTCGATGCATCCGAATCCGCCTTTTGCAAAGTCGATGACCTCATCGACGTTCTCCTCAGTGACACGTCCAGCCATCATGTAGGAGGCAGTCCTGCCTGGATGTTTTCGCAGCCAAATACCGTCTCTTGTAAGATGCGGAAGCCCTTGTTCGATTTCGATATTCTCTGCGCAATCCTCCGCCTCAGCCGACGGCAATGCGGCGAAAGCCACCTTCGCTCCAAGTAGTTTGAATTCGCGGTAAGCTCTAGCCTGGAAGAACATGCCTCCACCGTTTTCTTTTTTAGTCTGTAAATAGGCATCAATGCCGCTGCCCATCGCCGATGACGCATGCGTGTCGTCGTTGCAGGAAAACAGGAACGCGCAGAAATCCCCCTTGTGAGCGATGTTCATGAGGCCGCCATGCCGTTCGGTGAGATTAAGGCAGATATTGAAGAAAGTCACTTCTGAAACATCGCCGAGATTTTCTCGTATCAGGCTTATTGTAAAATACTTGGGATATGTTTTGACAAACAAGTCCATGAATCGCCGCTCTTCATCGAAAGAGACATGAATATACTCGCCGTCAAAAGTGACATAATCAGGCAGTAAATCCCCCATGGATTTTGAGACAGCCTTGAACATGGTAGTCATCACGCCAAGCATGTTGTTGCCATTACGGAGATCAATAAGTTCCGTAGCCGCTCCCGAACCATGGAAGACCAACCGCATGCTTTCATTTGCAATGACATAGGATTTTGCCAACTGCCCCTGATACTTGTCTTTTTCGATTTTCATGTCTCCTACCTCAATTGTTGATAGCCGAGCGGCAACCATGCATAAGACTATGTGGGATACGTCTTTGACATCGGTGTCAAGAATTGTGTTGAATGTCATCCATTCCGACTGTTTAGTTACATTGAGTAACCGCCTCACGATATATCCGCCTGTTTTTAGGTAAATGTAAGCACCAATGTATCCGCTACTTCCGCGGATTTTTCCGCTTATCCGATATCGAATGCCCGGGCCAGGGACGATGGCACTGCCGAGCATCAGGCTCGCCTCGCCCTGTCCGACGCCGTTTTCGCTAACACGAACATACGGCATTCCGTCCTCCTCCATCATCTCCAGCCTGCCTACAAGATAAACATTCAGGCTCCATTTGGACGGCATTTTACCGCCTGCCACTTCCCAAACGCCGTATCCTTTGTCCTCATGCGCAGGCGTCGGTACATCCGTTAGCTTCCTAAAATCACAGGCTTCTTCTAAGATGTTCTGCGCGTATATCATAGAAGCAACAACCATGACGATAAGAACTGCCCGTTTCATTTCAACTCCCTTGCCTACATAAGGAATTTTCCACGTTTACCAGCCTTTGGGATTTCAATTATCTGTCTTTTTCTTTGCATTAAAAAAGAAAACTATTCCAATCACAATCCAGGCAACCAAGCTTATGTATGACTCTTTCCCGAGCGAGCAATTAAACATAGGAATCGGAACAAGAAGCAATACAATAAAAACCAATGACATGATAAAGCCAATGATTCCTGTCCCCATCATACCGATATTACCTTCCATCTTGGCAAATTTGTATGCCGCCAATGATGTGTAACCATATCCGATTGCGGCACCAATGGATGACATGTCCACAATCCATCCCAGTGCGGTCCTTCCCCATAAAGAGCCTATCAAAGCTATCGCAAGGGTGAATTGGATTGCATGTGCAGGGGTTCTGTATTTTTCATGGAGCTCGCCAAACCAGCCCGGAAGAACATTCTCTTTAGACATCGAATAAAGCAGACGGCTGGTCGCCATGTAAAAACCAATGATGCCCGACAGAATGGCTCCAAGCACAGCGATTCCCAGAAAAACCAAGCCTGCTGTTCCCAATAATTGATAACCGGCATGGAACGTTGGAAGGGAAAGCAACCCTTTTAAATTCGGTAAGTCCTTGATATATACATCCCATGAAGAGTATTCTTCTGGTATAACGGCAGCTGTCACCGTATTTAAGAGCACATATACAGCTGCACCAAAAAGAATTGACAGCACCATGATGAACTTGGTCTTTTTAGCTGAAAACTTAAATTCTTCGGCTGCTTGCGGAATTGTATCAAATCCTACAAAAGCCCAAGGCGCCACGGCCACGACTGCCAGTATTCCGACTATCGATGAATTCCCTGGATAGAAGCCTGGCGAAAGATTTTTGAAACTGATGCTGGGATTCAAGAGAGCTGCTATGGTAACGACAAACACCCCTCCCACCAAAGCAAAAACAAGTATCGTCTGAAAGATGCCTGTGAATTTCACTCCACGAATGCTCAAACCAGCAAAAAGAAGCAAAGCAACTACAGCTAAAATAATCTCTCCCAGAAATATGTCATATCCAGCTATATTATAATGGAATCCGATTTGGAACACATTGTTCATCAAATTACGTCCAATCAACGCAAGAGCTGTCGCATTAAGCGGAACAATGGCAAGATAGGAAAGCCCTAAGAACCATGAACATATAAAGGCATGCCTTTTGCCAAAAGCCTGTTGGGTATATGTGAATTCTCCACCTGCTACCGGATACTTGTTGATCATGTAATTGTAGTTGAATGCAATGATGATCATTATGAATGCGGCAACAGCCATGGCTATTGCCGTCCCCAATGGACCTGCATTCCCAAGAAATGTATTTCCAGGCATGACAAACGCACCCCAGCCAATTATACAGCCAAGGGCTAGCGACCAGACATTCAATGGTGACAGCTTTTTCTCGAGTTGAATTTTTTTTCCCATTTATTTAACCACAAAAAAAATATTTATTCACCATGGTTATCTAAAAATATCGTACCAAAATATAACTCTTGAAACGATTTTCTCGCTAGCATTCTTCCTTGCATGAATCAAAACATGATCATGTTCTGTATAACCGTGAAAATCATTACTTCTGTTCCTTTAACACATCGGCGACTGTATAACGGCCGGTGTCTTTGTTTTCGATCAGTTTCTTTTGGAAATCAAGGATTTTAGGCAGAATGCTCTCCGTAGCATACAATGCGGCGATTTCCGTGTATTTTTGGGCCTTCGCGAATTCACCGATGCGGCGGAGTGCGTCGATATAAGCGAGATAATTGTCGCCAGTCGTTCGGGCGGTGGCATCGCGTTCCATGTAGAGTTCCATCTGGCGGATGGCGAGTTTTCGGTATTCGTCTGATTTCTGCTTGTTTTTCAAATCGTCCATGAACCATGCAGCCTTCATATAAAGCATAAAGGAGGCGAAGGACGGGGCGTTGTCGGCAATTTCGATTTCGGCTGCGCGGGCGAAGAGTGCGGCAGTGTCGTCAAAATTAAGTGGTTTGCTGAGCACGGCGGCGATCTTCTCGCGTTTGCGTTCTTTGCCGATGTCCGGCCAGCAATAGTTACATTTTTTGCATACTTGAATCTGGTATTTCAACGTATCACGCTTTTCGGGCGCGGGACGGAGGTCGAGATCCATGCTACCGCCAGTCAAGAGTCTTTGAACGACCGTGACATGAACAGGCTGTCCGCAGACGCCGCAGATTTTTGTGTCTTCCTTAAGCGTGACGGCATGCAAGGTGATAGATATGGTGAAGAAGCAGATAAAAAGCAAAGATAGCCGTTTCATGGACATCTCCTGTAGATTATGTCGTTATTGACTGGATTTCATGACTATGAATAATTATATTGGTTGAATGTCATTTGACTAGTCGCCGCAAGAGATAAAAATATGGAAAGACGTGATTTTTTGAAAATTTTGACTGGGAGCGCGCTACTCCCATGGAAGATGTTCGGTCAGGAGACGCCTGCAGTCGAAGGCCGAAAACAGGATCGCAACAAAGTCGTGATCCTGTCGGACGCACATGTGGGCGTGAGTTCCGGTCAATGGCAACGCGACGGTTTGGCGGCGCGTATAGCGACGATTCTTCTGATGGATCCACTGCCGGGCTGCGTGCTGATATTGGGCGACATGGCGTATGCACATGGTGACGTGGCAGACTATGAACTTTTCAAGGCTATGATGGCGCCGTTGGACGCGGCGGGCATCCCATGGTATCCGATGATGGGCAACCATGACGACCGCAAGGCGTTTTTCTCCGTCTTTCCCGAACGAAAAAGCAATTTAGTGGACGATCGACTGGTCACGGTCGTCAAGACGCCGCGTTCGGATTTCGTGCTACTGGATTCGCTGAAAGAAGGTAAAATCAGCGGAACGCTGGACGAAAAACAGCGGTCGTGGCTGAAATCGTTTTTGTCTAAACAGAAGAAATCGACCTTCATCTGCGCCCATCATTCGATATATGACACGAAATTGCAAACACTTCTGGAGAAGACCCCCTGCATCGCGGGTTATTTTCACGGCCATCTGCACAGTTGGGTTGAAACACGAACGAAAAAGGGCCTGAACTGCATTTCCATCCCTTCGACAGGCCAGTGGGGCGACATCGGCTATGTGGTCTTGACGCAGAACAACTTACGTGCGAGATTGGAATCGACCATCGTCGATTACTATTATCCCATGCCGAAAGAACCGCCCAAACCTGAATGGCTAGAACGAATTAACCGAAAGAACGGCTGTGAAGTCGTCATTCCGTTGGGCAAGGCGTAAAGAATCGATACGGAGAGAACCGATGAAAACATGGACATGTTGTTGTCTTGCATGTTTTTGGATCATGATGAATATAGCTCATGGATATCAGTTCATCGTCTGGCAGTCGCCTGAATTGCCAAAAGGCACAATTGAGCAGGACGGCAACTGGTTCAAATTGTCCATGACGAAGACGGCCGGAACGCGAAACTACACGATTGCCATCGGCAACACACCGGATGTACAAGTCCCTTCACAATATAAACTTGCATTCAAAATTCGCGGCGGGAAGCTTAATCGGAATACACGTATTGGAGTCCATATTCTGACAGATCCGGGAGCTGACAAGAAATGGGTGACGCATCGGGCGGACGAATTTTCAGGCGATTCGCAGGACTGGCGGACGGTCGTGATGGGGCTGGACAGCGACTTCCATCTGGCGGACGCGATGTGGAAAGTCGTGCAGGTAAAATTTCATCTGAACGGTGACAAGAATCCGAATAGTTATTCGGAGATCGAAGTGAAAGACATCCGTTTTGTAGGAGCGGAAGAGCTTGGCCCAGAAGGTGTTGACTATATCGTGAGAATGAATCAGCGACTGAAAGCGGCGATGATGAATTCTGCTGAAAACACAGAAACCAAGCCTATAGCAGTCTATTTTGATCTGGATAACGAAGACGTGGAAGCGTTCATTCCGCCGAGAAACACGAAGGAAGTATATCATGAGCGAAACATAGACAGCGGTTTTCGGGGGTTGCTTATGCGTGGGACGGACAACCGTTATCGCGGCCAAGGTACAGGTGGCCTTGATGTTGCGTTACCAGCCGAGGCCCATTTGATGGAACTGGTTGAAAAAGCGGAAGATGCGGATGTCATTGTCTATTCCCGCGCAAAGCCGGACACTTCCGTGAAACATGTCCTACCAGGCAAAAAAATGATCATTTTCGGCCATGTCGCAGATGACGATGTTAAGGCAGTTCTGCCAGTCGAACAGACGTATCTGGATACACATGATTATGCGGTGCGGAAACGCGTGAAAATTGCGAAAAAGCATCCGATATTCGAAAAAGAAAAACTGAACGATGCCGCTTTTGGTGTGTATTATGATCTGAAAACGAAATTCGGAGCAAAGCGCATTCTGGATTTCGAAGATGGACGGCCCTGCATCGTGGAACGAAAAGGCATCATCTACGCGGCGACAGGGCTTGGCGTGCAACTACTTCCAGATTCGTACTACTATGATCGTTTTCTATTGAAGGCGATTCTGTATCTGGCAGGACGCGAAAAAAGCTTTGCACAATTGGATAAGACAAAAGCGTCGTTGGAAGAATATGAACGCCAGAAGGTTGAAAAATACGTTGAACAAACAAAGATTGCCGCAAAGGAAATCTTGTCAGGAACATGGCGTATGGGCATGTCCTACAGGAACTTCGGACGTTTTGGATATAGCATAGCGGAAGGCTTGCTGTGCTGTTCGCTACGAAAGGATCTCGGCGTCGAAAACGGAGCGCAAGCCTTCCGATTGGATGTGCCGCAACCGATTGTGAAGATGGATTCAGAACCCGCAAGTTTGGAAGTCGAAGACATCAGTTGGACAGGCAAGCGGATGAAAGTGTCAAATAACGGACATGCCTATCGCATGGAAGTGTCGTTGCTGTCGCCGTTTGTCCGATATGACCTGCTGCCACAGACGATGGATCTGTCGTTGGAGAACGTGGCGGAATATGCCGTCTTCCAAACAGACGGCGAGTTGAAGCAGGTTCGGTTGGCGGACAAGCCGGATTTCTATGTGCGTGATGACGGCCTCGATAAAAAATTGAAACGGCCTTGGGTATTGCTGTATCGTCCTGGAGAGCAATGCCCTGTGTTGATGGTATTTAATTCGTCGCCATTACAGATGACGGCTCGTGTAGAAGATGGAAGTGTGACGGGAATCCGTTTCACTTGTGGTCGCGAATATGGTTTTCTGCTATGCGGCTGGCCATTTGGCAGTCATCCTATCGATACGTCAAACTGGATTCATGGTTTGCCTGAACAGGTAGTTGTCCGTCTTGATGTGATGGCGCAAATGGCGTTGAGTTATCCATCTGCTTGCGGTGAAATATACAAGGTTGATCGTGAAGCGAAAGCAGTGCGGATTGTGCAACGGACGCATCATAACTGGCAACGAAATGAATGGGACATTCCCAAACTTGAATACGGCGTCATGCCGCCGCTCATGGCTTTTGCCGAACAGGAGGGCGTTCTCGTTTCACGCAATTTCGCAGACAGGGATGAACCGGCTACCGGCGTTCTCGTCAATCTCAAAACACCGACGCGTTTCGGTCCGATGGCGGCCGTATTCGGCCGTTCGACATTGACGTATTCCATTGATTTGCCGAATGTTGAGGCCGATATCATGATGCCCGGCTATACGGCGAAAGACGACTGGCTCAAGGAAGCGGACGATGCCTTCGCAGGCGGCGTGAAATGGTCGTGGGGCGGTGGCGCCAAATATGAAATCATGCGTTATGACGCGCCAATGGCCTACCGTGGCGGCGACAACATGAATCCGTTTGGCTGGCATTTTGGTTTGACAACGGCGCTTCAAGGCTACTTCATGCTGAATAAGGAAAACCGTGCCAAACTTCGCGAACGCGTGAATTATCGCTATGTGGAGGCATTGGAACAGTATCAGTACAAGGCATTTGCGCGGCATCGCATGGAACCGTTTTCCGGACTGGTTTATCCCGTCATGTTCCGCAGTATCTATCCGCTAGGCGTAAACTATGCGGAAGGCGAAGGAACGAAATTCAACTACGGTGACTGCAACGAAGCAAGCGTTGTGGAGACATGGGTCGGCGAACTACTTGCAAATCGTTTTGGCATGAAATCGCTGATCCAAGCCAATTGGCCATTCTATAAATATAATGTATTGCATCAGAAGGTGATGGATGACTGGGCCTACCATGCGGGATCCTGCCGCGAAAACGGCTCAGGTGCGTGGATTGATATGCTGAACGGTGAATACGCAGGTATGATCAGTCATGCGCGGCTGGCCGCCATGATGGGTGACGAAGCGGAGGCGGATGATGCCATCTATCGTGCAACAAAACGTATGGTTCCGACGTTGATTCGTTTGCGCTATCATAAATTTCTCGGAGAACCAGATGACATGACGGATGCAAAACGGACAATTTCACTCGTGACGGGTTACGGCGAATATGGTGTGAAAACGTATCCCAAACCATTGCAAGTAAACGGCAATGTGGCCGCGGCTATGGATTTGTTCGACTTCTCTCAAGGAGCCCCCGGCAGTCTGTATCGCCTGTATATGAAATATGCATTGGCGGAAGTCCAAACATATATGGAAATGGCGGCATTGCCCGCGTTGGTCGGACAGGACGGCATGCAGTCGAATGAACGCTATCTTCAAGCGATTGCGTATTTTATGACGCCAGCTATGCAACTTGAAAAATGGACGAACGATGTCATCGAACATAAACGGAAATTCTGGACATCTGATTGGCCTGGTATGACGGCGGCATATCCGCTGTCGTTGGCGATGTGGCGAAAGACGGCTGGCCCGATGGTCACCGTCTGCAAAGAGGCGGCCGTGAAGGAGATGTTGTTCGATGTGGAGAAACGCCATTTGTCCATGACGGTCGATGCTACAGAGCAGACAGAAATGGAATTGACGGCACCGAAGTCATTGCAAGTCAACGGGAAGCATGTGGGCGTTTTGGAGGAGACAATCCGCCTGCCGTTGAAAAAAGGTGAAAACCGTATCGAGGCGTTGTATTAGCCTTTTTGTTTTGTTGCGCTACATTACAGAAATGTGTTTTTTCTACAGATAAACATTTAACAAAAGGAGCAATCATGGGATTCTACATTGATTTCTGGAAGAAGTATGTTGATTTTGCCGGCAAAGAAACACGTATGCCTTTCTGGCTGACGGTATTGGTCAATTTCATCATTAGCAGCGTTATTAGTGCTTTTATTCCCGCAATAGCTGGAATTTTCGGTTTGGCCATTTTGATTCCCAGCCTTGCAATGGGCGTTCGCCGTCTGCGTGACGGAGGCTTCAACCCATTGTTGATTCTATTGGTACTGATTCCCGTCCTTGGCTGGCTAGCTCTGTTGGTTTTGTATTGCATGCCGAGCAAGTAATAGGAGTGCTTCATGAAAGCGGGAATCATCGGCTGCGGCAACATCTGCGCATCCTATCTGAAAAATGCGCGGGCATTTGAACATCTGCAGATCACGAAATGCACAGACCGCCATCCCGAACGCGCCCAGGCGAAGGCAGACGAGTTCGGAATCAAGGCCGTGCCATTGGACGACCTTTTCACGGATCCGGACATCGACATTATTCTGAATTTGACAACGCCTAAGTCCCACACAGACATTGAGTTGCGTGCATTGGAGAACGGAAAGCACGTCTATTCGGAAAAGCCATTCGGACTGGATTTGGCGTCTGGCCTGAAAGTCATGGAAACAGCGAAACGGAAGGGTCTCCACGTCGGCTGTGCTCCGGATACATTCATGGGCGGTGGCCACCAGTTCGGCCGTATGTTGTTGGACGATGGAATGATAGGCCGTGTCGTCGCAGGCAACGCCTTCATGTTGAACCACGGTCATGAACATTGGCATCCCGCGCCTGGTTTCTACTATCAACAGGGCGGCGGGCCGTTGTTCGATATGGGGCCGTACTACATCACGGCGCTCATCAATCTGTTGGGACCTGTGAAACGCGTCGTCGGTATGTCCACGCGTTCCACGGACTTGCGCATCGGCCGTGGCATCAACGCTGGAAAGAAATTCCCTGTCGAAATCGACACACACATCACGGCGATTTTGGAATTCGTCTGCGGCGCCGTTATCAATCTGACGACAAGCTTCGACATTTGGCAACACAGCGATCTGTACTATATCGAATTATATGGAACGCAAGGCGCGTTGCATTTCCCTGATCCCAACAAGTTTACGGGCGATGTTAGTCTCTGTCAGGCAGGCATCACAAACGGATGGGTCATCAAGGAAAACAGGATTTTCATCTACAACGACAACATGCGTTGCATTGGTCTGGCGGATATGGCGACTGGCATCGAGACAGGGCGACCCTACCGTTGCTCAGGCGAATTGGCCTGCCATGTTCTCGATGTGATGTGCGGCATCACCCGCGCGGCGGAAGAGCACGTTTGCGTAGAAATGACGACGACATGCGAGAAACCTGCTCCCATGGGCCGTGATCTGCGTTACGGCCAGCTGGACTAAACCTTGTCCCTTATGTCTCTTTAAATAAATAGGAATCATTTTATGGAAAAGAAGATATTGGTGTTCCGTGGTGGATGGGATGGACATGATCCTGTGCAGACCTCCGACCGCGTTATCGCGCAACTGAAGACGCTTGGCATCGAATCGGATATTTTCAACAATCAGGAATGTCTTCTGCAAGAAGGTCTTGTGGATAAATATGCGGCTATCATTCCTGTTTGGACCATGGGCAAGCTGGAAGCCGAGCCCGGCAAGGCGCTTTTGGCGGCTGTTCGTGACGGTGTCGGCATCGGCGGCTGGCATGGTGGCATGTGCGACGCGTTCCGTGATAACACGGAATACCAATTCATGTGCGGCGGCCAGTGGGTCGCCCACCCTGGAAATGCCATCGACTACATGGTGAATTTCAAATCGAACGATCCGATTGTGAAAGGCATCGAGGATTTCGACATGCACAGTGAACAGTACTACATGCATGTTGATCCAGGCAATGAAGTGCTTGCCACAACGACATTTAACGGCAATGTCTGCCCATGGATTGACGGGACGGTTATGCCCGTCATCTGGAAGCGTCATTACGGCAAAGGACGCGTCTTCTACTGCTCGCTCGGTCACAATGAGGCGGATTTCATCCGCCGTCCGCAAATCGCAGAAATCATCGCCCGTGGCGTCGCCTGGGCAGCCCGCGCGAATGGGTGAAAAATTCAACAAAAAATTTTGGAACAATACATGGTAAGACCGACGGAATATTTTCCGTCGGTCTCGCTTTTTTGTCATTGGACATAACATTGACAAATCGTCTCATATCATTCTTATTCGCCATGTTATAAAACTGCGAGACATCTTGAGTAACAAACATTTCCTTATGACTTTATATGACTTCTTATGACTTTTTATGATTTTATATCTCATTATTTAACAATATATTATAAATTTGTAATTTTTCATTTATGTATTATACTATAGGTCATGTAAAATTCTGTTTCCTTCAAGGAGCAAAGCCATGGCCGAACATTTTGACATACACAACATATTGAAACAAGACACCACACAAGACAGCGTGGCGAGAATCCTCCTCACCCATAAGCAAATCGTCGCCATGATACTTCGGGAATACTTCCCTGAATTCAATGGCGTCCCTTTGGATTTCATCCGCGATAAATGTTTGGATGGATTGGAGGAGGTGGATTATCTGATCGGCGACAGGACACACGGCAGCAGCGGGACTGACATGGACGTATGCATCCATGCCCGCATACCGAAAGACATGGAGTCGCAGGTCGGTGTCATCATCAACATGGAAATACAAAAAAAATTCAATCCCGGATATGATATTATCAAAAGAGGTATATATTATGCTTGTGATTTAATAGCAATGGAAAAAGAGACCGTGTTCACCGACTGCGACTACGACGGTCTGAAGAAGGTTTATTCAATATGGGTATGCCTTGGTGCGCCTGAGGAAAAGGCGAATCAAGTTATCCGTTACGGGATGGCAGAGTTGTGTCAAGCTGATGAAACACGAAGCATCCATCAAGCTGGTGCGGCCTACGATCTTTTGGAAATCATGATGATTTGCTTAAATGACAAATGTCAAGAAGGCGGTGACTCGGTCATCGACATGCTGAGGACATTGTTTTCGATGAAATTGTCCCAAGAACAGAAAAACAAAATATTAGAAGAAAAATACTCCATCACGTTCACAAAGGAGAAACAAATGAAGTTCAACGAATACATTGAATATGTTAAAGAAACTTGTTTGGAGATTGGGGAAGAAAAAGGGTTTCAGAAGGGAGAGCAAAGCGGGTTTCAGAAGGGAGAGCAAAGCGGGTTTCAGAAGGGAGAGCAAAGCGGGTTTCAGAAGGGAGAGCAAAAAGGGAAAAAAGAAGGAAAGGAAGAAGGTTTTCAATTAGGTGAAGCTCAGACTCGTATGGCTGTTGTCAAGAATATGCTTC
>JAEEGF011745787.1_pt1 | contig 17247 bp, 7 predicted proteins | sample 9134171 | NCBI WGS metagenome assembly JAEEGF01 (sample SAMN16246542, study PRJNA631951) | gut metagenome | biome: gut microbiome; feature: rumen; material: AP-attached | host: Bos | place: Iran: Karaj | collected 2018-10 | reverse complement strand
GGTTCTACCTTGCCTGCATGCAGCCGTTCGGCGCGGAGGGCGAGACGCGGATCGCGCGTCATCGCGCCATGTGAAAGGACAAGGGCTTTGCGACCGTCGAGCGGTATACGGACCTTGCGTCGCTGACGCTTCCGGAACGCGGCTGCGTGCTTCTGGAGGACCTCGGGAACCTTGCCGCCAATGAAATGTTTTCGACCGGGTCCCCGCGCGATCCGTTCGACGCCGTGCTGCGCGGGATCGATGCGCTTGCGGCGCAGTGCAGCCGGCTGGTCGTCGTGACCGACGAGATCGGAAACGACGGCGTTCTGTACGATCCCGCAACGACCGCGTACCTTGCCGCGCTCGGCGCGCTGAACCGCGCGGTCGCGGCGCGCGCCGACGCCGTTTTCGAAGTCGTCGCGGGGATTCCGATTCCATTGAAAGGAGAGTTGTCTGTATGAAAGCGCTTTGGACCGCGATCGCAGCGGCATTTTCCACCTTTTCGGTCCTGCCGGCGCCGCGGATCGAGTGGAACGAATACAGCCTGAAAAACGTCCTGTCCGCGCTGCCGCTCGTAGGCTGTGCGATCGGCGGATTCCTGTGCCTCTGGTACTGGCTTTCGTCGCTTCTGCAGCTTCCGGCGATCCTCACCGCGGTTGTCTTCACAGTGCTGCCGATCGCGCTGTCCGGCGGCATCCATATGGACGGCTTTGCGGACATGACCGACGCGCTTTCAAGCCATGCCGCGCCCGAGAAGAAGCGCGCGATCCTCAAGGATCCGCACTGCGGCGCGTTTGCCGTGATCGCCGTCGGCTGTTATCTGCTGCTGTATTTCGGGCTGTGCGCCGCGCTGCCGCTCGACTGGAAGAGGGTGGGGCTTCTCGGTATTACGCATGTTCTGTCCCGCGCTTTGGGTTCGCTTTTAAGCCTGCTGCCCTCCGGCGGAGAAAACGGCATGCAGCGCGCGTTCCGCGATTCCGCGTCGAAAAGCGCCCTTTGGGTGCTGATCGCGTGGACCGTGCTTGCGCTCGGCGGCGCGGCGGTGCTGTCGCCGCTTGCGGCGGGCGGCATGCTGCTTGCGGGACTCTGCGTCTTCTTCTATAGTAAGCATACGGCAAGGAAGCAGTTCGGCGGCATGTCGGGCGATCTGGCGGGCGCGGGGATCACGCTCTCGGCAGGCGCGATGCTGCTTGCGCTGGTCCTTGCGGAAAGGGCGGTGAGCTTATGGTTCTGATCCTCGGAGGCTTCGGCGCGGGCAAGAAAAGCTATGCGAAGGCGCTCGGCTATACGGAAGCGGATATGACGGAGGACGCGCACGCGGACCGTCCGGTGCTCGTGAATCTCGAAGCGATCGTGCGCAGCGATCCGGAACACGCGCCCGATCTTCTTCCGCTGCTGCGCAACAAGGCGCTCGTTCTCTGCTGCGAAGTCGGCAGCGGCGTCGTGCCGCTCGATCCGAAGGAGCGTGCATGGCGCGAGACGGTCGGAAGGCTGACCTGCGCACTTGCAAAGGAAGCGGCTTCGGTTGTGCGCGTCACGGCGGGCATCCCGGTCGCGCTGAAAGGAGAATTGCCATGCGCGTGCGATTGATCCGGCACGGCACGACGGCGGGCAACGCCGCGCGCCGCTATGTCGGCAGAAGCGACGAGCCGCTCTGTCCGGAGGGACGGGAGGCAGCCGAACGGCATGAGAAGGATCCTGCGCAAAAAAGCGTCTTCGTTTCGCCGCTGAAGCGCGCGCGGGAGACGGCGGCGATCCTGTTCCCGAACGCGGAACAGATCGTTGTCGACGGGCTTAAGGAGATGGACTTCGGCGATTTCGAAGGGCGCACCGCCGACGAGATGGCGAACGATCCCGTCTATCGCGCGTGGGTCGACGACCTCTGCCGCGGCGCGTGTCCGAACGGCGAATCGCAGGCGGCGTTCCATGCGCGCGTGGGCGCCGCGTTTACGGAGACGCTGCGTGCCGTCCGCGAAGACGCGACGTTCGTCGTGCACGGCGGGGTCATCATGTCGGTCCTCTGGCAGTTTGCCGAACCGAAGAAGGATTTTTACGACTGGTACGCGCCGAACCTCGGCGGGTACGAAGCGGACTGCGGCACGGAGAACGGCGCCGTCGTTCTCAGAAACGTCCGCCCGATCGTCTGACGCGCAGACGGAAAAGCCACGGGGCTGTTCCAAAAACGGATTCGCGTTTTAAAGTCCGATCGACCGGATAGTACGGTGCGAACCCAACGAGAACGGGGGGAGGGGGGCGTCCCTTGAAGCAAAAAGCCGAGGCAATTCAACCTCGGCTTTTGACGTCTGTCCGGACAAATGCTCTGCTTGCGCGATACTGCGCGACAGAGCAAACCGTATGCGACATCTGTTTTACGGATTCTCCGATAGTTTCAGCACGGCGAGTATCTCATCATCCTCGGCGTTATACGCCTCTGTGACCTCTTCAAAGCCGAGCGAAGCATAGAGTCGTCGGGCGACGATGTTTTCCGGAGCGTAACAGAGCCAAGCATACTCTGCCTTTCTGCACGGGCCGGTTTTTATGAAATCAAGTACCAGCTTCATGGCTTCTCTGCCATAACCTCTGCCCTGATATCGCTTGTCTATCATGAAGCGCCAAATAAAATAGCTGCTCCTTGTGAATCGATATATTTCATTCAGATCATCGTCGGGCTCGTAGGGAATGTCATAGCCTATCATCGCGAATCCGATGGGCTTTTCTCCCTTATAAATGCCGAACGTGAACACATGAAATCCCGATTCACGAACGATTCCGGCATAGGCAAGGCTCTCCACGTTGTCCGGCAGGAAATCCTTTTGCTCCCGTGTCACATGCAGATCTTCAACATCGTGCCAGTTGAGATACGTTATTTTCTCCAGATGCAGGTCCATGATTGCCTCCGTAAATGTCGTTTTTTTAATTTTAGCATAGATACATATGAAATTCAATCATCGGCTTGGAATCATGAGAGCAAACATCGCAGTTGACCGGAGACAATTGCGATGTATTTGCCGAAAGAAAACAGCTTGAAAGTTGAGAAATCCCACTTAACAAACCGCCCCTGAACGGTCTCTTTTTTTATAAATGTGAACAGAACTTGAACAAAAATGCCGATATTTGCTTGCAAGATACGCGCAGCAAGTGTATACTATATACGATATTCACGATCCGCATGACCTCATCGAATGCGTCTGCCGAAAACCGGCGACGCGCACATGTTTCTTTTTTCGACAGGATCCCATGACCCATACAGACCAGACAATTCACAAGGGGGAGCAAACAATGAAAACCGGTTTCTTGAAAAAGGTCCTCGCGCTGGCACTTTGCCTGTGCATGTGCGTCTCTCTGTTGCCGAGCAGATTCGCTTCGGCGGAGAGCGTCGACGAGCCGCCTGAACCGGACGGCGAAACGCCCGGCGTGATCGTAACGCAGGACGGAGAAATCACGCCGGACGAGGACTGGAACGAGGTCTATCCGTTCGGTACGTTTGCCTTCGGCAACTATCAGGCGGATATCGCCGAACCCGGCGCGAAGACCGCGGACGGACACGAGATCCCGCAGACGATCCTGATCCCGATGTACCGTCTCGGCGGCACGGTGGGCAAGGCGACCGTCCGGATCCACTACACGCCGGTGATCACGAAGGACGAATACGGCAGGGAAGCGGTCTATGATTATGCCGCGTCCGGCAGGCAGGACGTTCGGATCGAATACGAAAACCCGAATCCGATCGCCGCGTATCAGCAGTTCGGCGTCCCGCAGAAGGAGCTCGATACGGCGGCGTCCGAGATTTTCGTGACGCTTCCGGAGATGCCGGAGAACGTTGAGGAGGCGTCCGAGCTGAATCTGCGCCTGTCTGCGCCGGTGGATGCGGACGCATACCGCTGGCAGGTCAAGGAATTGGGCGAATGGCGGACCGTGGACGGCGTCAAAGCGGACGAGCTGCCCATTCGCTGGGGCGATCTCTGGAATTTCGACATCGACGAATGGACCGGGCTGGATTTCCGCTGCATCTATGAGAAGGACAATGCACTGTTCGGCACCGTGTCGCTGCTCGGCGAGGTTTACGAATCCCCCTACAGGGATCCGGAGCCCCTTCCGGACGATCTGGTGATCCCGGACGAGTTCGGCTTTACCGCGCTCGAATTTGAGGACGACTTCCTTTCCTGCGAGTTTGAACTGACCTTTGCCGACGGCGAGACGGTCAAATACATCCGCGTCACGGCGCTGGACGACGAGATCCCCGAGCTCCCCGAGATGGGGCTGTTCACGATCCTGCGCTGCGAGGGCGGCGCGGCGTCCGACACCTGCAACACGCTGACGCTGATGGTATCGGACAACGACAGGGGCGAACCCTCCGAGCTCGGGTTCACGGCCGAAACGGTTTCGGCGGATCGCGCGGAGGGCGTCGCAAAGGTGAAGGTCACTCGCACCGGCGGCAAGACCTACCCCGTGACGGTGCATTACGTGACCGAGGACGGCACGGCGCTTGCCGGCATCGATTACGCGAAGACCGAAGGCGAGCTCGCCTTTGCCGGATCGATCGACGAGATCGAGATCGCCGTTCCGCTGATCACAAACTACAGCACGGGGGAGAAGGGCTTCTCCGTCGTGCTGTCCGACGTGCGCGGCGGCGGCACCGACGACCTCTGCACCCTTTCGATCGGACGCGCGGACGTAACGATCTTCGGCAGCTGCCATGAGCCGGAGGACAAGGACGCAGGCGTCAATCTTGCGACCCTGCTGACAAGGAACAATGCCGCGCATTCCGCCACCCACGTTACGCAGGGAAAGAATGCGCTGATCGATATCGAAACCGAGCCGACCGTTGTGTCGAACGCCGTCATGCCCGAGCCGCAGCCGGTGGTTGCGTCGCTGACAAGACCGGAGCAGACCCGTTCGTACAGCGTCGATCCGGATCTTCTGAAGTATTCGTTCAGCCGCGACAGCATCTATCAGGCGGAGCAGGCGAACGACGGAACGGACTACTGGCGCGACTGGGACGACATCATGGGCGATCTTGCCAACTCCTACGACGGAATGGATCACGCCAGATCGTCAAAGGATCCGATCGGCTGGATCAAGTCCTGCGACGAGGGATATTTCGATACGGTTTACGGTCAGCGCGATTACGGCGGCACGTATAACGTAACAAGGCTCGATACCAACTATTGCGGCAAAGCCATAAGCGTATGGAACGATGAGAACGAGCCGGGCGACTATTACGATCAGCTTCTGATGTCCTTCGGCTGGGTTCGTCCCGGCTTGTACAAGACAGGCGGATTGAGATGGAATCACCGGGTTCTGCGTCCGGAACTGACCGTTACGGTCGGGGACTGGTCGTACTCGCATTGGTTTGGTTATGATACGAGTACAGGTCATACAAAAACGCAGCCGAATGAATGGGAAACGCAGTACATGATTTCGGAAATCGGCGGATACGGATCTGCGATGGACGACCATTATGTCCATGATTACAAATGGGGAACACCGGAGGGTCCGAACCTGAATTTCGGCGAGCATTTCGAGATCAGTCTGAGGCTGCAGTATTTCGACGCCTGGACGAGCAATCCGTCCACGAGCCTCAATGATCAGGTGACGACAAAGGGCATGGATTCCCTGTTCGACGTCTCCGCCGTCGGCGGACACCGACGCGTGTTCCATAACACAAACGAGAACGGCAACGGGATCCGGCTGAAGCTCTTCACGGCAAACGACCAGAACGAGAACAACGATTTCCCCAAGATCGAGGTCGATCCGGACAGCAACTTTTACCTGACGCTTGCGCCGGAGGTATCGATCGTTCCCGGCGAAGGCGGCGTCGATACGCAGGGCAATATCTACGTGGGAACGAAGCTGATGATCACCCCGCCGGGAAATGTGGGCGATTACAGGATCGCGCAGGATGGCGTCTTCCTGATCAATCAGAACGGCGATAAGGTCGTGCATGGGGAGGCGAACGGCGACGGCTACAGCTGCACGATGATCTGGGACGGGATCGGAGAAGCGGATCTCAACAACGTGTATACGCTGTGCGTGACCTACTGCCGTCAGCAGAATATTACCATCGACGTTTCGCATTCCGTTCCGGAAGGACAGACCGAGGAAGACGTATTCCGCAGGCTCCTGGGGAAAACGATCACCGTACAGACTTCCGTGCTTACGGACAACGACGGGGAACACACGTTCCGGACCGCCGACGATACGGTATGGGATGGCGGCAGCTTCGATCAATTCAACAAGACCGAGCATGGCTATACCGTTGCGAATATCGACAATTTCCAGACGATCTGTTTCCATCAGGATCCGCAGGATCTGATCATACATGAAGGAAAGAGCTACGCCGGCAATGCGGTGATCCCGCTTGCCGACCGGGATTTCACAAAGGAAGAGCTGATCTTTGAGTTTTACGACGCGGACTTCCTGGATGTGATCAGCCCCATGACCGTTTCGATCGATCATGTGGAGATCTATTACGACAGCGACGCGGACGGCGAGATCAAGGGCGAGCTGGACAAATACGGCGTATTTCAGGTGGACGGACCCGACAAGTTCATCGAGCAGGTTTCGGGCGATTATCCGGAATCGAACTTTGCGGCGGTTCTCAGCAAAGACGAAAACGGAAACGAACAGGTACATCAGTACTTCATGGTGGTGTTCCTGAGCACGACCGCGCGTTCGATCGTTCCGCCTCCGGGCTATACCGGGGATGAAAAAGCCCAGCTGCTGCCGGCGTTCCTCAGCGCCGTCACCGATTCGCTTGCGGCGGCGAAGCTTACCGAGGAACAGCGGATGTACCGGTATATTCGCGGAAACCGGACCGACGATCAGCCGATGTTCGGCGCGGAGGCGTCGGGGCTGCGCGTCATCGAGATCCCGCTCGGCGGCGATATCGGCGAATTGTGGTTCGATTCCCATAAGACGGCCGTCTTTGACAGCGAAGGAAAGATCGCCGACACCAACGAGGAAAAGTCGTTCACGTGGACGCCGAATTTCATCGGGAACCTGCTGGTTCCGTTCGATTCGCCGTCTCCGATCATCGACACGAACAATGCGACCGGCGGCGGAGTTCCTCTGGCGGGCGAGAATCCGACCCGGAATCCGGACGGGACCTATGCGTATTCCGAAGAGGGACTTCGGAAGATCAACGGCTATCTCGGTTCGTTCACGGACCGTTCCGCGTTCGCGATCGGTATTCAGGAGCAGATCAAGCATGCCTACGGTCCGGAAGGGACGACCCTGATCGACAGCTTTGCGGATATCCAGCCGGAAACGGTCGAGATCGGATCGGTGCGCTCCGTGCCCGGCGCCGAAGGCGTGACGAGTACGGGAACCGCGGATACGCCGGGCGAAACGCAGGGCGCATCGCCGCAGAACAACTCGGATACGAACGCCTTCAAGCAGGATCTCAGCGCGAATCTGCCGACGCTGCAGCTCGGAATCGGCGATTACGCGAACATTATCATAGAGGAAAACAAGATCGCTTTCTCGATCTGCATCCCGACGTTCAGCGACAGCAAGACGTACGGCGAGACAGAGGAGACATTGGCAAACGGCGGCACCAAGACGACCGAGAACATTGAGGGCGGCACCAAGGAAACATACAATTATCAGAAGAACGGTACGGACGTCACGACGGTGGTCGAGACCGTAAAGGATCCGACCGATCCGAATACGCGTACGAAGACGATCACGACCGAAACGAAAAACGGCGACGAAAAGACCTATCGACAGGTTACGAAGACGCAGAAATACGAGGACGGCGAATGGTGTCTCGTCGATGAAAAGGTCAGAGACAACAAACCCGGCTTATCGGAACGGGCAAAGGAGAACTTCAAGAAGACAAGCGGATACGACACGCTGCAGGACTTCATCAAGGCGTGTAAATCGGACGACAAGGATTCGCTCGGAAACTTCATGTCCGGCACGTTTTCCGTCGACGCGCTGCGGGCGGCGAAGAACGGCAAGGCAAAGACCTCCAATCGTGCCATAACGTTTACCGTACAGTTCGCCGTCGCGTTCGAGTACAACTCGATCGACAACTGTCTCTACTTCAAGAACGCGGGCGTTTCTGCGGCGCTCAGCGTGAATTTCACCTTCCAGGCGCGTCTTCCGGCGTTCCCGCTCCTGTACTTCTATATGAAGGTCGGTCTGGATTTCAAGGCAAGCATGGGATTCTCCGTATACCGCAAAGCCTCGTACGGCAGCGAGATCACGGAATTCATGCCGCCGGAAAATGATCTTTCGGCGCTTGAAAACGGAGGAGAGGCGATCTTTCAGCTGGATATGACGAAGAAGACGAAGGACACGGTTCGCGGCTTCTCCCTGAATCTCAACGGCAAAGTCCTGCTGGAGATCTTTGACAAAGAGGATCTCAGCGGTACGGCTCTGGCGTCCGGAACGATCTCCGGCGACGGCGGCGAACAGCAGGTCCTGCTGAATGAGTACAACAAAGCCATCTATATCCGGATCAAGGCAAACGATACAAAGCCGATCAAGGCAAGCAAGCTCCGTCCGATCATCGGCGCATGGAGCAAGTGGGCGTTCGACGGGGTAACGCTTGAGCCGGGCTTCAGCGTAGAGATAGGCTTCGGCATCGGCGTGGAGGTCCTGAAGCTCGAAGCGTATGCCAAGGTCAGCGTGTCGATCGCGCTCACGCTGGGCGGGTATCTCGCGGAAACGGACACGTACGAAGGCTTCTATGTATCCGATTTCAAGGCGTACTTCTCCCTCGGCGTCAACGTCTCTCTTGTGCTGTTCAATTTCTCCCTGGATCTGTTCTCGGTCGGCTCCGACGGCAAACAGTCGGGCACCGGCGGGTACTTCACCTGGGACAGCACGGTGACGGCGCTGAACGACAACAAGAAGCTCAAGGAGTGGATCACGTATACCGACGCGCTCGGAAAGCCGCTGGAGGATAAACCGGTGATGCCGCAGGGCGTGAACATCTTCAAGGACAATACGGACATGCACTTCTTCAGGAGCGACGGTCAGGCGGCGGACACGTCAAAGGACGACCAGGGATGGACGTTCCGCACGGACGTGCAGCCGTGGCGCTGGAAGGGCGGCAAATTCATCGGCGAGACGCCGCAGAATCACGACCTGTCCGAAGCGGACGAAGACAACGTGTTTGTCACTTTCACGCCGTCGCCGTCCGATATCAAACTCTATTTCAGCGGCAGTATTACGGTCTTTATCGGTTCCGACACCACGGGCAAGGACTACAAGAAATCGCCCGCAACGATCAGCGCCGGCACCGACGAGGTCAAGGTGCTTCTGAAGAAAGGGGCGAAGCTTGACCGCTATGAGGCCGCAAACAGCGTCGAACCCGACATCGTCGCGGATCCCGAAATCACGGAAGGGCGGAGCCTGGTTCGTGTCACCGGACCCACGGACGTCACCGGCACGGAGAAGATCATCACGCCGAACGACAACACCCGCGCGATCACGCCGGGCGGCACAAGCGACTTCCAGCTTTCCGGCTACAACACGTCCGGCGACGCGAGAGAGCTCGTCAAAGGACTTGTCACCGGATACGACTATCTGCTTGTAAAGGCGGGAAAAGAGAACTACGTCCTCTATCCGTACATGACGGAGGAGGCGGACAGCAAGGATACGCAGCTCGTGGTGAGCCGGCTCGTGATGACCGGCGACCTCTCGCAGGGCACGGGTCTCGTGCATCCGATCACGGGCGGCACCGATCCGGCGTATCTGATCGTGGACGACAACCACTATTCGGATCTTTACTTCGACGCGGTCGGATCCGATGACGCGCTGCTCGTCAGCTGGGTCGGCTTCAGCGACGGCAGCGGCGACAGCTACGAAGTCAAGCAGAGAAGCATCCCGCTGACGGGCGGCGAGCTTCCCGAGATCGTCACGCTGTATACCGGCAGCGATCCGTGTTCGCTGCCCTCCGTGGAGAACGGCGGCACGATCTGGGTCAGCGCTTCCGGAGACGGCTCGCAGGACAACGCGAAGCTCAAAGCGTGGCTGCTTGCGCATCATGAAGGTCTGACCGAAGAAATGCTGGAGCCCCCGTATGAGACCACGCCTCCGGACCTTTCGTCCGCGGTGTTCCAGTGGGCGACGCAGTCCGCGCTCAACACGCAGTGCGGCGACAGCAGCGTCCTGCATGTGAAGGTCGGCGATACGGAAGAAACGGCGGTGATCGACGGCGAGCATATCCACAATCTGGAGACGGCAACGATCGGCGATCGGATCTATCTGCTGTATTCCGCGACGCAGGTCGTATACCTCGATACGACGAACGACGTGCCGCAGACCGTCGGCGCAAACGGTATCGACGCGGGGACCGAGCGGACGATGATCCATCGTCTGTACTTGAGAACGGTGGACCAAAACGGCTTCTCGCCCGCAGTGTGCATCGAAACCGTGGTCGACCACGAAAGCTGCACAAGGGATACGGTCGCGGATTCCAGACTGCGCGACGGCGTGTACGTCGGCGGATCGGTTGCGACGGAGCAGGCGGACCCGTATCTGTCCAACCTGCGCTTTGTGACGGCGAAGCTGGACGAAGGCGAAGCGCAGACGATGGCGCTCTTCGAGATGGGCGGCAACACCTGGCTGCTCAAAAAGGCGGACATGGACAACCTCCTTGCCGACAGCAGCGCGTCCGTCGAGCTGACGCCGATCTTCAGCGAAACCACCGGCACCGACGCGGTGATCGGATCGGACAATTCGGAGGACGGAAACCTTGCGGTCGTCTACACCGCACCGGTCAACGACAGCCTCAGCAACGCGATCTGGATCGCGTGGTGGGACAAACAGGCAGGCAGCTGGGGCAGCCCGGCGATCCTTGCAATGCGCGATCTGCAGATCTACGAGGACAGCATCACCTACGACATGACGCCGGAGCAGACCGAAAAGGCATACCTCGGTCAGTACACTACGCCGACCGGCGCGACCGGGTCGATGAACAAGCTCACCTTCTCCAACCTGCAGATGAGCACGGTGCATATCCCGTTGGAAGAGGCGGAGGATCCGGAGAACGGATCGGAGGCGCCGGAGAACGAGCAGATCATCATTCTGACGACGGGCGCAATCACAAAGCTGAGGCAGATGACGGTCAACGGGGGCGAGGCGCTCGAATATGACACCATCGCCACGGACGGCGCCGCTTCGATCGGCTTCTATGCGATCGGATTCGGCATGGGCGAACAGGCGATCGGCGAAGGCGATCTCGATTTCCATAACCACGACTTCACGATCGGCAGCAGACTGCTCGGCGAGGTGGGCTTCCGCAACACCGGCACGGCGTCCATCCGCGCGAGCGCGGCGAATCCGATGACGGTCCGCCTGATGGTCACGGAAGGCGGCGAAAACAGCCCCGCGCGGGAAATCGTGAAATGGGAGCTGACGGAATCCATCCCCTCCGGAAAAGCGACGCGGCTCTACTTTGATTCGCTTCCGCTTACGGCAAATCTCAAGAAGAACGCGATCTTCTATCTCGATGTGGAAGAGAACGCGTATTTCGGCGAGAACGGAGGCAAGATTTTCCACGGACAGACCGAACCGCTGTTTACCGTCGAGGAGTCTCCGGAGCTGAGCTTCAGCAAGTTCGAGCTGTCGCTGCTTTCGGTCAAGAACGGCATTGCGACCTTCGATCTCGATGCGATGGTGATCAACAACGGCTCCGGCGATGCGGAAAACGTCTTCATCCAGTTCAGCTACGATACCGGCAAGATCGACGATTTCGGCAACCGCATCTGCAACGTGATCGACATTACCGGCAGCGATCTGAAGACCGGCGAACAGCAGTTGTTGAGACGCGGCGGCACGGAGGACATGCAGAACGGCATCTACCGCCTGCAGGGAACCGACGGATCAAAGATCGGCGTCGGATACGGACGCACGGTGACCGGAACGCTCCGCGTGCCGACCTCCTGCTTCATCAGCGAGGAGAACATCACCGGTCTGCACCTGAAGGCGGAGATCTATTCCGATGCGGATACGCCGAATCTCCTGTATTCGGTATACAGCTCCGATCACGGAGAATACAACAAAACGAACAACCGCAGCGAACATACGTTCAAGCATCATACGGCGTTCACGGTGCCGGATCGCATCACGACCGCGCTCGGCACGACGCTCATCCTGCCCGTCACGTTTGAAGCGACGCACGATACACCCAGCCTGATGCTGACCGAGATCAGCGACGGCACGCCGGACTGGACACCGCGCATGGGCATCTGCTACTACGACGAGGAGCGTCAGGTCATCGTCGCCGCGCCGAACAGCACTGCAAAGGAACTGATCGACGCGGGCAAGGTCCCGACGGGCATTCTGCAGCTGAAGGATATGTCGACCAACTCGATCGATGTAATCACGTATCGGATCACTTCGATGGCGCAGGGCGTGAACATCTACCGCGACGACGCGACGTTCACCTTCTATGACGCCGACGGACAGGAAACGATCCTGTATCCCGAAGAGACCGATCAACCCGGCTGGTCGTTCCTCGACAAAGGCGTGTCGATCGGCTGGACCGGCGGCGAACCGGGCGAGATACCGATGAACCACGACCTCTCGCTGTCGAACCAGGACGGCGCGTACTTCACGTTCCATTCGGTCGCCGACACCATGACGTTCTACTTCATGGGAGAGATCACCGTGGAATCCTCTCTGTTCGGCACGCAGACGTTCACTTCGTCGCCGGCAACGATGCGTTTCGACAACCCGACCGGCGCGAACCACGTCGTCAAGGTCTCGGCAAAGGCGGGCACCAAGATCGACCGCTTCGTCGCAACGTATAAGGACGACCCGGTCGTCGACCCGGATCCGGACGCGCCGGAGATGCTGTGGAACCGCAGCTTCCCGGAAATCGCTTCGGTGCAGGACGGCGATACCGTGCCGATGACCTGCTACATCATCGACAAATCCGGCATTTCGAGCGTGAGCTTCAACAATCAGAAGCTCTCCGAAACCACGGAGCCCGCGCTGGTCAAGGTCAGCGACAAACTGTGGTACTTCGATTACACGTTCGCGGAGAATAAACAGAACAGCATCCGCGCGACCGACATCGTGGGCAACAGCAGCGAAAGCAGCGTGAACGTGGAGTGGTTCAACAGCGTGGTAAGCGCCGGCGCGAACGCCGAGGCGCCCAAAATGACCCGCGACCATCTGCGCACCACCGATCCGGACGGCAATGCGGTCGGCATGACGGATCCCAAGAACTATACGCCGTGGCTGAACAGCACATATGCGCTCGAAGAAAACGAGGAGAGCAAGGCGTATGTATACGCGGACGGACTGTTCCGGGATACGCCTTTGGACAAATCGGACAATGAACGCTGGCTCATCGGAGAGGACGGCTACTATCAGGTGCGCGTGGACCGCAGCGACGGCACCTGGGCAAGAGCGATCGTGCAGATCGACGGGATCGACCTTATTCCGCCGGAGCTGGCCGTTCGGGCGGAGAAGGACGGTCTGCGAATCAACGCGACCGACAACCGCTCGCTTCAGAGCGTGTGCGTCAACGGCTATCCGCTTGCGGTCAGCGGAAGCGCGTTCAAGGGCGTCTTCCCGGTGGCGTACAGCGGCGTTTACACGGTTGAGGCTGCGGACGCCGCGGGCAATACGACAAGCACGAGCGTACAGGTCGAGATCCCGCTTGCGATCGGCGATCCCGCGATAACCGTCGACTGCGCAAACGGCAACATTCAGATCAGCGTCATCGCGGACAGATCGATCGTGACGGGCGGTGAATTCGATCCGGCGCTCAGCGAGCCCGCGCAGAACATCTATACGGCGAACTATGAGATCGTGCTTGCGCCGGAGGGAACGACGGAAGCGCCGGAGACCGGCTGGACCGCGCTGACCGACTCCGCCACGCTGACCGTTTCGGAAGGCGTCTATGAGCTGTTCGTCCGCAACGGCGCCGGAGAAACCGCGAAGCATGAGAATCCGCTCTATCTGTACCATCCGATCAGCTGGAACAAGCCGACCTACGACTGGGTCGAGACCGAAACGGGCTACAACGTCACGGCGACGACGGTCTGCGAGCTGAACGAGACGCATATCATGACCGAAACGGTCGTATCCGTCGGTACGGTGAAACAGCCGGCAACCTGCGAAACGGACGGCACAATGCTCTACACCGCGACCTTTGAGAACGATCTGTTTACGACGCAGACGAAGTATGTGCCGATCCCGGCGATCGGACATGCATGGGGCGCCCCGGTCTACTCATGGCACGAGACCGAGGAGGACGGCGTATACGCGGAGGCGATCTCCATCTGCGGGCATGATTCGTCGCACGTTCTGCATGAGCTCGTCACGCCGGAAATCGAGATCCCGATCCCGCCGACCTGCGAGGAGGGCGGCGAAGTGCGCTACACTGCGGTCTTTGAGGTCGAGCTGTTCGAAACGCAGGTAAAGACCGAGCCGATCCCGCCGATGGGTCACAAATGGGGGACCCCGACCTATGATTGGGTCGTGACCGGGGACGGCTATACCGTAACGGGAACGACGGTGTGCGAACACGATCCGTCGCACGTCGGGACCGAAACGGAGCACGCGACCTACGAGATCGTTGCGCCGCCGACCACGCGGGAGGACGGTCTCGGACGCTGGACGGCGGTGTTCACCGACGAGCGCTTCACCACGCAGACGAAGGACATCGTGCTTCCGATGCTGCGTCCCACGTTCTACGGCGAACATCTCCCGGCGGTCGACGTCGCGGAATACGCCGACGGCAGAACGCTGTACCGGTACGACGTCAGGATCCGGAACGTCGACGTCGATTGGCGTTCGGTCTCGATACAGGTCTTTGTCGAATACGATCCGTCGATCCTGACCTTTGCGGAAGCGAGGACGCCGTTTACCGGCAGCGTCGGCGTCAACGCCGAGGACGGTACCGTCCGGTTCGCGTGGGCGACCGACGGCGAGGCGCAGCCGCTGCCGGACGGCACGGTCGTCGTATCGCTGTACTTTGCGGCGGCGGGTCCGATCGCGGACGGCACAGTCGCGGAGATCGTCTTCAAAGAGGGCACCGGGCTTTCGTACCTCAACGAAGCGGGAGGAACGGTGGAAGCCGATCCGGTGCTGTACGAGAACGGCAGCATCACGTTCAGTATTCCCGATCTGCTGACGTTTGCGGGCGAGGATGTGTTCGCGAACGACGTCTGGATCATGGAGAACGGCGAGATGCTTTACCGGTACGATGTGCGCCTGGAGGATCTGCCCGAACCGGGACTCCTCGTCACCAGCGCACAGATCTTCCTGCACTGCGACGGCACGAAGCTTGTGTTCCGCAGAGCGGAAGGACCGGTCGACTGGACGGCGACCGAAAAGAACGGCAAGCTGCTGTTCGCGTGGGCGTCCGAAGCCGGCGTGCTGCTGCACGATGACGACATCGTCCTGACGCTTTGGTTCGCAAAGGGCGACGGCGTGCAGCCGGGCGATCGGGTCGGGATCGCGTTCACCGCGAACGCGCTCGGCTATCCGAGCTCCGTATCGTTCCTGTTTGCGGACAAGGTCACGGAGGTCGAGGCGGCGACGATCGACGGCAGCATCACGTTCGAAGCGCCGCTGTACGGCGACGCGAACTGCGACGGCATGATCACCGCGGCGGACGCGGCGCTGATCCTCCGGTCGATCGTCGGGCTCTCCGCACTCAGTCCGCGCGGCACGCTGAACGCGGATGTGGACGGCGACGGCGAGGTCACGGCGGCGGATGCGGCGATGATCCTGCGCTACGTGGTCGGTCTGATCGCCTCGTTCCCGGCGGAGAATCCGTAATCTCTCCCAGAACAGCATCATAACAACGGCGCCCGATCTTTTGATCGGGCGCCGCGGTTTGTACAGAAAAGGGATTGTGTTCAGAAGCTTTTATAGATCGCCAGGATCAGCCCGTCGGTCTCGTTCAGCTCGCCCATCTTCAGGCGGGCGTTGATCTCCGCAAAGGCGGCGACGGCGTTTCTCAACCGCTCCGTCGGGAATTTCTGCGCGTTCTTCAGCGCGATTTCCGCCGCCTTCGAACTGCCGCCCATCGCCTTCAGGATCTCCGGGCGCGGACGCTTTTCGTCGAGCAGCTCTTTGCCGATCAGCATCTGTTTGAGCCGCCCCTCGAGGAACGACGCAACGCGCAGCGGGTTTTCCTGCCCGTCCGCCATCGCTTCCGTCAGCATGCGCATCGCGGTCTTTTTGTTGCCCGCAAGCAGCGCGTTCAGCATCGGGAAGATCTCGTATTCGACCGACGGCGTCACGATGAATTTCAGCACGTCGCGCGTGATCACGCCGCCGTTTCCCACGTAATCGCAGAGCTTGCCGACCTCATTTTCCAGCCGATAGGCGTCGGTGCCCACCATGTCGATCAGCGCAAAAGCCTCCGGACGGTCGAGCCGCACGCCGCGCCTGGCGCAAAGCATGGCGACCATGTTCTGCGCGCGGTCCTCGGAAAGCGGATCAAAGGAGACATAACGGTTTTTGTCGGAAAAGAGCTTCGAAAACGGCGTCTCCCTGCCTTTGCCGCGGCGCACAAAGAGGATGATCGCATCGGTCGGCGCAAACAGCGCGTCGAGCGCGTTTCGCTTTTCGAGCGCGTCAAAGAGCGCGGCGTCGTCGAACTCCGTGAAGATCGTGACGCACAGCGTATCGAACACCGGCACGGCATGGATCGCGTCGAGCACGGCGATCACGTCCGGCTCCTTCTGCCGCTTCAGGTTCAGATCCGAAAAGCCGGGATCCAAAAGCGCCGTGATCCGATCGACCGCCTGCTGCTTGGTCAATTCCTCCGCGCCTTCGAAAAGGTATGCGCCCGCAAGAGTTTTTGCATTGGTGCGTTTGTAAAGCTCGCTCTCGTTCATACCGACAGTATACCATAAAAAAAGACGGATGACAATGCAATCCTGCACGCGCATGCGGCGATATGTGCCTGCGGCGCATGCGGGAGATCGGGATCGGCAAAGCCGCCGCAAAATCATGGGGAAAAACCGAAAAAAGTCCTTGCATTCCCGGAAGAGTTGTGATATAGTACGAAAGCTAACGGTCCTTCTTGCCTTCAGGAGAAGGCCACAAGTCCACAAGGAGGTGAAAAACATGAATCAGTACGAAGTTTTGTACGTGATCACGCCTGAACTCGATGAAGAAGCGGATAAGGTCGTCATGGATAAGTTTGCCGACATTATCACTGCAAACGGCGGCGAGATCGAGAAGACCGAGGTATGGGGCAAGCGTCGTCTTGCGTACCCGATCGACTACAAGACCGAGGGCTATTATGTTCTGGTCGTTTTCAACGCGAATCCGGAACTG
>JAEEGF012317282.1_pt1 | contig 17249 bp, 17 predicted proteins | sample 9134171 | NCBI WGS metagenome assembly JAEEGF01 (sample SAMN16246542, study PRJNA631951) | gut metagenome | biome: gut microbiome; feature: rumen; material: AP-attached | host: Bos | place: Iran: Karaj | collected 2018-10 | reverse complement strand
CGGCCGCTTCTGCGTGGAGCCGGGCGAGGAAATCTACTGCGGCATGGTTCTGGGCGAGCACACCCGTGAGCGCGACCTGAACATCAACATCTGCAAGACCAAGAAGCTCACCAACATGCGCGCCTCGGGCTCCGACGACAAGGTCGTCCTGCCCCCGGCCATCAAGTTCTCCCTGGAGGAAGCGCTGGAATATATCCAGGAAGATGAGCTCGTGGAAATCACGCCGAATCACATGCGGATGCGCAAGATTATGCTGGATCCGCTGGACCGGAAGAGAAATTCCGGTTCCGACGATTGATTTTCAGAAAATTATTTGTACCTTTGCAACCCTTAATCTGTTTTCAGGCGATGGAGTACATCATTCCCTTGAATGGATGGGCTGCGGGCGAGCGGGAGTTCCGCTGGCCGGTAGAGACTGAGTTCTTTCAAAAGTTTGGCAACACAGAAATCCTTGACGCTGCGTTGGAAGTTTGCGTAAGAGCTGTCAAGTCAGGACGTTACATTGGCGTGGACCTGGACATCCAGGGGCACGTGACGGTCCCTTGCGACCGCTGTCTGGAAGACTTGCGACTCCCGGTGGAAGCCCACCCTTCCTTCAGCGTGAAGTTCGGCGAGGAGGTCGCTTCGGAAGAGCAGATGCGGGAAGGAACGCGGGAGATTCTCTTCCTCAGCGCCACGGACGCCGATCTGGACCTCGGCCAGGTCATCTACGATTACGTATGCCTGGCACTGCCCATGCAGCGGGTCCACGCGGAAGGGGAGTGCAACCCCGACACGGTCAGGTTTCTGGGTCATGAGCCGGAGAACGAGGAGGCTGGCGATACGAACAGCCCGTTCGCCGCTCTGAAAGGACTTTTTGACGAAAAATAAACAAAATAAAGATAAGTAATTATGGCACATCCGAAACACAAACTCTCCAAGCAGCGGAGAGACAAGAGAAGAACGCACGATCACGCTGCGGTCCCGACCCTCAGTGTCTGCCCGAACTGCGGCGCCACTGTGATGTATCACCGTGTCTGCCCCGAGTGCGGCTACTACCGCGGTCGTCAGATCATCGTCAAGAGCGCAGAGTAATCAGCGCTCTTTTCTCGTTTTGGGCTTGCCCCTCCGGGCGCGTCCCGAAACCGCACGCGGCCTCATAGTTCAACGGATAGAACGGAAGTTTCCTAAACTTTAAATCGAGGTTCGATTCCTCGTGGGGCTACGAAAAAAGGATCGGCGTACAGCCGGTCCTTTTTTCGATGGACGCCCCACGAGGAATCCGGTGCTGCGCACCGAATTCTTTTACCCCCGCCGCTCCGCGGCTGCCCCGAGGGGCGACTGGGGGCGACCCCCAGACCCCCTGTGTCGTTTCACTCCGAAAGGCGGTCTCCATCGTTTGAGATGTGTGTACCTATAAATGGGTATTGCCATTTCCGGGGAAAGTGGATAACTTTGAGGTTGGAAATAAACATTAGATTATGAAAACGATCAGGGAAGTGCTTTATGAGTGCCAGGCGCGGAAGACGGCGGTGCTGGCGACGAATTTCTATAACTATGAGACGCTGGTGTGCGTGGCGAAGGCTGCGCAGGCGATGAAAGCGCCTGTGATGCTGCAGCTTACGCGGTCTTCCATCGACTATATGGGACTGCATACGGCGTATAAGATGGGCCGGCAGGTGATGGCTGATTATGGGCTGCAGGGGTATATCCACCTGGATCACGGCCCGAGCCTGGAGCTGGTGCAGAGGTGCCTGGACGAGGGCTTTGATTCCGTGATGATCGATGCTTCCGAGAAGCCCTTCGAGGAGAATGTGGAAACATCGGCAAAGGCCGTGGAGATGGCGAAGCCCTATGGGGCCAACGTCGAGGCGGAGCTCGGATATGTGGCCAAGCTGGGCCAGGAGCAGGGAGGCGGGTTCACCACGCCGGAGCAGGCCGTGGAGTTCGTGAACCGGACCGGTGTCGATGCCCTCGCGGTGTCCATCGGCTCTGCCCATGGCTTCTACAAGCTGCCCCCGCATCTGGACATCCCGCGTCTCGCCGCGATCCATGCCGCGACGCCGGTGGCGCTGGTGCTGCACGGCAGTTCCGGTATCCCTCACGACCAGGTGCGCGAAGCCATCGCCAATGGCATCGTCAAGGTCAATCTGGCCACGGAAATCAAGGACAACTTCATGCGCGCCCTCAAGAAAGTGCTGTCGGAGAGCGACGAGATCGACCTCCGCAAGGTGTTCCCCAAGGCAATGGACCCGGTGGTGGAACTGCTCAAGGAAAAATACGACGTTACTGGCGCGCGCGTGTAATAGATTATTACATAAAAATAAGCATTAAGGGTTGGCGATTTGCCGGCCCTTTTTTCTTTTTTTTGAGAATAATCCTTATATTTGAACGGATAATACTCCCTAACCTATGAAAGAACTCATCCTGGGCTTCTTCAGCAATCTCCTGGCCGTGATTCTGGGCATCGTGATCACGTTCGCCGTGCAGGGGATGATTAACCGTGCGCAAGACCGCAAGGAAGTGCGTTCGGCTCTGGAGCTGGTCCGGTCGGAACTGGCCACGAGCCTTGACGACATCGCCATCCTGGATGAGTACCTGGACGAAGTCCCGGCATCGGCCCAATACCTCGTCACGCACGAGAAGGACCTGGCCAAATGCCCCGAGGATTCCGTCCTTTACCACAGCGGCATGGTGTATGCCGATGTTTCCGCCGCCTTCAGCCACGACGCCCTGGAACTCCTGAAGATGTCGGCCCTGTTCCCGAAAATCGGGGATAACAACCTGTCGATGAAGATCATCCGCGCCTACGACACCTGCGACCTCATGGTCTCGAACGTCACCCGCTACTTCTCCCACCGGGACGCGCAGGGGAAAGGCGCAGCCCGTTATCTCCTCGAGCAGCCCATCCCCGAAGAATACACGGATGCCGGCGACATCCAGGCGGCCATCGACGCCATCGACTCCTTCCTCCGCAAATAACTTAAAACTATTCGATATGAAAAAACCGACAACAGAAAAAGTCATCATCGTCCACCGCCCGCAGAAGCCTTCCTGCCAGCAATCCGCACCTGCGGCGAGCGCGCCTGTGGAATGCGGGAACGAGATGGTTGCGCCGGACAAGTCCCAGGAGCAAGCCCCTACGACGCAAGAAGCCAAAAAATCGTAGGTCCATGAAAACGCTCTGGAAACAGGCCGGCTGCATCTTGTTTGCAGTCGCGCTGCTTTTGTCGGGTACTCCGGCGAAAGCGCAGGATCCGCCGCCCCAGGGCGGTTTCAAGAACCCTTACCTTTCCGTCAACAAGTCCGGGAAGGTGGTCTTGACCTACAGTCGCTGGTCCGAACAAGTGAAGCCCGGGACCTGCACATTGGTCTCTTTCTGGGCCTCCTGGTCCGAAGAATCCCGCGAAGAAGTCCCCTTCGTACAGGCTGTGTATCAGCAATATGCCGGCAAGGTCAAGGTCCTGGGCGTCCCCTTTGGGGACGAGATTCAGGATTCCATGGACGCGATGGCGGAATGGGGTATCAAATACCCCCAGCTTGTCGATGTGGACGAGGACCTGGCCGGGCCGTTCGACTTCGACAGCATCCCCTTCATCGTCCTCCTGGGACCGGACGGGAAGGAAATAGCCCGGAATCTCCATGGAGAGGGGATCCTCGAGGCGGTCGAAGAGGCGCTGAAAAGCGTTTCTCGCTGATATTCAATTCTTCTTGTCAATAAGAAATAAGTGGGTGGGGACGGCAGTTTTCTTGCGGAAGTGTTGCTTTTTCGCAATTTTATTGTAATTTTGCCGTTTGAATACTGACCTAAAAAACCTAGCCGTGCTGTTGGAAAAGTGGGAGTGATGGACCGACTTTTTCGGGAAAAGCCGTAACTAGTTGATAGTTGATAATTTAACGCTATAACCTATGTTTTACCGTAACAAAAAAACACGGAAGTATCAGGCTCCTGTTGCGTTTGCTACGCACATGGCGCTTGAGAGCAATTTCTGCCAGACTGTTCGTTTCCTGATCGATGTCGAAGATCTGCAAAACATCAATGACGCTGAGGACACGACAGGCGAGTACTTTGAGGACATCATTTCTTAACTCTGGAGGACCGAATTATGAAGAAGATTTACGTTGCAATGGCGGTTCTGGGAACCGTGCTGCTTTCTTCCTGCGTCCAGGAGAAGAATTTCAAGAACATCAAGGTCGGTGAAAACGAGCTGGCTTTTGTCATGGAGGGTGTCGCCACCCGTTCTGCGGAGGCCGCCCCGGCCGTCAAGGGAATCACGATCCCGATGAGAAACGTCCTCGGTGACGGCGTCTTCCTGGAGGAGACCATCGAGGAACTCAACCCGGGTGTCGCCACCAAGGGCGCTCCCGCCTATACGGTGACGCTGCCGGATATCTATCCGAGCATGGGCGTGTACGCCGATGGCAATTTCGGAGACACGGTCTTCAATATGTACGACCAGTACGGTGACGGCTGGCGTTACAACCACAACTACAACGGCAGCCCTTGGCCGGAGGACAAGACGGAGTATGTCGATTTCTATCTGCGTATGCCAGCGACCGGAGGCGGTGTCACTTATAGCAAGAACACCTTCGAGCTGACGTCCCCTGAGAACGGCCTGGATCAGAAGGATCTCCTTTTCGGTATGGTCTCCATGTCCAAGGAACTGCATGACTCGCATCTTCCCGCCGGCATGCCTGTTACGATGAAGCACGCGCTCACCGGTATCAGGTTCTCCAACGGACACGAGAACGGCACCCAGACGAAGACCATCATCACCAAGGTCGAACTCATCGGTCTGAATTCCTATGGTAAGGGTACCGTCGGAGAAGACGGTGTCGTGACCTGGGCCAATGTCGGTACGCCGAGCACGGCGGACGCTCCTTTCTATCTGGAGTTTGACAATCCTGACTACGATCCTGACCTTGCGGATCCCAGCGAGAACACCGATGGCACCGTCACCGAGTGGGACGAGAAACTGGCCGGCACCACCTGGAATGATGACAGTGATACTCACTATCTTAATCATGCGAACGGTGAGCTGACCTTCTGGTTCATCCCGCAGGCGGTTCCGGAAGACCTCATCCTGAACATCGAGTTCTACGTCAAGACTCCCGATACCCCGAACGGCACGAAGGTCCCTCACACCATCGAACTGGGCGCCCTGCTGCATAAGACCTATCAGGATGCAGGCAAGTCGGGCAGCCCCGAGTGGAAGGCCGGTGAGCTCCGTACCTACAAGCTGAAGCCTTACGATGTCGATGTGGAAATCGAGGATAAGATTACTTCGACCCAGAAGAACAACCTCCATATCGCCAATACCGGTAACGTCGATGAGTATGTCCGTCTGCTGATCATGGGTAACTGGTATGGCTGGAAGCCGGGAACGACCGCCGCTGATACGGTGGGTGTCGCGCCTAGCATCCTGGTCGGTTATAAGTATAAGGATGCTGCCGATGCCGCTGCACATAGTGGTGGTGTCAATGACATGGTCCCTGCCTGGTTCCGTTCCGGTGACAATGGTGAGGATCCCTATGGAACATTTGACAGCTCTTTCCTCCTGGCTTCTTTGGGCGACAGAGACGGCAAGAGAAACGACTGGGCGGATGCCTCGGGTGGTTTCTACTATACGATGCCGATTGGCCCTGGTAAGGGTGCGGGCGTCGGCGCCGATGCCGCTTCCGCAACGAAGGACCTGTTCAAATCCTATACGGTCACGAATGTCCCGACCATCTATCTCCCTGTCGGAAATACCCGTGAACCGGCGGAGTTTGTCCATCTCGTGATGGAGATCGTCGTCCAGGCCATCGCCGTTCCGGCCGATGAAAATGGATGGTGGCTGCAGGCGTGGTATGAAGCTACTGGAGTTGAAAAACTCAATCCGGATTTGCCCAGGAACGAGAAGTATAAGACATTCTACACGAATGGAGAGTATTCAACCACACAGCAGAGTGGTGAATAACCAGTAACTGAGGAATCTTTATAAACAGCTATAATTGCAAATACTATGAAACATACATTCAGATATATATTATTGACTGTTGCTGCGCTGGTCCCGGTTCTGGCTTCTGCACAAGGCGGGACTGAGCTGGAAGACCCGGAGATTTACGATGGCTATAAATTGACTGGTGGCGTTGCCACCAAGAAGACCGTTGGCAATCCGGATTCGAATGGGCTTTATACGATTACGCTTGAAACCTTTGCAACAGGTACGACCACGATTATCAATAAGGCTATTCCTTCCGACATTGTTCTCGTACTGGACTATTCTTCATCCATGCTGATGACTGGTAGTGCTCAACCAAATCAGGTCGATGCTACTAGAACGCGTCTTTATGAATTGAAGCTTGCCGTCGGACAGTTCGTCAATATGATGAAAGAGAACAATGAGGCTATTGGATTGTCTGGCGCTGAAGGGAATAGGATTGCTTTCCTTCTCTATGCGGGACAATTGTATGGCGAGGATCAGCCTCAAACTGGAAACAACGGAATATTTTACGCTCGACATCTGGGTGAATTCCTGAATGTTGACGATTTGTCAGTGGAGGGATGGACAGAGCATCACCCTGTTTGGACGAACGGAAATTCCAATTATGATTTTGCGTCTGCCCGTGTCTTTTATGGTGAGGATGATATTCTCTCTCCTTCCAGTCAGCGCACCGCTCACAATTATGGCTATAGTGGTATTAGTTCATCTATTGATATGGGAGATGTCAACAAGAGTACTAATTCCGGTGCGGCTATGGAGGCGGCTCGTACTATGGTAAACAACAGACTTGCTTCAACCAACTTGAATAATCGTAACTTGGTCGTCGTAATGTTTACGGATGGTGAGCCTAGTAGTGGTAATAATTTTAATAATACTATTGCTAATGCCTGTATAAGCGCGGCCCATGACATCAAGGAAAGAGATGTTACTGTTTACACCATCGGCCTTGTCGAAGGCTCGGATGATACCAATCGGGTAAAGACTTATCTTGAGTATACTTCATCAGACTTTTCGAAGATTTTGCCTGAAGGAAACCCGAATAACCCGACCGCAATGCCTTCCGATCAGGCCACCTCGAATTTGTACCTTGATCGAAACGCTAACTACGGCCCCTACTGCTTTAAAGTCTCTGAGGAGTATTCCCTGTCCGATATCTTCAAGACCATCGGTGAGGCATCTGCCGGTTCTGAGGCGACGATTCCGGGCGAGACCCAGGTTGTGGACTGCGTATCCAACAGTTTCGAGGTGCCGAGTTCCTTTAAAGCATCCGATGTGGTCGTTTACACCCGGGCTGTCAGTACGGATGGAAAAACTTGGGGCACCGCAGTCCCTATGTCTACGCAGGAGGTCAATCCTGGTAATAATCCGCCTATGAGTGTTGAGCAACCCGCAACAGGAAAGATAGGTATAGCATTGAAAGATGGAAAACTTACGGTCGTCGGCTTTGAATACAGTGGTGATGATAATTGGGTTGGCTGGCGTGATGAAAATACTTGCGCCGGTAAGGAACTCGTGATTGAATTCAAGATTGAGGCTAACCCGAATGCGACGGGCGGTGATGGTACGAATACCAATACGGCGGATTCCGGCGTGTATGTTCCTCAGTTTGACGACGAAGGTAATATCACTGGGTACTCGAATGTCAATAAATACGATGTCCCTCATAAGGACATTCCGATCAACCTTGTGATTAAGAAGAATGGTCTGCGGCACGGTGAGAGTGCGACCATCCAGATCTACATGTCTCATCAGAAGAATGTCGGCGGAAAGATTCAGTATCACGAGACGACCGGAAAGCCCCTGCCTGAGGCAACATTGCCCACCAGTCCCGATCAGGATCCCAATGACTTGGGTTGGGAAGACTTCACCAAGGTCATTCTTACCAATTTGGGTGAAGACGGTGCTGAAGTCACGAAGACTCTTCTCGCCCTGGATGCGACTTACGTCTATCTGCTGGCTGAAGATAACTGGGGATGGGCCTATGTGCTGGATGACAAGATGCTGAGTACGTCTGAGGTTGAAACGAATCCTTTCGTTTTCGACAATACCGAAAGGACGGACGCTCCCAAGCATGCTGAGGCCGTTTCCATCAACCATTTCGGAGACAATCCTCACGTTCAGAATGCCAAGAGCTCGAAGGTCAAGACCTTCACTTCCGGCCAGTAATTCAATACGGTTTTAGGGAAGCGGCCTCCGAGGGGGCCGCTTTCTCTTACATCCTTCAGCCTTTATCGACTATGAAGACTGGAAATTCTAACCTAATCTATGAATCGCCCCGCTTCAGGATCATCGTCCTGAAGTTGGAGAACCATTTCCTGGCGTCACAGACCGACTTGGAAGGGGCAACCTCTGAAAGCGTTGAGTATGAAGACTTTTAACCGTTTCATGCTCTGGGCCTTCTTGCCGTTCCTGCTCTCATGCGTCGCGAAGGAGCAGGAGGTTCGGCCTGATTCCGGAGGAATTGTCCTCACGGCCCGTTTCGTGGGGGATCCGGAGGTTAAGACTGTCCTGGACGCCGACTACGCCACCGTCCTCTGGATGCCTCATGAAACGATTTCGGTGTTCGGAGGCAAGGAGATGGCGAAGTTCACTTCCGACAATACGGAGAAGGCCGCCGTCGTGAAGTTCAGCGGCAAGCTGAACAACGGCGGGAGCGCTCCCTTGTATGGACTCTATCCCTATGACGCATCCGCCACGATCTCATCCAGCGTCATCACGACGAGCCTGTCCGATGCGCAGGAGGCGAAGGCCGGCTCTTTTGCCGACGGACAGTTCGTCGCCATCGGCAAGACGGGCAATTCTGACCTCGGTTTCTACAGCGTCTGCTCCGGCTTCCGCTTCATGCTGGACCGGAACGATATCCGGACCGTGACATTGCTCGCCAACGGTGGCGAACCGCTGGCGGGGAAGTTCTCCGTCGGCATCGACAAGAACGGGAAACCGGCGGTAAAGAGCGTTGTCGACGGGACTTCCGAGGTCGTCCTTTCCGCTCCGGGCGGCAAGACTTTCAAGTCCGGCGTCTGGTACTATCTGGTCACCCTTCCGGCGGATTTGCAGAAGGGTTACACTCTTCTTTTCGAAGGGGACGGCGTCCGGGGTACCGTCCGCTCGTCGGCGGCTATTGCACTGAACCGCAACAAGTTCCGGTCGGCAAAATTGGGCTCCGACCGCGTGGACTACAAGACTGAAAGCGACTACGACATCGAGAATGCCGGCGTCCGCGCCTACTTGGAAAATGTCGATTATTCCAATGATCCGGACTACACCCGTTCCGAGGTCTCCAATTACTCCGGCTCCGACAAGCCTCAGCCCGTGAAACTGTCCTGGAAGGGGACGGCCAGAACCATCCGGATATCGACCTCTCCCGACCTCTCGGGCTCGTGGGATGTCGCGGCGCAGCAGTCTCCGGCATCGGTCTATAATCTGACGCCGGGTGTCCGCTACTTCTATTCCGTCCTTGCGGCGGACGGGAGCGTCCTCAGGGAGTCCTGCGTGATTCCGAAGGGACCGAACCGGATGATCAACGGACTGCTCAAGAACACCCGCGACCTCGGCGGCTGGAAGGCCGGCGACAGGACCGTCAAGTACGGCAAGATCTACCGCGGCGCCAATCTGGATGACATCCAGCAGGATGCGTCCAAGATGGACATTGTCGTCAACCGGCTCGGTGTCGGTGTCGATCTGGACCTGCGGGGCCTGCCCCCGGGCTCCCAGGGCGGCAGCGGGGAGAAGAACCCTTGGAAAGCCACGGATCCGGTCATCTACAAGAACATCAAGCTCTGGCACTATTTTGTGCCGAGCGCCGACAGGAACCTGCAGGTCGATGTCTCTCCCGGAGAGACCGCCGACCAATACCAGTACGCCCTCCGCTGCATCCTCGGCTGGCTGAAGGACGGCAAGGTGGTCTATTTCCACTGCCACGGCGGGGCCGACCGCACAGGGACGCTCGCGTTCCTCATCGAAGGCCTCCTGGGTGTCTCGGAGAGCGATATGTCCAAGGATTTCGAGCTCACCACTTACTCGAACTCCATCCATCGGCGCAACGGCGACGGGGGATGGTTCTACAAGGGGATGGTGAAATACATCCGGACCTTCGCTCCCGGCAGGCCGATCCAGGAACAGGTGACCGCCTGGGCGAAGACCCGGCACTCCGATAAAGTGGATCCGCTGACGGATGCGGAAATCCAGGAATTGAAAGCGCTTTTGTTGGAGTAGAATTTTAGACAAAACTGCCGTTGCAGGGAGTTGTAGGCAGGATTTTTTTAAGGAATTCTTGCATTATTAAGAAAAGAATTATATATTTGCTACCTGAAGGATTATGCAATTCCAGATAGTTAACTTTCTATGCATATGAAAAAATTATTTCTTCTGATTGCTGCGGCCGCTTTCTTCGCGCCGGCAAGTCTCTTCGCTCAGGGGGAAACCGAGGTTACCGTGACCGAAGATGAGAACACTAAAACCATCGTGGAAAAGACCCCTACCGAAAAGGGTTATGTGGTCACTACCACCGTTATCGAGAAAAAATCCGTCTTCATGAATGGATTCTGGAGCAACTGGGAGCTCGATCTGGGCCTCGGTGCTGAAGCTTATATCGGCGAGAATGACTATAAGGTCAAGAACAAGTTCGACATGGTCGCTTTCCCGGCCATCGACGCTTATCTGACCAAGTGGGCATCTCCGAGCTTCGGTCTCGGTTTCGGCGTTACGGGTGGTGCTTTCAAGGGACTGTATCAGGCCCGCACCAATTCCGGTTATCCTCTGGCTTATGTCCGTTTCAAGACCGATGAGCTTTATACCGGAGAGATCGCTCCCAAGTATGGGGATCGTACATACGAGAAACTCTCTGTTCAGAAAGGTAATTTCCTGAACGTCTATGCTCTCGCCCATGCCGACCTGATGAACATGTTCGGCGGCTACAAGCCGGATCGTTTCTACACGATCGACGCTTATGCCGGTGGTGGTGTCATCCTCGGTTTCTCCAAGGACGCCGTCAATCCCGCTCCGACCTTCAACGCCGGTTTGATCAACAAGTTCCGCCTCAACGAGCAGCTCAGCATCCTGCTGAATCTCCGCGGCGCCCTTGTCGGTGACAACTTCGACGGTGAGAGCGCTGAAAGCGAGCCTGATAAGGAGCACTACCTGAAGAACATCAAGATGGACGGCATGATCGGCGGCACCCTCGGTCTCGCCTGGAAGCTCGGCAAGGAATCCAGCAGATGGCGTATGGCCGAGCGCACCAGCGTGTACCAGTACGACAAGGACATCGTCGACAAGCTGATCCACGACACGGTCTATGTCAAGGAGCCCGTTCCGGCTTACAAGGATCCTGAGGTCTGGTTCCACATCAACTTCATCGTGGACCGCTGGGACATCTCCAAGAAGGAGCTCATCAACATCCACGCTGTGGCCGACCTGATCAAGAGCACCCCGAACACCAAGTACCTGGTTTGCGGTTACGCCGACAAGCAGACGGCTACTCCTCCGCACAACCTCATGCTTTCCCAGAACCGTGCTGACGCCGTGTACAACGCCCTCGTCAACGAGTTCGGCGTGAATCCGGACCAGCTGGTCAAGGACTACAAGGGCGGTGTCGACTACATGTTCTACAACATGAAGGAACTCAGCCGCTGCGTCATGATTACGTCGATCAAAGAGTAATTCATTGTAAGCGAATATGATTTAAATCCATCATAGCCGGGGAATTGGACCTCGGCTATGATTGGATAAAAAAGGATACGAAAGGGCGATATGCAAGACTATTTTGTTCACGAGAGCAGTTACGTGGATGACGGTGTTGTCATTGGCCCTGGTACAAAGATCTGGCATTTCTGCCACGTCCAGAAAGGAGCCGTCATCGGCGCGAACTGTTCCCTTGGACAGAACGTGAATGTGGGCAATAATGTCCACATTGGCGACGGTGTCCGTATCCAAAACAACGTTTCCATCTACGAAGGCGTGGAAATTGAAGATAATGTCTTCTGTGGCCCGTCTTGCGTTTTCACGAATGTAACTACTCCGCGGGCGCACTTCCCGGTGCACGGGGTCTATGCGCGTACACGCGTGTGCGAAGGCGCATCGCTGGGCGCGAATTGCACGATAGTGTGCGGTCATACGGTAGGGCGCAGCGCGTTGATCGCTGCCGGAGCCGTTGTGACCAAGGATGTGAAAGATTACGCTTTGATGGCCGGCGTACCGGCCAGACAGATAGGGTGGGTATGCGAGTGCGGCCGTCGCCTCGACGACAGTCTCGCCTGCCCGTGCGGTAGGAAGTACAGGCTGAACGGGGAAAACCTCGAGAAAGCCTAGGGTTAACAACCTGATTCATAAGTAGCTGTTCGCTTTGTCAATAGGGCGAGCAAAGGCGAAGCCATGCAATTTAGAGATCTTAAGAAGCAGTATCAAGTCCTCAAGGAGGACATGGACAAGGCCATACTGGATGCCGTCGTGAGCGGCGCTTATATCATGGGACCGCAGGTGAAGGAACTGGAAAAGCAGTTGGCCGAGTATGTGGGTGTGAAGCATTGCCTGACGTGCGCGAATGGCACGGATGCATTGACATTGGCCTTGAAGGCCTGGGGAATCGGGCCCGGCGATGCGGTGTTCGTGCCGGATTTCACGTTCTTTTCTTCGGCCGAGGTCGTTCCCCTCGAGGGCGCCGAGCCGGTGTTCGTGGACGTGTGCGAGGAAACCTTCAACCTGGATGCCGCGGACCTGGAACGCGCTGTGAAAGAGGTCCTTGCCGATGGCAGGCTGCGTCCGCGCGTGGTCGTTGCCGTGGACCTTTTCGGCCTTCCGGCGGACTACAAGGCCATCCGGGCCGTTGCCGATAAATACGGCCTCCTCATCCTCGAGGATGGAGCGCAGGGATTTGGCGGCAGCATCGACGGAAAGCGCGCGTGCTCTTTCGGCGACATCGCCACGACCTCCTTCTTCCCCGCCAAGCCGGTGGGTTGCTACGGAGACGGCGGTGCGGTTTTCACCGACAATGACGAATGGGCCGCGCTCATCGAGTCCTACCGTGTCCATGGCAAGGGCCAGTTCAAGTACGACAACGTACGCATCGGCATGAATTCCCGGCTGGATACGGTCCAGGCCGCGGTTCTGCAGGTGAAGTTGAAGGCTTTCGACGAGTATGAGCTCGGCGACATCAATCTCGCCGCTCTGCAATATACCCGGCGCCTGAAGGACATCGTCGCCACCCCGGTCATCCCGGAAGGCTTCCTTTCCAGCTGGGCGCAGTACACCGTCCGCCTGCAAGACAAGGCCCAGCGCGACGCCCTCCAGGCGGCCCTGAAGGCCGAGGACATCCCGTCGATGGTCTATTATCCGAAACCGATGCATTTGCAAACGGCGTTTGCTTCTTTGTCATTTCGAGCGAGGCCGCAGGCGGAGTCGAGAAATCTGTGCCCCGTGGCCACCAGCCTCTGCGACCGCGTTCTTTCGCTGCCGATGCATCCGTACCTGACGGCCGAGCAGATCGACACCGTCTGTAATGCAATCCGTAAAGCATTGTAAATGAAGCTTATCAAGCGCAAGAAACCGTGGGTTGACCTCCAGTACGACGGGCCGTGCCTCCCGAAGAACTATACGGAGCGGGGCGTTGAGACCGGGGCCAAGCTGGAGGAACAGCTGGTTGGCAATGTGGATCTGCAGAAGATCCACACGGCCACGAAGAAGATGAGTCTGGCAGAGGCTACGGCCTGGATGGACAAGAACCGCGACAAGTTTGACACGAGCACCTACATCGTGAACACCGATGACGGCAATGCGCTGGATACGCTGAAGGGTCATCATGCCCGCTTGATTGTCAATGAGATGGGCCTAACCCGCATCCGCCACTTGAATACCTTTTTGAACAAGGCGAACGAGAACCTGGTGGAGGGTGGATACCTTCTGTGCCATTCCCGTACATCGGGTCTGAAGCGGCAGATGATTCGACGCGCCCGTCCCGGATTCGGCGGAAAAGTATTTTATTTCTTCCACTATCTCTGGCACCGGATCTTCGCCCGGATGCGGTGGACCCGCTGGTTCTATATGTGGGTGACGAAGGGAAAGAACCGCAGTTACAGCCGGGTGGAACTGCTCGGACGCATGTACAGGGCCGGTTTCGAAGTCGTGGACGAGCGTTTCCACAATGGAGAGTTCTTTATCTTGGGCCAGAAGTACCGCAAGCCCATCTGGGACGATGATCCCACCTTCGGCGCCCTCGTCAAATTGAACCGGGTCGGATATAAAGGGGAAATGATCGGCGTGTACAAGTTCCGCACGATGTACCCCTACTCGGAATACCTCCAGCCCTATATCCTGGAGCACGAAGGCTTGCAGAAGGGCGGAAAATTCGCGCGCGACTATCGCGTCAATTACTGGGGACACAAGCTTCGCAGCACCTGGCTGGACGAGTTGCCCATGTTCATCAACGTCCTCAAAGGCCAGATGAAACTCGTGGGAGTGCGGCCGCTGAGCCGGCAGTACTTCGGCCTGTACACCCCGGAGATGCAGAAACTGCATGTCAGCGTAAAGCCGGGGCTCCTGCCCCCGTTCTATTACGACGAAAAGACCCCCGAGACCATCGAAGACGTCCAGGAATCGGAAAAGAGATACATCGAAGCCTATCACAAGCACCCCTTCGCCACCGACTGGCGGTATTTCTGGGGCACGGTAGGCAACATTTTGTTCAAGCATAAACGTTCACATTAAAAGATATGGCAGCAGAGAAAGCCTCCGTGCAGGAGGAAAAATGGGACATCGTCATCAAACCGAAAGACAGACTGTTTTCGGTTGATTTCAAGGAGCTTTGGAGATACAGGGACTTGTGCGCCCTGTTTGTCAAACGGAATATCATCACCCAGTATAAGCAGACGATTCTGGGCCCGGCCTGGTTCGTGATCCAGCCGGCTTTGACCGTCATCATGTACATGATCGTGTTCGGTGGTATTGCGGGAATCCCTACGGATGGCGTTCCCCGTCCGTTGTTCTATCTGGCGGGTACCTGTATGTGGCAGTATTTCGCCTCGTGTCTCAATAATACATCCAATACATTCGTCTCCAACTCGGGTATTTTCGGAAAAGTCTATTTCCCGAGACTGATTATGCCGGTGGCCTCGGTCATCAGCAATCTGCTCAGGCTGGCCATCCAGTTCGGTTTCTTCGTGATTGTGTATATTGTCTATACCCTGACCGACCCGACCTGTCACGCCCATCTTACCTGGTTTGCCCTGATGCTTCCGATCCTCATTGCCATGATGGCCGGTCTTGCACTCGGCTTCGGTACCATCATCTCCTCGATGACCACCAAGTACCGTGACCTCCAGGTCCTCTTCTCTTTCCTGGTCCAGCTTTGGATGTATGCGACTCCTATCGTCTATCCTCTGAGCCAGACCGGAAGCAAGTTCTTCCTGGGCGTTCCCGTCCATACTTTCATGTGCCTGAATCCGGTTACCCCTGTTATCGAGACCTTCAAATATGGATTCCTCGGCTGCGGAGAGTTTGTCGGCTGGCGTTGGCTCATCTATAGCTTCGTCTTCATGTGCATCTTGCTGGGTGCCGGTATCGTGGTCTTCAACAAGGTGCAGAAGAGTTTCATGGATACGGTGTAGTTTTCCGTGGCGATTGAGAGTCCCGATGAAAGTATTCAGTTCGACAATACATCCGAGAAGGCTTTTCAGAGGAGTCTTTCGTTTCTTGTCGAATCTCCCGTTTCTTCTTTGTTGCAAGCTTCATCGTGTCGATGTCGTTATCGGACAGAATTCCTTCCTGAAAAGGTGCTCGGTGAAGACGAAAGACGGATACGGGAAACTCATCATCGGTGACAATTGTTCGATCAAGGACACGATCTTCCGGTATTATGATATGGGCGGGTCGATCGTCATAAACGATAAAGTGAGGATCAATGCCCGTCCGGAAGCGAAAACGCAACTGAGCGTGAAGGGAGAAACGAAGATCGAGATTGGCGAAAGATGCTTGCTGTCGAATACCATTGACATTGCTACGACGGATTGGCATTGCATCCTTGATGAACAGGGGGAGCGGACAAATCTGGATAAAGACGTATACATCGGGAGACACGTGTGGATTGGAAGAAAGGCGATGATAGGAAAAGGCGTCTCCATTCCGGAGAATTCTGTAATCGGAGCCGGCAGTGTCGTTACAAAGTCTTTTGATGAAGGCAATGTAATCATTGCGGGCAATCCTGCTAAAGTCAGAAAAGACCATGTCAATTGGAAATAATCAGGTCATCAAGGCGCTTAGGTGGCGTCTGTATCATGATTATCTTGAATTGAAAGTCTTTTTTATCCGGAGGAAGAAGAAAATCCGTTTTGGTTTCCTTGTGCAGGAGTTGAGTCAATGGAAGACAGAACAGCTTTACCTGGCCATGTTGAGGCATCCGAGATTTGAACCAGTTTTGTGCATTTCTCATAATGATTGGTATCCCGATTGCGAGAAGGTTTTGATGGATTATTGCCGTCGTCAAGGCTATAAGTATGTCTCGCTTGATCCGACTAAAACCCTTCGGAAACAGATCAGGTTGGATATGATCACCCTTCAGAAACCGTATCGGAGTGAAATCCCCGTTGCTTTTCAACCCGATAATAATCGGAGTCTGCCATATGTTGTCATCCCTTATTATTTGGGTACGATAACAACCTCCTGGATTGTGAACCAAAGGCTTAATATCCTCTGTTGGAGGCAATTTGTCGATAACGAGAGTTGTAAGCGGGCTTGGTCTAGGATGCATGCTCTTGGAGGATTGACCTATAGAGTCACTGGCTCGCCGATGATGGATGAACTGCTGACGCCCAAAGAGAGTTTACCGGATGTCTGGCCGGTCAGGGATGGAAGAAAACGGATCATTTTTGCGCCGCATCACACGATAGCGGATATGCACAAGGAGGGGATCGGCTATTCCACTTTCCTGGATTATTGTGATTTCATGCTGGAAATGCGGGACAAGTTCCAAGATCGCGTTTTCTTTGTTTTCAAGCCTCATCCCTCGCTTAGATATCGATTACTGGAGTATTGGGGCGAAGAAAAGACGGAGCATTATTTCGCACAATGGGAGAAAGAGGGATGCAGTCATGTTGAAACCGGAAAATACCTTTCTTTATTCAAATACTCTGACGCGATGATTCATGATTGCGCCTCTTTCACTATAGAGTATTTGTATACGGATAAGCCCGTCATGTATTTGCTCAGGGACGAGCATCATGAAGACAATTTGATCCCGTATGCAAAGGAAGCGTTTGGTTTTCATTATAAAGGAAGATCCCCAAAGGACATCGAAAG
>JAEEGF012175729.1_pt1 | contig 17250 bp, 13 predicted proteins | sample 9134171 | NCBI WGS metagenome assembly JAEEGF01 (sample SAMN16246542, study PRJNA631951) | gut metagenome | biome: gut microbiome; feature: rumen; material: AP-attached | host: Bos | place: Iran: Karaj | collected 2018-10 | reverse complement strand
GCTACCGCGGCAGCACAAAATAAGTGTTTTCGTAAGTTGTTTTCACTCCTTCGCGCCGTTTTTTTTGTAATGTTAGCAACTTTTCAAAACTCGACATTCGGGCTATTATAATTTTGACAAATATTACAAAAATCTGCCTGAAATTTCACAAAAAAAATCATAAAAAAACAAAAAAAATTAAAGATTTTTTGTAACCTTCAGTTTCCCCCTTTGTTATACAGGTATATTGCAAGAGCAATTAACGCAGTTTTTAGATACGCCTGCACAACTAACGTATCAGTTTCTGCCTCCTCCTCTCCTTTGGCCTCTGCTCTTACGTTGTATGGGCGGAGGTTTTATTTGCACAACAGTGCTTTTTACTCCACAAAAAGGGCTGTCCGGACCAGTGTTACTGATCAGGGCAGCCCTGCTTTTTTACAAAGATTTTTTCGGAAAATTAAGCCTGTGGAATCTGATTCAGGGCAGAAACTACGGCGTTAATACCAGCCCGACCGATACTTGTAGATTTTCCTGCACCCCAGTACTGATTGCCGTCTTCACAGGTAATCTGAATGTAGGCAATGGCAGAGGTATCCCGTCCAGTACCAATTGAATGTTCATGGAAAGAAGTTACATTAAAGCGTGGAGCAGGTGTACTTGTAAGGGCATTAACAAAGGCATCGATTGGACCATTTCCCTTTTCACCAATAGACAGCTTTTCTCCCTTCCATTCTACCACAGCACGAACGGCAGAAGACTGGGCTTCCTGAGCACCTTCAATATTTGTTTCATTAAGATCCAGAATATTGAGGTTTGAACGATTTTCAATCCAGTTCTTTACAAAGATATCATAAATTTCTTTTGCCTGAAGTTCCCTCTGCTGACGATCAGCTTCATTTTTAACCACAAGCCCCAGAGCAGGATGCATAGCCTTTGGAAGAGAGATACCATAATCCTGTTCCAGAATAAAGGCAGCTCCCCCCTTTCCAGACTGAGAGTTGATTCTGATAATTCCCTCATACTGACGGCCAATATCATGTGGGTCAATATAAAGATACGGAACATCCCAGAGAGCATTTTTATCCATTGAAGTTCTTGCAGCCATTCCCTTTCTGATTGCATCCTGGTGACTTCCTGAGAAAGCAGTGAAAACCAGTTCTCCTGCATAAGGAACGCGGGGACCAACTTCCATTCCGGTAAACTTTTCATATTCAGCCCTTATCTCTTCAATGTTGCGGAAGTCCAGTTCAGGATCCACCCCTTCTGCAAACATATTCAGTGCAACATTAACAATATCAAGGTTACCGGTTCTTTCACCATTTCCAAAGAGACAGCCTTCAACACGGTCAGCTCCTGCCAAAAGTCCAAGTTCTGCAGAAGCAACGCCAGTACCACGGTCATTGTGGCAGTGAGTTGAAATAATTACATTCTCACGATCAGAGATGTGCTGGGCAAAGTATTCGATTGAATCAGCATAAACATTCGGAGTGTAGCATTCTACTGTTGTAGGCAGATTCATGATGATTTTGTTTTCAGGAGAAGCTCCCCATTCAGCCTTAACAGCCTCACAAATTTCAATAGCATAATCTATTTCTGTCATTGAATAGCTTTCAGGAGAATATTCCAGGCGGATTCTCTTTAAGTCCTCAGCAGACATGCAGCTCTTAATGCAGCGGACACCATCAATGGCAATCTGCTTGATTTCTTCCTTTGATTTGTTAAAAGTGTATTTACGCTGGGCAGGAGAAGTAGAATTGTAAATATGGAATATAACGTGAGGGGCACCCTTTATTGCTTCCATTGTTTTCTTAACCAGAGCTTCACGAGCCTGACAGAGGACCTGAATTGTTACATCTTCAGGAATGTGATTTTCTGTTATAAGGCGGCGGATATATTCATATTCAGTATCGCTGGCTGCAGGAAAACCTACTTCAATTTCCTTAAAACCAATTTTAACCAGCAGGTCAAAAAAGGCAAGTTTGACCTCTACGCCCATTGGATTAATCAGGGCCTGGTTACCATCACGAAGATCAACTGAACACCAGACAGGAGCCCTGGTAATTCTCTTTGAAGGCCAGGTTCTCTTTTCCAGAGGAATTGAAGGAATTGGTGCATACTTTCCATTTGGATTCATTACTGACATTTTTTTTTCTCCTTTGACCATGCAGACACTTTTCTATGCGGGAACTTTTCAGTTAACTGACAGCAAACTGTCTGCAAACACTTTTTTGTATCTGCAAATAAAAAAAGACCCGCTGCCGAAGCAAGGGGTCTGTAATTTGCAAGTTTGATTTATTTTGAAAACCTTAAGGCTTTCTTTCAATCAATCATACCTTATAGCTAATACTATACATCTTCCAGCACCTTTCTTCGGGTTTACAAGAGAGAAGTTAGTAGTAGTAGTACGAGTGATTTCTTATTCATATGCATATTTATACATTGAAAGTGAATATATGTCAAGACTGATTTCCTGGTAAAGGCTTGCTGCCTGTAAATGAATTTTTCTTATTTTCTTTAATACCAGGATAAATCAGAAATTACAATATCTTCAGGAATGTAGTATTTAGGGCCTCCTCGTTCTACAGATACATAGCCCCCAAATATCCAGCCGAATTTTCCATCATCATATTCAATTTTCAACCAGTGATCTGTTAATCCGTCTATTGTTTCTGTTTCCTCTGTAATAGCTACTATATCGAAATTTTCTTGCGGAGAACGAGTGCCTTCCTCAAAATTATGTAGAAGAAAAACTTTTTTGCCATCAAGTCCCGGTTTATCTCTTACGTTTAGTCTTTCCCATACTGAGACTATCTGGCTTATTTTACGAACAGTCCATTTTTTTGATGTTTGAATTTCTTCCAGTATTTCATATCGATTTTCATAATATGGATCCGTATATTCTCCTAAGGAATCAGAGCTTGTACAAATATAACCTACAGAATTCTTCAGTTGAATTTTGTACCATAACTGGCCAGGAAGATTTCCCAATCTGTCTTTAGGTTTATTGAAATATTCTATTGTTATAACTTCTAAAACATTAATACTATCATTATCCTTTAATTTTCCTATACTTTTTTTGAAAGTATAATCTTCGTATATAGTCCGATTATTTTCTTCCAGCAAGTCACCAATTTTTATATTGCTGATGAGACATTTACGGATAGTTGTTTTAACTCCATCTTCTTCAAACGATGTAATAATAGTTCCATTTCCATCTTTGTAATTCGGATTAGAAAACACAACTTGTGCAATAAAGAATACAATAATTAGTAAGATATTTTTTTTCATTTTTCCTCCCTGAAAAGCCTGTAGCCTGTCCTTATACTAACTTCATGTCTTATAAATATCGTTAAAAGAAATTGTAAGACATAGATTTTAAATCTTTCGATAAATAAACATTTCCTTCTTTGTCAATTATGGCTTCTTTATCTCCAAAAACAACTACTGCATAGTTTCCAACAAATCTACGAGCACCATCAAATTGACATGGAATAACAATCTCAAATTTTGGATTCATATAGCCGAATTTTTTTGTCCTTTTGTCTCTAATAAGAACAAGTCCATTTTCATAAAAAGGATCTACAGGTTCTATACTTATCGGAAGCTCTTTTGACCTGCCTTTTTTATCGAACTGTATCCATTTCTTATCTTTATTTTTTACCAGAGCATAATTTTCATTGAAGGCATATCCGATTACAGGTTCTTTTCTTGGACCTATATCCTCTGGATCAATATAGAAAGTAGTTTCAATAACAAGCTTTCCTTTTTTATTCACAAAGCCAGATCTTCCGTCCTTTAAAATAACTGCAATGAATCCGTCTTTATAAAATGAAGTTGCCTGATCTATATCTTTTAATAGAACGTTTCCTTTTCTATCAACTATACTGTATAAACATCCAACGCTATTCTTTTCCCAAACTAAACCTGTACCATCTCTATAACCAAATTCTATTAAATATCTATCATCCCTTTGAAATGGTGTCATAACCCCTGTTTCTAAATTCAAGAGCTGGTCTTTTGAAGCTTTGATTAGTATTTCATTCTCAGAATAGAAAGTATAGTTTAACCACGAATCCTGGAACAGTAATTTTAGCGAAGAATTATATATATAGGTAACATGATTCTTATTAGCAATTACAGAATTGTCATTTACTGAAATCCAATCATATTCAGCAGGTACTACAATTTTTCTGTCCTGGTTAATAAGTCCATACTTACCATCTTTTACAAAAAGACTGTAAGTTTCTGCAAAAAGACATGTGCTTAATAATGTAAAACACAAAATTAAATTTAAGAGTTTTCTCTTCATTTTTTATCTCCAGGTAGATTAAAAATATTCGTTAAAGAAATCATCCTTCTCGGAAAGAATTTCTCTTTTTGTTATAGAATATTCTCCTTCTGCTTTTCCGTAAGGTTTTATTTCTTCATATTCCAGAAATCCTGATGAATTGAATTTTCTTATATACTCTTCATGGATTTCTTTTTATTTTCCTTCTTTTGCAAATGCAATTACACCAGTTTCAGGACCTGTACTTTCATAGATTTCTGTTTCATTCCCATCTTGTAAAAAAGTTTCTTCAGTAACCAGATTACAAAGGGTATAATTATATTCACGTAATATTTCTTTTTCACCATTATGAATAATTTTTTCTACATTTTTGACATTCTTTTCGTTAAAGTAATTTTCTTCTAGAGAAATCCATTTTTCATCACGTATATCACGTTTTATAATTTGATTCTTCTGGAACTGATATTCATTATATAAATTGTACAATTTATTAAATTGTATTTTTAAGTAATTCTCATCAGTAACAATTTTTCCGGTAATTTTTTTTGAAGTGTTGCGTTTTAAATCTTCTCTTGTAATTACATATTCTGATTTATCACAATAATAACTTGTATGTTCTTTATAAGAAATAAAACCCATATCATATAAATTAATACCAAATACGTCTGTTATTCTTCCTTCCGAATCAAAGAAGTAATATTTATATGACACATTTCTGTCATAGGAATCTGAATAAGATTTTAAGCCCTTTTCATCAAGGATATAATTTTCATAAGATTCCTTAATAATTTTATTCTTAAACTGTTTTAGATTCTTGATGTAAAACTCTCCTGCAAAAAATGGATTTCTTGCATTGAATTCGTAACAGTCAGCTTTAGGGTCAAAATACTTCTTAAATACAGAGTATGTTGCATCTTTAGCATAAAGCACAGACACACTCAACATTACTAATAAAACAGATATAATACGCTTCATTGTTTTCTCCAGAATTATTCAAAATAAGCCAATATACAATTGTTTTCTATAACAACAAAATTCTCATGTTGCCAGGTATTAGGCACATACTCCAATTGACTATCAGGACTGAATGAACCGTCTGTAAAGAACCACTTGTTTATAGGATCATTACCTGCTTTCATAATGATTTGAACAAGTTCGTTATGATATAAATATGCTGGCTCAATTTTATACATACAAATTTCTCCATTAAAATATCAATCAAATATTGTTCTGTTTTTTTTCAATGAAAATAGAGATTTATAAAGTTCAAAAAAAATTAGAATGAATGAATGAATGACTTTTTTTGATGCAACAACTCATATGAAAAACCTTACTTAATAATTTTTAATTATATTTACAGAATAACTTTTTGTTATAAATTGTCAAGTTTTTTTTCATCTATTGCTGAGAAATTTACATATTAAAAAACTTATATTGATTATCCCCGTTAACGGAAAATAGAATGCTTATCCTAAGTTATTTGCTGCATTTTTTATTCAATTTTGATATTGATTACAACCAGTCCCACAAGACAGATGGCAATTCCAAGAAATTTATTCCAGCTGACTTTTTCCTTGAAAAAGATAATACCAACAAGTAAAAGAAGACTGCCCAGAATGGCACTTTGAATTATCTGAGCTGTAGAAATTTCCCATCCCGCTTTAAATGCATAAATCCAGCCCAGTTCCATTCCCAGCAAAGATAGTCCAAGAAGAAATGATGACCAGTTGAGTTTACGATATTCAGCAAAAATATTTGAATCTTTGTTAATAAGAAAATAGAAAAGAAATGAAAGAAAAGCAGCAAGCAGATACGATATTGTTAATGATGCAAATGGATTAAGGCCGGAAGGAATTGATTTTGCGCAAATCTGGTAAACAAGGTTGGACACAATAACCAGCGCCAGCGGCCAAATGTATGAAAACATTTTAAACTCCTGTAATAAGTTTGGCCTGTTGTGACGGTAGGTGCCCATCCGCTGAAAAAGACTTTACCACTTTCAGCCATAAATTTTCAAGCCCCCTGCTTTTAAGAATTTGACCTTAAGCAAACAGTAAAATAAAATGATAAAAAAATTTCGCAATAAAGACTGGGATTAATATGGAAGAATTTGATTTGTATACCTGCAGCAGAAAAAAAACAGGATCAAAAATTGTAAGAGGCTCAGGAGAAAAAATACCGGAAGGCTCTTACCGTCTGGTAGTCGGTGTTTTGATTTTCAATTCAAAAGGAGAACTTTTAATCCAGCAGAGGGCAAAAGAAAAAACTACCTGGACAAATCTCTGGGACATTTCCTGTGCAGGTCACGTACAGGCTGGAGAAAGTTCACAAGAAGGAGCGTCCAGAGAATTAAAGGAAGAGCTTGGGTTGACTTACGATTTTACTTCTGTACCGGCTGCAATTTCAATTTCCTTTCCAAAGGGCTTTGAAGACTTTTACATTCTACATCTGGACCTGGAACCTGGGAAACTAAATCTTCAAAAAGATGAAGTTCAAAAAGTTATGTGGGCATCAAAAGAAAAAGTTCTGGAAATGCTTGAATGCAAAAATCCTGAAGAAAGTTTTATTCCCTACGAAAAATCTTTTTTGGAATATTGTTTTTACTGCAGCAAAAGACAAGGGCTCCACACCAGGGAAGACTGGACAAGGAACCCTTCAAACAAAACTATCTGAGAAGAACAAAAATCTTTGACAGTTTTTCATCAAATTCGTCTGTAGCAATCTTTAATTCCTTAAGGAAAGACGAATCCTGAATTCTTCCAAGAACAGCTTCCTTTTCTTCAGCATTGCGGAAAGTTGTACTTCTAAAGAAATCAGTATAATCTTTTTCACGACTGGAAATTGAAGACTCCAGCATATTAAGTGAAACATATGCTACATCGTTTGTAATGTCGTCATAATCCTCACAGGTAAAATTCTGAATCGGTTTTGAATACAGATATTCCAGAATATAGAAAGCATAGCGGGCCTTGTTCTCCACATAATGGCTGTCGCATTCATCATAGAAATCATGAACCTGCTGCCAGTTGTTTATAGACCCATTTTTAATTCTGTCAAAAAGTTCTGTAACTTTATCTTCAGGAATAACCTGTCCGCCGGCATTAATCCACTTTGAATAAAGAGGAAGACTGTATATTGTCTTTACATTTTCCTCAGAGAGAGATTCCAGATTATTTATGGAAGCCCAGTCAATTAAACACTGAACTGCAAAATATTTTAAAACCCTGCGGTATTCTTTATAGCCCTGTACTGCTTTATAAACAAGTGCGCCGTATCTTTTTTGAGAGCGGTCATCTTTAAGAATAATTTTTGCTCCCACATTCTGATGAATAAAATCTTTTGCCAGCTGAGATTTTTCTTTTTCTGTTGAAGCAACAAGAATTTGGCTGTGGATTTTTTCAGTAAGTTCCGGATTGTCGTCATGCTCTATAAAAGAAATTCTCTCGCTTTCATCAAGAAGAAGAAAACGTTTTGTTAATTCAATTATTCTTTCAAGGGCAGGAATTACTTCTTCCATTGTATCAGGAGCAAAAGGATTTGTTTCAATGTGCTGAACTTTTTCAATACGCTTGTCTCTTGAAGCAAACTTGTACTTGTTTCTTACAATGGCAAACATATTGTAAAGGAACCAGTAGGCTGGAATTATATGCACTGCTTTATCTTCATTGCTGGTTGCAATAAGGGAGAAAGGATAAGTGATGTTCAGTTCATTCTGATAACTTCCCTTACTTACAAGAACAAAAGATGCAAAGCGGGAATCGTACTTGAAATCAGAGCAGAGTCCCGGCCAGAAACCACGACCTGCAATCATTTCACCATCAGGGGAACGGGAGTTATGATTAGATCCGATGGTAGCAGCTGAAGCAATGTTTGTCTGCCCCATAAGGGTAGCTGCAATAAGGAAGGATGAATTGTGATGCTGTTCGTGGAAGGGAAAAATCAGATTGTTTAAAAGTTCACAGCAGGATACAGTAGAGTTATCCCCCAGTACGGAATTCAAGAGGCGGGCACCGTATTTAATCTGGCAGTTTTTACCGATTACAAATCTTACGGCTACAGCCTGATAAAAGGCTCTGCTGCCCTGCCCCATAATTCCGTTTACAAGTTCAACACCTTCTCCAACCTGAGAAACAGAATCTTCATTTGAAAGAATGGTAATATTCTTTAACTTGAAGGCTCCCTTGATGTAGGCGCAGGATCCAATCCAGGCATCTTTGATGAGGGTTGTATTTTTAATTACAGCATCGTGTTCAATTACACCGTATGTGTTCAGTTTTTTATCATTTCCGTATTCTGTCAGTTCAATGAAACGTCCCATAAGTTTATGGTCTTCTCTGTAGCGGGACCAGAGGAAAGCATCTGCCGGAATCATATCCTTAAAAGGAAGAACTGATCTTTCTCCGTTTTCATTTCCAACCCCAATCCAGATTCTGTTTTTTTCAGGTTCTCCTTCCTTTAAAATACCTGCTCCAAATTTGGAATGTTTTGTGCAGGAGATTTCCTGAATATTAAAAAGCATTACCCTGTCCTGCAGGCGGTAATTCTGAATATAGGAAACATTATTGATAACACAGTCATCTCCTGTTACAACATCGTATAGAGATGATCTGTAGATTCCTGTCTTAAGTTCCAGATCATGGTATTTAAGAGTAGCCGGACGAATAACTCCAAGAATTACAAATCCGTTAAAATCACTCTGGATAATCTGGTCAACACAAAATTCACCTTCACGATCGCTGACCCAGATATTCTGCCAGGAAGGATCAGAAGATGTATTTCTATTCTGAATCAGAGTATAAATTTCTTTTGGTGTAAGATGACGTTTATTTTCTATTAAAGAAGGGTCAATTACAGCACCTTCTGTTTTTTCAGATAAAAGATTTACTTTAGGCATGTTTCAAATTATAAGATGTTTTTTTTTAGGATTCAATATGATATATTTTTAATATGAAACTCGAATTATTTAAAAAGAAGCTTTCATTAAAGTTAGTTTTGCTTTCTCTTTCATTCAGCTTTTTTCTCTCTACGGCAGGAGCTGCGTCCCTTACCAGTCCGGAAAATGAATATTCTAATCTTCATATAATTACCCTTTCAAACGGTATGACAATCTTTGTGAGGGAAGATTCTTCCAGTGCCCTTCTCCATGCAGAATTTATGTCCAGAGCAGGCTTTTCATCACAAACTCCTGGAACGGCAGGATTCTTCCCCCTTTATACAGAACTTTTCGCCAGGCAGATGAAGGCTGACTATAAGGATTTTTTTGACACAGTTGAACTGAAATATTCAACAAACCAGGAAAGTTCAACTTATTCGGCAACAATTCCCCCTTCAGCCCTGAAAACTTTTTTTAAAGCGGTATCGGAAACTGCAATTCATCCATCTTTTTCAGATAAACTTATTTCCTCCTGCTACAGTCAGATGAAAAAAGATGTACTGGAAAAAGAAAAAAGTACAACTGGATTAATTAACAGCGCAATTGATTCCAGAGTTTTTGCTGCTGCTCCATGGAAACACGACACAGGAATTTACCCTGCACTTTTTTCAGGAAAGACTACATCTGAAGTAAGAACCATTATTTCTGAAATTACAAAAAAATATTATATTCCTCAGAACTGCGCCCTTTTCATCAGCGGAAACATAAGTCACGAAAGAGTTTATAATCTTGCCCTGGAAACTTTTTCTTCCTGGAAGGATTATTATTCTCAACAGATAAAAATCAATTCCAATGAAAATAAAAATTCAGATAGTACACAAAGACGTTTTGTAATAATAGATGATTCTTTTTCTCCAGACTTTACACAGCTGGTTGTTCAGTACACGTCTCTTTCAATGAGTCAGGCAGATATTTTAAGTGCAGGATTCAACAGTTCAAGTTCAACATATATAGAATATGAAATAGGAGATCCGGTTGTTGGTTTAAGAAGCTACGATTACCTCACTTCAGCCAGTGTTCAGCAGAGTGAATCTTCCCGTCTTATTTTACAGGCACTGCTGGAAAAGCCGTACTCCTTTACCATGGGACCTAAACCAAAAGTTTTGCCTTCTACGGCAGAACAGGTAATGCACTTTGTAAATAATGCAAAAGCCGCAGCATCTCTTTCACCCCAGTCCCTTGCCCAGGCACAGAATGAAATTTCTTCCCGTTACAAAACCAGATCAGGTTCAGCAGTTGGAGGAATGGAATTTATTGCCGATTACTGGGCCCTTCACCCGGAACTGGATTCAGAAGTTTTTTACAGTCACTTTGAAGCTTTGCAGGAAGAAATTAAAAATCAGTCTGCTGCAGAAATATACAGGAAAGTACAGGCAGAAGAACCTTTTATTTTTGTTCTCCTGAATACAAAAAATTATGAAGCAGATAAAGATGCATATAAAGCAAACGGCTTTGAAACTGTAACGCGGAAAAACGCTTCATGGTACAGGGATCAGCTTGTTTTACAAAAGGCCCTTAAAGATGAAAACCTTACACTTGCAGAAGAAAAAGACCTTGCCCTTGAAGAAGACAGTGAAGTCTTAAATAAAAAACCGGCTCAGTCTTTTTATGAAGTAAACTCTAAGCAGATTCAGTCGTTCACTTTAAATAATGGTATTCCTCTTGTAATAAAAAGCAATCCTAAAAGTCAGGGAATACTTATTTCTATCTGCATTGACGGAGGTGAAGCAGCGTCCCCGGCAAAGGAACATTACCAGCGGACTGTTATAGTGAATTATCTTTCTGTAAATCTCCAGACTGAAATCAATAAACTTAAAGCAGAAAATAAATTCAAGGGAGAAACAGAAATAAAAAGCTGGACCACAGACCTTAAATCTTACATTACAATTTCCTGCCTTAAAGAAGATCTGGACAATGCCCTGACAGCTTTTGTAAATGCAGTTATTTACGGAGATATTTTTCCTTCTACAGCGGACAGAGTTATGTATGAACTTTACGGCCAGTGGAATACAAAAATCAGTGATATGGATTTTCAAATGTCACAGGCTGCCCTGAAAGTTCTCTACAAGGGAACAGGACTGGAAAAAAATTATGACATTGCCACACCAATCTTAAGCGGAACAACATTTCAAACTCTCTGCGATGCATATGCCCAGTTAATTAACAGTTCAAATTATTCTCTGGTAATTGTTGGTGATATAGATTACCAAGATGCCCGAACAGTCTGTGAAAAAAACTTTACTCTTTTAAAAGGTAAAGCAGGCAAAAAAAATACAAAACTTATTAAGCCGGCAATAAAATCTAAAACCGACAGAATTACAATTAAGCACACCTACAGCACAGATATTCCGGCAGAGATGGCAGGTGACACAGTTCCAATTCTTGTTCCAACAACAGAGTTTAAGGATCCTGTTCAGTTCTGGATTTCTGCACCGGCAGATGATGCAAGCAGGGAAATATTCAATGCCCTTCTTTACGAACTCAGAAACAGAATGAATCAGAAGCTTAGCGGTCAGGCAGGAACTTTTGTAGTTGAAGCAACAAATACTGTACCTCTGGCCTGCATAAAAACTCCTGCAATTTTGTACAGCGGAGAATTTTTAAAAGCCTACAAAAAAGCAGTCCGGGAAATGAAGGAAGATTTAAAAACTGAAAATCAACTTACAAAAAACCGGGAAAAAGAAATTAAGGACGCTTTAAGCCACAATAAAAATGTTGAAAAACAAAAGGCTGTCAGGGCAAAGGAAGAAGAAGAAGCTTTAAAAAAGCAGACCGAATATAATTTAGACAGACAGGAAAATCCGGAAAAATATCTGGATGGAGACGGCAACCCTCTTCCTTATGAAGACTTTTCACTTAATCTCACAAAGGTTGATGAAGAAATTGATTTATCAAAACTTCCTCCATACCAGAGTCAGCTGCTGGAAAACATCATAACCAGATGGGAACTGAAAGCTCTTTCCAGAACACAGTCAAATGAAGGAACGGCCCAGCTTATTCAGCAGGGATTAATTACAGGAAACGGAGCCCTTTACTTAAATGACTATCTGCTTGTAGAAGAGGCCAGTCTGGAAAAAATGATTCAAATTGCTGACAAATATTTTCCCGACACTCCTACTTACGAAGTGTATTCAAAGGATGCAAAATAGTTTTTACAAAAGACATGGGGCTAAAACTTTATCCATCAGAAAATCCCTCTGATCACAGGGAACCTCTTCAAGCAGCTGACAGTCAAAACAGACACCGCAGATTGTAAGGGAGGTTCCTTTTTTGATACAGAATTTTTTTAACCTTTCAAGATAAATATCATAATATGCTTTTCCGTGCCCCAGCCTTTCTCCTTTTTTTGAAAAAGCCAGACCGGGAACAATAACAAGAATCTTCTCCGGAGTAAAATCAACCTGACCATCAATATTAAAAACAGGCCGCTTTTCATCAGGCTCAATAATATTAAATGCCCCGGAATGACACTGGTTCTCAAGAAAACTTTCATCACTACCATCAATAAAATAAAAATCCATATTGCTGGAATTTTTTACAACTCGTGGTACAGCAATTTTTTTCTGGTCAGAAAATGACCTGGGAATTAAACTCAGCAGATTTACTTCTGATTCTGCCGGAAGATATGTAAGGATTAAATCTGCATTCCTGTAGAAATCCTGTTCATACAGATAATTTTCAATACAGCGGGACTGGAACATTCTTTCTGACAGGCTTAATTTTTTCAGCAGAGCTTTGACCTTCTGCCGGAGACATTTCTTTTTATCATCAGTGGTCATATGAAAATTCCTCTCTGATTAAACTATAAATGAACTTGTAAAAAAAAAGAAGTAAGTCTAATATTTTCATTATGAAAGATTCTTTTATAAATGTAAGAATGGATGAAAACAATCCTAATTTTGAGCAGGCTGTAAGCAGAGAAAATTCTCTTTACAAAAGAGGAAATTCTATCCGCTCAGATTTTGAAAGAGATTATACAAGACTTCTCCACTGCCAGGCTTACCGGCGAATGAAGCACAAGACCCAGGTTTTTTATGCTCCACACAACGATCACATCTGTACAAGAATTGAACACGTTACTCATGTAGCAAGTGTCAGCACAACTATTGCAAAATACCTTGGACTTAACAGAGAACTTACTGATGCAATTGCAATCGGCCATGATATAGGTCACGCACCTTTTGGACACACTGGAGAAGAAATTCTTAATGCACTGATAAAAAAAGATAATGATGCAAAAAATTATCCAAAAAAATTCTGGCATGAAAGAAACAGTCTTTTCTTTGCAGATTACATAGAAACTCTTCCCGACCCGGAAGGAAATGAATGTACCCTGGATTTAACTTATGGAGTAAGGGACGGCCTTATCTGCCACTGCGGTGAAATTGATCAGCAGGGACTAAAACCAAGGGAAGAGGCCATGAACCTTTATGACATCAGACGGCCTGGACTGGTTTCACCTTACACCTGGGAAGGCTGTGTTGTTAAAGTTTCAGATAAAATCGCTTTTCTTGGAAGGGATATTGAAGACGCCGGAGCTTACCACATAATAGACATGGGCTGCTACAGACAGCTGAGGGAAATTGTAGGCAGTACCTTAGGCTGGGAAACAATAAAGAAGAGGCTGCCCCCGGAAAAACCAGCCCCGGTTCACCGCTCAGGAATTGCAGTAAACACTACAGTTCTTATAAATGATATGATTGTAGATCTCTGTGAAAATTCCAGTCCGGAAAAGGGAATTTCTTTTTCTGATCCATATTTTAATTTTATTGTGGAATTAAAGAAATTTTGTTTTGCCAATATTTATAATCACTGGCGCCTTGTTGAATTTAAAAAGTATGCAGAAAATGTTTTAGGAACGATTTACAGAACCTTAATTCAGACCCAGGTCTATGCACAAAACGGAACTATGGACCGCTGCCTTAAATACGCTCCAAAACTGTCTGAAACCTTTGTAGACTGGCTCATAAAATATACAAACTATAAGCCAAAAGGGGACGAAGACCGTAAAACTACCCTGCACTACCAGACAAAAGAAGTTTTTGATGTTGATGATCCTGCAAGTTTCGAAAAATGCATAATCGAATATATCAGCGGAATGACAGATCAGTACGCCCTGAGCGTATTTGAAGAAATCATCTCTTTCTGACAAAAAAAAAGGGGCACTCTAAAACAGAATGCCCCGTCATTTATTTAGGAAAGCTTTACTTCTTTAAAACTTCTGCCAGGCCAGCTGGTGTAAAGTTAAAGAATTCTGCAACCTTAGCAGCAGGACCAGATTCACCAAAGCGGTTAATTGTGAAGATATCAGCCTTTTTAGCATAACCTTCCCAACCCTGACGGCATCCGGCTTCTGCAACTACAGTACGCTTTGCATCGCCCATAATCTTTTTCTGTTCTTCTTCAGAAAGATTGTCAAACATTGTCTTGTCAAGAACAGAAACAACGCGGATCTTTTTATCAGCAACAAGAGCTGCTGCCTTAAGGGACATTTCAACTTCTGAACCTGTTGCAAGAATTGTAATATCTGGAGAAGCAGAACCTTCCTGTACTACATATGCACCATATTTCTTTGCATTTTCCTTCCAGTTAGAATCAGCCTTTGCATAAACACCGATTCCCTGTCTTGTGAATGCCATACATACAGGATGATTTTTGCTTGCAAGTGCCATTTCCCATGCAACCTGAGATTCTTCTGCATCTCCCGGACGAAGTACCTGAACATTAGGCATGCAGCGGAGAGAAGCAAGTGTTTCGATAGGCTGGTGGGTTGGACCATCTTCACCTACGTAGATTGAATCGTGGGTAAGTACATAAATGTTTGGCAGTTCACTGAGGGCAGCAACACGGAGAGAAGCGCGGAAATAATCAGAGAATACCAGGAATGTAGCACCAAATGCTCTCAATCCTCCATGAAGGTTAATACCGCTCATAACCTGGCTCATTGCAAATTCGCGGATACCATATTCAATAGTGCGGCCCTTACGATTTTCTGGAGTATAAGTTCCATCATCATTCTTAACCTTTGTCTTATTTGGACCCTGTAAGTCAGCAGAACCACCTACCAGCCATTCATAGCGGTCAGCCATACAGTTAAGGCTCTTGCCGGAAGCGTCACGGGTTGCAAGACAGTCTCCAACATTATATGAAGGAGCAGCAGCATCAGCAGTCTGTTCACCATTCCAGTAAGCATCCCACTTTTTGCGCAGGTCAGGATTTTCAGCAGACCATTCTTCAAATTCCTTCTTCCAGTTTTCTTCAGCCTTTGCAAATTCTACGCGGCGGCCTTCAAAATATTTGTATGCTTCTGGAACAACATAGAAGTTTTCATTTTCAGGAAGACCAAGATTCTTTTTAGCTTCCTTACATCCATCTTCACCAAGAGGAGCACCATGAACATCAGCAGTATTCTCTTTTGGAGCACCCTTACCAATTACAGAGTGAAGGATGATGAGTGTAGGCTTTGATTCATCGCGCTTTGCAGTTTCAACAAGATCAGCAATTTCACCAATATTGTACATGCTGCCTCTGAGAACCTGCCATCCATATGCCAGGTAGCGCTTTTCAATATCTTCTGTGAAAGTAATATCTGTACTTCCGTCAATTGAAATCTTATTTTCATCGTAGAAAACAATCAGCTTGCCCAGCTTAAGGTGACCTGCAAGAGATGAAGCTTCAGAAGAAACACCTTCCTCAAGACAACCTTCACCTACCAGGGCATATGTGTAGTGATCAACGATTGTGTGCTTTGATGTATTAAAGCGGGCTGCCAGCATTGTTTCAGCAACAGCCATACCTACAGCAGCAGCAATACCCTGTCCTAAAGGACCTGATGTACATTCAACACCATCAGTAATCAGACGCTCCGGGTGACCAGGGCACTTTGATCCAACCTGACGGAAGTTCTTAATGTCATCCATTGAAACCTTGTATCCGGCCAGATGAAGGATGCTGTAAAGAAGCATTGAACCATGTCCTGCAGAAAGAACAAAACGATCTCTGTCCTTCCATGCTGAGTCTGCAGGATTGTGCTTCATGATTTCGCCGTATAAAACAGCAGCAACTTCTGCAGCACCAAGAGGAAGTCCCGGATGACCTGACTTTGCCTTCTGAATTGCATCCATTGAAAGACTGCGGATTGATTTTGCAACTGCCTCAATTCCCTGTTTGTCCATAAAAAACTCCTTTAAATAGGGTAAAAAATAAAAAATAATAGCCGCCCGTTCATTTCACAGGTGGCTTATATATCAAAAGCATTCCTATTCAGAATACCTTTTAAATGCAGCAACAAGTTCATCCTTAGATGGTTTTCCCTGAAGGAAGTGCTGAAATTCTGTTGATTTAATAGCCTTTGCCAGTCCGGAAAGAACAGCCAGGTGAGCCTTTGAAGAATTAGAAAGAATCACAAACATAACATACACATTTTTATTATCAGGACCATTCATATCCAGTGGGGATTTAGGAAAACAGACAAAAATCCTCTGATCAGCTTCACTTTCCAGCATTGGTCTTCTTGGATGAGGAATGGCAATTCCATTTCCTACAGCAGTACTCAGTACATTTTCCCGGGCCTGCAGTTCATCAGCCAGATCTTTTTTATTCAGATAGGCAGGAAGATTAAGCTGTTCTGTAAGGTTCTTATACACCTCTTCAGAATTCTGTCCTTCCACATCAGTAAAAACTCCACCTTTTTCAATCAGTGAACAGATTTCAAACACATCTCCCATTTTACACATCCTTTTTTTTTTAATAGACCTTAAATTTTTTAAGCTGGCAGTCCCGCAGCCCTTTTTTTATACTTCCCTCGATTTCTTCAAAATTCCACTTCATTCCTTCAACGGTATCCAGGGCATTGTCCATTGAACAATACTCATAAACTTCATCACAAATCCACTGAAGCATTTTAAGCAGATTAGAATAAATCTGAGAAAGAACAATTATCTCGTGCTGAGGAAGATACTCAAGCACATCTCCAGCCTTATCAATCTGCAGGAGAAGATAATTAACCCTGGTATAAAGCTCCAGAGGCTGTCTTCTCACATGCCCCCAG
>JAEEGF010991445.1_pt1 | contig 17251 bp, 16 predicted proteins | sample 9134171 | NCBI WGS metagenome assembly JAEEGF01 (sample SAMN16246542, study PRJNA631951) | gut metagenome | biome: gut microbiome; feature: rumen; material: AP-attached | host: Bos | place: Iran: Karaj | collected 2018-10 | reverse complement strand
TGAAAAACGCTTGCCGCAGGCCGTGCATTCGCGGCGCCTTCTGATGGAAGAGCCGTCTTCGGCCGGTCTGGAATCCATGACTCTGGTGTCGTCACAGCCGCAATAGGGACATTTCATGGCATACCTCCTGAAATACAAGGATGCGAAGAACAATTACCTGAAAAAATATTATAGTGCCTCGGATCAGGCGGGGTCAACCGGTATTACCGGAACTCCTCCATATTGCCGAACTCGGAGAGCTTGAGTTTCGGATTGCGCTCTTCCACCATACGGACGGACCAGGGGTTCACGAAGAGCAGCAAAGGTTCACCGTGAAGGTCTTCGATGCGCTTCATGTCGGACGTGCCCTGGATCGTGCGGACGTCGACTTCCTCCGGATTTTCCACCCAGCGGATATATTCATAGGGCAGCATGTTGATGCCGATCTCCACGTGGTACTCGGAATCCATACGGAATTTCAGCACGTCGAACTGCAGCACGCCGACTGCGCCGACGATGATCTCTTCCATGCCGGCATCCAGTTCCTTGAAGATCTGGACGGCGCCTTCGAGCGCGATCTGCTCGATGCCCTTGGTGAACTGCTTGCGCTTCATGGTGTCGGTCTGCTTCACACGGGCGAAATGGTCCGGCGCGAAGGTCGGGATGCTGCCGAAGCGGAACTTCTCTCCCACGTCGACCAGTGTGTCTCCGATGTGGAAAATACCGGGATCAAAGATGCCGATGATGTCGCCTGCATAGGCTTCGTCAATGATCTTCCGCTCTTCCGCCATCATCTGCTGCGGCTGGGTAAGACGGAGGTTCCGGCCGCCCTGAACGTGGAACACTTCCATGCCGGCGGTGAACTTTCCGGAGACGACGCGGATGAACGCGATACGGTCGCGATGGGCTTTGTTCATATTGGCCTGGATCTTGAAGACGAAGGCCGAAAAACGGTCGTCGAAAGGCGTGACCGTCCCTTCGTCGGACTCCCGCGCCATGGGCGGATAGGTCATCGACAGGAAATGATCCAGGAAGTTCCCGACACCGAAATTCGTCAGCGCGGAGCCAAAAAACACCGGTGTCTGAAGACCGCGCGTCACCTTCTCCTGATCGAATTCTTCCGAAGCGCCGTCCAGAAGCTCCATGTCCTCGCGGAGTTTTTCGGCAGGCACCTGGCCGATGATCTTCTCCGCATCTTCCAGATCCGAAAGCGGAACGACAGAAGTGGCGAGTTCATGCTGGCCGGCGTCTTTGGCGTAGAACTTGGTGATGTTCTTCGTCTGACGGTCATACACGCCCTGGAAGGTTTTTCCGGCGCCGATGGGCCAGGTCACGGGACAGGTGTGGATGCCCAGCACATTTTCGATCTCGTCCAGAAGCGAGAACGGATCGTTGATCTCACGGTCCATCTTGTTCACGAAGGTGAAAATAGGGATGTGCCTCAGAACGCAGACCTTGAAGAGTTTGATGGTCTGCGGCTCCACGCCCTTCGCGCCGTCGATGACCATGACCGCGGAATCGGCGGCCATGAGCGTACGGTAGGTGTCCTCGGAGAAATCCTGGTGGCCGGGCGTATCCAGAAGATTGATGCAGTAGCCGTTATAGTTGAACTGAAGCACAGAGGAGGTCACGGAGATACCCCTCTGCTTCTCGATCTCCATCCAGTCGGAGACCGCATGCTTCTGTGTCTTTCTGCCTTTGACCGAGCCGGCGGTATTGATCGCGCCGCCGTAGAGCAGGAATTTTTCTGTCAGTGTCGTCTTGCCCGCGTCCGGATGCGAGATGATCGCGAAGGTGCGGCGGCGTCTGATCTCATTGTCGTACTGTCCCATAATGATCCCCTTCTAAGCCAATAAACCCATAAACATTAAAATGGTAGCATGGCCGGGGAAAACTGTCAAGAAAAGCGCAGTTTTACCGGCTTTTGTCCGTGTTTTTTGTGAAATCTTCCGACAGAGTTGAAAATGCATGAATTACGCTCTTGAAAGCATGGTTTTCATTGAATATACTGGCATTCCGGTAATCTGTCACGGAAAGGAGCACGGCATCCGTTGTTGAAAATCACACCAATGCGGGCGTTATCATTTATGAAATCCTCTGCCGGCTTTCTTTGGGATCTCATCTATCCCAGGAGATGTCCGGTCTGTCTTTCGGCGCTTCCGCCGGGAAAGAAGCTGATCTGCCCGGAGTGCGTGGACCGGATCCGCTACGTCGTACCACCCGTCTGCTTCAAATGCGGGAAGCCTTTGAGCGATGAATCGCGGGAACTCTGCCGTAACTGCGAGAAACGCCTTCCCTCTTTCACAGAAGGCATCTCCTGGGCGGAATACACGTCGGACTACACTCGGCGGATGATGAATGAGGTAAAATACCATGGCGACCCAACGCTTCTTTGCTTCCCCTGCGAGGATCTTCTCAGACGCCGGGGAGATCAGATCCGAAGCTTTCAGGCCGAAGCCTTCATCCCTGTTCCGATCCACCGGAAGCGGCTCCTGAAGCGCGGATATAACCAGGCTGAAGAGATCGCGCGGCGTCTGGCCCGGGGCATCGGTCTTCCCGTGGACGTTTCTCTTCTTCACAGGAACGCCGAGACCAAGGCCCAGAAGACACTGACCAGTGAAGGCCGTGCCATGAACCTGATGGGTGCGTTTCGGACCGAAGGTCCCTGTCCCTACAAGCGGGTGATCCTGGTGGACGACATCTACACCACCGGGGCGACCGCCGAGGCCTGTACACGGACACTTTTGAAGGCAGGTGCCGAAAAGGTCTTCTTTGTTTCCCTGGCCATCGGACATGACGACAGCCGGCTGAGCCCTCTCTGAGAAGGCGCGGCGGGCATGAAAAAGGCGCCCGGCCTTTGGGCGGGGCGCCTTGTATCATCAAGTTTATTTTTTGACAGCCTTGACGGTGATGAGATTCGGAACGCTGAACTTCGGACGGCCTTCCTGCTTGTAACCGCGGATCCGAAGCGCCCGGGAAACGGTCCGTAAAAAGAAGCCATGGAATACGACGACGACGGTCTCGGCATCCTGCTCTTCCAGATAGTCGATCAGTTTGAATGCGCGCTCCAAGGAATTCCGGCGCCATTCCGGCTGGCGCTTTCCGTGGGTGTACCACTGGAGCCTGCCCCGGACGTTCATTTTCCAGACACGGCGCGGCCTCTTGGTGTCTTTATACGAGACCAGCGGCACTTCATCCGCAAGTCCGTCCGGTATGACCGTGAAATCATCACGGCCCAGATACTGACGGGCGGTCTCCTGCGTGCGTTCGTAAGAAGTCGTAAAGATCTTCGCATCCTCCGGCACGGTAAAGCGCTTCTGGATCGGCTTGATCGGTGTATGATCATAGTCCGCCCAGGCTTTGTCATACTCAGCGGAAGTCATCTTCTTTTTCCAGTTAAAATCCACGAGTCCGTGGCGGATCAGATAAATCGTCATAACGGGGGCATTATGCCAAAAGACGGCGTTTTTGTCAATCCGGCGGGGCGGTCAGTCCATGTATACCTGACGTATCATGTCATAAAGCCCGGTGTATCTCTTCTGCCGTTCCGCATTGCGGATCATCCGGGCAAAGGTGTCGTATTTACCCACGATGCAGACACATTTCCGGGCGCGTGTGACCGCTGTATACAAAAGGTTTCGGCTCATCAGGAGTTCCGGGCCTGAATACAACGGCAGGACGACAGCCGGGTATTCCGAGCCCTGCGCCTTGTGAACGGTGACCGCATAAGAGAGTTCCAGATCGTCGCAGGATTCATAGGGATATACCGCCACACGGTGATCGTCGAATTCAATGGTCATTGTGCGGTCAAAGGAAGAGATCTCCCGGATGAATCCGATGTCTCCGTTGAAGACGCCGGTTCCCTTCAGTATGGGAAATGTTCCCTCGGTCTCCCACTCCTGGTCGTAATCATTTCGAACCTGCATGACCTTGTCCCCTTCGCGGAACAGCCCGCCGGCAAACTCCGCTTCGCGCTTCTCCGGCGCGGGCGGATTGAAGGTCTCCTGCAGGATCTTATTCAGGTTTTCCACGCCAAGCGGGCCTTTCCGCATGGGCGTCAGCACCTGAAGTTCTTTCCAGGAAGTGCCGACATAGGGCGGCAGTTTCTCCCGAAGAAGCGTGATCGTCGCACCGACGATGCGTCCGGGGTCATCTCGCAGAATGAACAGGAAATCTTTCGAAGGTTTGACCGGGAAAACCTCGCCTTCGTTGATCCGGTGCGCATTGACCACGATGTCGGACTCCTCCGACTGCCGGTAAATGTGATCCAGTTTCACGACCGTGAAGCATTCGGAGCGGATCAAGTCCTTCAGCACTTCGCCCGGTCCCACGGAAGGCAGCTGATCGGCGTCACCCACCAGGACGAGCCTCATGCCGGGGCGCATGGCGCTTAAGAGCGCATGCATCAGTGCCAGATCGATCATGGAAGCTTCGTCGATGATCACGACGTCCGCCTCCAACGGCGTTTCATGGTTTCTCTGGAAGGTGAGGGTCTCTTCGGGGTCTTCCGGATCCCCCTTCACTTCCAACATCCGGTGAATGGTCTGCGCCTCATAGCCCGTGGCTTCGGTCATACGCTTTGCCGCGCGGCCTGTCGGAGCGCCCAAAAGAAGGTTCAGGCCTTGCCTCAGAAAATATCGGATCATCAGATGAATGATGGTCGTCTTGCCGGTGCCGGGTCCGCCCGTGATCACGGTCACGCCGTTCTCTACCGTCGCGCTGACTGCGGAGCGCTGGACCGCATCCAGTTCAATGCCCTGTTCTTTTTCGAGTTTCCGGATCTCCTGAGTGACGGCCTCTTCCGAATATCCGGCTTCCTGCCGGTTCATTTCCCGAAGCATGACGGCGACGTCATTTTCCATCCGGTAGAAACGGCGGAGATAGACACGCCGGTTTCCGGCGTCACGGACGAGCATCACTTTATGCTCGATCATGAGGTCCTCCAGAAGGTGGGAAAAGTCCGAAAGTTCCAGTCCCAGAAGGCCTTCCGTAGAGGAGAACAGTATGTCCTCGGGCAGATAACAGTGGCCGTTACGGACCGCCTCCTGAAGCACGAAGACCGCAGCGCTCTTCACGCGGTATTCGGAATCCGCGGGGATGCCTCCCGCGAGCGCGATCTCGTCGGCCTTCTTGAAGCCGATGCCGCGGACGTCATCCGCGAGACGGTACGGATTTTCACGAAGGATGCGATAGAGTTCGTCGCCGTAGCGCTGATAAATGCGCCCGGCCATCCGAAGCGAGATTCCGTACTTCTGGAGAAATACCGCCGCGTTCCGCGCATCCCTGCGTTCCGCGATCTGCCCGGCGATCTCCATGGCGATCCGTTCGGAGATCCCTTTGATCTCCGCGAGTCTCTCAGGCTCCTCTTCCAGGATCCGGAACGTGTCGTCGCCGAACTTGGAAACGATCTTCCGTGCAAGCTTCTCGCCGACCCCTTTGATCGCTCCGCTCGCAAGATATCGCTCGGCGGATTCCGCATCATCCGGCGGGATGAAGCGGATCGAAGAAACCTGGATCTGAATGCCGTAGGACGGGTGGAAGACCCGCTCGCCTTCTGCTTCGATGAACTCGCCTTCACTGAGGGGCGGCATATTGCCTACCAGGCACTCTTCTTCTCCCGCGGCGCTCAAAGTAAGAACGGTATAGCCGTTCTCCTCGTTCCGGAATGTGATCCGTTCCACATAGCCGCGGATGGTTTCCAAAATCTGCTCCTTTTATAAGAATCAGGGCGAATGTGTAACACATCCGCCCTGAAAAGCGTTCTTCGTTCTGCCTCAGTCGCCTGCGCCGGTCAGATCGTATTTGTTGATGAAATCGATGTATTTGCCTGTGCCGATCGCAACGCAGTTCATCGGATCCTCGGCGATCATCGTCGTGATGGAAGTGCGTTCCTCGATGAGGCGGTCCATGCCGTTTAAGAGGGCGCCGCCGCCCGTCAGCACGATGCCGCGCTCGGCAATGTCGCTCGCAAGCTCTGGCGGAGTCTTCTCCAGCACGGTGTGGACCATGTCCACGATCTTGTTGGCGGATTCCTGAAGCGCCTCCAGGGTCTCGTCCGAAGCGACCGTGACGGTCTTCGGAAGACCGGTGACCAGGTTCCGTCCGCAGACGTCCAGCGTCAGTTCCTCGTCGCGCTTGTAGCAGGTGCCGATCTTGATCTTGATCTCTTCGGCGGTCATCTCGCCGATGAGGAGATTGTGCTTTCTGCGCATGTAGCGGACAATGGCGTCGTCAAAGTCGTCGCCGGCCACTTTGAGGGAGTCCGAAACGACCGTGCCGCCAAGGGAAATGACGGCGATGTCCGTGGTGCCGCCGCCGATGTCGACGATCATGTTGCCGCAGGGCTTCGCAATGTCGATGCCCGCGCCGATGGCTGCCGCGACAGGCTCTTCGATGATGAAGACCTCGCGCGCGCCGGCGTTGATCGTGGCGTCTTCAACCGCTTTCCGCTCCACTTCCGTGATGTGCGAAGGCACACAGACAGAGATCCGCGGACGGCGGAACGTACGCTTTCCAAGCGCCTTGCGGATGAAGTAACGGATCATTTTCTCCGTGATGGTATAGTCCGAGATGACGCCTGCACGAAGAGGCCGGACCGCCTTGATGTTTCCGGGGGTCCTGCCGATCATCTGGCGTGCTTCCTCGCCGATGGCTTTGATTTCATTCGTCGTCGTATCGTATGCCACGACCGACGGCTCTTTTAATACGACACCTTTGCCGTTGATATACACCAGAACACTCGCTGTGCCAAGGTCGATGCCGATGTCAGCGTCAGAGCCGAATAATCCCATGAATGACTCCTTCTATCGAAAAAAGCGAAGCTGCCTTCGCGGAATAAAACTACAGAATGTGCGTGGGCTTACACACCAATAAAGCATAAAGCAAAGCACTTTATTTGTCAACGAAATGCACGTCGAAAAATGTGCGTTTTTACGATGTTTCCACGCATTTTCCCGGACCTGAAAATTGGCGGGAAAATGCATTTTCATGACGTTTTTCCGTTCGATTTCCGCTGCTTTTTGGGTGTTTTTTGCCGAAAGTGACGGACGTTCTCCCACTTTCGGGCTTTCAGAGGCCCTTTTTACCGTAAAATGCGAAAACGCAGAATACTTTCGGCAAACTGAAGATCCAGCGGTCTGGTTACCTTGATGTTCTCGGGAGAACCGGGTGTGACAAGTACCGGATGGTCCGTGAAACGTTCCACCGCGGATGCGTCATCCGTAAGCGACGCAAGGCCACCGGCCTCATCTGCTTTCTCATAAGCAGAAAGTATCAGATCAAAATCAAAACCCTGCGGAGTCTGCGCCTGATAAAGGAATCGCCGGTCCGGCGTATCCGTAGTGACAGGAAAATCTCCTTCCGCGCCGGCCGGCCGGTCAACCGTCTTCACGGTGTCGGTCGCCGGAACCGCGGTGATCGCCGCGCCGCTCTCCCGGGCTTTCTGAAGGCAGGCTTCGATGATCTCAGGCGTCACGAGACAACGCGCCGCGTCATGGATCAGGACCGTCTCCGGCTTATCGGGAAGCGTATTCAGAAAGCGAAGCCCGAAAAGCACAGATTCCGCGCGGCTCTTGCCGCCCGGCGTCACAAAAAAGCCGTCACCCTCTTTCGAAACCATTTCCAGATGGTTCTCGTCCGTGACCACAACGATCTCATCCGAAAAAGGCAGAAAGGCCTCCAGAGAAAGACGCCAGAGCGCCTTCCCGTTCAGCCTGAGAAACTGTTTCGGCGTGTCCCCGCCGAAACGTGTGCCCTGCCCTGCGGCCAGGATGATCGTCGCTGTCTTTCCCATCGAGAATCCTTTCAGAACAGAAATGACCTGCGTCCCCGCCCGGTTGGATCAATAGAACAAGCCTTTGATGAAAAGGCTCAAAACGCCCATGATGACACCCGCCAGAATGACGCCCAGCATCACGGCGACAGAACTCTTCTTGAATCCTGCGTCCAGGATCGACGCGCCAAGCGTACCCGTCCATGCGCCGGTCCCGGGGATCGGGATGCCCACGAAGAGCACCAGCGCAAGGAAGAAACCCTTGTCGCCTTTTTTCATCAGTTTCTCGCCGGCATTGTGGCCCTTGTTCAGGCAGAAGGTGAAAAACTTGCCGATGAACTTCTTGTCCTTGCCCCACTCCAGGATCTTGCGCGCGAAGAAATAGATGAACGGCACGGGCAGCATGTTGCCGAGGATCGCCGCCACATAGGCGAAGAAGAGTTGCCAGCCTGAATCCAGGCCCCAACCCACGGCCATCGGAATGGCGCCCCGAAGTTCCACCAGTGGAACCATCGAAACCAGAAAGACCAACAGATATTTGACCAGAATGTGCATTATCGTTCACCCAGTCCGAGATTCGGGACAGCGTTCAGATCTTCTCCCGAACGGACACCTTTCAGATACTCGTAATAACCTGCGCAGCCGATCATCGCAGCGTTGTCGGTGCAGAGAACAGGGCTCGGCGCATAGAAGGCGACGCCCCTCTCTTCGCAGGCTTTCATCAGCGCTTCGCGCAGTGCGGAATTGGATGCCACACCGCCGGCGATGGCCAGTTTTTCGTACTTCTTTTCGTCGACCAGCGCCATCGTCCGCTCGCAAAGCTGCGAGACGACCGCTTTCTGGAAACCTGCCGCAAGGTCCGCACGCTTCACCGTAAGCCCTTGCATTTCCGCATGGTTCAGATAATTCAGGACCGCGGATTTCAGGCCGGAAAAACTGAAGTCATAGGGGGCTTCCTCCACATGTGCGACAGGGAACGGAATAGCTTCCGCATCGCCTTCCCGTGCCTCGCGGTCGATCTTCGGGCCGCCCGGATAGCCGAGGCCGATGGCGCGCGCGACCTTGTCAAAGGCTTCTCCGGCCGCGTCGTCCCGGGTGCTTCCGATGATCCGGAACTTTCCGTAGTCTTCCACTTCCACGAGGTTCGTATGCCCGCCGGACACGACGAGACAGGGAAATGGAGGTTCCAGATCGGCATGTTCGATGAAATTGGCCGCGACGTGCCCCTCGATGTGGTTCACGCCCACCAGCGGAAGCCCTTTTGCGTAGGCGATGGCCTTCGCAGCCGAGACGCCCACCAGAAGCGCGCCGACCAGACCGGGCCCGTAGGTGACCGCCACCGCATCCAGATCCTCCCATGCTACGCCGGCTTCCCGAAGCGCTTCGGAGATCACGGGAATGATCTTCTCGACATGCTTTCTGGAGGCGATCTCCGGCACCACACCGCCGTACAGGGTGTGAAGCGGCACCTGAGAAGAGATCACGTTCGACAAGACCGTGCGTCCGTTCAATACGACGGCTGCGGCGGTCTCGTCACAACTGGATTCAATTGCCAGGATCCGAATATCTTTACTCATCTTCCTCAAAATTCAGTTCTTCCGAATGTCCGTCCTTGGGGAGCACGACTCCTGGGAAAATCTGCTGCAGATCATCCAGGTACTGCTGCGGCCTGGTTTCGGCCGGACTGTAATGCGTGAGCCACAATCTCGGAACGCCTGCCTCGCAGGCAAGTCTGCAGGCTTCCGTCATCAGCATGTGTTTGCGTTCTTTCACATGGTCCAGTTTGTCATCCGAACCATACATGCCTTCCAGCACCAGAAGGTCAGCGCCGCGCGCATTTTCCAGAATGCTTTCCGTCGGCCGTGTGTCCGTGGCATAGACGACCTTGAGGCCTTTGCGGTCCGGCCCCATGACCATGTCCGGCGTGTAGATTCTGTCTCCGTCACGGCACTCCGCGCCATGCTGCAGCTTGTTCCAGAATTTGAGCGGAATGCCCTGCGCGGTCGCGCGTTCTGTCGAGAACTTGCCAAGACGGTCCACGGAGATCGCATAGCCGAAGCAAGGGACGTTATGATTGACCTTGAAAGCGTGGATCTTCTGTCCCTTGATCTCAAAATCAAAGGAACTCCCGTAGAATTCCTGGAAATCCACACGGAAAGGCAGTTCCGGGGCAATGACCATGAGACAGCGGACGACGCGTTCCAGTCCCTTCGGGCCGATGAGCGTGACCGGCTCCGTGCGGTCCGAATTGCCCATGGACAGAAGAAGCCCCATGATGCCGCTGATGTGGTCGCCGTGATAATGCGTGAAGCAGATGCAGTCGATCGGATTGGGACTGATCTCCGCCTTCCTGAGGGCGACCTGTGTCCCTTCGCCGCAGTCGATGAGGATCGAACTGCCGTTATAGCGCGTGATGAAACTGGTCAGATAACGGTACGGAAGCGGCATCATGCCGCCGGTGCCGAGGAGCGTTGCGTTCAGCATGTAAACTCCATGATCACTGCGTCTTCCACTGGGTCCTGATAATAGGCTTTCCGCACGCCAAGGCGCGTAAAACCGGCCTTTTCGTACAATCTGAGGGCTTTCTCATTGCTTTCCCGCACTTCGAGAAAGAATCGCTTTATGCCGCTGTTTTGCGCGTCTTTGAGGGCGTTCTGAAGGAGGATCCGGCCATAGCCCTGTCCTCTTTTTGCGGCTGTGACCGCCAGATTGTCCAGAGAGCCTTCATCCAGCACCACGGTCGTGACCGTATAGCCGGCGATCCCCTCTTCGTCTTCCAGGACGAAGATCCTGGCATGCGGCTCTGAAAGCGCGCCTCTGAAAATGTTGATGCTCCAGGGGTCGGAGAAGCATTCCTTCTCGATACGAAGGATCCTTACGAGATCCCGCTCGTCAGCCCTGCGGATCAGGGCACTCACAGTTCCACCTCCGGAACAGGGAGCCCTCTTCTCCTTCTGTCCTGCTCCGCCTGGGATTCCCGAAGATACAGCGGAAGAAACTCCAGTGCGGAAACGCTCTTCCCTTCCCGGAAGAGTTTCTCTCCAAGCGCGGCAACCGAGGCTGCGCGCTGGATCTTCATATGAGGCGGGGCGATCACCGCTTCGGGCATTTCCCGCCGGATGGTCTCTTCGTGCACGATGAGGCCGTCCCCTAAAAACAGGCACTTTTTCCTGAGGAGTTCTCCGAGCTGCTTTGCCCGCTCCATCTGTTCCGAAAGCGGTCTTGCGGCAGCTTCCTCATGAACGATGAACTCCTCTCCGCGAAACTCGCAGATCGCGGTATAGACTTCCTGGCGTCTCGCGTCCAGGATGGGCACCAGAAGATATTCCGAGCCGAAGAAATTGTAAGCCGCCGCGTCCAGCGTCGGTACGGGAATGACGGGCTTGTCCAGCGCAAAGGCCAGACCTTTGGCCGTAGACGCGCCGATCCTGAGACCGGTGAAAGAACCCGGTCCCATGGACACCGCAAGCGCATCGATCTCAGAGGCCTTGCGCCCGGTCATCCGGAAACACTCCGAGATCATCGGGAGCAGGGTCTCCGAATGGGTCCTGCCGTCATTTGCCGTACATTCCGAGAGGACTCTGCCGCTCTCCACGAGTGCCGCGGAAGCGGTCAGCGAGGCGCTCTCAATCGCAAGAATCATCATGTTCTTCTGTCTCCGGCCATTCGGCCGTGATCTTTCTGTAGCCAAAGCCCTTGGAAGGGTCCTTCGAGATCGTGATCCGGACCGCGGAGCGCGGGATGAGTTCCGGGATCTGATCCGCCCATTCCACGAGCGACACACCGTCGCCGTAGAAGTATTCACGGAAGCCGATCTCATTCATTTCTTCCGGTTCTTCGATGCGGTACACGTCAAAATGATACATCGGAAGCCGTCCGGAGCGATACTCCCGAAGAATCGTAAACGTCGGCGAAACGACTGTTTCCGTGACGCCAAGCCCTTTTGCAAAGCCCTTTGAAAAAACGGTCTTTCCGACGCCGAGGTCCCCCAAAAGGGCATAGACCGCGCCCCGTCCGGCCTTACGGCCGATACGTTCCGCGATCTCTAAAGTCTCTTCCGGCGTGAATGTCTCGAAAACTTCGGTCATGCCTTGTCCTTCGGAAAGCCTTTCTTCTTCTCTTTCGGCAGGATCCTACGGATCATTCTGCCGAATTCTTCCGCACCGTTCTCGCTCGTGAACGAGGCCTGAGGCACGATGTTCGCGCGGTAACGGTCGGTGAAAATGAAGTAGTACCCGCGGGTCCTGACGACACGGAACAGATTCTGCCAGGTCACACTCGCCGGCTCAACGCCTTCCTGCCACGCACGAAGCTCCTTCTCGTCGAATTCATAATTCGTCTCCTTCTGGAAGACCGTATGCTTCGACTGCATTTTCGCCTGCATCATGATCATGAGAGGCTGGACGATGAAGAACACCGCGGCAATCAGAAGGAAGAAGATACCGTTCTTGTTCCCCTGGGTGAAATAGTAAATGCCCGCGGCGATCGTGAAGAGGCCGAGGATAATGGACAGGATGCCCTGGAAGGAATGATAGGTGGAATAATACAGATAAGCCCTCAGTTCCTTCTGGCTGATCTTTACCTTTGCTGTGATCATTTGTGTATCCATCTCAGATATGCATTCATGAACGGATCAAGATCACCGTCCATCACGGCCTGCACATTTGCCGTCTCGTGCTGGGTCCTTAAGTCCTTCACCATGGTATAGGGCTGGAAGACGTAGGAGCGGATCTGGGAACCCCAGCCGTTCTCCATGACTTCGCCTCTGATGCCTTCGAGTTCCTTCTTGTTCGCTTCCACTTTCAGCATGTACAGGCGGTTCTTCAGCATTTCCATCGCCCTGGCGAGGTTCTGGTAATGCGACCGCTCCACCTGGCAGGAAACGACGATGCCGGTCGGCAGGTGCTTGATGCGGACGGCGGAGGAGGTCTTGTTGACCTTCTGGCCGCCGGCGCCGGAGGACCGGTAGACCTGTGTCTCAATGTCCTCGTCTCGGATCTCGATCTCGGTGCTCTGCTCGAAGATCGGCATGATCTCGCAGCCGACGAAACTGGTCATGCGCTTTCCGACCGAGTTGAAGGGGCTGATGCGGACAAGGCGGTGCACGCCGTTCTCGCTTTTTAAATAGCCGTAGGCGTTCGTGCCGGTGACCTGGATCGTGACAGACTTGATGCCCGCCTCGTCACCGTCCTGGAAGTCCAGCACTTCGTAACTGTAGCCCTTCTTGTCGCACCAGCGGGTATACATGCGGTACAGCATGCCCGCCCAGTCGCAGGCCTCGGTTCCGCCCGCGCCGGCGTTCAGCTTCAGCGTCGCGTCGTTCTTGTCGAACTCGTCCGACAGAAGCGTCGTGGTGCGGAGGTCGTCGAAACGCTCCTTAAACTCTTCAAATTCCGCCTTGACTTCCTCCAGAAGACTCGCGTCCTCTTCCTCGTTGCCCATGTCGATCAGGGTCAGGATGTCCTCATACTGCTGTTCGATGCCGTCGTATTCCTTGACGGTATCCTGCAGGTTCTTGAGCTCCTTGGTGATCTTCGCGGACTTGTCGGCGTCGTTCCAGAAATCAGGGGCTTCCATATACATGGAAAGCTCCTGGATCCGTTCTTTCTTCTGATCCAGTCTGAGGCCGGTCTTGAGATCTTTTAAGGGGCCTTCAAACTGGGTCACCAAATATTTCTGCTGGTCAAATTCAATCATTTTCTTCACACTCCATCATGCTTTTTCGTAAGTTCCCATAGCCTCCGCGCGCGGGAGGCCCGGCTTACGTCTGAGCACTACGGCCGTGGCAGTTCTTGTATTTCTTGCCTGATCCGCAGGGGCAGGGATCGTTCGGATAGACCTTGGCGCCTGCGCGCTTCTTTGGCGTATGCTTCACGGAGTCATCCTTGTTGGTGCCCGTGATCTTCGCGACCTGCTCGCGCTCCTCAGGCTGTTCGACTCTGGCGTGGAACATGAGACGGACGGTATCTTCGCGGATGCCGGCCATCATGGAATTGAACATGTCGTAGCCCGAGATCTTGTATTCGGTCAAAGGATCGCGGTTTCCGTAGGCCATGAGGCCGATGCCCTGGCGAAGCTGATCCATGTCGTCGATGTGGTCCATCCAGCGATGGTCGATGACCTTTAAGAGGATCACGCGTTCGAGTTCGCGCATCTGCTCGGGATCGCGGAACTCCGCTTCCTTCTTCTCATACAGTTTGACCGCGCGTTCCTTCAGAATATGCTGAAGCTTCTTCCGGTCCATTTTCTTCGCTTCTTCTTGCGTGAAGGAAATGGGTTCGGTCGGGATGATCGGGATGAGCGAGGTGTTGAATTCCTGAAGATCCCACTCTGTCGCCGGCGCGTCCTCCGGAATATACATGTTGACGATGTTGTCGCAGACGTCCGTGACCATCTTCAGAACAACGTCGCGCATGGACTCTCCGTCCAGCACCTGGCGGCGTTCCTTGTAAATGATCTCGCGCTGCTCGTTGATGACCTCGTCGAACTTGAAGAGGTTCTCACGGGTGGCAAAGTTGTTCGATTCGATCTTCTTCTGCGCACGCTCAATGGAGCTTGAAAGCATCTTATGCTGGATGACCTGGCCTTCTTCGATGCCCAGCGCATTGAACATGCCCACGAGACGCTCGGAGCCGAACAGCCGCATGAGGTCGTCCTCGAGGGAAATGTAGAACCGGGAATCACCGGGGTCGCCCTGACGTCCGGAACGGCCGCGAAGCTGATTGTCGATACGGCGTGCCTCGTGGCGCTCCGTGCCGATGATCTTTAAGCCCCCGGCGGCTCTGGCTTCATCGTCCAGCTTGATGTCGGTACCACGGCCGGCCATGTTCGTCGCGATGGTGACGGACTTATAATGTCCGGCGTCCGCAACGATCTCCGCTTCCATTTCATGGAACTTGGCGTTCAGGACGTTATGCGGAATGCCCGCTCGCTTTAAGAGCGCACTGACGAGTTCAGACACTTCGATCGTGATCGTGCCGACCAGCACAGGCTGTCCGCGATGATAGGCTTCCTTGACCGCTTCCACCACGGCCATATATTTTTCTTTCTTGGTCTTATAGACCGCGTCGTCCAGATCCTTACGGATGACCGGAACGTTCGTGGGGATCGTCACGACGTCCATGCCGTAGATCGTACGGAATTCATTTTCTTCCGTCAGGGCGGTACCGGTCATGCCGCACTTCTTCTCAAATTTATTGAAGAAGTTCTGGAAGGTAATGGTCGCGAGCGTCTTGGACTCCCGGTTGACCTTCACATGCTCCTTGGCTTCGATGGCCTGATGCAGGCCGTCCGAATAGCGGCGGCCCGGCATGATGCGGCCGGTGAATTCATCGACGATGAGGACCTGATCGTCCTTCACGACGTAGTCCTGATCGCGGTGCATGATGTAATTCGCGCGAAGGGCGAGCTGCATGTTGTGCTGAAGTTCCAGGTTCTCGGCGTCGGCGTAGTTCTCGACGTGGAAGAATTCCTCGATCTTCTTGACGCCCTGCGCCGTGAGGTTCACAACCTTGTCCTTTTCATTGACCATGAAGTCGCCGGATTCCGCCTGGACCTCGCCCATGATGAGGTCCATCTTGGAAACTTCCTTCTGGTTCTCGCCGCGCTGCATGCGCTTTGCCAGCACGTCGCAGGCTTCATAAAGCTGGGTGGACTTGCCGGACTGGCCGGAAATGATGAGCGGTGTCCTGGCTTCATCGATGAGGATCGAGTCCACCTCGTCGATGATCGCGTAATGCAGGTCTCTGAGCACCAGCTGGTGCTTGTAAATGACCATGTTGTCGCGCAGATAGTCGAAGCCGAGCTCGTTGTTCGTGACATAGGTGATGTCGCAGGCGTATTGCTCACGGCGCTCGTCGCTGGACATGCTGTTCAGGACGCAGCCGACCGAAAGTCCGAGGAAGCGATGCATCTGTCCCATCCACTCCGCGTCACGCTTCGCCAGGTAATCGTTGACCGTAACGACGTGCACGCCCTTGCCTGTCAACGCATTCAGATAGGCGGGAAGAAGCGCGGTCTGCGTTTTACCTTCACCGGTACGCATTTCTGCGATACGGCCCTGATGCAGCACGATACCGCCGATGAGCTGGACAACGAAATGCTCCTGGTTGATGCAGCGTCTCGTCGCCTCGCGCATGACCGCATATGCTTCGGGAAGGAGATCATCCAATGTTTCCCCTTCCTGGTAACGTTTCTTAAATTCTTCTGTCTTCGCGCGGAGCGCCTCGTCCGAAAGCGCCATCATCGAATCTCTGAGTCCGACGATCTTGTCGACAAGCGGCTGGATCTTTTTGATCTCACGCTCGCTCCGTGTTCCGAATAGTTTTTCAAAAAGGCTCATGTTCTGCTCCCTTTTGGATTACTGGTGCACATAATAAACCAATTTTACAAATAAAGGATTATACCACATCAGCGGGCCTTTTGGCAACCAGCTTGAAGACCGGCTTGCCGAGCGTCGTGAACTTCCGCTCGAACTCCGTCATGACATTTCCTTCCCGCATGGGGCTTCGATGGAGATCACGCGTTTCAGCGATGATCTCCCAGCCTTCTGCGCGGAATTCTTCCAGCGAAAAGTCAAAGAGGCCCTCGTTGTCGGTCTTCTGGATGAGAAGGCCTCCAGGTGCAAGTATCGTCCGGTACTTTTCAAGGAATTCGCGATGCGTGAGTCTCTTCTTCGCATGCCGCGCCTTCGGCCAGGGATCCGAAAAGTTCAGGTAGATGCCGGCGATCTCACCCGGCGTGAAAATGTTCAGAATATCTGCCGCGTCATAGCGGAGGAACCTAAGATTCGGGAGCGGATCCGGATCCGCCTTTTCGACTGCACGGACCAGCACCGACGAGAACTTCTCAATGCCGATGTAATTCACTTCCGGATGCAGCCGGGCCATTTCCATGAGGAACATGCCCTTGCCGCAGCCGATCTCTACTTCTACGGGATGGTCATTTCGGAACACTTCCGCCGCCCATCCGCCGATAAACGCTTCCGGTGTATGGACCACTGACGTGCTTTCGTTGATCTTCTCATCCGCGCCGGGGATTTTTCTGAGTCGCATGTGAAGACTCCTTACAGGATCGCTGTCACCGCCCAGTACAGTACCGGCACGGAGATGACCGCAAGTATCGTCGTGCCGAGCATGCAGACGGTTGCTGTTTCTCTGTCGGAGCGGAACTGGATGGCAAATGTCGTCGCAAGCCCTGCCGTCGGCATCGCAAAGGCAATGAAGAAGGCCATAACGACCTCACTGTCGATGAAACTTCCGGGGATCAGGAATCTCATAAGAAGCATCACGCCGGTCATGACCGCCGGGAACAAAAGAAGCTTCAGGAGGGAAACGTAATAGACCTTTCCCGAGCCGAACAGCGTTTTTGCGGACACGGATCCGAGCTGGATGCCGGCAACGGTCATCGAAAGCGGCGCGACGACCGCCGCAAAGTAGGGAGAATAGGTCGAGCCCTCGGGAACAAGGTTCCTGAGACCCAGCGCATTGGCGAGGAGGCCGA
>JAEEGF010838157.1_pt1 | contig 17251 bp, 16 predicted proteins | sample 9134171 | NCBI WGS metagenome assembly JAEEGF01 (sample SAMN16246542, study PRJNA631951) | gut metagenome | biome: gut microbiome; feature: rumen; material: AP-attached | host: Bos | place: Iran: Karaj | collected 2018-10 | reverse complement strand
GCAATGTACCGTTGATTGACATGATGAATGTCATGATAATTACCGGCTTAAGAAGCGGAACTGTCATGTACCAGAATGTTTTCCATGCATTAGCTCCGTCGATCTTTGCTGCCTCATACACTGAATATTCGATATTTTGTAGTCCGGCAAGATAGAATACCATGTTGTATCCTGTCCAGCGCCATATCAGCGCTATGATGATTACGAATCTCGCCGTATTGGTCTGGCCCAGCCAGTTAATGTTTTCATGAATGATACCAAGGTTTGTAAGAATAATATTTACAAGACCCTGTGTAGCAAATATAGATCTGAAAATAAGTGCGTATGATACAAGAGATACCGCACAAGGAAGGAATACACATGTACGGAAAAGTCCGCGGAACTTAAGATCCTTATTGTTAAGAAGCTGTGCTAAAAGGATCGCAAGTATAAGCATGATCGGTACCTGAATAATCAGATACAGGAATGTGTTTCCTACAGATTTCATGAACATTTTGTCCTGGAACATTCTTATATAGTTGTAGTTCCATGGATCAGCCCATTTAAAGTTCTTACCCGTTCCTGTCTTAAAAGAAGTTATAAGTGCCTGTACCATAGGGTAGAAACTCATCACTATGATCATCGCGGATGCAAGAACAAGGAAGAGCCAACCGGCTGCTCTCTGTTTAGCTAAGAGGCTCATTTTCTTTTTCTTTTCCATTTTTGTTCTCCTCTAAAAAACTTTCGTTTACTTCATTTTTAAGAATACGGGGAACCGGAAGCCGATTCCCCGTATAAAAAACCTTCTCTAATAACCCTAATTTAAAAATCCCAATATCATAAGGTAGTTCTGCTCTCGCTATCGCTCGCCAGAACAACAATTCTAACTAGGCTCGAAAGAACCTCGTTTTCAAGGAAGTTCTGCTCTCGCTATCGCTCGCCAGAACACGCTCTAACTAGGCTCAAAAATACTTCGCCAAGTTATCGCAGCTTACTGTCCCATCTCAAACTTAACCTGATCCTCAGCGTTCTGAAGCTCTGTGTCAAGATCTGAACCGTTGATAACGTTTGTGATAGCTGCCTGGATGTATGTACGAGCGTTGTAGTGGTAATCACTCTGCTCTACTACAGGAACGTTAGCACCCATTGCTACGATGTCAGCATAGATTGACTGACCGTTGAAGAAGTCTACGCCTTCCTGATATACATCAGACTTAGAAGCTGAGATGCAAGTTCCGATAACACCACCGTTACGAAGAGCGTCATCATATGTAGCAATAGCGCCGTCTCCACCGCCGAATGTGTAAGCGAGGAAGCTCTTAGCAAGCTCAGGCTTTGTGCAGTTAGCTGTGATGTAAAGTGAAGAACCACCGTTTGCTGCGTAACCCTCTTTACCGGAAAGTGTAGGAATAGTTGTGATCTGCCACTTTCCACTTGCCTCAGCGTTCTGCTCCATTGTAGGAATAATCCAGTTACCGTTGAATACGCCTGCTACCTGATCGCCAATGATTGAAGTATCTGTGTACTCTGACCAGTCATTGCAAAGGTAGATAACGCCGTCCTGTGCGCCTGTGATGATAACCTGAAGGATCTTCTTAAGGTCTTCATTGCCTACGAAGTAAGGCTGTCCATCTTTCCACTGTGAAAGGCCTTCAGCCTGCATCATCATGTAAGGAAGATCGTCTCCGTTGTGGTCCATGGAAAGAAGATACTTACCTGTCTTCTCCTTAACTTCACGGCCGATCTCAAGCCATCTGTCCCATGTGATTCCTGTTACATCGTCGATTGTGTAGCCGCACTCCTCAAGGATATCTGTACGATATGCGAAGATTGATGTGCCGTTGTCTACAGGTGCACCGTAGTGTTTGCCATCGATTGTTGAGTAAGAAATCTTCTCAGCACCAAGGTTGCTCCAGTCAATACCTGCATCCTCAAGATCGATCCATGCATCCGGATAGTTTGTAACGTAGTTCTGGATGTAGTGATCCTGGAAAAGAACGATGTCAGGGAGCTGTGAGTAATCACCAGAGTTAGCTGCAAGTGTTACAGCGTTCTCAACGTCTGATGAAGCTGACTGCTCGATGATGTTGAGCTTGAAGTCAGGATCAACTGTCTGATAAGCCTTCTCAGCAGCCTGAAGTGCAGGGATGTTGAAGTTCTTATCCCAAGCATAAACTGAAAGCTCATGCTCACCCTCAGAAGAAACATCAGCTGTAGGTGCCTCTGTCTCCTCAGCAGCTGCATCTGTAGCCTCCTCTGTTGTCTCGGCAGCATCTGTGCTCTCTGTTGTCTCAGTTGTCTCAGTTGTCTCTGTAGCTTCTGTTGTCTCGTTTGTTGTAGTAGCTGTATCTGCTCCGCTTCCGCCGCAGCCTGCGATCATTGAAAGTGTCATAGCAGATGCAAGTACCATTGATAATGCTTTTCTTTTCATTATTAATGTCCTCCCTAATGAAAATAAATTATTATTCGTACCTGATTCATTTCTTAAGATTATGTCAGATGAGTTTTAGGCATTTTGACTGAAATAATCTCTTTTCGAATCAAATCTATGTATATTATACCAATGGCCATAAAAAATAATGCACATTTTAAAGACTAAAATGTGCATTATCGACCAATTATGAATAATTTTTGAACAGAATATTAATAAACTTAAATGATTAAGTTGGCTTATTTAAGCCTTACCAGCCCTTTAAGGCGTGAATATTGTAGTCAAGGAGCTTATTGGCATAATTATCCTTATTTTTCTTCCACTGATATGGCGAAGTGCCCAGGTATTTTTTAAAATTCCTATTAAAAGTCGACACATTGCCGAAACCACATTCCACCGCAACGATTTCCATAGAATGATCTGTCTTCTTCATAGTGTCGCAGGCCTTCTGAACCCTGACCAGATTGAGGTAATCCATGGGAGCCATATTGATTATCTCAGCGAACGTACGTCTAAAGTGTGTTTCACTCATATTGCAGGCACTGGCAAGATCAAGAGCCCTTATCTCATCGGCGTATTTCTCCTCGATGTACTCAATGGCAGGCTTAATGGTCATCATGTCACCACTACTCTCCATCTCGGTTATAACAGGCTTTTCTGCGTCCATGGGCTTATGCTTTCTCATCATAAGGAACACCAGGGCCTTTATCAGATTCTGCGTAGTCTCTTTGTAATAAGACCTCTTATCCCTCATTTCCTCCATGATACGCTTTATTAATTCAGCCATCTCCTGATCCTCATCAGCATACAGAAGATCCGCCCTTTTATTTATAATCTGGATGGCTTCTCGCTGCTTCGGAGTGTTGTCAGGATAAATCTGCTGAACTACTATTTCCGGATCAAAAAAGAAATACTCCCAGAAATTCTCTTCCTTACTTGTGGTGGTGTGAGGATAATTAGGCGGAATAAGCGAGAACATATTTGTCTCATACTGGCAGTTTCTCTCATCCAGAACTATTTCGCCATTGCCATATCTGCAATATCCAACCTCAAAAAGATTATGGAAGTGCAGGGAATTCTCCCCTTCACCATATATCCTGATCCATTTCTCACCAAGAAGAGCCAGACAGCTCTGGCCCTGAGGAATCTCATAAAATCTAAATTCAATTGTCGGTCTCTTTTTTCTTCCCATGTTGTTCTCTGTACTGCTTTATATATTCCTTAAGCATCTCAGGCCTTTTCCTGGCAAAGGCCTTCATATCTTCAACATTTTTTTCCCAGTTTTCATAAGTGTATGTGTCATTGTAAGAATAGTTATATTTTATCATATTACGTAATTTTGTTAACCATCCATCAGTAATATGCCATCTGGAAAAATGTGCTTCCATTTCAGGTGCATATAACGCCCTCATGGTTTCAATCTGTGATACGACATTTTCAGAGGAAAACGTTGTATCAAGACACGCTTCGAGTCTGTTAAAGAATTTCTCTTCGAAGCTTTTGTTTTTTATAAGGCTGTAGAATAATTCACGATTTTCATCGTGATAATGTGAGATACCATTTAAAATCTCTTCACCATAGTTCTCGTTAAAAACATATTCAATAGAATTAAAGTCTGCATACGAAAAAGCTCTATCTAAGTCGTATAATACAAATCTCCACTTATTATCACCATATTCCGAGTCAGATTGATCCGCTCTCCAAATACGATAATTATTCCCCGGCCAATCATAATTACCAAAATATATCTGACAAATGCAATAATCTATCAGATTATCAATATCTACCTTAGAGCTGACATATTTATAACAATCTTCATCTGCCAGATCATTTTTTATAACATAATCAACCAGATCATAGTATTCATTGATATCCTCTTCTGTTCCTGCTTCTACTCGTTTCTCACCAACAGCACCATTGTTTAGCTCTATCAGCTTTAAATTTTCACTTATTATTCCATAATGCCTGTAAAAATAATTCGCATCACAAACTTCTCTGATATTATGTATCCCCCAATATTCTCCATTGATAAAAAGTACAGAGGGTTGAGAAGCCAAAAACGACGCATTCATCTCTCCAGCAATAATTGATATAGCAAGAGAATCGCAAAACATAGTTTTATTAAAATCAGAACCGCTTGTCCTTAAAGTAACAGCGTCGCATTTATCTGCACCTTTATAAAAATCAGAAATAGGCAATACCTCAAAAATATCTCCCTCAAATCCATCTTCATCGGATATAAGCTTAAGACTTTTTGCAGCATTACTTCTCGAAGCTGCACCTGTTACTTTAACCTTTACATCATCGTCAGCGCAGATATCACCGTCTTTATCAAATATTTGAACATGTCCCTTTATTTTCTTATTGCCATAATAATTTGCGGGAGAAGAAAAGTCACTGGTTACACCTTTATTATACTTTTTCCATAACTGATAAGTATTTCCCGGAACATATATTCCATACTTATCGCCAAACATATCCTCCTGATTTACTGAAAGTGAGACTATATTAAAAGTTGTTTGTGGTGAAATAAAATAAGATTTGGTTACAATTTCATCAGATAGTGCGCCATTTTTCATCGTCCTGGCTCTTACAACGGTGCATTTATAATTATATGTGTTTTCCCACTTATACTTCATTATATAGTCATTTGTAGTAATGACATCGCTCAACTTATTAGGCTCATCACTTCTTTCTTTGATAACAATAGGAGCCTTATATATATATGAATTTTCAGTAGGTTCTGATCCGTCTAACGTATAGAGTATTACTGAATCATAGTCATCTGCATAAAGACTTAGTTCAAATTTATCATTATATATGCCTGATTCATGCGAAAAAGATGGAGCTTCCAGAGAAGCATCCATTTTAGAAATAGAGCAGATTGTTCTTGCCCTGTTAGCAGCTCCTGGTGAACTCTTCGAAAAAACCGCCAATTTCTGCGGGTCTCTTGCAAGCCGCCCAACAGATAACCCAATCGGTACATTAAAGTCAGTATCCCATTCATCAATTAAATCATTACAATCATCATAAAGAGATATTTTATCATTAGCATCTATCAGGAAATTAGAATGCAATTCTCCATTCGATGTAACTTTATCTTTCCCAGATGTCCAAACAATAAGATATTCTCCAGCCCCAAGTTTATAATTCGGAAATTTCCATTTTGTCATTCCATCTTCACCGATGTAAAGACATTTACCATAAAGATTTACGGATTTCTGTCCATAGTTGTATATTTCCATCCATCCACTACTATCGCCATCTGCATCCTTTTGTAACCCCAAATTGGTATACATTATTTCATTAATGAGCAGAGTATCTTCCGTATCATTTCCATCATATTTTTTTACGTTCTTATATTCCGTTTCAATACATAAAATCAAAAAAAAGATTAACAGTATCATAAATGATACTGCTAATATTTTATAAAAAAAATGGTGTTTCAATTGCTCTCCCGATTCTTTTTAAACTTCAATTTTTTCTTTATGTTTCTAGCTGATGCATAAAAATCAAAACTCATTATAAATAATTGTAATCTGAACTTATCTTGATATTTTGCATACGGTAATAAATATACTGCAAAGTCATGATATATCATATACAACCTTTGAATCTCATTCACACACTCTTCATCAGCCAATACATCATTGCAACGCATCAATTTGTTTGCTCCATCCCTAAAATTGAACAGAGCCAAATCATAGTACTTTTTTTGCAGTAAATATTTTAAAATCTCAGCATTCCCTTCAGGATGATAAAGAAATCGCCTATCATAACTGCTCCTTGTAATACTATGCTCTGACATTACCTGATTGTAAACCACCTTATCAGTCACATAAATTTTCTCACATCGTTCCATTATTTTAGGAAAAACAAATTGATCTTCACTTTTTATAACTTCATCCGGAAATCTTATTCCATCCCATACATTCTTTTTATATAATTTTGCCCAATTAACGATAATAATATATGTTTCATAAATCAGTTGAAGAAATTCACATGCTTCACGATTAGAGATCATTTTATTACTATATTTCTCAGGGATTTCTATGTTTCGTTTTAAACTGATATCATCATTATATTCCGCATAATTCCCTATTACCAAGTCAGTGTCATGTTTTTGTGCCAAAGACAGCAAAGTATAAAGTGCATCTTCGGGAAGAAAGTCATCATCATCTATAAAAAAAATATAGTCCCCTTTTGCATTATCAAGCCCCATATTTCTTGCTATACTGATTCCTTCATTCTTTTTATGAATAACTCTGACATTTTCATTCGTCGCTGCATATCTGTCACATATTTGCGGAGAACTATCACTACTTCCATCATCAATTATGATAAGTTCAAGGTTTACATCTTTTTGTGATAGTACACTATCAATGCATCGACTTAAGCATTTTTCTCTGTTATAAACGGTAAGTATTACCGAAATTAGATTATCCTTCACCAAATCCCCTCAGTTTCAATGACTAATCAGCCTGCTACTTCTCCATTATAAGTAACAATATTTATAGCATTTATTCCACCAATAGCCATAATATCATTTGTAATATTTTTTTCTTTTCCCTTTTTAAAGGATACTTCATATGTTAAGTCAACAGCAGAAGTATTTGTATTTTTCATTTTTAGATTCACTTTGGCACAATGCTTTTCCACAATATCAGAAATCTTTTCTTCATCCACTTGCGCCAAAGCATGTATTATCACAAGGTAGGTTGTATCATCCATAACTCCCTTGCTCATAAAAAACAGTATGATTGCAATTATAATACTCCCCAGGAAAGCAATAGAATATATCCCAGAACCGCAAGCGATACCAACAGCTATTGACCAGAAAATGAAAGCACTGTCCTTTGCGTCCTTTACTGCAGTCCTGAATCTGATAATTGAAAGCGCACCGACCATACCAAGTGACAGTGCCAGATTACTACCAATAATCATCATTACCATCGTTGTTATAACTGTAACAAGTAATAATGTAACATTGAAATTTTTGCTATACAAAACACCTGTATATGTTTTTCTATACACAAAGTGAATAAAAAAAGCCAAAAATACAGATATACATAGTCCAATGACAATCTCTTCTATCGAAATATTTGTATTATTCTCAAGCAGATAATATAAAAGTTCTCTCTTATTCATAAATTATTTTGTCTCTTTCTCAGCCAACAAGTCCTCTTGCCATACAATATTTGCTTATTGAAGAATTAAGAGCTCTCCCTGTACATATAACATCCCTAATATAATCAGGTAACACCCTATTAAATTTGATTTCCAGAATCATAACCGGATCTCTGAAAACAGGAATGAGCCCAAGTGTTTTATCAAACATATTGTCAGAATATGCACAGCGAATGTTTTTATCAAAGGTCACTCTTACGCCAAGTCCGTTATCGACAAAAGCCTCCCTTTCATAATCTACTATAACTTTTGGCGAATAAAGATGATTAATCATATAGTTCTTTACTCTTATAGCAGGCTTTTCACTATATTTATCCAAAAAAGACGCATCTGTGCCGATCATTTTTAACGCTTCATCTCTACTGATTGTCAGAGATTCCTTACTCATAGATGTATTAAATCGATTTTTGACTTCCAGTTTCACCTTATCGGTATCTAAATCATAAATTCGTAATCTAACTTTTTTTCTATTCTCAATACCAGCCAATTTTGTGTAATAGTCAGTATTATCGACAGAATCAAAATATAGACTTCTTATGTAGTATTCCCCATTTTCTTTGGCATATAAATCAGGTTCCATTATCGTTTGCAATAACTGCTTCAGATAATAGTATTCTGCATAATTGATGTAATACTTATGCTCATGCCTTTTTACTATCTGTATATCATCTTTCATTGGTAATCCCCGGTAACTGTTACTTAGCTCCCTTAGATGCAAATACAGCGCCAATAGTCATTAGCAAAATCTTAAAATCAAGAGCAAGGCTCCAGTTATCAATAGCTTCAAGATCAAGCTTAACAACCTCGTCAAAGTCATCTATATCGCTTCGTCCGCTCACCTGCCACATACCTGTAAGACCGGGAGTCATGCTGATACGACGCCTGTAGTACTCATTGTACTGTTCAAATTCCTTCTCCGTCGGAGGTCTTGTTCCCACAAGGCTCATATCGCCCTTAAGGATGTTCCAGAACTGAGGGAATTCATCAAGACTTGTCTTTCTGATGAATTTACCCACCTTTGTAACTCTGGGATCATTCTCCATCTTGAACATAAGTCCCTTCATCTCGTTATTAACCTGAAGGTCCTTAAGTCTCTCCTCAGCATCCATATACATGGAACGGAATTTGTAGATTTTAAATCTTCTACCGTTTTTACCGATTCTGACCTGTGAGAAGAACACAGGGCCGTGGTCCTCAAGCCATATTGCAGGTGCAACGAAAACAGTAATTATTGCTGTCAGAATAAGCCCTACTATTGCACCGCAGATATCAATTGCACGCTTTATGAACATCTTCTTATAGCTGTAATCAGGACCACTGTAGGTAATTACATTATGGTTACAGAACTTACCGGTATTGCCAGATGCGCCAAACTCAGGAATATCAAGACTGTAGTGGGTTGTAACACCCATTTCCTTAAAGCCCTCGACCATAGGCTTAATGTAATCCCTTGGAAGGTTAGGAGCACATATAAATACTTCATCAAAAGTAAGCGTAACCATTTTCTCTGTGAGGTTCTTATATCCTGCAAAAACAGGCACGCCACAGATCATCTCCGGCTCAGCATCAGCATCGATATCCTTAACATCGGCATATGCCGCGCCAACGATGTTGTAATCCATACTCCACATCTGACTCTGAAGATTCTCAATAATGCCCTTCATCTGATGTTTCTCCGCAATTATAACAACCTGAGAAGCATAGGTTCCGTTATTATAAATCTTAAGCAGAAACTTTCTATAAGCAATGTGTACTGCATAAGTAAGCAAAAAGCTCATCCATGCAAAGTTAAATATTACTGTTCTGGACAGAATATATGACCACTGCAAAAAGAAAGCAAAGGTCAGCGAAGTCACAAACATTACGGCAATGTACTTAGCTACTGCAAAGAATTCCTTGCGATAGCCTCTCTGCATAAAGTTCCCATTCCAGTCTCTGAAGAAACTGTAGAGAGTACTGATCAATATAAAAATGACGAGTGTAGCATAGTGCAGATGCTTACTTCCCCAGTCATTCCTATTTGAGAAACGCACCCATGTAGCTATCTGATAAGTAACCGATATACAAGCTATATCAAGCAGCCACAGACCGTAGGTCTGTATTCCCTTCTGTTTCTGATTCATAATACTCCTCTTTTTAAACGCTACAACAGCGTCTCAAGATCTATCAGACCATTCCTTAAAACTACAAAGATAGTCATTTATCTCAAAAGACGCTGCGTTAAATTCCTTTATGATTATCAATTTCTTTGTCACTTAAGTTCTTAGGACCAAGTGAAAAGAAATTCCTAATTCTCTTTGGCAATGGCCATGTGTGCTTTACCGGAACTGTATCTTCTTCAATACATTCCATTACAAGCTCCTCTACCTTATGCTGAGGCTCAATAAACTTTTGAAAGTGATAATCACTGGCATGTCCTATCATATACTCAAGATATTCGACATTCATGCAAATGAGCACACATCTGAAATGCTTAAGTGCCCATGCTGCCTCCATCTGATGATCATCAACATGTTCGTGAAATTCCTTTAACCTTGGAACAACAATAATCGGCTTATTGTGCTTAAGCCCTTGCATTATAGTTCCAACCCCACCATGTAAGATAAGCAGCTCACTCTCATCAATACATTTGGAAAAAAGTTCCCTGTCCATAAACTGATGGCATTCACAATTCTTAGGGACATAAGTTGAATTACCATATTGAACAACAAACTTCTTATCCGGCATTTTGGCAGCAAGAATCTCAACCTGTTTCATAAGTCTGTCCATTTGAAATTTCTGCGTACCAACCGAAACAAAAATCAAAATATACCGCCTCCGACTACTGCCTTGTCATATTCCCTTGACAGCTCTGGCCACTGAACTATAAAACGGTTTACATGATTGTATAATAATCTACCGGTAAGCGATAACTCATTTACTCTTGCGAATGACTCAATAAATATCACTTTTTTGCCCATCCACTTGGCTATCCTGCAAAAAGGATAAGATATAAGTGCTCCGGTAGAAATAACACAGTCAGGCTTTTCTCTCAAAATGATAATAAAGGCCTTCACAAACAGAATCAAGAGTTTTATCGGAAATAAAAGTTCTCGTCTGTTAATCTGCATTACATAGTAATTAACTTCATGTTCCTTACCATAGGTCTGAAAATCATTCTTTTCAGTTACCCAGCAGCAATCATACTTAGAAATGACTTTTTTTAATCTCGTGAGCTCTTCCATATGTCCCCCGGAAGACGCTACCATCAAAACTTTTTTCAAAATAGCCTCCCCAAAAATCATCCAACTATTTTAATTCATACACCTCTGACAAACCTATAAATTCTTATAAGGCTTATCCTAAAAGGTCGCATCAGCAACCATAACTCGTGAAAAAATCTGTATATTCCCCAATTACAAGAATATTCACGTCCGTTTCTAATGAAACTCTCTGCCACAGCTAGTACTTGCTCTCCCCTGAGCGGTCCCTCTATATCCTGTTGGCTTTCCCCTAGAAAATAAATCCCCGAATCATCAATATGATGAATTGTATGCGTAACATATATTGCATCGTCACGCCTGTAGAGACATATGTCTCCGCGCTTAAGAGGTCTGTCAATCTTTGTAAGAATCAGACTATCGCGATTCCCCACTAACAGAGGATACATACTGAATCCAAAAGGTCCTATCTTGACCTTCTGCCCCATTGCAAGTCTTTCCAGATAAATCGGAATCCATGCATCAGTAGGTATCATCTTCTCGCGATCCCCGGACTGTTCCATCATGACTGAATAACCCCAAGCTTTTCAGCCATTGTTATAAACTCTGTAAGATCGGCCTCAGCAGTTTCTCTGTCAACATCGTATTCATCAAGCATCTTGTCCAGGAGTTCCTCCTTGGTCATCTCTCTCCCCTTGAGAGTATTGATGATAAATAACGCTGTCTCGTTGAGATCTGTCATCTTGTCCACATCCATAACCTTGGACCCCGTAGGGACAAGAAACGACTGCCCGGCAACCTCACAAACTGAAAACTCATTGTTGTACTTCATCGTGTGTTACCTTTAAAAATTGTGGCGAAGGCGTATTACCAACGCCACAAAACTAATCAAAAATTAGCGGCGGCCGCAAAACCAGCCAATAATAAGCTCAATGCTTATAGAAATGCCTTTGTTTCGAGACTGAGATGTTTCAGAACCATTGTTTGAGCTCCTCTTCTCAGGCTGACAAGGTCTAGGATTGCAAGGTCTCCAACCAAAGCCAAAGCAACCTGCCTGACCGTAAGCGTATACTCCCTCCAGAGTTCCCTCCATTGATGAGTTAAGAACCGGTTTAACATAACTTTTTTTCATCATTCCACTCCTAAAAAATAAATATTAATTTTTTATAAACTTCAGTAAAAGAATATAGCAAAAATGAAATAAACTTTCAAGGCAATAGTTAATATTCAGAATTTCTTAAGAATTCTTTCAAAATGGCAACTGCACTTTCATCCATGTTGCATGAATATTCAAAAATTTTTGCCTTTTGAATTATATTTTCAGTTATTTTAGCTCGTCTGTTAGCCATCTCTTCATCCCAGGTCTCACTGAAGGTTGACGAAAAAACGTAACCGATTTTTTCTTTTAGCGATGGTATTCTTGCGTTATTTTCCTTTGCCTGTTTTAAGAACACGATGGCACCGAGTTCAACCTTTTTGTTCACAAACTGGCCCGAACTGCCACACCAGGGTAATCCGTAGACATAGAGCTTATTGTCTATTTCTCGGCACACTGTAACATCGCCATCCAGAACCTCACAGCCCAGAACCCTGTTCCACATATTCGCCTGAGTACTTTTCCCTGTTCCGGAGGAGGCCGAGAAAACGACCGCCTTATCCTCATCAATAACACTTGCAGAATGAATTGACATAGCGTTCTCGAACAGAATCATGTTAAAAAATGTCTCTCTGAAAAGATTAAAAATAACTCCCTGCATGCTTTCAACATAAGCATCATGTCCGATACTCTTGACGTAAGGGCTATCCATCTTATCGCAGAGGTAATACGTAACCTCATGGAAATCATTTTTTAACTCTACAAGCTTTACACCTTTATGTGTCTGATAGGGAAAAAATTGAATAATTGAATCTTTTTTCTTATACACATGAAAAATTCCAATTTTAGTTCCCTTATTCCATAAATATTCTGGAAAAAATGGACGTTTTTCTTCTATATTAATAATCATGTCTGTTTTTTCAGAATTGTTACACAAAAACAGATCAAAGCTTTCATCCATATAGATAGGATCGCCCCTTAATTCTATTACGAAATCAGCAATCTTATACTTGGTTACTTCCACTGACAGCTTTCTCCTTTTTATTAAAAATCTTTTACAAAAACACAGTGCAAACAATCAGTTTCATATCCTGATCATCTGCACTGACATTAAATTACATCAACTTTTTAAAGATCCTGCATAGTCACATATCCGTTATCGATCATAAGCTCTCTGGAGCAGTACTTAAGGACACTGGTTCTGTGAGTTATGAGAAGACATGTGGGCTTAGGTGAAAGCTCACCAAGTCTCTGCAGAAGTTCAAACTCCGTCTGCTCATCAAGGGCAGATGTGGCTTCATCAAGAATAACAAAGGGTGATTTTCTGATAAGGGCTCTGGCAAGAGCAATTCTCTGAGCCTGTCCTTCTGAAATACCAACACCTTTCTCCCCGATTACAGTATCAATTCCATCAGGAAGCTTTTCTATAAACTCGCGGCAAACAGCCATATCCAATGCTTCCCACATTTCTTCCTCGGTGGCGTCAAGCTTACCCATGAGGACATTATCTCTGATACTACCGGAAAACAGAGTATTTCCCTGAGGAACGTAAGATACAAACTCACGAACAGAAGCACTTGCCTTGGTTCTGGTGCCATGCTCATCAAAGTACTCAATATTGCCCTTTCCGGCATTAATAAAGTTCATGAGCACACGGATAAGGGTTGTCTTACCAATACCTGATTTACCAATAATAGCAACAAACTCTCCGGGTTTAATATCAAAGGATACATCATGAAGTATCTCTTCCTTGGCGTAAGCAAAAGAAACATCGGAGACTTTAACTCCTACTGCACCTTTCATCTCAACAGACTCCAATCTGTTCTCAAGGGGAATATCCTGAATATCCATGATACGTCCGGCTGCTGAGAAAATAGAAACCACACCAGGCAGCTGCTGTGCAAGAGCGGCTATAGGCGCCTGTACTCTTCCAAACAAAGTAATAAAAAGAGTCATTGTTCCAAATGTTATTTCACCTCTGGCAATCTGTCCTGCCGCATAAACAAAGGCAAACAAATATCCAATTTGGAAAGTTCCTGATAAAACAGTATTAGATCCCACAGAAAGCTTCGTCTTCTTCCATACCCAGAAAAATCTGTTCTCTCTAAGTTCAGCAAGCCTGTCTGAAAAATTATCCTCATTGGAAAATGCTTTTACCACAAGAATATTAGCCAAACTCTCCTGAATAAAGGATCTGTAAGCCGTCTCAGATTCCTGTACCTTTATCTGGAGTCTTTTGAGTTTTCGTCCGATAAGAAACGCAAGGATGACTCCGCCCGGTGTCAGGAAAAGTGCAAAAATGGCCAAAAATGGAGAATTGACATAAAGGGTAATAAATACTGCAATAAGCTGTATGATAAGAACTATGATTTCCGGCACTACATTGACCATACCATTAGCCACATTACCGGCATCAGACGTCATTCTGGTCATCATGTCCCCAGTATGAAACTTCTGTGTACCAAGCCATTCTGAGTATAAAAGCTTGTCATAAACCTGTTTACGTATACCAAAAGTGTATTTCTCATTCAACATAGTGGTAATCATATCCACTATCGTATTTATAAACATCATAAGAATCATCAGTGCTACAAATACTACTATTGCCTTGTTAGTAATTTTCCCATCACCTGCCATATCTATCAGCTTCTGAGAAGCAATAGCATATTCAATGGACACATAGGTCATGGAAACACTGATAAGCATCAAAAGACCAATTTTCCATAAATAAGGCTTTGTATAATGAAAAAGCCACTTAAAATAATCCTTTCCCCTGGCCTTATCCTCTTTATATTTTTTGTAGTACTTTTTTAATTTCATGGTCTCCCCTTTTCAAAATACATGTATCTACATCAAACGTTTTTGCGTTATAATCATGTATTAGTATTAAAGCTATTTCTTACCAAATGATTAACCTAAGGAGTTTTTTTAATGGACAGCATAATGCTCATTGATGATGACAAAGATGTAATAAAAATAAACAGTGATTATCTGACCAGTGAAGGTTATCAGGTTGATATATTCTACACCGCTGACGATGCCATCTCAGCACTATCCACACATAAGCCTGACTGTATCCTTCTTGATATCATGATGCCAGGAACTGACGGTCTGACCGCTGTTCCCATATTGAAAAAAATGACATCTGCACCAGTAATCCTTCTGTCAGGTCGTGGTTCTGAAGATGACCGCGTAGACGGTCTGTTATCAGGAGCTGATGATTACATGGTCAAGCCCTATAGTTTAAAGGAGCTCGCAGCCAGAATCAAACTCCAGATAAGAAAAAAAACTCATACTAAAACAGCAAATACAATATCATATCCACCGCTTCAAATCAAGCCGCTGGACCACAAGGTATTTTACAATGATGAGTCAGAGATAGCCCTCTCAAACCGTGAATACGAGCTGCTTTTCATGCTAGTGTCTTCTCCCGGAGAAGTCATCTCATTTGAAAAAATCGGATTGCATATTTGGGGTGTCTATCAGGAAAGCGACCGCCGCTCCATCATGGTCATGGCGAGCCGTTTAAGAAAAAAACTGGAGGGCTACAACGGTCTTGAAAACTGCCTTGAAACCTCCTATGGCAAAGGCTATAAATTCGTAATTCCAAAATAAAGCAGGAAAAGAAAATGTCTGAAAATACACAGAATAAAAAACAAACCTATAACGAACCCTTTTTGTCTGTTGAGGATCTGTCCAAAGCACTATACGAATCCAACAATAAGCTAAGCGGACTTATCACCGAACAAAATGAGTTTTTTTCAAATATATCCCACGATCTGAGATCTCCTATCGCTGCTATCAGAAGCGCAATAGAATATCTTCAGAGCTCAGATGATATAGATAACAAAAAGCGCTCGGAGCTCTACACACTTATAAATTCCAAGGCGCTCTCTTTAGAATATATGATAAACGAGATCTTTGTTCTCACCAAGCTAAGCACCAGCGATAATCTGTTAAAGCCCTCTGTTGTTCCCTGTGGCAACTATCTTGAAGACTTTTTCTTCATGACGGAATTAAATCCCCGTTATGAAAATATGCAGTTAATACTGGATGTTCCACTGGAATTTGCGTGGAATATAGAAATAGACACAAATTACATGAATCGTGCTTTGGATAATCTTTTTGAAAATGCCTGGAGACACACCTTCGGGAATGGCCGAATCACTCTCGGGGCCAGGCTTTCCGTTGATGAGAAGCATGTCATCATCTCAGTAAGTGACAACGGCGAAGGCATTGAAAAAGAGGATCTTCCAAGAATCTTCGAAAGGACTTTTATGTCTGACACCTCAAGAAATCCCGGAAGCATGCAGGGTGCCGGCCTTGGGCTTTCCATCTGTAAAATGATAATCGAGCTTTCGGGCGGCTATATTGAATGTACTTCGAAAACAGGAAGCGACCATGGCACTACCTTCACCATAACGCTTCCCATTTGCTAAGTCCTTATCTTTTTTATAACCTTTTTCATAACATTTTTAGCAGTCTGAACTCCTGCAAAGGCAGCATATTCCATTTGTACCTCTTTTCTTGAATAGATACAAAGGGCTGACTTTATGTTTGAATTCTGATGCATTTCCTTTTTCCACAGACGCTTATCTTCCCTGTCCCACTTGTATTCCGTTCTGAGGGAATATCTTTGACGCACGAGGAAAACTACCCAGTAGTGGTATATCCTCTTTTTCATCCGGTCATACAGGCCTGCCTTCTCCATAGCCTCGATATAGTTTTCGAATATCTTATCGCGGTTATCCATCTCACATTCGCAGTCCTGCAATGACTTGTGAATTATTCTGGACAGAGTATCATTTTTCTGATAGCAGTAAAAATACAGCCTGTCGTCTATGATGTTGATTTTGCCTGCTCTCTCAAGATAGTTAAGGGAGAAAACAAAATCCTCCCCGAGAGTAATGTCCTTTTTAAAGGACAGTTTCATTTCGCATATAATATTTCTTTTAAAAATCTTATTCCAAAGAACCCCAAAATAATGATGTCCAGGATCCTTAAGAGTATTTATAAGATACTCTTCCTTTGCAATGATTCCAGTCTCAGTCAGGGATCTTATGGGATATAAACCGCCATAAACCACCCTGTTATAGCTGCAAATAGCCATGTCACAATCAGGATCCGCCTCAATCGCAGCAACCATTTTTGCAACAAAGCAGTCCTTAACATAATCGTCTGCATCAGCAAACATAATATAGTCACCGGATGCATACGTAAGGCCTTCATTCCTTACCTGAGAAACACCGCAGTGTTTTACAGAATGGAATTTAATCCTGGAATTCTCTTTGGCAAATGCAAGACACTTATCACATGTACCATCCGTTGATTCATCATCAACTATAATGATCTCAATGT
>JAEEGF012238810.1_pt1 | contig 17252 bp, 8 predicted proteins | sample 9134171 | NCBI WGS metagenome assembly JAEEGF01 (sample SAMN16246542, study PRJNA631951) | gut metagenome | biome: gut microbiome; feature: rumen; material: AP-attached | host: Bos | place: Iran: Karaj | collected 2018-10 | reverse complement strand
GTGTTCGAAGACCGTATGTACCTCTATCCAATTCCCGAAGGTGAAGTCTGGAAGACTAACATTGAGAACAATGCAGGTTGGTAATCCCTAAAATGAATTATGACGATTATGAATAATAGTATCTATAAAATATCCAAGTGTCTGCTGATTGTCGCATTGATGGGGATATCCCTCTCAGCTGCTGCACAGACAGCCCGCGAGGTCAAGGGCCGCGTGGTGAATGCAGACGGAAAACCTATTGCCGGAGCTGTGGTGAACGTGGCCGAGGACAATAAGATTGTGCTGACAGACGACAACGGTGTCTTCACGCTGAAAGGTGCCAGACCTGACGACGACATCTGTGCTGCCGCTTTCGGCTATGAGAATGCCGTAGTGAAATTCGATCCGAATGTATCTTCATTTGTCATCACGCTGCAAGATGAGCTTCAGCCGATGGAGAAGGAGATGCCCATCGCATTCAGCTCAAAGAAAGAGAAGTATATGACCGAGAGCCGCTCGGTTGTGAAAGGTACAGAGCTGCAACGTTATCCTATAACGGTGCTCCAGAATGCCTTCAACTCTACCTTAACTGGTGTTGAGACCTACGAGTGGTCGTCAGAGCCAGGATGGACAGAGACTCAGATGTACATCCGTGGTATCCGCACGATGAACAACAAGGCTCGTAATCCGCTGATCATCGTTGACAACGTAGAGCGTGACCTCTCCTTCCTCGATGCATTCCCCATTGAGAACATCACCGTGCTGAAAGATGCTGCTGCCACAGCCATCTACGGTATGCGCGGTGCCAATGGTGCCATCCTTGTTACCACAAAGCGTGGTGAAAAAGGTAAGACCATGATCGACTTCACTCAGGAGGTTGGTTTCCAGACACTGACCGACAAGATGGAGAATCAGAACTCGTACAATATGGCACTGACCCAGAACCGTGTGAAGTATCTGAACGGTCAGGATCCTCTTTGGAGCGATGAGCAGATTGCCGAGTACAAATTCGTTTCTGAAGGTGGTAAATATGCCGACGACGACATCCGCCGTTACAAGTATTTCAACACCAACTGGTTCGACCAGCTCTATCGCGAGGCCGCTCCTGTATACAAGACCAACCTGCAGCTCTCGGGTGGTAACGAGATGGCCCGCTACTTCGTCAGCTTCTCTTACCTCCGCCAGGAAGGTATGTGGAACAGCACAGCTACCAGCTGGAACGACCACTTCTCTACCGACCACACGCTGAACCGTTGGAACTTGCGTTCTAACATCGACATCAATGTCAACAAGTATCTGACCGTTGGTCTCGACCTGGGTGGACGTATTGACAACATCTCTCAGTCGCTTACATCGGTGTTCGACCTCACCACTTTCGGTGCTGTGGAGGCTACTCCAATGGCTCCTGTATTCAACCCTGACGGATCGGTCTATTCTACCGGTGCTTACTCTGGTTCTGCTCGTAACCCGATCAACCAGATGGCTTCTGGCGGTCGCAACAAGAACCGTCGCCGCAACCTCTATTCTACGTTGAATGTGACTGGCGACCTGGGTGCCATCACACCGGGACTGAAGACCAATCTGACGATCTCGTTCGATGCCTTCGACGTGTTTATGTCAACACAGACATGTACTTATGACGCTTTCACCTACGACTACAACAATCCTGATGTACAGAATGTGGAGGACTTCAAGTACACACGTACCAACACCTACGCTGAGTTGAGCAACCCCACCGCTTCAGAGCGTGCCAACAGTTACAACATCAACTTCAACTATGGTTTCTCTTACGACCGCAACTTCGGTAAGCACCATGTGGATGCACGCGCATTCATCCGTACTTATCAGAACCGTGTGAACACACTCGACTCTGAGAACCACGCACCTGCCGGACTGTCGTCTCGTCGTAATCTCTCGTGGAACGGTTATGCCAACTACGTCTTCGACGACCGTTATATCCTCAATGCCAGCATCAGCCGCATGGGTAACGACAACTATGCTCCTGAGGATCGTTGGGATACATTCTGGGGCGTTGGCGCAGGCTGGATTCTGAGCAACGAGAAATTCCTGAAGGCCGACTGGCTCGACCTTGCCAAGATTCGTGCCAGCTATGGTAAGACCGGACAGAGCGAGACCACATCTGCCGACACGGGCCGTTATCCTTATCAGTCAACCTTCGGTTCTGCTACAGGTTATGCCTTCGGTACCAACGCTACAAACGTAGCAGGTATGGCTGAGACACTGGCTGGTAACACCAACAACAAGTGGGAAATCTCTAAGATGGTCAACATCGGTGCCGACTGGCGCTTATGGCGTGGCAGACTCTATGGTTCTGTCGACTACTTCAAGGAGTGGCGTTCGAACATTCTGATCGACCGTAACACCATTCCTGCAGGTATCGGTATCAGTGTGGCTCAAGACTCTTATGGTAAGGTGGAGAGCTGGGGCGTTGAGGCCATCCTCGGCCATCAGAACCGCATTGGCGACTTCAAGTACAATATCGAGGCCAGCATCTCGTGGAACACCAACCGCATCACCGAAATGGACGAGTTGGAGCCCAACGTGGAATGGCAGCGCAAGACTGGCAAGCGCATCTTCGAGCAGACCTCTGTGCAGGCTCTGTATGAGAGCGTGTTCAATGGAACCGTCGGTGGATGGAACCAGTATCAGTTTGTACAGTGGGCTTCAGACCCTGCTCTGATCGCTGTTTCTCAGGAAGACGCTGTTGCCCATCCCGAGAAGTATCCTTACAACACAGCTTCTGCAGGAAACCAGGCATTAGGTACAGCCGTCTTCAAAGACCTGAATGGTGACCGCCAGATCGACTCTAACGATATGATTCCGATGGGCTACACCATTATCCCTGAGATTACACCAAACCTCTCGATCAGTGCTGAGTACAAAGGCTTCGACCTGAAAGTTGTGGCTACAGCTTATCTGAACCGCAGCGTCTTCATCTCGCCGGCAGCATCGTTCTCTGGTTGGTCGAACATGTCCACTCACGAGGGTGTGAACTTCTGGGGTTACTATACAGACGATCCCACCGACCCACGCAACGTGAACGCTAAGTACCCACGTCCTGTCTGGGGTGGTTACAATGCCATTGACTCTGACCGTGGTACAGGCACCTATCAGAACGATATTTGGATCATGAACGGAAACTATCTGTCTCTGCGCAACATCGAATTGGGTTACAACCTTCCTCTGAAGCTTATCTCTAAGGCCCGTATGACCAAGTGCCGCATCTATTTGTCAGGTTACAACCTGAAGAACTGGAGCCAGCTGCCAAAGGGTATGGATCCGGAGAAACCTATGAGCTACTGCTGGTGGTATCCAAAGACCCGTATCTTCAACATTGGTGTAAACATTGGATTCTAAACAATTGACAAATATGAAAAAGAATATTATATTATCCACTTTGGTGTTTGCCCTGGCAGGAATCACAACCTCCTGCTCTGACTTCCTCGAAAAGGAGGTTGACCTCACTCAGCAGGCTGACAACATCTTCAGCGACTACGACAACACGCGAGGTTTCTTGGCTAACATCTATACTTATCTGCCCGATGCCTTCCATGGTTATACAGACGGACAGTATCTGAATGCCTCAAAGGACGCTATGACCGATAACGCCGTCTCTTACTGGGATGTGCACTATTATCATCAGGTTCACAACGATGCCTTCGATGCCATCAACCACTATTTTGCCAAGTATTATTATGAGCTGGACACAAAAGGCATCCGTGCCTGCAACCAGTTCCTGAAAAATGCACGTGTAGACGTGATTGGTAATGCCGACAAGAGTGGCGATGACAACCGTCTGGGCGACCGCTGGCTTGCTGAGGCCCGCGCAATCCGTGCCATTCTCACTTTCGACATGGCTTGCTGGTTCGGTCCTACACCTATCTTCGTCACAGAAGATGGCGGCCCATACATCATGAACACCTCCGACCCCATGCCTGACCGCAAGTCTTTTGCAGAGGTGGTTGACTGGGTGGTTTCCGAGTGTGATGCCATTAAGGATGCTCTCCCATTCCGCTATGCTAACGAGGATGAGAACTGGGGCCGCGTGAACGGTGCTGCCGTTCTTGCCCTGAAGAGCCGTGCATTGCTTTACAAAGCTTCTCCTCTGAACAATCCTACCAACGACAAGTCATGGTGGTCGGCTGCAGCAAGCGCTGCTGATGAGTTCGTCGCTCGCAACAATGCGCTGGGAGCACGTGCCTACAAGCTCTACAGCACAGGACATCCCGAGAGCGACTACTACGATTGCTTCGTTTCTGAGCCTACACTGAACAATGAGTATATCTTCTCTCGTTCGGTTTGGAACACAGACGCCCTTGAGTGGTCTTGCTCACCCTGCGGTTTCGCAGGTAGCAACCAGGCTTATGGACGTACCAATCCTACTCAGAACCTGGTGGATGCTTATGAGACGATCAACGGACTGCCCATCGACAAAGATCCTACTTACGACGAGCAGAATCCTTATGCCAACCGCGACCCGCGTCTGGAGCAGACCATCTTGCACCACGGTTCTATCTGGGGTGACAAGACCAACGGCGAGGAGCGTGCCATCGATGTATGCCAGACTGGTATCGACTATGCCGAGCTTCACGGAGGTACCGTAACAGGTTATTATCCCAAGAAGTTTGTCAACAAGATGTCGTTCAAGAGCCCGTCTTCTTATCGTCATGCCTGCCCCATCTTCCGCTATGGTGAGATTCTTCTCAACGGTGCCGAGGCTTATGCTGGTGCTGGCAACGCCCAGAAGGCAATGGACTATGTGAATCAGGTTCGCGCCCGTGTAGGCATGCCTCCTTACAGTGGCCTGTCGGGGGACGCTTTGATGGAGCGTATCCAGAACGAGCGTCGTATTGAACTCGTATTCGAGGATCACCGTTACTTCGACGAGCGCCGTTGGAAGCTCTTCGAGGGAAAGAGTGCAAGCAGCGAGACATCTCTGCCCATGTACAAACAGGTGTACAACCTCTATGGTGTTACTCCCGACAGTTCGCCCAACGACGACGGAACCTTCTCTGGCTCTTACAGCTACAACAAGAGTCTGAAAGACCCTGTCCGTGCGTTCCGCTCACCGAAGAACTATTATTTCCCCATCCCCGACGATGAGGTGAAGGCTATATCGAATTGGGATCAGAACCCAGGCTGGGAGCTGACCACCAAGAGCGACGACCAACAGCCAGACAATACAACTGGTGAGTAAGAAACCCTAAAGAATGGAGTTGGAGGCATGGCATGCCATGCTTTCAGCTCCTTTCCTATTTTAAAAGTAATAATGAATAATTTTGCGGCCTTGTAACAAAGGTGCAATCTATGAATGATATCGCAATGAAATATTTTAAGAATCTTATTACTACACTTTTTTGTTTGCTTTTCGTTGCTGTCCTGTTCTCATGTGGTGGCAGTGATCCAGACCCAGATGATCAGCCATCAACAGCTACAGTAACGATTTCAACACCTGTAATATCGGAGATTACATCTTCTTCTGCCATTGCTGAGGCCACGGTCTCTACTTCCACAGGTGTACAGGCAAAAGGCTTTTGCTATTCCACATCGTCTAGCCCTACCATCGACGGAAAGACGGTTACGGCATCAACCAACAGAATGTCGTTGACACTTACTAATTTGGAGCCGAGTACCACCTATTATGTCCGTGGATTTGCCAAAACGAGTAACGGCACTGTTTATTCTGCTGAAACGTCTTTCGCCACTACGGCTAAAGGCGAAGAGCCTGAGGAGCCACAGACTGAAGGCCCTGAGGCATTGAGACGCGTCAGCGTGCACGACCCCAGTGTGGTGTTTGATCCCTCTTCGCAGCGCTACTACATCTTTGGTTCGCATCGCGACCATGCTTGGTCTACCAACATGATGACCTGGAACAAGGTCACTGTTCCCTGGGCAACGGCAAGCAGCACGAATGCAACCAACGCGGCAGCATTTACCACTCCGCAGGTGACCAAGGTGAAGAAAGGCGGCAAAGAAATAGACTTCAACTTCGACGCACAGGCCTGGTCGAAGCGTGGCAACAGCGCCACCTACAATGTGGATGGCAATATGTGGGCACCCGACGTGATCTACAACAAGGCCATGAACAAATGGTGCATGTATCTGAGCATCAATGGCGACAACTGGTACTCGAGCATCATTATGCTGACTGCCGACAAGATTACCGGCCCATACCGCTATCAGGCTCCCGTTGTCATCAGCGGATTCCACTCTGGAACCAGCTACAAAGACACCGACCTGGAGATTGTGCTTGGCGAGCAGAAATCGCTTCCCAGCCGTTATGCCGTGGGCAACAACTGGGGCCGACGCTATCCTAACTGTATCGACCCGTGTGTGTTCTACGATGAGAACGGCAAACTGTGGATGTCGTATGGCTCTTGGAGCGGCGGTATCTGGATGCTGGAACTCGACGAGAATACAGGTCTGCGCGACTACGACGTGACCTACACACTGACAGGCTCGGGCGATGGTGTGACCGTCGATCCTTACTTTGGCAAGAAGATTGCCGGAGGTTATTACGTGTCGGGCGAGGCTTCCTACATTGAGTATATCGGCGGCTATTATTTCTTGTTCATGACTTATGGCGGACTGGCCGCAGGTGGTAATCCCAGCGACTACAACAATGGTGGATACCAGATGCGTGTGTTCCGCTCGAGCAATCCGGACGGACCTTACCTGGACAGCAAGAATAGCGCTGCCATATTCAGCAGCTATCAGCTGAACTTCGGCGCGAAAGAAAACGACGGCAACCGTGGTGTGAACATCTTTGGTGCATACTCTAATTGGGGCAACCTGCTGACGGGTGGTGCCAACGAGGCTTCGGGCGAACGCTCGCAAGGCCACAACAGCATCATTGCCGCTGAGGACGGCCGCACTTATCTGGTTTATCACACCCGCTTCCAGAACTGGGGCGAGGGTCATCAGGTGCGTGTTCACCAAGTATTCCAGAATGAGGACGGATGGCTGGTAGCCGCTCCGTTTGAGTACACAGGCGAGCGCATCAAGAGTGCCCATATCTCTGCTAAGCAGAAGATTGCTACTGACAAGATTCCTGGAAAGTACAAAGTGCTGGTTCACAGCTACAAGCTCGATCATACCACAAAGGCTTACAACACGCCTAAGGAGGTTACGCTCAGCAGCGACGGAACCATCTCTGGTGGCTATAGTGGCTCTTGGTCGATTAAGGCAGGCACATCGTATATCACCATCAAACTGGGTAGTGATGAATATAAGGGTGTGATGATTGAACAGACTCTGGAACCCAAGAACGACAAGGCTCCTTGCTTCACCGCATTGCGCAGTGCAACAGGTGTCACCGTTTGGGGCTATAAGTATGCCGACTGACACGTTTTGCTGACAGTCTGACTAGACATTATCACAAATAACAAGGAGAGGGGGAAGGCCCTTTGCAGGCCTTCCCCCTTATTGTTTCTTGAATACAACTAACTAGATATGATTCGATCTTTTTTCCTTGCCGTAGCCGTAGCCACAGCGCTGTCAACGACTGCGCAGACAACCACCGATAAGCCCATGGTGCACGATCCTGTTCTGGCATATGAGAACGGAACGTATTATCTGTTCTCAACGGGCCGTGGTATTAACCAGATGACATCCGCCGACCTGAAATCGTGGACCTTTACCCCCCATAAGCCGCTCATGAAAGACATTCCGGCATGGACTCATGATAGTGTTCCCGGTTTTAAAGACCATGTATGGGCACCTGATGTCATCTACTATAATAACCGTTGGTGGGTGGCCTATTCGTGCTCTACCTTTGGAAAGAACGGCTCAGCTATCGGACTGATGAGCAATGTGACACTCGACGGACGCTATCCTTGGCGCGACGACGGCTGCATTGTATGTTCCCGCGAGAACCGTGACAACTGGAACGCTATCGATCCTAATTTCATTATTGACGAGGATGGTACACCTTGGATGACCTATGGTTCTTTCTGGGATGGCATCCAGCTGGTGCGGCTCGACGACACCATGCATGCTGCCACCCAGCCCGTCACCATTGCCCGCCGCTATGCCCCGGGATTTACTCCCGCTGAGCCCAATCCGACCTCGAAATATGCCGGTACGAATGCCATCGAGGCCCCGTTCATCTACCATCACAACGGCTGGTACTACCTGTTCGTATCGTGGGACTACTGTTGCCGTGGCATGAAAAGCAACTACCGCGTGGCTGTAGGTCGCAGTCGTAACGTTGCCGGACCTTATGTCGACCGCAAAGGAAAACCCATGACTGATGGCGGTGGTACACTCGTGATAGAGGGTGATAAGAAGGCTTTCGAGGCTATCGGCCATAATTCTGCCTATCACTTCCAAGGGCAGGACTACTATTTCTCTCATGGCTACAGCATTGCCGACGAGGGAATGTCTATCCTCGTGAAGCGCAAAATCAGCTGGACTCGCGATGGCTGGCCCGTGCTGAAATAGCTATTTGGGTGTCGACACCCCTGCATTTAATCAAAAAACGAGACGGAAAAACATTATTTCTGTCTCGTTTCTTTCGTATTTTGCTTCTTGGTTTCTTTCCTGTCTACTCCTCCCAGCGCAGGACAGCACCATTCCGACGGGCGGGGTCGGCACCGACAAAGTCCATAGAGTAGGGGCTACCCGTGGTGGGGCTCTTGCCTATATAGCGATGGTTGCGCATCGACATAAGCATGAACTGGCGGTTGAGATAGTCCTGCCACATGAAGACCTCAGCCTTTTCGGCATCGTTTGTCAGACGCACATCACCAGCCATTCCGATGCCAGAGACAAAGACATAGCGTCCGTCAGCGCATTGCAGGCTCACCTTTCCCTGCCCTTTGTCTATCAGGCGGAAGCGTGTCTGTGGCGAGTTATCGTTGCGCTCGGTGTCGTATATGAGCCCGTGTGGGAGTGCAACCATCGGCTTTCCGGTAGCCATATTGATGATACGGAATGTCTTCCCGTACGGAATATTTTGGCTGCGGTCGGCTTGTGTCTCCTCAACGGTGAAATTGTCGAACTCGGCATAGCCGCCCTGGCGTCCTTTGTGGTTGAAGGCAAAGAGTGCGTGGCGCGAGCCTTGGAAGGTGATGAGCTGATAGCTTAGTTTCATCTGCCGTCCCATGGGATGGAAATCCTTGCCATCGTATGAGAAGTAGTATATGGCCATGTCGTTGTCGAAGTCGCCCACCATGCGCAGCCAGATTCTATCGCCCATCATATCCTGCGACACGGGCTGGTCTAATGTGTCGTTGGTGGCCTGCTCAAACCAGCGGAGTGTGGTTTCCTTACCGTTCTTCACAATGCCTATCCATGAGCAGGGCGTGTTGATGTTGCCCAGTCCAGCCACATCGCCGTCCTTCATACCTTTGGTATAGAGTTCGACTGTCGTGACCGACGTAGGACCGATGACACGCTGGGTGAGCGTATTCCGTGCCCACATCAGTTCTTCGGCAGGCATCGACTGCAGACGCAGACGGCCGTTCTTCAGAGCCCACTTCTTATCGTCAGGGTTATGGTTCCATTGCCACACGCGCCCAAGGGTCTTATTGTTGAAACTCTCGTTCCGCTCATAGGGAGCATGCGGGTTGACCTCTGCGTTGATGTTTGGCTTGACCCATGTGCGTGGTGCACGACCCAGGTTCCCCTCCAGTCCGATCATTGGCCAGCCGTCTTTCCATGTGATAGGAGCAAGAGTGACTGTGCGCCCGATGGAGTGGAAGTCCATCATGAGCAGTGCGTACCACTCACCATTCTGTGTTTCCACGATACCACCCTGATGGATATTCGTGCATGCCGTAGCGTCTTTGTCCACTTCGGGGATACCGAACTTCGTACCATTGTGGCCGATACGGTATTTCTCGCCTCGCGGAACCTGTGTAAGTGGTGCCTGATGATAGCCGAAAGTCTCGTCAGCCGTGATGGTAATAGTCTCGTACGGTCCCCATATGCTTTTCGAACGTGAGCAGAGGGTGCGCCCATTGGGTCTGTAGTCTGTTGAGATGAGATAGTACATCCCATTGATTTTATACATATGATGCCCCTCGCCGACGGCATTGCCCTCGGGAATGATGGTGCGCTCGGTCTCCTCGATGGGACCGCTCATGTCGGGCTTCAGCTCCGTGCATTTCACTTCTCCATAGCCATGGATGGCATAAATCTTGCCGTCGTCATCGAAGAGCACGCTCAGATCGTAGATCTTACCCTGCATATTATGGTGTTTCCAGGGACCTCGGATGTCTTTTGAGGTGTAGCATTGCAAGCCTTTTCCGTTGACGTTCGAGAAGACATAGAACTGTCCGTTGGCATAGCGGATGGCTGGTGCCCAGATGCCCTGACCGTAAATTTCCTTATGGTTCTTCAGTGCGAAGGCATCGTCGGCAAAGTCGAAGCGGTCGAAGCAGTAGCTGATGTTCTCCCAGTTCACCAGATCCTTCGAGTGCAGGATGACCAGTCCGGGCACGGTATGCATGGTGGTACCAGCCAGATAGTAATCATCACCCACCCGGAGAATGTCAGGGTCGGAGAACTCGTCGTAAAACAAAGGATTCGTATACGTGCCGTTTCCGTTATCGGCAGTCCACGATTTCAGTTGAGCCTGTGCCGACAACGATGCTGCCAGCGTCAGAATCATCAAGAGGATTCTCATGTTCAGTTGTTTGTTTTAGTTTGTTTTTAAACTGTGTCAGTATAGGAGTAGCAGTCCGGCAAAGCCGGCATACATAATCATACGGATGGGGTTGATTTTCATCCAGTAGGTACCTACGAAGGTGGCGCAGAACAGGAATACGCTGATCCAGAACTGCCATGGGTTCTCTGAGGGCGTGGAGAAGTTCTCCTTGGTCATTAATAATAAGGTGGCAGCTCCCAGCAGTCCGACAACTGTCGGGCGTAGTCCCTTGAATACCGACTGCACCGTGGCAGTATGCATGTACTTCATGAACATCTTGCTGATCAGAATCATCAGGATGAGAGACGGTAACACCAGTGCGAAGGTAGCCGTAAAACTGCCCAAAACAGCCATGAATCCATCGTATCCGGCATTATGCACGGCTGTGTAACCGCAATAAGTAGCCGAATTGATGCCGATAGGGCCAGGAGTCATCTGGCTGATAGCCACTATATCGGTAAACTCTGCCGTGTTCATCCAATGCCAGTGGTGCACAACCTCGCCCTGGATGAGCGACAGCATGCCGTAGCCTCCACCGAATCCGAAGAGACCTATCTGGAAAAATGTGATGAATAGATAGAGGTAGATCATTATTCTTTTTCTGTTTTCTTTCTGTTTTTTTCTAGATTCTCTAGAATTTCTAGAATCTCTAGGTCCTCTAGATTTTCTAGACTATCGAGATTCTCTAGAGCTTCTATCCCTTCGATTCTGGAGCCTCTACAAATCTCCCATAAAGCCATCCGCCCACGCCGGCAGCCACGATGACAAGGATGGGCGATACGCCCAGTGCCCAGATGGCCAGCGCACAGGCGATGGGTATCCAGCAGTTGGTGAGCGTAATCTTCGCGTTTTTAGCCAGTTTGAAGGTGGGAACGGCAATAAGTGCCACCACGGCAGGGCGTATTCCGCGGAAGATGGACTGCACAATTTGATTCTCAGAGAACCGGTGGAAGAACATCGCGATGAGCAGAATGATAAGGAAAGAGGGCAGAATGGCTCCCAGACAGCAGCAGATGGCACCTTTTATTTGGCGCAGTTTGTAACCGATGAAGATGCTAATGTTCGCTGCAAACACACCCGGACAACTCTGCGCAATGGCTATCAGGTCGAGAAACTCTTCCTTGCTAATCCATTTCTGCTTCTCAACGATCTCCGACTCGATGATAGGAATCATGGCGTATCCACCGCCAAGGGTGAATGCGCCAATCTTAAAGAAGGTGAGAAAAGATGTCCAATAGAAGTTGTTCATCATTCTATATTCTGCTTTTCAACGTGTCAACAATCTGGCTCTTCTTGCTTTCCAGACAGTTCAGCTGTCTTTTCCAGTCAATCAACAGCCCAGTTTCTGCTCAATCCAGCGGCGGGCATTCACGAACGCCTCAATCCAAGGAGTCACCTCATCGTTACGATGGTTCTGCGGATACCAGGCGTTCTGCCATGGGAAGATGGCACGCTCCAAGTGTGGCATCATGGCCAGATGGCGTCCGTCAGCACTGCAGATACCGGCAACATTATAGTCGGAACCGTTTGGATTGGCAGGATAACCGGCATAGTTGAACTTCGCGATGACGTTGTAAGTGCTCTCCGGCTCTGGCAGTTGGAACTTACCTTCACCGTGAGCAACCCAGATACCGAGTTTGGAACCACTCAACGAGCCGAACATCACGCTCTTGTTCTGTGGAATCTGCAGCGAAACAAATCCGCTCTCAAACTTATGCGAGTTGTTATGCAGCATCTTGGCGTCCTTAGCACCTGTCAGACCCAGTTCTACCATCAGCTGACATCCGTTACAGATACCCAGCGAGAGCGTATCCTCACGGGCATAGAACTTGTCGAGGGCCTCCTTGGCTTTCGGGTTGTACAGGAATGCTCCTGCCCATCCTTTTGCCGAACCCAGCACGTCACTGTTGGAGAATCCGCCACAGAAGACGATCATATTGATATCCTCCAGCGTCTCGCGACCACTGATCAGGTCGGTCATCATCACGTCTTTCACTTCGAATCCGGCCAGATAGAGTGAGTAAGCCATCTCGCGGTCACCGTTGGTGCCCTTCTCACGGATGATGGCAGCCTTGGGTGCTTGGCGCTGGGTGTCAGCGTCGTGGCGCCAGTTGAGTCCATATTGTGAGAGTGTTCCCTTGAATCCTCTTGGGAATCTCATTTCGATAGGCTGTTTCTTATAGTTCTCGAAACGCTCTTTTGCCGTACCGTTGAAACTCTGCTTGCGATCGAGCAGATAGCTGGTCTTGTACCATACGTCGCGCAGGTGGTCGATGTCGAAGCCATATTCCTCATCACCATTCTGGATGATAAGTTCGCGGTTGTCTTCCACGGGATAGCCGATCTTGGCAAAACCAATGCCACGGTCCTCGAGGAATTCGCGCAGGTCGAACTTATGGTCATCGCTCACCTGAATCACTACACCAGGATTCTCGGCAAAGAGTGTCTTCACCACGTCGCCGTCTGCACAGATGTTGTGCAAGTTGATGTGCATACCGCCACGTGTATTGGCAAAGCACATCTCCAAGAGCGTGGTAACCAGTCCGCCGGCAGAGATGTCATGGCCGGCCATAATCCATCCTTTCTCGATGAGTTCCTGGATGGCATTGAAGCAATCGGCAAAATATTCAGCGTCCTTCACTGTCGGCACATCATCGCCAACCTTTCCCAGACTCTGTGCAAATGCCGAACCGCCCAACCGCTGCTGGTCAAACGAGAAGTCAATATGATAGATGCTGGCGTTCTTGTCGTTCACCAATACCGGGCTCACCACTTTCTTGATGTCTGACACCTCACCACCGGCACTGACGATGACGGTTCCCGGAGAGATGATCTTCTCGCCATTGGGATACTGCTGACTCAGCGAGAGCGAGTCCTTACCCGTGGGAACGTTGATATGCAGACTGCAGCAGAAGTCGGACAGAGCCTTTACTCCAGCATACAAGCGGGCATCCTCTCCTTTTTGTGAGCGGCAGGGCCACATCCAGTTGGCTGAGAGGCTGACGCTGTCGAGTCCCTCAGTCATGGGAGCCCATACGATATTGGTCAGCGCCTCGGCAACAGAGAGCACACTGCCTGCCTCCGGTGAGGCGAGACCAGCCTGCGGAGCGTGTCCCAGTGCTGTGGCAATACCTTTCTTTCCGCGATAATCCAAAGCCACGACACCACAGTCTGACAACGGCAGTTGTAATTCGCCCTGACACTGCTGGCGCGCAATCTTACCCGTTACCGAACGGTCTACCTTGTTGGTCAGCCAGTCTTTGCAGGCTACTGCTTCCAATTGCAGTACCCGCTCCAGATATTGATTGAGTTTTTTGAAGAAATCAAAACTATCAGAGTCTTTGGGACTCTTTTGGTATTCAACTGGTGAGTAGTGGCTCTCGACAGTCTCGTCTACCATGACGGTCTTGGGCGAGTGGCCGAACATCTGTGCCACATCAAGGTCGAACGGCTTCACACCGTCGCCTTGCTTGAATGAGAAGTGGGCATCGCCTGTTGTCTCGCCGACCACATACAGCGGTGCACGCTCGCGCTCGGCAATACGGCGCACATGCTCGATATGCTTCTCGTCGATCAGCAGTCCCATGCGCTCCTGGCTCTCGTTGGCAATAATCTCCTTGGCGCTCAAGGTCTTGTCGCCAATGGGCAGCTGCGTCATATCAATCTCACCGCCACATTCCTCAACAAGCTCCGACAGACAGTTCAGGTGTCCTGCCGAACCATGGTCGTGGATGCTGACCACGGGGTTGTTGTCTTCCTCGCAGAGCGCACGCACCAAGTTGTAGGCACGTTTCTGCATCTCGGGGTTGGCACGCTGCACGGCATTCAGCTCGATGCCGTTCGAATAGCGGCCGGTATCTACCGACGAAACGGAACCGCCGCCCAGTCCGATACGATAGTTGTCGCCACCGACGACAACCACTTTGTTGCCTTTCTGAGGCTCTTTCTTCAGACAGTCGCGCTTGGTTCCATAGCCGACACCACCTGCCAGCATGATTACCTTGTCGTAAGCGTATTTCGTAGCGGGCTCTGCAGAATTCTCCTGATGCTCAAAAGTCAGTACCGAGCCACAGATGAGTGGCTGTCCGAACTTGTTTCCGAAGTCGCTGGCACCATTGGAGGCCTTGATCAGAATCTGCTCGGGTGTCTGGTAGAGCCAGTCGCGAACGGGAAGAATGTTCTCCCAGTCACGGGTAACTTCCGATACCTTTGTCGTCTCTGCGTTCTCAGGGTCTTCCTTCAGTCTCGGGTAAGCAGTCATATACACGGCTGTTCCGGCAATGGGCCATGAGCCTGTTCCTCCGCCCATACGGTCGCGGATCTCACCGCCCGTACCTGTGGCTGCGCCGTTGAAAGGCTCCACAGTGGTGGGGAAGTTGTGGGTTTCGGCCTTCAGGGAGATCACACTCTCGATGTCTTTCACACGGAAATAGTCGCTGGTCGACTGGTCGGCAGGTGCGAACTGCTCAACGACCGGACCCTGTGCAAAAGCCACATTGTCCTTATAGGCCGACAATATCTTGTTGGGATTCTCCTGAGTAGTCTTCTTGATCATCTGGAAGAGGCTCGACTCCATCTCTTTTCCGTCGATGATGAATGTTCCGCCGAAAATCTTGTGGCGGCAATGCTCAGAGTTAATCTGTGCAAAGCCGAATATTTCCGAGTCTGTCAGCGGTCTTCCGTTCTGCTTCTCAATCTTATGCAGGTACTCAATCTCCTCGGGCGAGAGGGCAAGACCTTCCTTTTCGTTGTATTCCTCCAGGTTCTCAACGCGTTTGATAGGCTCCGGCTGAATGTTCACGGTGAAGATATTCTGATTCAGTCCGGTGTACATGCGCTGCAACATCTCGTCGTACTCGGCATCCTTGCTCTCTACTGGGAAGTATTCCTCGATGCGCTGGATACCTTTCAGTCCCATGTTCTGGGTAATCTCCACAGCGTTGGTACTCCATGGGGTAATCATTTCGCGGCGCGGACCTACGAAGAAACCCTCCAGTTCCTCTGCGTTTTCTGGCGTTGCGTTGCCATATAGCCAACAAAGTTCGTTGATTTCGTCCTGATTGAGCTGATGGTCTACTTGTGTAGCGATGATGCTCTTCTGGGAAGTCCTAAAAAAAAGAATCATATTTTTGTGAATTGTTGATATTGTAAAATTTGACTGCAAAGATACTCAAAAGCGTTGGAATAACAAAGCGGATTTATTCATTTTTCAATCTTTCGTTCTCAAAACGCCGTAGGCGGCCTCCATAATCTTATTCTTCAGGGCTTTCGGATAACTGCTGTGCGTATTGATAAACTCGTTGACGAGTTGCTTGGCCTCCTTGCTTTTGTGCCCGCTGAGCAGCGCGTTCACCCAGTTTGCGGGGAAGAAGATGTCGCCCGTCTGCTGGATTTCCTCCAAGACCTCCAGTCCCGGAGTGATAAACTCGTTGTTCTGGGGCTCTCGCGCCTGACAGCTGAGCAGTCGCAGCGTGTTCTGTACCCATGGTTCCACGGTGCGGTTCTGCCTCAGCATCAGCGAATGGAACAGGCTCCGCTGTTCGCTAAGGCTGGGATTACAGGCACGGCTGACATAGTCGTACTCACGAATCACGTCCTGATTCTTCAGTCGTCCGCGCTGGGTGCTGATGATGTTTGCCCATTCCGCCGGCCTCATGATGGCCAGATGGTACGACATGTTGATATAGTCGCGCTCGTTGAGCAGCGCGTCGTCCTGCAGTTTCCATGTGCGGTAAAGATAATCGAGCACCTCGGTCGAGGTAGCATCAGCCGCCAGGAGGCGCAACATGTTCTGGCGGCACGACGGCAGCGGACTGCCTTTCACGATGTCGAGCATGAATCCCTCCAGCCGTTGGCGCAGACGGGGCTCCTGGTCGATGGCAAACTGGTGCATATGATCGCACAATGCCGAGGCCACAAGCGGGTTGCGCTCTTTCTTCAGTGTGCGGAACAGTTCGGTGAAGTAGTCCTTGTCGTACACTCCGTTCAGATAGTTCTCATAGAGTGTCAGCGCGATGGCATAGCGTGTCAGGTCGTTTTTGGTACTCAGCAGACGCTTGGTCAACTCGTGGATATACGTACGGTCAATCACAAACCGTCCGTAGCCTTTTCCGTTGTAGTTGGGAATGAGCAGCGTGGGATGTTTCTTGGTGGAAATGGTGAATGTGCGTTCGCTCATGTCGACGGTCACCAATCGGTTGCGCTCCATCTCATTGCCTGCCACAAGCGTGAATTTCTGCGGCCAGATAAGTCCGCGTCCATACGGGTCTTTCTGCGTCAGGGTAATCTGTTTGTCGGTGGCTTTCACCTCTATGATGGGCATTCCTTTCTCCTTCACCCACACATGACTGAACTCCTTCAGCATGGCCTCGGGCTTTACGGCATCGAGAATGGTAATCAGATCGTCCCATGTGGCATTGCCGAACGAGTAGACCGACAGGTATTTGCGCAGTCCGTTCTGCAAGGCAACAGCCCCCATGTGCTCCTCCAGTTTCTGCATCATCACAGGCGCCTTGTCGTAAATGATGTTGCCATAGAGCAGTCCCGCGCCGTTCAGGTTGGCCAGAGGCTGCTGGATGGAATGCGTGCCCAGCGTGCGGTC
>JAEEGF012332988.1_pt1 | contig 17256 bp, 19 predicted proteins | sample 9134171 | NCBI WGS metagenome assembly JAEEGF01 (sample SAMN16246542, study PRJNA631951) | gut metagenome | biome: gut microbiome; feature: rumen; material: AP-attached | host: Bos | place: Iran: Karaj | collected 2018-10 | reverse complement strand
AGGCCTCGCTCGGCGTTCTCTTTGACGATACCGACGAGTTCTTTGCGGGGACCTCTTTGAGGAACGGTCAGTTTAACAGAAGCATTCCGCCTTTGAGACAGGTATTCTTTGATGATCTGAGGGTCGTTGACCGGGAATTCGGTGACGATCTCTGGCGGGATGCTAGTAGCTACTGAGTAGTACTGCTCCACGAATGATGTGATGATATCTGAATCAGTCTCGTCTGATGTGCCTTTCAAGATGTACTGCTCACGTCCGATGATGCCGGAATTGCGGATCATGAAGACCTGACAGCAGCACTGATCATCATCTTTTGCTATGGCTATGGCATCGATATTGCCTTGGATCTTGACCGACATCTTCTGCCAGCTGATGATCTTATCGAGAGCCAGTATCCGGTCGCGTATCACGGCGGCCTTTTCATATTCCATTGCTTCCGAATATGAATTCATCTCCTTATAGAGTGATTGGCTGACGCTCTTATCTCTGCCTTCCAGGAACGCGATGATATTGCGGATAGTCTTGTGGTAGTCATCATGGGTGATGTATCCCATGCACGGTGCAGAACAATGATGGATGTCGTATTCCAGACATGGACGGGTGCGTTTGGTATTGACGGCACCGGTACAGTTCCTGAAGGGGAATACCGCCTTCACGTTTTCGAGAGTCATCCTAATGGATCTTGCTGATGAAAATGGTCCGAAATATCTGGCTCCGTCATCGCTGATATGCCTGACCACTTCGACGGTCGGCCATTCGTCTTTGATAGGGATCCGGATATAGGGGAAGCCTTTGTCATCCTTGAGATCGATATTGTAGTAGGGACGGTATCTCTTGATCAGATTGAGTTCGAGGACCAGGGCTTCGGCTTCTGAGTTCGTCACGAAATAATCTATGTCACAGATATGTTTCACCAGTTCCTGTGTCTTGGGAGTGTGGTTATTGCCTACAAAATATGAATGGACTCTCTTGGTCAGACTGGTCGCTTTACCGACATATATGATCTTGCCGGACGCATCTTTCATTAGATAGACGCCGGGATCTGACGGCATGCTTTCGACTTTAGCTCGGACCAGTTCTGAATTCGTTGTGACCATGATGTGATTCTAGCATAATTAAGCTTCGATTTATAAAAAATTTCTTTACATAAACACTAAAAATGAGATTGTCTGTAAGTGTTGTGTATGATAGAATGGCTATGTTTGTCTGTCCTGACAAGCAAGGGGATTTTTATGAAGGCCAATGTTGAAGAATTTTTAAATTATCTCAAGGTAGAAAAAGGATTTTCCGGAAACACATCGGCTGCATACAAGAATGACCTTCAACAACTAGATGAATTTGCAGAGATACGATTAGCTGCTCGCGGCGATAAGCTCGTCTGGAGCAATTTTTCACGTGAAGATGTACTTGATTACTTGCTCTTTCTCAAAGAGAGGAACTATGCTGTCACGACACTGGCCCGTAAGAATGCTGCCTGCCGTTCTTTCTTTGCGTTCTTGAAGAAAGACGACATCATCAAGGTTAATCCCATGGAAGACATCGACTCCCCTAAGGTAGGGAAGGCTCTTCCTGACACTCTTACCCTTGATCAGGTGAAAAAACTCCTTGCTCAGCCAGATAAGTACAACACTAACGAAGCAGTCCGTGACAAAGCGATGCTGAGCTTGCTTTATGCCAGCGGCATGCGCGTGTCCGAACTTATAAACCTTAATGTCGGCGACGTCGACACCCAGAACTGCACTGTACGTGCCTTCGGTAAAGGCGGCAAGGAAAGGATCGTCCCGATCTATCCCCAGTGTGCTTTTGACGTCCAGACATACATCGATGGTGCCCGCAACATTTTCCTCAGAGAGAATGAGGAGCAGGCCCTTTTCGTCAATCAGCGCGGGGCCAGACTTACTCGTCAGGGTTTCTGGCAGATACTCAAGCAGTATGCAAAGGAAGCAGATCTCGAGGGACATGTGACTCCGCATACTTTGCGACACAGCTTTGCTACCCATATGCTGAACGGCGGTGCAGACCTCCGCTCCGTCCAGGAACTTTTGGGTCATGCCAACATTTCAACTACACAGATTTATACTCATTTGAGTTCGTCCCATCTTAGAAAAACATACGATAGAGCTCATCCCAGATCTATCTAGGGAAGGTAATTAGATAATGGCTAAGAACAAGAACAAATATAGCAATAAGACAGTGACTGCCGCTCCTGCAGCAGAAAAGACTGCGGTCGTTGCATCCAACGATCCCGTCGTCAGCGAGGAGCTGGTCGAGCGATTTGCCGGTCTCCCCAAGGACATGATCAAGATCGGTATCATCACCGTTGTATTGCTCGCAGTTTTGACTGTTCTCTGGTTCATTTTCAGATAAATCGCGAAAGCGGTTCCTTCTGATGATGTTCCAGGTGGGGTACATATATGGAAGTTGACCGTGAAAAGAGCGCTGTAAGAAGCGTAAATAAGACCGATGCGGATCCGATCAGAAAGGATCTTGTGGAGGTATTGTGCGGCTATTCCCCGGAGGTGGCATGATGACAGAACCTCCGACGCCCCTCATCGAACAGGAACAGACCATCACACATGCATTTATCTTCAAGCTGAGATATTCGATCATCGTTATCTTGGCGGCCTTTATTTTGGGCCTTATCATCGGTACTCTCATCCCCAGCAGTCTGGTAGAACAGATAATGGGCGTCATCGTTGAAGATATCGATCCCGGACAGTATTCATCGTTAGCTACTTTTTGGTTGCTCCTGACTAATAATCTCAGGGTGTGCCTCATCTCCCTTGTTTTGGCTCCCATTCTGATCTTTGAACCTCTTATTACGTTCACTAACGGTGCTTTGATCACCGCAGTAGGTGTACTGACTATTGCTAAGACAGGCAGTATCGGGCTGTTCTTGGCTGGTATACTTCCTCACGGTATCCTCGAGATGGCGGGTATCATCACGTGTGCCGCGGCTGCACTCAGCCTGGGGATAACATTCGATGTGGCCATCTTTACCAAGGGACTCAAGGCGGCTTGGCCCGAGATGATATTCCAGCTCAAGGTATTTTTAGCAGGCGTGCTGGCGATCCCGCTGGCCGCACTCATTGAAACGTATATCACTCCATGGGTAATGGAAATGATATAAACACGGCGTTAATCCATTCAGACGCCGTTGGATCCGGAAACGGAAAAATAAGAAAAGAAAGGGTACTCAACAATGAAGGAATATTCTACTAAGCAGATCCGAAATGTGGTCCTACTATCCCATGCCGGTGCTGGTAAGACTTCTTTGTCAGAGACCGTCCTTTTTGCCGCAGGGGCAATCAACCGTATCGGTAAGGTGGAAGCCGGTACGACGGTTTCTGACTTTGAACCAGAAGAGATCAAGCGAAAGATCAGTCTCGGACTGAGCTTGCTCCCGTGTGAATGGAAGGGCAACAAGATCAATCTGCTCGATCCTCCCGGATACAATGATTTCGTTGGTGAATTGAAATCAGCTATCCGCGTCTCAGAAAGCGCTATCCTGGTCATTTCTGGACGATCTGGTCTCAAAGTTGGCACTAACCAGGCTTGGAAATACTGCGAGGCTGCCGGTCTCTCCCGAATCCTCTTCATCAACAAGATGGACCGTGAGAACGCAGATTACGGCAAGGTCGTCGCTCAGATCCAGAGCAAATACGGTCCCTCCTGCGTTCCTATTCAGATGCCTATCGGTGCATTCACTACATTCTCCGGTATCATCGACCTCCTCAAGATGAAGGCCTATTCTGCTACTCCTTTCGCCGAGATTCCGTTCCCTGAGGAACTCCGCGAAGAAGCTACCAAATATCGAAACATGGCAATCGAGAACATCGCCGAGAGCGATGACGACCTGATGGAGAAGTTCCTGGGCGGTGAGGAGATCTCCGATGAAGAGCTCCTTACATGTCTCAAGAAGTCTGTCGGTGAAGGCAAACTTCATCCCATCATGGTCGGTTCAGCATTGAATGGTGTAGGCGGTGAACTGCTTCTTGACGCCATCACTGAATACCTGCCTGATCCTTCCATGCGACCTATCAAATACGCCGAAGGTTCTCCTGAATCCAACGGCAATTTCTCAGCTCTCGTCTTCAAGACCACTGCCGATCCTTATGTCGGTAAACTGACTTACTTCCGAGTCTATTCCGGCGAGATCGCTTCCAACGGTCAGGTCTTCAATGTCACCCAGAATGCTACCGAACGTGTCGGTCAGCTCTATTCGATCCATGGCAAGACCCAGGAACCTGAAGCCAAAGTCGTCTGCGGTGATATCGGTGCTGTCGCTAAACTTAACGTCACTACCACTAACGATACTCTGGCTTCTCAGGATAATCCTGTAAAGCTCGAGACCATCGTCTTCCCGCCGCCTGTCTACAGCGTTGCCGTCTATCCTAAGACTAAGGCTGATCTTGATAAGATGGGCCAGGCTATCACCCGACTCTGCGAAGAAGATCCCACTCTCACTCAGGCACGTGATGCCGAGACCGGTGAGATCGTCCTTTCCGGTATGGGCGATACTCAGCTTGACGTAGCCGCTGAAAAGATCGCACGAAAATTCGGCGTCGGCGTCGATCTCCAACTGCCTAAAGTTGCATATCGAGAGACCATCACTGTTCCTGTCAAAGCTGAATACAAGCATAAGAAGCAGACCGGCGGTCATGGCCAGTACGGTCATGTTCTCCTTGAGATCAATCCTCTTCCCAGAGGTTCCGAGAACACCTTCGAGAACAAAGTCGTCGGCGGAGCTATCCCCAAGAACTACATCCCCGCTGTTGAAAAGGGTGTATTCGACGGATTCAAGGAAGGCGTCCTTGCTGGATGTCCTATCGTCGACGTCGGCGTTGCTGTTTATGACGGCAGCTATCATCCTGTCGACTCTTCGGAAATCTGTTTCAAGATCGCTGCTTCCCAGGCTCTTAAGAAAGGTCTTTCTGAAGCTCATCCGATCATCCTTGAACCGATCATGCTCGTCAACATCGAGATCCCCAATGATTTCACTGGTGACATTCTTTCCGATCTTAATACCAAGCGTGCCCGAGTCCACGGTATGAATCCTTCCGGTGACATGAACTACATCGAGGCCGAGGTCCCCATGGGCGAGATCCAGAAGTATGCTATCGATCTAAAATCCATCACTCAGGGACAGGGCACTTTCTCCATGAAGTTCGATCACTATGAGGAAGTTCCTCCGTTCACTGCTCAGCAGCTCATCGCTAACAAGAAGACTGAAGCCAGCTCTGAAGAATAAAAACTACTCAGCTGAAACTATTAGGGGCATGTCATTCGTGACATGCCCCTTTTTCATTTGTTCCGGAGTCATTGATGGTGCTTTTTACACCGCAAAGACTAGTCTGTCATCTTTTCCTGTTTGACCTTATGGTCGATGATGTGTCGGGATGCTAATTCTTTCTGTACGTCAGACAATGGAATGTCCATCTGAACCATGAGGACCAGTGCATGGTATGCAAGGTCGGCCAGTTCATAAACGGTCTCCTTTTTGTCTTCTGCTTTACCGGCGATGATGACTTCAGTGCATTCTTCTCCGACTTTCTTGAGGATCTTGTCGAGGCCTTTGTCGAAGAGATAGGAGGTGTAGGACCCCTCGGGCTTCTTTTCTTTGCGGTCGACCAGAAGGTCATAAAGGCCCTGTAGGTCGAATTCGTTCAGTTCATCGTTTTTGTATACAAGGTCATTGAAGCAGGAATCGGAGCCGGTATGACAGGCCGGACCGTCTTTTTCGACGACGATCTTTAACGCATCAGAATCGCAATCTGCGGTAATTGATACGATGTGCTGGTAATTACCGCTTGTTTCGCCTTTCAGCCATAATTCTTGACGTGAGCGGCTGTAGAAGCATGTCAGACCCTTCTCCATGGATATCTTCAGGCTTTCCCGGTTCATGTATGCCAATGTCAGGACTTTTTTGCTCTCTGCATCGACGACGATCGCCGGGATCAAGCCGTTCTCATCAAATTTCAGTTCATCAATGTTGACCATAGTGTTTGCCTCGTTATCTTTAGATATCCAGTGCGCAGATATCCTTTTCAGTTTCCCGTCTGACCGCTACATAGGCTCGTCCGGCTTGCAGCATGACGACAGGCGGTCGGGGTATACGGTTGTAATTGTTGGCCATCGAGTAATGATATGCTCCAGTAGAGAGACAGGCGAGGATATCGCCGCGTTTCATCGATGACGGGAGTTCGACGTTGGGCTGGATGATATCGCCGCTCTCGCAGCATCTGCCCACCACATCGGCAGTCATAGTCTCTGATATATCGTTCATCTTGTTAGCCGGCAGGATGGTGTAGGGCGAACCGTAAAGGGCAAAACGGATGTTGTCCGGCATGCCTCCGTCGACTGATACGTAGTTCTTGTAGCCGGGGATCTTTTTGATCGTTCCAACGGTATAGAGAGTCATACCAGCTTCAGCCACGATGCTGCGTCCGGGTTCGATGCAGACCATCGGCTTGGGTATCCCAAGACGCTCGATGCTGGCGTTGATGTATTCTCCGAGATTCGGCAGATAATCCCAGGGAGTCCTTACAGGCTGTTCTGAGGTGTATCTGGCAAAGAATCCGCCGCCCAGATCCAGAACTTTGGTTTCATATCCTGTCTTGCGTCTGATATCAGCAATGAAGTCCAGCATTATCTCGGCCGTTCTGACATAGATCTCGGTTTCCTCGATCTGTGAGCCGATATGGCAGTGAAAACCCATCAGTTCGACGTGTTCACAGTCGAGGGCTTTCTTAGTGATTTCTTCAGCTTGACCGGTCTCGATAGCAGACCCGAATTTGGAATCAACACAGCCGGTCCTGACGGCTTTGAATGTATGAGGGTCGATGCCCGGCGTGATCCTTAAAAGGATCTTCTGCTTGATGCCGCGTTTAGAAGCTTCTTTCTCGATGGCAAAGAGTTCCTCTTCGTTGTCGGTCACGAAGTAGCCGACACCATTATCCATTGCGTATGCGATATCGCGGTCGGTCTTGTTGTTGGAATGGAAGAAAGCTTTTTCCATGGGGAAGGCAGCTTTCTTGGCAGTGCAGATCTCACCACAGGAGACAACGTCAGTTCCGAGCCCCTCTTCGGCGATGATCTCATAGATCTTGATGAAGCTGGCTGCTTTCGATGCATAAAGCACCATGCAGTCTTCTCCGAATGAGTCTTCGAGAGCTTTTTTGAATGCCCGGCACTGTTTTCTGATATAGTCTTCATCCATCAGATAGACAGGTGTCTCATAGATCCTGGCAAGTTCGGTAGTATCCTGTCCTGCGAAAAGGAGTTTTCCTTCTGCATCGACAGTTATGTTCTCACAAATGAGATCTTTGTCGTAATTCATGTTAGTTTCCTATAAAAGATTCTTGCGCATCTCTTCCGGTGACATCAGTGAAAGATCAGCCGGTGCGACATCAAAGACACTGATGCAGCCGCGTGATCCGCGCTGATACATCCTGAAGACAGCCCTTGCAAAAGCAGTCATGACGCTTGCTGTGAATTCGGGATTGGAGTCCAGTGTGAGCTTATACTCGATGGTCTCCTTGTGTTCGTCCTTCTGACCGGTGGTTCCAGAATGGATCACAGCACCGCCGTGAGGCAGTTCACCATGATCACGAAGGAGTTCTTCTTCCGTGACAAATTCGACGGTCGTATCATATGGTTCGAAATAGTCAGGCATGGTCTTGATCTGTTCTGTGATAGCGGCTTTATCCGCTCCGTCTTCAGCGACTACATAACACTGTCGGAGATGCTTCTGTCGGGCAGTGAATGAAGGATTCTCCCCTTTCCTGACTGCTTCCATGGCATTTTCGATAGGGATCGTATACTGTCGTGCATCTTTTACGCCGGGGATCCGTCGGATAGCATCGGAATGTCCCTGGCTGACGCCTTTGCCCCAGAATGTGTACACCTTGCCGCTGGGGAGGATGGATGCGGAATAGAGTCGGGCAAGAGAGAACATGCCGGGATCCCAGCCTGTGCTGATTAGGGCAAGATGTCCTCCGGCCAGTGCTGCACTGTGCACGATATTGAAGTGTTCGTTGATATGGTTGTGGTTATCGAAGGTATCGACCACATTAAAGCTGCCTGCGTACTGCGGGGTGACATGAGGAAGATCAGTGGCACTGCCTCCGCAAAGCAACAGGACATCGACCTTGTCACGGTAGTTGATAAGATCGATAGCTTTATATACAGGCGCACCGGTGATGGTCGTGATGGATGCAGGATCACGCTGGGTGAAGATGCCAACGAGTTCCATATCCGGAGCATTGGTCACGCTGATCTCGGCGCCTTTACCGAGGTTTCCGTATCCAAGTATTGCGATTTTCATATCAAAAGCCTTTCTTACTTGAGCAAGTCAGTCATGGTATATAGACCGCTCTTCTGTGTAATCAGGAACTGCGCTGCATTCAAGGCACCTTCCGCGAACAGAGCGCGGTTAAGTGTCTCATGCTTCAATGTGATCGTCTGGTTCTGAGTACCGATGAGTACTTCATGTTCACCAGCGATGTTTCCCATCCTGATGGCGTGGATGCCGATCTCATTGGGAGTACGTTTTCCCATCCCGGCCCTTCCCAGCTTATTCGTGAGCTCAGGTCTGACCGATCTGATGCCTTCTGCGATAGCCAGAGCAGTGCCGCTGGGAGCATCGACTTTGCGGTCATGATGTTTCTCGATGATCTCGATCTCAGCATCCTTCATGACTGCCGCTGCCTCTTTGGCCAGCTTGATTAGGAGAGCGATGCCCAGTGAATAGTTTGCTGCGAAGAAGATAGGAATGCTCTCAGCAGCTTTTTTGATTGCTTCCTTTTCTTCATCTGTCTGTCCGGTCGTGGCGATGACGGCCGGGATCTTGTTCTCAACTGCAAAAGCCAAAAGATCGTTCGTCAAAGAATGATGCGAGAAATCGATGATACAGTCGACATTTTTATCAGCTGTGGCAAACGATTCTGCACAGGGGATGTCCAGTTTTCCGGTTATGTTATTGTCTACGCCGGCAACGACTTCTGCTCCGCAGTAGCCGTTCTCGGCGAGTTTGACGACTTCGCGTCCCATGAAGCCGTAAAGACCGCTGACTAGTACTTTCATCTTCAGTTAGTTCTCCACGACTTTGATGCCAAGGTCTTTCATGATCTGTAAGAGTTTTTCTTTGTTCTGAGGTTCCATCTTGGTGAGCGGCAGTCGGATGGCGCCGTCGCAGAAGCCCATGGCGGCCATGGCGGCCTTAACGGGGATGGGATTGACTTCGCAGAACAGGGCATTGACTAAAGCCATGTATTTGAGCTGCATGGCAGCTGCGCCTTTTACGTCGCCGCTGAAGAACTTTTTACAGAGTTCAGAAGTCTCTCTAGGAATGACATTGGAGAGTACCGAGATGACGCCTTTGCCGCCGATGGAGAGGATGGGAACGATCTGATCGTCGTTACCCGAATAGATATCCATCTTGCCTTCGACGAGAGAAGCGAGAGTACAGATCTGTGCGATGTTGCCGCTGGCTTCTTTGATAGCGACGATATTGGGGTGATCGGCTAATCTTGCAACGGTGGGAGGCAGGAGGTTGCATCCGGTGCGGCTGGGGACGTTATAGAGGATGCAGGGTTTATCTACTGCATCAGCGATGGCAGTGAACGATTCATACAGACCATTCTGTGTGGCTTTGTTATAGTAGGGAGTCACGAGCAACAGTGCATCGGCTCCGGCTTTGCAGGCATATCTTGAAAGCTGGATGGCATAGGCTGTGTCATTGGAACCGGTGCCGGCGATGACCGGGACCCGGCCTGCTACACGTCCTACACAATAGTCGATAGCGGCTTCGTGTTCTTCGTTGGAAAGGGTAGAACCTTCACCTGTAGTGCCGGCAACTACGATGGCATCGATGCCTTCTGCGATCTGCCAGTCGATGATCTTACCGAAAGAATCAAAATCCAGACTGCCGTCGGGATTCATAGGGGTGACTACTGCGGTCGCTGCGCCCTGAAATACTGTTTTTTTCATTTTTATATCTCCTGATCGATTATTTTTTAATTAATTATCCGTTGAGCCTAACGGGTATACCATGTTTCTTTAGTTCCTGTTTAAGATCCGGTATGGAGACTTCTCCGAAATGGAAGATCGAAGCGGCAAGGCCGGCATCTATATCCGGGATCTCTTCGAAAAGATCTACAAAATCCTTGATGCATCCGGCACCGCCAGAAGCGATGACCGGAACATTTACCGCCTTACGTACAAGTTTTAACAATTCGATATCAAATCCCTTTTTGACGCCGTCGGTGTCGATAGAATTGACTACGATCTCTCCTGCGCCCAGGGATACTCCTTCTTCTATCCATTTTATGGCGTCCATGCCGGTATCGACGCGGCCGCCTTTTGCAAATACGTGAAATGTATTATCCACTCTTTTGATATCTACCGACAACACGACGCACTGGTCTCCGTATATCTTGGAGGCCTCTCCAATGAGACCGGGATTTCGGATAGCACCTGAATTGACGCTGACCTTGTCAGCTCCGCATTTGAGTACCCGGTCGAAATCCTCGACAGTGTTGATGCCGCCGCCAACGGTCAGAGGGATGAAGATCTGGCTGGCGACTTCTCTCAGTATGTCAGTGAAGAGCTTTCGTTCTTCGAATGAAGCTGTAATATCATAGAAGACCAGTTCATCGGCGCCGTTGTCGGAATAGTATTTCCCCAGAGCTACCGGGGAATCGACATCGGCAACACCTTCGAAGTTGACTCCTTTTACAACTCTTCCGTTCCTGACGTCGAGACAGGGGATGATCCTTTTAGTTATCATTTCGCCACCTCGATCGCTTCTTCGATGGAGACTGCTCCGGAATAGTATGCCTTTCCGATGATCGCTCCATACAGATCTAAGCTGCGTAGTATCTTGATATCTTCGATACTCGATACACCGCCCGAAGCGGTGACATCTAACGTGTATCGTTCTGAAAGATCTTTATAAAGTGAATTATTGGTTCCCTGCAGTGTGCCGTCTTTGGAGATATCGGTGCAGATGACGTTCCTGATACCGAAAGACTGCATTTTGGTCATGAAGTCATCGAGAGTGATGGGAGCGACTTCGAGCCAGCCTTTGATGGCGATCTTGCCTTCTTTGATGTCGGCGCCAACTGCCACGAGATCACCATATCTTTCGAGGGCTGACAGCAGGAAAGGTTCGTCTTTTACGGCTGCGGTCCCGATGATCACGCGGGATACGCCTGCATCTTTATAATCCTTTACGGCGTCCATGGTCCTGATGCCACCGCCGATCTCGATGAAGAGACCAGTCTCGTAAGCGATCTTTGAGATCGTCGTGATGCTGGAAGTAGTTCCCTTCTTGGCGCCTTCCAGATCGACGACATGCAGATGCGTCGCACCCATCTCTTTGAACGCTTTGGCGACGCTCACAGGATCGTCGCTGTAAGTCGTCATCTCGTCATAATTGCCTTTGTACAATCTGACGACTTTATTCTCATATATGTCTATTGCAGGAAAGATTATCATTCGTTATTTCTCGCAGAATGCTCTCAAAATATTAAGTCCGACTTCACCGCTCTTTTCGGGATGGAACTGACAGCCTACTACGTTGTCTTTTCTGACGATGGCTGTCACAGTCCCTCCGTAATCAGTGTCTGCTACAGTGTGTTCGTCGCAGTCAGCAGCATAGTAGGAGTGGACGAAGTATACGTAATCGCCCTCTTTGATGTATTTGAACAGCGGATCCTTTTTTCTGAAATGAAGCGCGTTCCAGCCGATATGCGGGATCATGAGCCCGTCTTTGATATAGCCTTTGAGCGGGATCACGTTGCCGGGTATCATGTGCAGCCCGTCATGTTCGCCGTATTCAAAGCTCTTGTCGAAAAGGAGCTGCATCCCGAGACATATGCCCATGACCGGTTTGCCGAGGGAAGCGGCTTTCTTTACAGTCTTGTCCATTCCAGACAGATGCAGTTTCTTGGCTGCGTCTTCAAATGCACCGACTCCCGGCAGGATGATCTTATCGGCATTGAGGATGGTTTCGGCATCGTCAGAAATGACGGCATCGTACCCGATGCTCTTGAAGGACGAGCATAGGGAGAAGAGATTGCCGACACCATAATCGATTATTGCTATCACTAAAGCGATCCTTTTGTAGACGGGATACTATTGGATGAATTTGGGTGTACGAAGATGGCACTTCGGATGCTGCGTGCAGCAGATTTGAAGACGCCTTCGATGATATGGTGCGCATTCTTACCGGCCAGCTGTCGGATGTGGATGGTAATACCGGACTCTCGGGCGAAAGCCTGCCAGAATTCTTCGCATAATTCAGTATCGAAATCTCCGACTTTGGCGGTCGGGATATCGAGCGAGCAGTAACAGCCGCCGCGTCCTGATATATCTACGGCAGTCATGATCAGTGCTTCATCCATGGGAACCGTTGCATCTCCATATCTGCCGATGCCGTTCTTTTCTCCCAGTGCCTTTTTGTAAGCCTGACCGAGGCAGATGGCGACATCTTCAGTGGTGTGATGGAAATCGACTTCGGTATCACCGACGCAGGCGACGCTGAGGTCGATCTTACTGTGGCATGAGAAGAGGTTCAGCATGTGATCAAGAAAACCGCAGCCGGTAGCGATCTCTGCTACACCAGTTCCTTCTAGGACGAGCTTGAGTTTGATATCGGTCTCATTGGTCTTTCGTTCGATTTCTGCACTTCTCATTTTATTTACCTTCTAAAATCAGTTTTGTTTTTTCTATCAGTGTCTTCATCTGATCGAGTGTCCCGATCGTGATGCGGTTATAGTCCTTGATCCTGTCAAGTTTGAAATGTCGGACCAAGACTCCGTTTTCTTTAAGATTTAAGTATAACTGTTCTCCGGATAGTTTATCTGTCCGCGCGAAGACGAAGTTGGCTTTTGAATCCAGGACTTCGAAACCAAGGGCACTAAGAGCATCCGTAGTCCAAGCACGGTTTGCGATGATGGTCTTGCAGTTATCCATGTAGTAATCGTTGTCTCGGAGCGCAGCGATGCCGGCTGCCGAAGTCATACGGTTAACGTTGTAAGGATTTGTTGAGTAACGTATCGTATTGAGATTGCCGATCAGTTCTTTGTTCGCGATGCCGAATCCCAGTCTTGCTCCAGCCATGGAACGGGATTTGGAGAAAGTACCGGTGACCAGCAGGTTGTCATATTTTCTGATGAGACTGATCGCGCTCTGTCCGCCGAAATCGATATATGCTTCATCTACGATCACAACGTTATTAGGGTTAGATGCCACGATCTTTTCGATGGAGTCGAGACTGAGGAACAAACCGGTCGGTGCGTTGGGATTTGCGATGACGACCGTCTTGTAGATGCCGATATAATCGTTTACGTCTATCGAGAGATCGTCTTTTACAGGAATCTCGGTGTAAGGGATGCGGTTCAGTTTGGCGAAGACCGGGTAGAAACCGTATGTGATATCAGGAAATGCCAGCGGTCTCTTCTCATCTGCAAAAGCCATGAAGGCAAAGTTCAGGACTTCATCCGAACCGTTGACCATGATCACTTCATCCTTGTCCACTCCGAAGACAGCTGCAAACTGTTTGCGCAGTTCAAGGCTTTCGGGGTCAGAATAAAGATTCAGCTTCTGGCTCTCCAAACGCACCGCTTCCGTCACCGATGATGATGGCGGAAAAGGCGATTCATTCGTATTCAGTTTGACGTAGCTCCTGTCCTGCGGCTGTTCCCCAGGTACATAGGGCACAAGCTCGTCATATCTTTCAGAAAAATACTTTTTCATTTTATTCAAAGCGCACGGTCATGCTTTTGGCGTGTGCATTAAGTCCTTCTTTTGTCGCGAATAATGCGATCTTGTTGTATACCTCTTTGAGTGCTTCTCTGGAATAGTAGGTGAACTGTGTCTTCTTGACATAGTCATCGACAGAAAGCGGAGATGAGAAGCGTGCTGTACCGCTGGTGGGCAGAGTGTGGTTGGGCCCGGCAAAGTAGTCTCCCAGAGCTTCAGGGCAGTATCTGCCCATGAAGATGGAACCGGCATGCTTTACTTTATCGAGATAATCGAAAGGATTATCTACGCAGAGCTCAAGGTGTTCGGGAGCGATCTCGTTTGCGATATCGATGGCGAGCATGAGATCGTTCTCTGCAATGATGATCTTTCCGTTGTTATCGATCGAAGGTCGGGCGATAGGCTCTCTGGGAAGGAGCGGGAGCTGGCGTTCCAGTTCGTCACTTACCTTCTGAGCAAATTCATAGCTGTCGGTCACGAGGACGGCAGTGGCCATCTTGTCATGTTCAGCCTGGGAGAGCAGGTCAGCAGCTACGAATACAGGGTTGCTCTTGGAATCGGCTACCACCAGGATCTCACTGGGACCGGCAATCATATCGATGGAGACTTTGCCGAAGACCTGTTTCTTTGCTTCCGCTACGAAAGCGTTGCCGGGGCCGACGATCTTATCGACTTTGGGAATGCTTTCGGTACCATAAGCTAATGCTGCGATTGCCTGTGCACCGCCGACTTTGAAGATACGGTCTACGCCGGCAACTTTGGCAGCAGCCAGGATGGCGGGATTGACTTTTCCTTCTTTGTTGGGAGGAGTGACCATGATGAGTTCCTGACATCCTGCGATCTTAGCAGGGATGCTGTCCATGAGAACAGTGGAAGGATAGGCCGCTGTACCGCCGGGGACATACATACCGATCTTCTCGATAGGGGTCACTTTTTGTCCCATGACGACGCCGTTCTTATCGTTGATGACGAAGTTGGTTCTGAGTTGTTTCTCGTGGAAGTTGCGGATATTGTCGGCAGCTTCTTCGAGGACCTGGATGAATTCAGGTTCCATGGAAGCGACGGCTTCATCGATCTCTTCCTTGCTGGTCTCGAGTGATTTCAGCTCGACCTTGTCGAATTTCAGACAATATTCATATAGAGCCTTATCACCGTTGTTGATGACGTTTGCGATGATATCGGCAACGATGCCTTCCACGTTGGAAGCGATGTTGTCGCGGAGGAATAGTTCGCTGTTGGGTACTTCGCCATACTTATAGATCTTAATCATTGTTTATTTGTCCTTTGATTTTATTCATGATTTTGTTTATTTCATCATCCTTGAACTTGAAGGAGGTCTTGTTTGCTATCAGTCTTGCACTAATCGGCATGATGACAGTTTTTATCTCAAGGTTATTTTCTCTTAGAGTAGTTCCTGTTTCAACTATATCCACGATGACATCGGAAAGACCCAGTATCGGAGCGATCTCGATGGAACCATTCAGCTTGATGATATCGATGTCGCGTCCTATGGAGGTGTAATAGTTGGATGCGATACTTGAGAACTTCGTAGCGACTCGCAGAGTCCTGTCTCCGTTGTCATAGAAATCTTTTGGTCCGGCGACTACCATACGACACTTGCCGATGCCAAGATCTAGGATCTCATAAACATTCGGTTCATATTCCACAAGTATGTCTTTTCCGACTACACCGATATCAGCTGCCCCCCGCTCGACGTAGATCGAGACATCCGAGGGCTTTACCCAGAAGAACCTGACGGTCTTATCCGATGATTCGAAGATAAGCTTTCTATTGTTGTCGTCGACATCGGGACATTCAAGCCCTGATGCTCTGAGTTTTGAATAGACGTTATCGCCGAGACGGCCTTTGGGGAGAGCTATATTAAGCATGGTTATCTATCCTCCCTAAGATCGATCATTTCTCTGAATCTGAGATTGGAAGGAATCATCTGCTGGGTGGTCACTGACCGCTTGGAAGAGATGATCTCATCTACTTTCTTGATCAGAAGAGACATATCGGTCTTACCATCGTAGACCAGAAGAACGTCTACATCATATTCATTTCGTTTTGCCGGCAGTTGTTCCAAAAGGTCGAGGTACAGAGCAAAGCCAATGGCCTTGCTGGATCTTTCGAGTTTAGTCATCATCTTATCGTACTGCCCGCCAGCAAGGATCCTATCGCTGATGCCATCGATGAATCCTTTGAACATGAAGCCGTTGTAATAGTTGATGTTGCTGACTACCGAGAAATCGAAGCGGATCTTATCACTGAAGGGGGAATTGTCGAGCATGACTGACAGCTCCCGCATTTTTTTGAGATCATCATCCGCGCAGCATGACTCCAAGGTTTCCAGAACCTTACTGCGTTCACCATATGTCTTTACCAGCATCTGCAGTGTAGCGCAATTTTTGGCATCTACTTTGTATTCTTCGCATAATCTCTTCAGATCGTGAGAGTTCTTTTCTGAAATGAATGAGATTGCCTTCTCAAAGAAGCTCTCGTCGTCATTGCAACTCTTGATCAGCTTCGACAGAATATCCAGATTGGAAATCTCGATTATGAATGAGTCGGATATCACGTTCAAACTCTGTGCGGCCAGTGCGATCACTTCGTAGATATCATACAGATTGATGTCGCCAATGCATTCCAGACCGGTCTGCATGATCTCTTTGAAGCGACCGGTGCTATCCGATACGCGGTATACATTCTCGCTGTAGTAGACCTTTTGTTTGTAGCCGGTTATGTCGTCACCGTTTTTGATGATGGAAAGGGTGACGTCAGGCTTGAGAGCCATCAGTTTACCGGTGGTATCATTGAATGTGATGACCCTGTCGCTGACGAGAAAATCCTTGTTTCGGATATAAAGCTCATATTCCTCGAACTTGCTCATCCGATAGGGGAGATAGCCGTATCTCTTGTAGATACTGCGCAGTGCGAGGATGGCTCTCTCGTCATCTCTTAAATTCTTTTCATCTATTATCGTTTCTTTCATTTTTGACCTATAATTCCTATGTGCTAGGCACTTTATCACTTTATCTCGCTAATGTGATGCATTATAACACGGGTCTTTCTTTTATTCAAACATTTATGTTTTACCGATGGCAGTTTCGAAAATGTATAATGACGACAACTATGAATGATGCTTACGACCCGAGAAAAAAACTCAGATCTATCATACTTGCACTGCTTGCAGCGGTTGCATACTCGGTAAGTGTACCTTTTTCCAAGCTACTGCTTTCCCACGTGGGACCATCAACAATGGCAGCACTCCTTTATCTCGGTGCAGGAGTCGGGGTAGGGCTACTGTCTCTCTTTAGAAAAAAGGAAGAGAAGCATTCAGAAAAACTGTCGAAAAACGATCTGCCTTTCGTTATCGGAATGATCGTCCTCGATATCGCAGCGCCTATTTTTCTCATGTTCGGCATTGACAGCGGTACGTCATCTAATGCATTGCTTCTCGGTAATTTTGAGATCGTAGCGACATCCGTT